>Ga0209980_10002250_pt1 | contig 10538 bp, 6 predicted proteins | sample CR02metaG_FD_183611 | JGI IMG/M metagenome (GOLD analysis project Ga0209980, IMG submission 183611) | Deep subsurface microbial communities from Mariana Trench to uncover new lineages of life (NeLLi) - CR02 metaG (SPAdes) (version 2) | ecosystem: Environmental > Aquatic > Marine > Ocean trench >... | reverse complement strand
CGCAAGCATAGCTGGATCGTCTGGAAAGTAAACAGATTTGAGCACGTTTTCCTATGCTTACGCGATCATCCGAGATTCAGCTAAACTTGATGGCAGCCACGTTGAGAGCGGTGGTGCCGGTGTTCGGTTTCTTCGGTTATCAGACTGATAACCGAAGAAACCGAACACCGGCACCACTTTCCTATCAGCGACCCCGATTAAACTGCAGCCGCTGCCCGACGATGTCGCCGCTTAACTCACCATTCTGATAAATCACGTGTCCGTTGACGATCGTCGTATCGATACTCGAACTAAAGCTTACACCTTCGAACGGCGACCAGTGACATTTATATAACAGGTTCGCCGAACTGACGGTGTATGGCGTCTTGTTATCGATCAGGACGAGATCGGCGAAGTAGCCTTCGCGCACATACCCGCGATCGACAACGCCGTAAATATCTGCAACCGCGTGACTCGTCCTATCAACCAGTAACTCCGGACTGATTAGACCGTCTTTGGCCAGCTCAAAAAGCGCCAGCAATGCATGTTGCACGAGTGGCAATCCCGCCGGTGCTTTGAAATACGTCCGTTGCTTTTCCCCGACAAGATGCGGTGCGTGATCGGTCGCAATAATATCGAGGCGGCCCTCGTTCAATGCGGCGATGAGCGCTGCCTTGTCCGCCGCTGTTTTTATGGCCGGGTTGCACTTGATCTTTGCGCCGAGGTCTTCGTAACGGCTCTCATCGAACCACAGGTAATGCACACAGACTTCCGCCGTAATCCGTTTGTCGTTCCGGTCTGCTTTGGAGAACAGACTCATTTCGATTGCAGTAGTCAGGTGAAGCACGTGAAGCCGCGTATCGTGACGGCGGGCCAGATCGACCGCGAGACTTGACGACACGAGGCAGGCATTGGCCGAACGAATGTTCGGATGTTCGGACATCGGCACCCGGTCACCGTACCTGGCCTTCGCGTGCGCTTCATTATCCCAGATTGTCGGTGAATGCTCGCAATGAGTTACAACCAGCACCGGCGCATGTTCGAATAGTCGCTCCAGCGCCTGTCCGTCGTCGATCAGCATGTCTCCCGTCGAGGCACCCATGAATGCCTTGATACCACAGGCCTCGTTAAGCTGCAGCGCCTTGATCTCGTCGATGTTTCGGTTTGTTGCGCCGAGATAAAACGCGTAATTCCCGCTGCACCGACGTTCCGCGAGTTTGTACTTGTCAGCAAGCACCGCTCGCGTAGTTGTCTGCGGATTGACGTTCGGCATGTCCATGAAGCTCGTGATGCCGCCTGCGACAGCAGCGGCCGACTCGGTCGCCAGATTGCCTTTGTTCGTCATTCCAGGTTCGCGGAAATGAACCTGGTCGTCGATCATGCCGGGAATCAGGTACTTGCCATTGGCATCCAGAACCTGGACATCTTCACCGGGCGTGATGCTCGCCGCGATTTTCTCGATGCGCTCGCCTTTGACGAGAACATCTGTATCGCGAATCTCGCCTTCGTTTATGAGACGAGCATTGGTAATGAGTAGTTTGTGCAAGAGATTACCTAATTGGTGGCGAATGCGTCCGTGGCCATCACGAGTTCATGCACGTTCCCCGGCTCGAACGCAGAATGACCGGCATCGGGAACGATTCGCAAATCGGCTTCCGGCCAGGCCTGCGACAGCTCCCAGGCTGAGCTGCACGGGCAAACGACATCATAGCGGCCCTGGACGATGACCGCCGGAATGTTGCGGATCTTGTCTACATTATTGATGAGTTGATTCTCTTCCATGAAGCCACCGTTAACAAAGTAGTGGCATTCGATCCGTGCCAGCGCCAGCGCCAGGTCGCCCTCCCCGAAAGCGGCTGCAATCTTTTCATTCGGCAAGAGAAAACTGGTGGACCCCTCCCATACTGACCATGCCTTGGCGGCCTGCAACCTGACGTCGGGATCATCGCCCGTCAGTCGCTTATGATAAGCATGCAGGAGATCATGCCGTTCGCGTTTCGGAATCGGTTTGAGGTAGTGCTGCCAGAGATCCGGAAACAACTCGCTCGCACCCTTTTGATAGAACCACTCGATCTCCTTCTTGCGCAGCATGAAAATGCCGCGAAGCACGAGTTCCGTGACCCGCTCGGGATGGGTCTGCGAATAGGCCAGTGCCAGGGTGCTGCCCCAGGAGCCACCGAACACCTGCCACCGGTCTACCTGCAAGGCAACCCGCAGGATCTCAATGTCGTCCACGAGGTCCCAGGTCGTGTTGTCTTCAAGGCTGGCATGCGGCCGACTCCTGCCACTGCCCCGTTGGTCAAAAAGTACAATTCGATACACATCGGGATTGAAGAATCGCCGCATCTTGTCCGTGCAACCACCGCCGGGACCGCCGTGCATGAATACGGCGGGCTTGCCGTGCGGGTTGCCCGACTCCTCATAATACAGTTCGTGGCCGCTGCCGACTTTCAGATAGCCAGTATGGTTAGGTTCGATGGCAGGATACAGGGCCCGGCGTTCCGTCTTGCTGTTCATGGGCGGCATTATGAAAGGGTGTCGGCGGGATTGCCATGCATTGTGGCTCAACAGGGAACCTTGTTCCGTTCACCGAGTCATTAATCAGCGCAGACTACTGTTAGACTCCCGCGACCAGGAAACGACCGGTAGGCCTTTATGATGACTAATTCCAGAATGAAACGTTCGATCTGCGTGGCAGGCACATTGATACTCTTTGCGTTCAACGTGGCCGTGGCCAGCGATCTCGACATTGACTACACCGAATTCACGCTCGACAACGGCCTGCGTTTGATTGTTCATGAAGATCACAAAGCACCGATAGTGGCTGTAAATATCTGGTATCACGTCGGATCGAAGAACGAGAAAGCCGGCAAGACCGGATTCGCTCACCTGTTTGAGCACCTGATGTTCAACGGCAGTGAAAATTACGATGACGAATATTTCAAGCCATTCGAACTCGTCGGCGCTACAGGAATAAACGGCACAACAAACTTCGACCGCACGAACTATTTTCAGAATGTGCCAAAGAACGCTCTTGATCTGGCGCTGTGGATGGAGTCCGACCGCATGGGCCATCTCCTGGGCGTCATAACCCAGGAGAAACTCGACGAGCAACGCGGCGTCGTGCAGAACGAGAAGCGCCAGGGCGACAATCAACCTTATGGCAAGGTGGATTACCGGATACTCGAGGGCGTTTTTCCGGTCGGCCATCCCTATTCATGGAACGTTATTGGATCAATGGACGACCTCGATGCCGCCAGTCTCGAAGATGTACATGAGTGGTTTAAGACCTACTATGGGCCCAATAATGTCGTCATCGTCGTTGCCGGCGACGTCACCCCTGAAAAAGTGCTCGAGAAAGTCGAGCTGTACTTCGGCGACATCCTGCCCGGACCGCCGATTTCGAAGCCGCGCGAGTGGATCGTCAAGCTCGAGCACGATAAGCGCGAGACGATGCAGGACCGGGTTCCGCAGGCACGTATATACAAAGTGTGGGGCGGGCCGAATTTTGTATCAGAAGACGCGGACCTCCTCCAGCTTGCTGATGCCGTGTTGACGGGTGGTAAGAATTCGCGACTGTATGAGAGGCTTGTTTACAAAGACCAGACTGCCACCAGCGTGAGTGGAAGCCTGTTCAGCGGAGAGATCGGCGGCTATTACGAGTTACAGGCCACAGTACAGCCTGGTGGCGACATCGAGGCAGTCAGACAGGCGATCGACGAGGAAGTGCAACGATTCCTTACAGAAGGCCTGACCAAAGATGAACTTGCTCGAGTCAAGGCGCAGCTGAAGTCCGGTTTTGTGCGCGGCGTGGAACGGATCGGCGGTTTTGGCGGCAAGTCGGACATCCTGGCACAAAATGCCATCTATGCCGGCGATCCGGGTTTCTATGCGACCTCTCTGGATCGCTTTGAAGCGGCTACTCCCAAAACCATTCAGGCTGCAGCCAATCGTTGGTTGAGCGCAGGCTCGTACCAGCTGGATGTGCTCCCGTTTCCGGAGTTGCACGCCACCACAGAGGGTGCCGATCGTTCAGCACTACCGGAGACAAACACTTTTCCGACTGTAAAATTCGCCGAGTTCGAGCGCAGTAACCTGAGCAACGGCCTGGAGCTGATTGTTGCAAACCGTGCTGCAGTACCGGTGGTCAACCTGCTCATGCGATTCGATGCGGGCTATGCCTCCGACCAATTCGGCGAGCCCGGCACATCGAGTCTGGCGATGGCGATGCTCGACGAGGGCACCAGGACCCGTACGGCGCTCGAAATCAGCGACGAGCTGGCAAGACTGGGAGCATATTTCGGTGCCGGTTCCGGTATCGATGCGTCAGGCGTCTCGATAAGCGCGCTCAAGGAAAATCTGGACGAGTCACTCGAATTATTTGCGGATGTTGTTTTGAATCCGGCATTCCCGCAGAAGGAACTCGATCGCTTGCGGAAGGCCAGGCTGGCGCAGATCAAACAGGAGAAGGCACAACCCTTCGGCATCGCTCTGCGCATCCTACCGGCGTTGATGTATGGCAGGGATCATGCCTACAGTCTGCCGCTGACCGGATCCGGTACGGAAGAATCGGTGGCGCGCATCACGCGAGATTCACTCGTCAATTACCACAAGACCTGGTTCAAACCGAACAATGCGACCATGATCGTCGTCGGCGACACCACGATGGACGAGATCAAACCAAAGCTTGAAAAACTGTTCAGGCGTTGGCAGCCGGGCGATGTACCGACCAAGAATATCGGCAATGTCGATCTTCCCGACCAAGAGCGCATCTATATCGTTGACCGCCCCGGCGCCGTCCAGTCCATCATATTTGCCGCAAACGTCGCGCCACCGGTCGGACAAGGCAATGAAATCGCTATCGAGACGATGAACGATATCATTGGCGGCAGCTTTACTTCACGAATCAATATGAACCTGCGCGAAGACAAACATTGGGCGTACGGTGCAAGATCGGTAATCGTATCTACCAAGGGACAGCGGCCGTTCATAGCTTACGCGCCGGTTCAGACCGACAAGACCATGGAATCGATGGCCGAGATAAAGCGCGAACTTGAGGAATATCTGGGCGAGAACCCCGCAACAGACGAAGAACTCGACAAGGTAAAAAACAACAACACCTTGAGCCTGCCCGGCCGGTGGGAAACGGCCAATGCCGTGTTACGCGATATCGCAGAAATTGTCACCTACGACCTGCCCGACGATTACTGGGACACGTACGTGGACAATGTGAGGAATCTGTCCCTCGATCAGATAGCTGAATCGGCCGATGATGTCATCAAACCGCACAATCTCGTCTGGGTCGTGATCGGTGATCGCGAAAAGATTGAATCGAGGATCAGCGAACTTGAGTTCGGTGAGATCATTCATCTTGACGCCGACGGCAATCTGCTTGAACCGACAGTCGCGAACTAGCGTCGGGGTCTGTCCCCAGTTCGATGATTTCCTTTTTATTGGATTTGGATTATTCGATCAGCGCGGGCCAGCACGTCCGGCCGGTGGGCGACGCTGATGATCGTTATTCCTGAACCGGCCAGCCTGTCCAGGATGCGCCTTTCCGTATCGATATCGAGGTGGCTTGTTGCCTCGTCCAGAAACAACATGCGCGGTTTCCGGTAAAGCGCCCGTGCCAAGAGGATTCGTTGCTGTTGCCCGCCGGACAGGCTGCTCCCCGAATCTCCTACCAATGTATTCAGCATCATCGGCAGTGCCTGGATATCTGTCCATATTTCTGCGTTGATCGCCGCTTTGCAGATGCGCTCAAGATCAGGCTCGGGATCGAACGCCGCGATATTTTCGCCGATTGAACCCTGAAACAGCTTGTCGTTCTGTAGCACGATGCCAAACTGCTGGCGAAGGCAGCGAGAGTCCCACAGCGAAAGATCCTTGTCGTCGATCAGAATCCGACCCCTGGTCGCAACCAGTTGTGTCGACATAAGCCGCAGCAGCGTGGTCTTGCCGGCCCCCGAAGGTCCGGCAATCGCTATCGTCTCGCCTTTGGCTATAACACAGCAAAAATCACGGACGACCCAAGGACCGCCCGGATACCTGAAACTCAGGTTTCTGGCCTCAATCGAGCCTGCGACATCCGCATGTATCGCGCCTCTCGGCGGTGAGGATTCCGGCTGGGCCAACAAGATGTCGGAAATCCGGTCCATATGTACTCTGAGCACGAAAAAGCTTCTTGCGATATTCGCGAGACTTATAGCGGCTGCGCCAAACCGGCCTCGAAGGCTAAGAAAGGCAAAGAGAACACCGAGTGTGATTTGTTTTTCGACAATGCCGGATATGCCTATGCCAAGGAACAGCACTTGTTCCGCGGCCCCGATGATGCCTGCTCCGGCACTGCTGTAAATTGACAACTTTGCCTGTCTGACACCAGCATTTGTGGCTGCAAAGAAATGGTTTTGCCACTGACTCAGTCGCAGCGCACCGAGATCGAGAGCCCGGACCGTGTCATAGGCACCCAGCGTCTCGAGGAGCAAGCTGTTTTGTCTCGCCGTGTGTACCAGCGCTTCCTCAGTCAGCCGGCGACTTGCAGGCAGAAGGGCGAAAGTCAGCAGCGTGGACAGTAGCAGGCCACCGAGCGATACAGCGGTAAGCCAGGCGCTGTACAGGAACATTATCGTCAGCGTGGCAAGCAGAACAACGAGCTGCACGATTCCGTTGATACCGGATTCAGTCAGGGCCGTGCGTATTGGGGTTAGCGACTCGATTTTGGACATCAGATCGCCGAGGTGTCGCCCCTGTAAAAAAGAAGCGGGCAAACTGAGGAGGTGACTTAGGACGCTAAGCGTGCTGTCCACCGCCAGCTTCGTGCCGGCATACAGGCTGATCCATCGACGCGATGCTTCGAGCAGGATACCGACCAACATCACAATTGCCAGGCCCAGCAACGCGCGATAAAGCCAGAGCCTGTCTTGTCCGAGAACGACTTCGTCGATCAGCAACTGGGTTGCGATCGGCGGCACCAGAGCCAAAATCTGTATGGTGATCAGCAATGCCAGCATCATGCACAAGTAGCGGCCGAGATATTGAAACGATCCGACAAAGTCGGAAAACCTGACCCTGGCATCCTTGATGTTCCGCTCGAACTCCCGCGCCGGAGTCAGTTCGACTGCGACGCCAGTGAACGCACGGTCAAGCTCCTCGATTCTGACAACACGCCTGCCCGACGCCGGATCGTGAACGACTGCCTTACCGCGCTTCATTCGCACGAGCAATACGAAGTGATTCGTCCTCCAGTGCAGTATGGCCGGCAGTCTCAGCTTGTTGATTTCATCCAGCTCCAGGCGCAGCGGCCTCGCGATCAGCCGCAACCCCCGGGCGATTTCGACAAGGTCTTTCAATGTTGTGCCGCGCGATGACATCGAGGCCTGGCTGCGAAGCGAATGCAGACCGGCTTCATGGCCATAGTGGCCGGCGACCATTGCAACTGCAGCAAGTCCGCATTCCGATCGGTCCTGCTGCAGGATCAGCGGAACCGGACGCCTGCGGCGCAGACCCAGCAGGAAGTCACGCGCCGGCAAAAGCGGGGCCGTCGTCGTCGTTATTCCAGAAAGCGCGGAGCAACCACTGGTACAGACGGTAGCGCCGCCTTATTACATCCGCCCGAAACGAGGTGCCCGGTGCGAGCGGCCATGACGAGCCGAGTGCGTCAATGCTGTCGTCGCGAATCGATGCCCGGACTTCAAAGACCGGGCCTTTGATAGGCAGCGGTACAGTCAGGTCCGATGCCAGGAGGGCAATAGTAGACACTTCCGAAACAACCGCCGTCAGGGTGCCGAACATCTCGTGCGGATAGGCATCGAGGCGAAGTTGTACCGACTGGCCGGCTTTTAGCTGTCCGGCTTTGTCGCTCGGCAAATAGAGCCATGCCTCGAGTCGGCCCTCGGCCTTGTACAGTGTCATCAAGGTCTGGCCGGGACGACTGGTGGATCCGGGTCTCACGTTCACTCGTGCGACGATACCGGCAGCTGGAGCCAATACGACCCGACCGGCTTCGATTTCTGCCCTGCCGATCTGCCGTAGTAGTCGCTCGCGCCCCATGTCGTGCTGCAACTGGTCGAGTCCGACCGCTGCCAGGGTCTCATCACGCTTCGCCTGCAAGGCAGCAAGTTCCTGCCTGATTTGCAACCTGTCCCGTTCGAGACCGGCACTGATCGCTTTCGCCTGCAGAATCCCGGATCGTTCCTGCGTTAGCAGGTCCTCTGCAAGACCCCCGTTCGCGGCCAGGACGTTCAAGCGTTCATACCTCTGTTCCAGCAGGCCGATATGGCTAGCCTGCAATTCGACTTCGACGCGCGCCCTGGCCGAGCGGCTGCGTGTGAGCGCAATCTGTTCCTCCAGCGCAGTGATGCGGCTCGATTGCATTTCCCGTTGGCGGGCCCGGGCCTGCTCCATGAGTTCGAGCTCCGTCCGCATGGAGCGAACCTGTGATTCGGATACAGGCGACCTGCCCGGCGCATTGCGATCACTCGTGATTCGCAACAGCACCTGCCCCTTTCGAACGGTCATTCCCTCTTTGACTGCCAGCTCCGTGATTTGGCCCGTATCGTTTGCGATGACCTTGAGAAGGCCGCCGGCAGGCATCAGCACGCCGATCGCTCGAGTGCGCTGCGGCACTTCAACGGTATAGACGGCCACACCCAGCAGAATAAGAGAAGACAACGCAATAAGAAGCGTGGCACTCGCTGTCGGCGGAGTGACTATGCATACCTGCCCAAGCAGTCGATGCCGCGCGGCCGACACAGACTGTTTTCTGAACAGAGTCCCGCCATGCACCTCAGGCGAGCCCGGGCCGGCAACCAGCGTACTTGGCAGTTGATCCGTCAACAATCGAACATTCCCTTGTTCGCATTCCTGTGGAGGTCCTTGAGCAAATCGAATCATGAATCGCGTTGTCGCTGCCATATCAGTTTCGGGGCGAACTCCCTCGTTTTTGCTAATGGCTCGCGAATTTCGAGAATCTTCGCAGAAGTTCGCCCGTATGCGATAACCTTCGACACTTCGCAAGAGCGACGCGGACCAGGCGCAAGCAAGTGAATACGACCGACTATCTGCAACGAATCCGGGATGCCAGGGTGTATGACGTGGCGAGCGCGACTCCGTTGGAACTCGCAAGCAAACTGTCCGAGCGCCTTGGAAACCGAATCCTCTTAAAACGCGAAGACCTGCAGCCGGTTTTTTCTTTCAAGTTGCGTGGCGCTTATAACAAACTGACAACCTTGCCTGAGCAAACCCTGCAGGCCGGGATAATTTGCAGCTCGGCCGGCAACCACGCCCAGGGTGTGGCGTTAGCTGCAAAACGAAAAGAGATAAGGGCCGTGATCGTAATGCCCGTTACTACCCCGAGCATCAAAGTCGAAGCAGTCAAGTCATTGGGTGGCGAGGTGATATTGCACGGTGATACCTACGACGACGCCTATGCCCATGCGCGACAACTCGAAAAAGAGCAGCAGTTGACATTCATTCATCCCTTCGACGACCCGGACGTCATCGCCGGACAGGGCACGATCGGTATGGAAATCCTCGAACAAACCAATACAAGGATCAGCGCAGTGTTTGTGCCGGTTGGTGGCGGCGGCCTGATCTCCGGCATAGCCGCATACATCAAAGCTGTAGATCCCGGGATTCAGGTAATCGGTGTCGAACCGGATGATTCTGCAGCGATGCGGGAGTCGCTTGCGGCCGGCAAACCCGTCGTTCTGGATCACGTTGGCATATTCGCAGACGGTGTCGCAGTACGCAGGGTGGGTGACGAGACATTCCGCCTTTGTCGCGAGTTGGTCGACGACATCGTAACCGTCGATACTGATCAGATTTGTGCCGGTATCAGGGACATATTCGAGGATACGCGTTCGATCGTCGAGCCGGCCGGCGCACTGGCTGTAGCGGGCGCCAAAAAATATCTGGCCGATAGCGGGATTCAGAACGAAACGTTTGTCGCCATCAATTCCGGCGCTAACGTGAACTTCGATCGCCTGCGCCACATAGCCGAACGCGCCGCAGTCGGTGAACAACGTGAAATGCTTCTGGCCGTGGAGATTCCCGAGCAGAAGGGAAGTTTTCGGAATTTCTGCGAAGCAATTGGCCGACGGAGTATCACCGAGTTCAATTACCGCTACAGCAATTCAAGTAAGGCGCATATTTTTGTCGGTGTCGAGCTGCACCATGGGTATGCCGAACGGCAGGAACTCATCGACAAGCTCAGTTCCCTCGGCTATCCGCTCGAAGACCTGAGTGACAACGAAGTCGCGAAGCTGCATATCCGGCATATGGTAGGCGGTCCCGCGACAGGCATCGAAAACGAAAGACTGTTTCGCTTCGAGTTTCCGGAGCGGCCCGGAGCGCTGCTGGACTTTTTGCAGGCCGTCGGCACGGACTGGAATATCAGCCTTTTCCATTACCGTAATCACGGCTCCGACTACGGCCGTATTCTTGCCGGCATACAGGTTCCGCCACAGGAGGCGGATGAGCTTGAATCTCATCTGTCGAAACTCGGTTACGCTCACTGGGAAGAGAGCGACAACCCAGCTTATGCAATGTTCTTGGCCTAG
>Ga0209980_10002249_pt1 | contig 10541 bp, 10 predicted proteins | sample CR02metaG_FD_183611 | JGI IMG/M metagenome (GOLD analysis project Ga0209980, IMG submission 183611) | Deep subsurface microbial communities from Mariana Trench to uncover new lineages of life (NeLLi) - CR02 metaG (SPAdes) (version 2) | ecosystem: Environmental > Aquatic > Marine > Ocean trench... | reverse complement strand
TGGGTTTCAACACACCTGAGGGGAGAGCACGAATGAAAGGCTTCTGCGCCGTGGTCGGAGCCGCGCTGCTGATCTTGGGGGGATGCCAGCAGCGCACGCCATCGGGACCAGTCCCGGACTGGCAGGAGTTCGCGCCGGAAGCACGGGGCTTCTCCATACTGTTCCCGGGCACGCCCACCGAGGAGAGCACCCGTTATCCCACCGCCTTCGGAGTCGTGGATACGGCGTGGTTCAAGCTCGAGCCCGAGGGCGAGAAGCTTGCGTACGGCGTGCGCTACGACAGCTACCCCCCCGGGGTGCTGGCTCTGGGCAACGTTTCGCAGCTCATCCTTGCGAGGTCCAAGACCCTCGAGAGCGAGATCCAGGGCAAGACGATCGATGAGGAGGATGTCTTCCTCGATGACCACAGCGGCAAGCAACTCACGGTCGAGCTGCCGGATGAGAAGCTCGGGATCTACCGCATCTTCCTGATCGACGGACGCATGTACCAGCTTAGCGTCAAGGCCACTCCCGAAGACGCCTCCGCCAGGGAGATCTCGAGGTTCCTCGACTCCTTCAAGCTGCTCTAGCCTGACCCCGGCTCAGCACTGCTAGGGTCTCTGCAGCAAGAGCCAGTGCTCCCTGCTCGATGCGATCTTCTGGGCCAGTTTCGCGCGCGAGCTGTGGGTCAAGTAGGTGGTCCACAACGCGACCGCGCCGCGTTCGGGCTCCCTCTTCAGCAGATCTCCATAGAGCGCCATGACGTATGCTTCGTCTGCCGCGTGTTTCCGATTGTACTCGGGAGTGCATATCCGCCGGAGAAGCGTTCGCGTCTCGGGATGCTGGAGCGCCTCGTAGCGATAGATCGATGCCTGAGCGCCGGAGCCCACTCGCATGTCGTAGCTCCACCGTGTCGGAAGCAACCCGTGGGCGAGCACAGCGAGCACCACGTGGCTCGCCACCAGCGGGACGAGGAGCCTGTGCCGCTGGTACAGCCCCACCCAGACAGCCCCCCCCAGCACGGTGAGAGAAGTCAGCGCCGGGCTCGGTAGATGCAGCAAACCGAAGAGGACGGCCACGATCACAAGGGAGGTCCAGCGGCCCCAGCGCTGCCGGCATAGGGGCAACAGGATCCACATCAAGAGCAGCTGCTGAGAGAAGGCGACTACGACCTCGCCGCCGACGATACGCAACGCCGCCTCGAGATCCCGCGGGCGCGCTCCCGCCCAGAGCTCGTCGCAGGGTTCTCGAATCAGGTAGCTGACAGCGGCGAGCGCGATACAGAGGGCCACCGTGGTGGCCATCACCTCGAGCCATGCGCGGCCCTTGGAGTGCAACCGCTCGCCTTCCGGATCCCGCGCTCGCCAGGGTCGCAGCCGAAGCCAGCACAGGGCGACCACTCCGACCAAGACCAACGCGCTGGCCATACGCCAGCCATTGGCATGCTCGCGCGGAAGCCAGAGCAGCGCCTCCAATAGCAGCAGGACTACGAGGAGCTCTAGCAGGGAGCGCATGCGCCGATTCCTATCGCTGGCTGGGCCGGACCGGAACTCGATGGGGCCACTCTGCCGTTCAGTCGGGTTTTCGCAAGCCCAGACGGACGCGGAGACCCCTGAAGGCCCGGTGGCGCCCTTCGCTCCTCCGGCGGGATACCGATCAGCGCCACGACGAAGAGATCGATGCACCCGTCACCGTTAAGCTCTGCGAATTCCGCCGCGACGCTACACCCCTCGCTCGCGAACTCGGTGATCTCGAAGAGATCCTCCGCTCGCGCATCGGAAGCCCCTAGCAGCAGCAGCGGGATCAGAGCCAGGTGGACAACTGCAGTCCGGACCGCGCGCGCGCCCAGTCTAACCCGACTAGTCGGCCCGCAGCTGAAGCGGCTCCGGACGGTGGCCTTCACCCCAACTGCCTCCGGGGGCAGTTGTTGAAAACAGATCGTCCGCCCTTGCCCGGCCGATGGGGCCCCTGGGGCTTGAAGACGGCTTCGCGCGGGGTGTGGCGGGGCTAGGGCGTTGCGCCGGCAGGCGGCGTGCCGGCGTTCGGGTCGGCGGCCGTCTCGGCCGGCGGCTGCAGGAAGTTGCGCTCGAAGGCCTCTACACTCAAGGGGACGTCGATGCCGATGTTGTTGCTGACGCGCCACAGGCGATCGTTGGCAGACGAGCGGGCCGCCAGATCTTCTTCCCGAGGGTCGCCCAGCTCGAGCCCGCCGAGCTCCGTTCCCGCTGCCGAGAGTGCACGCACACGCACGCGCGGGGGGTCCAGCCCGAGCGCGGCCAGATCGGGGACCGACTCCTCGATTCCGGTCGCGGTCAAGTCCTCGATCGCGTAGAGCACGTCCTCTACGCTGAGCGACTTCACCGGAGCCTCTGCGTCCTCGGAGACCCAGCTCCCGTGCTCGCGTACAAAGGCGTAGGACGCTTGCTCGCGCGGGAAATCCAGCTCGATCCGCCGCACGGAGTCGGCGTCGAGCTTCAGCACCTGCTTGTAACGATAGGCAAAGAGACTGCGCGGGACGTTCATGAGGACGCGATCGGACATCTGGTAGATGACCTCCCCGTCGTCCACGCGCGCGAAGCCCTTATCCTGCACACGGCTGATCTGGAGCTTGTGGGTTCCGGATGCGGTCTCGATACTCAGCTCGAGCTCCGGCGCATCGAGCCCGTACTCAGCGAGCGCCCCCGGCTGGTCGATAAAACCGGTCGCTCGCGCCAGGGCGAGATCCCACAGGGCTCGCCGGATGCGCTCGGCATCGCCACGGTCTTCGCTGGGCTCGATCACGCGCCAGCCGCCGTCCTCGGCTTCGGCCTGCGGCTCGATCCGCTCCACCGTGGCCACCAGGCTGCCGTACTCCCTGACCTGCAAGCTCTTCACGTCGTCCACAGCGAAGCGCACCAGGCGCTTGTCCCTGAGGTCGCGTAGGCGTGGCTCGAGAGCCGCGGCCTGTCCCCGCAGCACGGTGTAGATCCGCCTGCTCTCGCCCTCGCGGGCGAGATAGAGCTGGTAGCCGACCGCTACCTTGCCGCCGAGGTAGAGCACGGTCGGCTCCTCGTCAGCCGTCCAGATGCGCACAGTCCGTCGCCCCTCGCCGAGCCCGAAGGGAGCCAGGTCTGCGGGCGCGTCTTCGATCACCGTCTCGGACTCGAGCCTCGTCAGGGTCGAGAGCAGGTTGGATACGACGCGTGGGTCGGCGGGGAAGACCACGGGCGTCTCCAGGCTCCAGGAGCGGGAGTCCCCCTGCCCCGTCGCCACCAGCTTCGCCGAGCCCCCGCCCTCGAGCGGCAGCTCCAGCGCCGTGATCTGCTCCGGCTCGAAGCTCAGCAGGCGCTTCGCCTCCGTCTCCGCCTGCTGGCGCGAGCGTTCGCCCTGTACCTCCACCAGGTAGACGTAGAGCCCGAGACCCGCAGCGATTACGCCGAGTACGATCGTAGCCCGGAAGCTCATGCCTCTAGGAACCCCTCAGCTTCGACGCGTCCACCAGTTCAGAATGCCCAGCAGGACAATCAGCTCCGGCAGCACGAAGATCGCGATATAGCGGAAGGTCGAGACCTGCTGCCGGGTCATGACCACGCGTGACGCGCGCGGCCGCTTGCGCTCGATCGAGATGAACTGCTCTTCGCCCACGAGCCAATTGGCCACGTTCAAGAAAAAGTCCGCGTTGTAGAACTCGGCGATGTAACGATTGCGAGCGAAGTCGGCGTCACCGATCACGACCAGGCGTCCTTCTCTCTTTCCATCCTCTTCCACCTCGAAGCTACGCGCGATCCCCAGCGCCACCGGGCCAGGGCGATCGTGCTCGGGATCGAGACTCACCCGCCCCTCGCTGGCGAAGGCCTCCAGATCGGTCTCGGCCCAGCTCGCAGGCCCCGTGCGCGCCAGCTCGACCACCTCGAACTGCCCGTCGCCCTCGAGCTTCCGTACCGAACGCGCCAGCCGAAACAGGGTCGGACCGCGGCGGGCAATCAGATCCTTGGTGATCGGGTGCGAGCCGTAGTCGGTGATGATGGGCTGTACGCCCAGCTGAGGTCCGGCGAAGAGCTCGATCTGCTGATCGACGATGACGTCCCTCCCGAGCTCGATCCCCCACGCCTCCAGCTGGCCCTCGAGATTGCTCACCACGATCGGATCCGCCATCACCAGCAGCGACCCGCCGCCGCGCAGGTAGCGATCGAGGGCCTCGAGCTCACGCTGCAGCAGCGAGTGGTTCGGGCCCGCGATGATCACGGCGGCGGCGTCCGCCGGCACGTCCTCCAGCTTGGCCAGAAGCAGCGAGGCGACCTCGATGTTCTCATCCTCCAGGGCCTGTTTGGCCACCGAGAATCCGGTCGCCTCCCGATCCTCGGGCGCACCTTCTCCGTGGCCCGTGAGGAAGTAGAGCTTCTTCTGCTCCGAGATCACCTTGCGAATCGCCTTGGTTAGCTCCTCTTCACTGGGCTGTGTCACGCGCACGGTCCCCTTGCCCGAGTCACAGCCGCCCCGGCACACCAGCAGCACGCCTTCGCTGCGGATCTCGTAGCGCTCCGCCAGCTCCGGCCGCCGCACGGGATCGTGCGTCTCCACCTTCACGCGCTCGCTTTCGTGGGTGTAGAGGTCGAGTGCCTCACGACCCGTCGCCGCGCTCCCGGTCAGGTAGAAGGCCAGGATCTCCACGTAGTCGTCCTCGGGGATCTGGGCGAGGACCTCGCGGCTGGCTTCGGTCAGGCTGTGCACCTTGCCCTCGGTCAGGTCCCAGCGCACCGAGTGCTGGACCGAGAGATAGGCAATGAGCCCCAGGATGACCGTGAGGGCCACGGTCTGGAGCAGGGTATTACCCACGTACTTAGCGCTGCGGCGCGCCGAATCCCGTTTCATCAGCTCGCGGAATTCACCCAGCCGGAGCGCGGCCGCCAGCAGCAGCAGCCCGAAGCCCAGCCCCAGATGGGCCGCCGCCAGCCAGGTGGGCGCGCTAAAGAGGCCGATGACCCCGAACAGGATCAGCACCATGCCAAAGATGGCCAGCAGGATCCCCATACTCTCCCCTAGCGCCAGCGCAAGGATTCGGTGGCGGCCCGAACCCCGGACACGAAGAACACGACGACCACCGCGAAGTAAACCAGGTCGTCCGTCTTGACCACACCGCTCACCAGCTCATCGAAATGGACCCGCAGTCCCAGGTAGCGCACCACCTGCTGCGACGTTCCCTGCAAGCTAAGCTCCGCGAAGTAATCGATCAGGTACAGGATCATCCCCGCGAAGAACGTCACCAGCGCGGCGCTGATCTGGCTGCGCGTGAGCGACGAGATCAGGCAGCCGATGGCCGCAAAGGCAGCGCCGTAAAGAAAGAGGCCCATCAGCCCCGCCAGGGTCGGAAGCAGCTCGGGATCGCCGTAGTAGAAGAGCAGCGCCGGGTAAAGCGCCGACAGACCGACCAGCATCCCGATCACGACCAGGATCGCCAGATACTTCCCCAGCACGATCTCCCAGATCGTGAGGGGGCTCGTGAGCAGCAGCTCGATCGTGCCGGTGGCTTGCTCCTCCGCAAACGCGCGCATGGTGAGCAGCGGGATCAGGAGCAGGAAAACGAAGGAGAAGATCCCCAACGAGGGCTCGATCACGGACGTGTTCAGGTTGAACTGTTCGAGCAGGTCGAAGCGCTGGAAAGCCTGGATCTGCTGCAGTGCCGAAAGGAAGCCCGTCAGGGAGAGGAAGAAGGCGAAGCCCGAGAAGACGAGATAGACGGAGAACATCACGTAGGCCACGGGCGTCGAAAAGATCGAGCGCAGCTCGCGCCCCGCGATCGCACCCACGTGCCTCATGCCGGCGCGTCGTCCGCGTCGTCGCCCGCGGGGCGCGGGCCCGCCTCGCGCAGGAACACGTCCTCGAGCGACCCCGTGCCCTTGACCTCATCCAGGGCACCGTCGACGCGGATCTCGCCAAAGCTGATCAGCAGCACGCGCTGACAGATGGCCTCGACCTCAGGCAGGATATGCGTCGAGAGGATCACTGTGCGACCCATCTCCTGCGCCAGCTCCCGGATCAGGTTACGGATCTCCACGATCTGAATCGGGTCCAGCCCCGACGTGGGCTCATCCAGGACCAGGACTTCCGGCTCATGCACGATGGCCTGTGCCAACCCCACGCGCTGGCGGAAGCCGCGCGACAGCGTGCCGATCACGCGCCGCTGAAGCCCCTGCAGGCCACACACCGTGAGCGCATGCTCGACCTTCTCTGCGCGCGCGGCGCGCGCCACGTCGTTGATGGCGGCAACGTAAGCCACGTAGTCGGCAACCCGCATTTCGGGATAGAGCGGTGGAGTCTCCGGCAGGTACCCGATCGCCCGGCGCGCCGCGATCGGCTCGCGTTGCATGTCGTGGCCGGCGATGCACACGCTCCCCTCCGAGGGTGGAAGGAAGCCGGTGAGCATACGCATGGTGGTGGTCTTCCCGGCTCCGTTGGGCCCCAGCAGCCCCACGACCTCGCCCCGTTGAACCTCGAAGGAGACGTCGCGCACGGCCAGGAGATTCCCGTAGCGCTTAGAAAGCCCCTTGACCTCGATCACCTGACTCTCACCCTGTCCATGAACCCATCAAAGGCGAGGCAGATTACACAGGCTCCTGGCGGGCGGCAAGCGCTCACGTCCGACCGCGTTCCCGCGGGTCGAGCGCCTCCCGCAGCGCGTCCCCCAGCAGGTGGAAGGCGAGCAGCGTGACGAGAATCGCCAGGCTCGGGAAGAGGATCAGGTGGGGGTAGGAGCGCATGGCGGCGAAGCCGTTGCTGGCGAGTACACCCCAGCTCGAGAAAGGGGGTTGGATGCCCAGCCCGAGAAAGGACACCGTGGACTCCGCCAGGATCGCGGCCGGGATGCGGAAGGTGGCGGTCACCAGTATGGGACCGCTGACGTTGGGCAGGATGTGGCGCAGCAGCAGCCGCCGGTGGCGCACGCCCAGAGCGCGGGCGGCCTCCACCCAGGCCTCCTCCCGCGCCTGCAGCACCAGGCCCCGCACCAGGCGCGCCACCGAGACCCAGCCCACCAGCCCCAGCGCCAGGCCCAGGGCCAGGACCCGCCGATACAGGTCAGGCACATCCGTGAGCCCCGCCTGCAGCACCTCCGTCAGCAGCACGATCACCAGGATGTCGGGTAGCGAGTAGCCCACGTCCACGCCGCGCATGAGCCACGCGTCCAGGCGGCCTCCGACGTAGCCAGCGATCCCGCCGTAGCCAACTCCAAGCGTCAGCGCCAGCAGCGTGGACCCCAGGGCCAGCAGCAGCGACACGCGTGCCCCTTCCGCCGTGCGGGCGAGCAGGTCGCGTCCCAGCTCGTCGGTCCCCAGCAGGTGCGCGGCGCTCGGACCTTCGAGCGCGTGGGGGATGTCCTGCGCGTCATAGCGGTAGCCGGACACGTCGTCGCCCAGAAGCGCGACCCCCAGCAGCACGGCCACCAGCGTCGCACCCACCCAGCCCGCCGCTCTCATGCCTCGCGCCCTCCCAGACGAATACGCGGGTCGAGCCAGCCATAGAGCAGGTCCACCGCCAGATTCGCCGCCACCACGAGCACGGCATAGAGCAGCGTCACGCCCATCACCAGCGGGTAATCACGGTTGGTAACCGCGGTCACGAAGAAGCGGCCGATCCCCGGGATCGCGAAGATGTGCTCCACCACGAACGAGCCGGTCAGCAGCATCGCGAGCAGCGGGCCGAAGTAGGTCACCACCGCGAGCAGCGCGTTGCGCAGCACGTGACGCAGGTGCACGTGCAGCTCCGAGAGACCCTTGGCGCGTGCGGTCCGAACGTAGTCGAGGTCGATCACCTCGATCACCGAGGTTCGCGTGAGCTGTGCGACGTAGGCGGTGGGCAGCGCGGCCAACGTGATTGCCGGCAGCACCGCGTAGCGCGGCCCCTCCCAGAGTGCCGCGGGCAGCCAGCCGAGCCCGAGACCCACCCCCAGCACCAGCAGCGCGGCCAGCACGAAGCTGGGCACGGAGACCCCGAGCAGGGCCAGCAGCATGATCCCGCGATCCGCGGCGGAGCCTCGCCACACGGCAGCGAGTAGCCCCATGGCCATGCCGAACACGCAGCAGAGCACGAAGGCCACGGCGCCGAGCTGGAGGGAGACGGGGAGGGCCTCGCCCAGGATCTGGGTCACGTCGCGCCCTACATACTTATAGGAGGGACCCAGATCGCCCCGGGCCAGATCCGCGAGATAACGCAGGTACTGCCGGCCCAGAGGCTCATCCAGGTGGTAGCGGGCCTCGATGTTGCGAAGAATCTCGGGCGGCAGAGCCTTCTCCCGCTCGAAGGGTCCCCCGGGCAGAAAGCGCAGCAGCGCGAAGGTGATGCTGGCCACGATCAGTAGCACGGGGATGCCCTGCAGGATCCGCCACAGCGCGTAGCGGATCACTCGGCCCGCACCCGCTCGAGAAAGAAGATGTCCATCGCGTTCGGCTCGAAGCCCTTCACGCGCTCCGCCACAGCCAGGTTGATGGCGCCTACGAAGAGCGGCGCGATGGGAACCTCCTGCTCGCACAGGATGCGCTGGGCCTCGTCGTAGAGCGCCTGGCGCCGCCCGACGTCGGGCTCGCGCGCCGCCTGCTCCACGAGTGCGTCGTAGCGCGCGTTGCCCCAACCCGTGTGGTTGTTCGCGCTATAGGAGGTGAAGAGATTCATGAAGTTGTCCGGGTCGGGGAAGTCGGCTCCCCAGCCCAGCCGAAACACGGGGGGTGGCGAGACCGTAAGCTCCTTCAGGAACACCTTCCACTCCCGGTTCTCCAGCTCCACCCGCACACCCAGATGCTGCTGCCATTGAGCCTGCACCGTCTCGGCCACCAGGCGGTGGGTCTGATCGGTGTTGTAGACCACCCGCACCGGCGCCAGCCGCGCGGGATTCACGCCCGCCTCGGCGAGCAGACGGCGCGCGCCAGCGGGGTCGAAGCGCACACCGATCTCCGGGTTGTGATACGGCATCCCGGGCGGGATCCAGTAGGCGGCGGGTAGCTCGCCCCCCTGCAGCAGCTTCGGGAACGCGTCCCGGTCGATCGCCATAGCAAAGGCGCGCCTCACGCGTGCGTCGTCGAAGGGCGCGAGCCTGGTGTTGAATCCATAGTAATAGCCACGCAGGGCGGCCTTGTGGCGGTAGCTGGGACGGTCGCGGTAGCGACGGATCTCGAGCGGCGGCAGCCGCACCAGGTCGAGGATCCCCTGCTCGAAGAGCACGAGTGCGGTCGATGCCTCCCCCACCATGTAGCCAACGATCCGATCCAGAGTCGGCGGGCCCGCGTAAAAATCCCGGTTCGCCCGCAGCACGAGTCGATACTCGTGCCGCCACTCTTCGAGCAGGTAGGGTCCCAGACTGACCAGGTTCCCGGCTTCGGTCCAGCCCTCGCCATGGCGTGCGATCAGGTCCGCGCGTGCCGGGAAGGTAACCATGAACGTGGTGAGGGATGGGAAGTACACCAGCGGCGCCTCGAGTCGAACCTGCAGCGTGCGCGCGTCGAGCGCGCGCACGCCGAGCTGGTTCGGGTCGCTCAGCTGCCCACCGTTGTAGGCGCGTGCACCCGCAACGGGGAAGAGGAAGTACGCGTACTCTGCGGCGGTGGCCGGAGCGAGCAGGCGTCGCCAGGCATACACGAACTGGTCCGCGTGCAGGGGCACACCATCACTCCAGCGTACGTCCGCGCGCAGATGGAAGGTGTAGGTGCGACCATCGGGCGAGACCTCCCAGCGCTCGGCCAGGGCGGGCTCCGGGCTCAGATCCGGGCCCAGCCGGGTCAAGCCCTGCATAATCTGCTCGATCACCAGGAACGAGATGTTGTCGGTGGCGCGTGCCCAGTCCAGGGTCGGCGGCTCGGTCCCCAGATTGATGCGCAACTCGCCCGCCGGGGGCGGCAGCGACGACGCGTCGCAGCCCCACAGCGCGACGCACAGCAGCAGACCCAGCCACGCCTGGGGCCGTGGCCCGATCAAACGACGCAACGCTCGTTCTGGAAGCAGCTGCAACGCGCTTGGGTTCCCAGGACAGGCCCCGGGCAACCCGGCTCGAATCCCGCCCGTTCGAGCGCTGGCGGTACGTCCCGAATGGAGAGCCCCCACGGAACTTTGGTGCGGGCACTCCCGTCCCATTCGACCGCTTGTTTCACGGCCTCATACCCCCCCTCCGGACCTCCCGGCAGAGCGTAGCGAGTCTCGCTACCCTCGCACGCAGGGTGAGAGTCGCCATCGTCATCGAGCACTTCGTGGCGCGCCGAGGGGGGGCCGAGGCCAGCGCGGTTCGGGTCGTGGAGGAGCTTCAGCGGCGCGGCGTCGACGTAACCGTCGTGTGCATACAGGCTGAGCCGCCGGCAAGTCCCGAGATCGGAATCATTCGGCTCCGGGTTCCGGGCTTCTGGCAGCCCCTGCGGGTAGCTCGCTTCTCGCGCGAGGCCGGTCGAGCCACGGCCCACGGCTTCGATATCGTGCACAGCTTCTCTCGGACTCGACACCAAACAGTGTACCGTGCGGGCGGAGGCAGTCACGCAGCCTACATCGAGCGCGTCTACCGTTATCCCCGGCTGCAGCGTTCGCTCTCGCCCCGGCATCGCGCGATCCTG
>Ga0209980_10002248_pt1 | contig 10549 bp, 9 predicted proteins | sample CR02metaG_FD_183611 | JGI IMG/M metagenome (GOLD analysis project Ga0209980, IMG submission 183611) | Deep subsurface microbial communities from Mariana Trench to uncover new lineages of life (NeLLi) - CR02 metaG (SPAdes) (version 2) | ecosystem: Environmental > Aquatic > Marine > Ocean trench >... | reverse complement strand
TATAATTGATCCTCTTGGAAATCTAATGATGAGTTTTGAGCCCGATGCAAATCCAAGAGACATCATGCAAGACTTAAAAAAATTATTAAGAGCATCACGTATCGGTTAGTCCAGTTAGCAAACCTATTCAGATAGTCTTTATGCAAAAAAGTAAGTCATTATTAAATATCACACGTGTTACGTATGCCCTGGCATTGGCCGTCATTGTTTTAGGCGCGTATGTGCGTTTATCCGATGCCGGTTTAGGTTGTCCAGACTGGCCCAGGTGTAGTTTCCCGCCGTAAGGCCGAACGCCATTTGAAAATTCCTCCAGACATGATCACCATCAACCATCAACCCGGATCGGTTTTCCTGTCCCCGAGTAAATGAAACATCGTAGTATTAACATGGCTTGCTACTTGAGATGAAAAATGACGATATCTAGAATTTTACTGTTGCAACTGACACTGGGATATCTGATAACCTGGTGCCAGGATGCCACTGCACACGGTGGTGTTGGTATGGAAGACGATGTGTGTGTGATCAAAATCGGGTTTCTGAAAGCGCATTTTACTATCTATCAACCGAAAACTTACGGGACACAGGAATTTTGCGAAGACATTCCCGAAGTGGCCAGCAGCGTATTTGTGATTGATTACCTGCACGATTTCCTCAAGGAAATGCAAGTCGATTTTCGTATTATCAGGGATGTTAATAATTTCAGTATTTTCGCCAACTGGGATGATATTACCGGTCTCGAGGATATCGAACAGGATACGGTTTTTTATCTACCGTCGGTGAAGCGACCGGACGGTGTGCTCACGGTTAATTACGATTTTCAGCAGGCCGGGGGCTATATCGGCATTGTGACAGCCGTTCATCCCGAAAAGGAAAAAACTTATCATGCGGTGTTTTATTTTCAGGTGGGTGGGACCGACTACGGCTATCTGCCACTCTTTATCGCACTGCTGGTCCTTGCGCAGGCGCTCTACTGGTTCAGTAACAGAGTTCCCGTAAAATAGGCTGTCGGATTATGCTGCGCTAATCCGACCTGCGCTTCTGGAATACCAGGGCTTTCTGTCAACAACATAAACATAAAATCCCACGAAGGTTGTATGATGTAACTATGCACACACGCTGGCTGTTTTTGGTCACAATCCTTTTTGCACTATTGTGTTTTCCGCCTCAGTGGTATCCTCTAGCACTGCGCATGCAATTAAGCCAGTGGTTCGGCGCAGATGATTATCGTGCACTGCCCGAGGGGAAAACTGTCACTGATTTAAAGGCAGAAATCCCCTGTCCTGAGGACCTGTTGAACTGGCGGGATGCGCAAACCATTGCCGGTGTCGATATTCGCCGCTCACCCACCTGTATTGCTGACAATCCTTATGCAGTAGCGGCTTTCGTGCGTGGAACAAACAATGTCTCTCAGCAGGTTCTTATGGCCAGTGGCCTGACCCCGGATGCGGTGGTAAAAGGACGGGACCTGGATGGTGACGGCGACCCGGACGAAATCCACATCCGCCTGGAGGTCGTCGAACTCAACGGTGGTTCACCGGAAGGCAATGTACCAACGACCCGGTATGCCATCGCGCCCGGTATCAGGCCGGGATTCTGGGTTTTCGTACCCAAGATGTTTGGCATGGCAACCGAGAACTTCGAGTCGCTCAAGGCACGATCAATGTTGCGTCTGCCTTCACCGGCGATTCGCGTTGAACAGGGCGACCGAGTAAAAATCACCTTGGAAAACAGTCATTACATGCCGCACACGATTCACTTTCACGGAGTAGACCATCCATTCGTCGATGCGGATGGTGAAGGCAACGACGGTACCCCGCTGACCAGCGAGAAACCGGTGCTGCCCGGTAGCGCACGTACCTATGACCTGCAACCGCGTCAGAGTGGCACCATGTTTTATCATTGCCATGTCCAACCCAACGTACATATCATGATGGGACTGCAGGGACTGTTCGTTGTCGAGGAAAACCGGCCGAACAACTGGCTGCAAACCCTCAACGTTGGCGCCGGTCACGTACGCGTGCCATCGGTCGCAGTGACAGAACAGTTCGACCGTGAATACGATTTGCACTATCTCGACGTCGATATCGATCTGAACAACCGCATTCAACGCTTCAATGACCCGCGTCTGATAGCCCGGGAGATGCACCGCCGCTATGATATCACTGACGCAAAAAGCGATTTCTTTACCCTCAACGGCCGCTCATTTCCCTATACGTTTCGCGAATCGTTGGTGGTAACAAAACCCGATGAGCATATTAAATTACGTATAGTTAACGGTGGCAGTATCGGTATTGCGCTGCATACCCACGGACACAAAGTCACGGCCACCCATTATGACGGTGTGGCCGTCAAACCTGCAGCACGAATTATTCGCGATGTGGTGTGGATTGCCAGCGCCCAGCGTGTAGACCTGGATCTGGAGACCACTGATGACGGGCTGCATTCCTACGGGGGTGGAATCTGGCTGCTGCATGATCACCAGGTAAAGGGCGTCACCAACGATGGTATCGGGCCGGGCGGTAACATCAGCGCCATTGTTTATGAAGACTATTTGCAGGAAAATGGCTGGCCCAGAACGCAGGGCGTGGATCTAAATAAGTTTTTCACAGAGGCCTATTATCGGAAAGAAATCCCGGTGTTCGACAATCTGGCTAGCGGGACATTTTCAGACGTGGAGTCTGATTTATGGATGTTGATACGCTTGTTGGGGTTGGGGCTTTCGCTGGGAGTCATGGTGGCGCTAGTGATTAATGCCATCAATAAGCACAGGTCTTAGAATGGAAAAGTGCAAATGGTTCGCGGAATAAATTCTGCTCCTGCTGTTTATAAGAGCACTGTCGGATTATGCTGCTCTAATCCGACCTACGCCACATTGGAATAATTGAATGGTAGCTATAAAAATCCTTTGCGTTTTCTGCGTCCTTGCGGTGAATTTCATGTATACCGCTCAAGCTGAAACGCGGGACCAACGCGTCATGCACCAGCATCACAATATGACCCTCGACAGTAGCGGCATGGTGATGAACAGCAACCATCACCGTTTGCCTCAGGACTGCGAGAAGTTGGGCCGCGATTACCACATTAAGGTTTACGCCGGTACGAAATTCGCGGCGGACTACCCCGGCACGGTATTCGGAATGAGCCAGCACGAATACCAGGTCGAGCCCTGCAGCCGCATCACGGTTACGTTTGTCAACGAGGACGAAGTACGCCACCAGTGGATGATCCACGGATTGCCCAGGTATATTTATCCCGGCGGCATGTTCAATCTTGAAGCTGCGGGCGGACATTCCCAAACCGGCACCTTCATCGTACCGGGTGATGATAAAACCTACCTCGTACACTGCGATATGGCCCAGCATATGGAAAAGGGCATGAAGGCCCAGCTGAAAGTCGGTAAAGGCAGTGGTGACCTATGGGCGGTTCCGGGCGTCAGCACAGGCTTCATACAAGATACCTATCTGCCCGAGGAAACCTGGCTCTATCTAGTGCTGATATCCGTTGCGGGATTCGTGATTACCACGCTGGTCATATCCAGCAGGCGATCCTGAATGTCCCTTCGAACACCGTATCAACACCTGTTCTTCCGCGTCGCCGCTAAACTTTTGCCGGGCAGTACCCCCCCCAATGACGCTGATTTGACTAACGCGTTTCAGCAAACGCGATGGTGCGTTATACACGAAAATCACCCAAACGTGTTTTTGTACGGATCAATTTGTTATGATCACATCATATTACGATCAACATCGAGTAGATTGATATAACAGCAAAGGAAATTGAAAATCAACACTCAAAATTGCCGTATTAAAGCTGCTCATGAAATACCCGTGTTAATTCTATGCTAAAGTTCTTGGCCCTTACCAGATTTTTTCGGTACAATCGCCCCATTCACGAATGCTAAACGTTTATTTAACTTTAGAACCTGCGGACTGCGCGGGAAGAGGATAATATTTATGGCATATGCTGTAGTCCTGCTTTTACTGGTCATTGGCTCTATTCTCTTTCACTTTCTCAGCCCCTGGTATTTCACCCCACTCGCTTCCAACTGGAGCTCCATCGACGACGCACTCGTCATCACTTTTTGGGTCACAGGGGCGGTGTTTGTTATCGTCAACCTGTTCCTGGCCTATTGCGTGATGAAATTTGGATACAAAAAGAGCAGACGAGCGGACTACGAACCCGAAAACAAGAAGCTGGAAATCTGGCTCACGGTATTCACTTCGATCGGTGTTGCCGCCATGTTGGCGCCCGGTCTATATGTCTGGGCCGAGATAATCAATCCACCGGAAGACGCCGATGTGTTCGAGGTACTTGGCAAGCAATGGCAGTGGAGCTATCGTTTCCCGGGCGAAGACGGAGCCCTGGGTACGGTCGACACCCGTCATATCTCATCCGATAACCCGTTCGGCATGAATCCGGACGATCCCAACGGGCAAGACGATATACTCGTCTCCAGCAACGAAGTACACTTGCCGATTGACCGACCAGTCGTGGCCCTGATGCGTTCCCAGGATGTATTGCACAACTTTACAGTGGCCCAGTTTCGGGTCAAGATGGACATGGTGCCGGGGCTGGTTACCCAGATGTGGTTTACCCCCACCAAACTAGGGAAATACGACGCGTTGTGTGAAGAATTATGCGGCGTGGGACACTACACCATGCGTGGCCACGTTGTGGTTGACGAAGAAGCCGACTTCAAGGCGTGGCTGAAAACACACCCGACCTATGCGGAAACTGTCTCAGGTACCGGTGCCGCAGCTGCAATAGCCGGGCTCAGCCTGGTCGAACAAGGCCGTATGCTGGCAGAGTCACGTGCCTGTGTGGCCTGTCATAGCACAGACGGCAGCAGCGGGATCGGACCCACATGGCAAGGCCTGTTTGGCAGGACCGAAACGCTGGTGGACGGTACCACCGTTGTGGTCGATGCAGATTACCTGAAAGAATCCATTCTCAATCCGAACGCCAAGGTAGTACAGGGCTTTGCGCCGGTCATGCCACCGGGTAGTTACACGGAGACAGAATTGGATGCACTGATTACCTATATCATAGATGGCCTGGGTGAAGATTCTGAATGATGAGACCACCGGGCCAATTTGGAATTAATACCAGGAGACTATTCTGATGTCTACTATTGCACACGACGCGGATGATTTTGTAGCATCTGCCGAAGTCCCGGAGATGGAGCTCTACCACCCGAAAACCTGGCTAGGCACGTATGTCTTCAGCCAGGACGCCAAGGTGATTGCCGTCCAGTATTTTTGTACCGCGATGGGAATTGGCTTTTTAGCGCTGATTATGTCCATGCTGATGCGGCTACAGCTGGGCTTTCCGGGCACTTTCTCATTCATCAACCCATCGGTGTACATCCAACTGGTCACCATGCACGGCATGATCATGGTCATCTACCTGCTCACCGCACTGTTTCTGGGGGCCTTCGGTAACTACCTGATCCCACTGATGGTCGGGGCACGCGATATGGTATTTCCCTATGTCAATATGCTCAGTTTCTGGATTTACTTTGTCGCCGTTCTGGTACTGGTAGCGAGTTTCTTTGTCCCTGGAGGGCCTACCGGCGCCGGTTGGACGCTGTATCCGCCGCAGGCCATCCTGCAGGGCACACCGGGCGCGGAATGGGGGATCTTATTAATGCTTGTCTCGCTGGCCATCTTCATCGTCGGCTTTACCATGGGCGGTCTAAACTATGTGGTGACTGTGTTGCAGGCGCGCACCCGCGGGATGACGCTGATGCGTATGCCGTTAACGGTGTGGGGTATCTTTATGGCCACCGTACTAGCGCTACTGGCCTTTCCGGCCCTGCTCGTCAGTGCGATCATGATGATTCTAGATATGACCCTGGGCACCAGCTTTTTCATGCCCGCCATCGTCTCAATGGGGCAGCCACTGGACCACACCGGCGGCAATCCGATCCTGTTCCAGCACCTGTTCTGGTTTTTCGGCCATCCCGAGGTCTATATCGTCGCCTTACCGGCCTTCGGCATCGTCTCCGACCTGCTCTCTGTACATGCCAGGAAAGCTATCTTCGGCTACCGCATGATGGTATGGGCCATTGTCGTCATCGCCGCCCTCAGTTTTGTCGTCTGGGCGCATCATATGTACGTCAGTGGCATGAACCCGTATTTTGGTTTCTTTTTTGCCACCACCACGCTGATCATCGCCGTACCCACGGCCATCAAGGTCTATAATTGGGTGCTGACGCTGTGGCGAGGCAACATCCGCCTTACCGTACCGATGCTGTTTGCTATCGGCTTTATCTTTACCTTCGTCAACGGCGGCCTGACCGGCCTGTTTCTCGGTAACGCGACCATCGATCTGCCGCTTTCAGACACGATGTTCGTGGTCGCCCACTTCCATATGGTCATGGCGGTATCGCCCGTGCTGGTAGTGTTTGGCGCGATCTACCATTGGTATCCCAAGGTCACCGGGCGTATGCTGGACGATACTCTGGGCAAATTTCACTTTTGGGTCACCTTCCTTGGCACCTATGCCATCTACTATCCGATGCATTACCTGGGGTTTTTGGGCGTACCACGCCGCTATTACTCGATAGAGGGGACTGACTTCATCCCGGAATCCGCCATGAGTCTGAACGCAGGCATCTCCATTGCAGCCTTTATTGTCGGTGCTGTCCAGCTGGTGTTTATCTATAACCTGATAGTCAGTTATTACCGCGGCAGGGAAGCGGGTAGCAATCCGTGGGAAGCTACTACGCTGGAGTGGCAAACCGCAGACACCCCGCCGAAACACGGCAATTTCGGCAAGGAACTACCTCTGGTCTACCGCTGGGCGTACGATTACAGCGTACCGGGCGCCGAACACGACTTTATCCCGCAAAATGTCCCGCCGTCCAGCGTGGAGAAAGGCACTAACGAGACCAATCAATAAACAACCGGTGAACTGAGTCGTGACAATTACTTTACTATTCATGGCCGCAATAATGGGCGTGGTCGTCTGGTGGTTAATGACGCAATCGGTAAATACCAGACCTTGGGAAGCGAGCGCTAACTATGCTTCGAGCGAAGACTTCAGTGGACGCTCATTCACCCAGCCCAATGCCAAGCTCGGCTTGTATGTTTTTCTTGCGGTGGTCACTTCTCTGTTTGCACTGTTTATCAGTGCGTACACTATGCGCATGGAATTGGGCGACTGGCGCCCGTTGCCTGACCCGGACCTGTTGTGGCTGAATACGGGGGTGTTGGTCTTGAGCAGTATCGCCTTGCAGTGGGCACTAATTGCTGCCAAACGGGAGCAGGTCGACAGTATGCGTAACGGTTTGCTTGCCGGCGGTTTTTTCGCATTTGTATTTATAGGGGGGCAGCTGCTAGCGTGGCAACAACTGGTCGATGCAGGCTATTATGTGCATTCCAACCCGGCCAATGCTTTCTTTTACTTAATCACGGGGCTGCACGCTCTACACTTGTTGGGTGGCGTGGTGGCTTGGGGCATGACGACGATAAAGGTATTGGGCGGCGCCGAAGTGGCCCGGGTGCGTTTGAGCGTAGAGCTGTGCGCCGTATATTGGCACTTCCTGCTTGTGTTGTGGATAATTCTGTTTGGTCTGATGTTATCAACTTAGAATAAAGGTAAAAACTATGGCGAACGAAGCAGTGGTAGATGATACGGGGCGCTCTATAGCAATGGTAGAAGGCTTGCAGGGCGTTGTCGCCGACTGGTCTTCCGATCAGCGAGCCTTCAAGCGGGTTCCCTGGGGCAAGGCGATGATGTGGATCTTCCTGCTCAGTGACACCTTTATCTTCACCTGTTTCCTGACCAGCTACATGACGGTACGCATGTCCACCGTCGTCCCCTGGCCCAACCCCAGCGAAGTGTTCGCGTTAACACTCTTTGGCCATCATCTCCCGTTGATCCTGATCGCCATCATGACATTCATACTCATCAGCAGCAGCGGCACCATGGCTATGGCGGTCAAGTTCGGTTATGAAAAAAACAGGAAAATGACCACTATCCTGCTGCTTGTGACCGCCATGTTCGGCGCTACGTTCGTCGGTATGCAGGCCTTCGAATGGACCAAGCTGATCGAAGAAGGCGTACGTCCCTGGGGCAACCCGATGGGCGCAGCGCAGTTTGGCGCGAGCTTTTTCATGATTACAGGATTTCACGGCACCCACGTGACAATCGGCGTGATTTTTCTGCTCATCACCGCCAGAAAGGTGTGGAAGGGTCATCTCGATGACATGAAGCCGGGCTTTTTCACCAGCCGCAGGGGCGGCTACGAGGTCGTCGAAATCATGGGCCTGTACTGGCATTTCGTTGACCTGGTATGGGTGTTTATCTTTGCATTGTTTTATCTTTGGTAGGGGGCAGGTATGAGTGAAGCTCAAGTAGAAGCGCAACAGCATCCGATAGCTATATATTTCTGGGTCTGGGGCGCATTGTTTGTTCTAAGCACCATGTCTTACATGGTGGACGTCCTGCAGTTTCAGGGCCTTATAAGGTGGTCACTGATCATTATTTTCATGTTGTTAAAAGCCGGGTTTATTGTCGCCATTTTTATGCATTTGTACTTTGAGCGATTGGCCTTGGCGTGTGCCCTTCTGCTACCAATATGCTTATTGCTGGTACTGATCGGCCTGATGTCGTTAGAAGCAGACTTTACCAACATGACGCGAGACATATACCTCGACCAAGGGTCCGGAATCCTTGTGATGGAAGAGGGGACAATACATTAGGCCCGTTGTACCGGGGTCGGACCAAGCTAACTGATCAATAGATCGTGTGAATTGCGCTCATACAGGCATGATAATGTCTTTAAATTGCATTTATTAAGGATAAAAATCTTGTTTTAAGGGTGAAGAATCTTAATTTCAGTTGTTTGTGTATATTTACGATTATTAATAGTGACAACGGCATGAAAGAATGGTGGTGAAGACCTGTCATTCGTGCAGCTGGATCGAAGGTGGTTAATCTAGCGTTTGGGATCTTGCCTGTGGATGACTAACCAGTAAGGCCATCAGGGCCATAGATGCATAACGCAGAAGGCACAGAATCACTATCCATACCGATCGCATCGAAGCATCGAGAGGAATAAACGCCATATTCCTATAAGTCCACGCCTATGATCTGTCCAGCTCTCTGAGATATTGGCCTCTAGACTCAACTTTACATCGCTGCTTCAGAGTCATTATGATCAGGGAGCTATACTCCTGATTGATCCCCGTGGATTTTTAATGCTGCGCTATCCAGGCAATACCGATCCTTCTGGTATTATTCGTGATCTTTCGCGCCTGTTGAGAATATCGGGCTGAGCTTAAGAAAATGACCGAAAAAACATTTATAATGTTCGCGATAGATCAATGTAACATTACACAAGAAACCGAGAACCAGAAAGAGAAAACGTGACTTGAATGAACAAGCAGTAATAATTGAACATGCGCCTAAATGGCGCGAGTACTATGAGCTTTGTAAGCCCAAGGTAGTGATATTGATAATCTTTACTGCTGTTGTCGGTATGTTGCTTGCTGTGCCCGGAGCACTGCCTCTGGGCAAGGTAATTTTTGCAACACTCGGTATTGGTCTGGCTGCAGCATCGGGTGCGGCTATCAATCAGTTAGTTGAACAACGGATTGATGCCATTATGGCACGAACTAGAAACCGGCCCTTGCCTAAGGGCGAGCTAAACACAAGGAATGCTTTTATATTTGCTTTGGTACTGTGTGCCATTTCCATGGTGATTCTGGTTTATAAAGTAAATGTGTTGACTGCCTTGCTAACATTTATTGCCCTGATTGGTTACGCAGTGATCTACACCATGTTTCTTAAACCTGCCACACCACAGAATATTGTGTTAGGAGGTGCCGCAGGGGCTGCACCACCATTACTTGGCTGGGTTGCAATGACCGGAGAGGTCAGTTCGGAAGCATTACTATTATTCCTGATAATATTTATCTGGACGCCACCACACTTCTGGGCCCTGGCCATTCATCGACGTGAAGAATATGCTAGCGTAGGCATTCCGATGTTGCCTGTAACTCACGGCGTTCCTTTTACTAAGCTGCAGATACTGTTGTACACAATATTGCTCCTGGCGGTGAGTGTGTTGCCGTTTGTTATTCATATGAGTGGTGTGATTTATCTGGCAGGTGCCATCGCACTTGGCCTGGGCTTTATCAGGCAGGCCTGGATTTTATATCGATCAGAGACGGATGATCACGCGATGAAGACATTCGGTTATTCTATTTTTTATCTAAGTGTACTATTTGGTTTTTTGTTGCTTGATCACTATGCTCGTATTTTTATACGGCACTTCTTTCTCTAGTATATTGTGATGGTCGTTAGAAAAATCCTGTTCAAGGTTTTAATTATCATTATTCCACTTTCGTTAGGAATTTTCTTTTCTATATATATTAATCAGGGGCACGGATCACTTGAAGATGTCTCCGCAACTGTTTTACGGGACGCAAAACCCTTACCAAAGTTCGTGCTCGAAGATCATTTTGGTAATGGGTTCACAAATAAAAACCTAAAGAACCAATGGTCTTTTGTTTTTTTTGGTTACACCCATTGTCCTGAT
>Ga0209980_10002246_pt1 | contig 10550 bp, 10 predicted proteins | sample CR02metaG_FD_183611 | JGI IMG/M metagenome (GOLD analysis project Ga0209980, IMG submission 183611) | Deep subsurface microbial communities from Mariana Trench to uncover new lineages of life (NeLLi) - CR02 metaG (SPAdes) (version 2) | ecosystem: Environmental > Aquatic > Marine > Ocean trench... | reverse complement strand
AACCATGTTGGATAGGGGACGTATCGTTTTATCACGACGGAGTTGGAACGGGGTTCATCCCCGCGCTTACGCACGGGGCGTTCTGTGGTACGGGGTAAAGTCCCTTTTTGACAGTCCCACAACCCTCTCCATAGCCCGAACCTCGCCCGGCAAAAAAGGGCGAAGCTGACCTACCGGCAAGGAACCAAGTCGTATAGGACCGAAACGGGTTCGCACCAGTTTCTCTACAAAATAACCAAGCGCCTCAAACATCCTGCGAACTTCCCTATACTTTCCCTCATGAATCTCGATCTCCAACCAGGCCTTCTTTTTCAACCTCCTCAGGACCTTCACTCCGGCTGGCGCGGTCAACCCATCTCTGAGCAGTATCCCACGGCGCAAACGCACCAGTTCCATCTCAGATGGCGAGCCGCTGATTTTTGCCTCGTAGACTTTTTTTATCTCATGGCGCGGATGACTCAAGCGGAAGGCCAACTCTCCATGGTTCGTCAAGATAAGGAGGCCAGAAGAGTTGAAATCCAACCTCCCGACAGAGAAAAGGCGTCCCCTTTTTCCAAAGGGTTTCAGGTAGTCTCCCAGACTAGGTCGGCCCTGGGGATCCTCCATGGTAGTGATCATTCCCGGGGGTTTGTGGAATAGATAATAGAGATGCCTCGGTGTCGTACCAACGAGCCGACCATCCACTTTTATTTTATCGCACCTCGGATCAGCCTGATAACCAAGCTTGCGAACAACCGAACCGTTCACGGTCACCCGCCCCTCTAATATCCATCCCTCCGCCTTACGCAGGGAAGCCAAACCGGCGTGTGCAATAATTTTATGCAACCGTTCCACCACAAAACAGCGATTAGTGAACTGTGAACCCCGATCCGAAATTAATCAGTCAAAGAAATCTTCCCTGATGATTATCAAACCGCGACAAATACCTGTTTCAAGCATGAATCAGCAACCCACCTTTAGTGTAGTTGCAGACCGCCAATCAAAATGTCGGTAACTGGTGTCCTAAGCCGCTCAACACCGGAAATCCCTCGATTATTTTTTCGGATCGGGGTGAACTGTCCCAACCCTGACCGCTCCTTTTATTTACTGCTCACTCTCCACGGGCAGGGGCTCATCCTCGGAGATTTGGGGTAGGCTAACCTCTTCCATCTCCTTGAGGGTGGGTAGGCCGGTCAAGTCCTTCAGACTGAAAAGCTCCAGGAACTCCCGTGTCGTGCTGTAGAGAAAAGGTCTTCCCAAAACATCCTTACGGCCAACAATGCGAACCAGCCGCCGTTCCATGAGCGTCGAGAGAACTCCATCGACACTGACCCCACGAACATGCTCGATCTCAACTCGAGTGACAGGCTGCTTGTAAGCGACGATAGACAGGGTCTCCAGGGTGGCACGGCTCATCCGTGCCGCTCTGCCCCGAAGGAGGTTCTTCACCCAATCAGCATTCTCTTTCGGAGTCCTCATCTGAAATCCACCAGCTACTTCAAACAGCAAAATCCCTCGTCCCTGGCTTTCATATTCCGAGCGAAGCTCCTCAATAACAGAGAGAATCTCCTTTTTCTCAACCCCTTCCAGCACAGCGCTCATGCGGTCCAGGGTCACTGCACTCTCTGACACGAAGAGCAGGCTTTCAACAACAGACTTGAGACGGCTACGCTCCATACTCCTCCTCTTCTTCAGTCTCCCTCTTGGCCAAATTCCCCTCCTCCCCTCCTAGCGGCACGGTCAGCTCGATCATGATAGGCCCTACCCTGTCTTCTTGAGTAGCTCTGATGGCTCGGATCTTGATAAGCTCCAACAGGGCAAGGAAGGTCACCACGATATCCATCCTCGAACTCACCCCCTCAAAGATGGTTTGAAAGACCACCCTCGTACTTCGCCGGAGACAATCTAAAAGCAAGTTCATCTTTTCCTGAACCGATATCTTTTCGACTTTGATGACGTGCGCACCCTCTTCAGGAAACCGCTCCAAGACACGCCGAAAGGCCGAGAGCAAATCAAAGAGAGAGACCCGCTCAATCTCTCCTGCTTCTATTTTCTGGCGACTTTCGGATGAACGGACAAACACATCCCGGTAGAGAACCTCACGCCCTTCAAGTTCCAACGCGGCTTCTTTATATCGCTGATACTCTAATAGCCGACGTACCAGCTCATCCCGTGGATCCCCTTCTTCTTCCTCGTCCTCATCTCCTTCCTCGAGGGGAAGCAACATTCTCGACTTGATATGAATGAGCGTGGCAGCCATGACTAGGAATTCACCGGCAACATCAAGGTTCAAGCTACCCATCATCTCCAGGGTGGCCAAGTACTGTTCTGTAATCGTCGAAATGGAAATATCGGTAATGCCCACCTCATTTTTTTTGATCAAGTGGAGCAGCAAATCCAGGGGTCCTTCGTATACCTCTAACTGTACATTGATGGACATGGTCTATTTCTTCAGTTTCCCACAAGGCCAGACAATCACAACGTGATCGCGCTTCGGACCTCCTCCATGGTATTGCTCGCTATATCCTGGGCGATGCGATTTCCTGCCGATAACACATCTTCGACCTCGCTAACGCGCCCCTCATAAGAGCTCTTTTTCTCCCGATACGGTTCCAGATCTGAGATGACGTGTTTGATCATAACCTTCTTGCAATCTAGACAGCCAATCGAGGCGTTACGACACCCTTCAGACACCTCTTTAATCTCCTGCGAGGTACAGTAAATTTTGTGGAGGTTAAAGGCAGGACACTTCTCGGGTTCACCCGGGTCATGTCTCCGGACCCGAGCCGGATCGGTCATCATCCGACTCAGTTTTTGGTCGATCTCTTTTGGGGAATCCGAAAGAAAGACCGCATTATGGTAACTCTTACTCATTTTTCGTCCATCGAGACCAGGGAGTTTCTGCGTCTCCGTCAAAAGGACATCTGGTTCTGGAAAGATTGGGCGGTAGACCTGATTGAAACGGCGGACGATCTCCCGTGTCAATTCCACGTGAGGAGCCTGATCAACGCCAACCGGAACCTTATGGGCCTTGTACATCATGATATCGGCTGCCTGGAGGACAGGATAACCCAGAAAGCCGTAAGTGGAGAGGTCTTTCCCAACTATTTCATTCATCTGCTCTTTGTAGGTGGGATTCCGCTCCAACCAGGGAACCGGCGTGATCATGGAGAGCAATAAATAAAGTTCCGCGTGCTCCTTGATACTGGATTGGCGAAATATAACGCACCGCTCGGGATCTAGACCGATGCTCAACCAGTCCATGACCATCTCGATGGTATTTTCTCTGATCCCCTGCGGGGAGGAGTAATCGGTGGTAAGGGCGTGCCAATCTGCGACAAAGAAGAAGCATCGGTAATTATCCTGAAGGCGGATCCAGTTTTTCAAGGCCCCGTGTAGATGACCAAGATGCAGGCGGCCTGTAGGCCGTGCTCCACTAACAATAGTTTCCATAAATGCCTCTCACTACAATATGCTGCCGAATATTCCGAGTATAAAGCTAATCGCTGGGCCCATAAAAGCACGCAGCACGTCGGTCATGAGTAAAACCATGATGATCAGAAACCCATAAGGCTCCACGCGAGCCAGGGTGGAAGAATAGGGCTCAGGCAATATCCCAACCAGAACCCTCCCACCATCCAATGGGGGAATTGGAAAGATATTAAAGACAGCCAGGACAACGTTGATGATGATACTGTTCTTGGCCATTAGGACAAGGGGGGATAAAACTGCCAAGTAAAATGGTGCGAACGGATTTTGAGCTGAGAAATCCAACGAGAGAAGGACCTTTAGAGCCAGAACGCTACAGAACGCCAGGAGGATATTGGTTGCCGGTCCCGCCAATGCCACCCATATCATGTCCCTCTTCGGATAACGGAGGTTAGTGAAGTTCACAGGGACCGGTTTTGCATAACCAAAAAGAAAAGGGGAATGAGCGATCATCAATAGCAGAGGGAGAAGAATGGTTCCAAAAAGATCGATATGCGAGATCGGGTTGAGGGTCAATCGTCCCATGCGGGCCGCCGTATCATCCCCCAACCGATAGGCAACCCATCCATGGGCAACTTCATGGAACACAATGGCTACCAAAATGGGCATTGCCCATATAGAGACCTGCCGCAAGAATTCTTGAATCATCGTCTTTTAATACGGTACGACATATGAAAACACAAGAATAAAGGCCGAGCTTGGTACTTTCATAGGTCCCGCTTTTCTCTACTCTTCACCTCTTATCAACCGGAAGCGAGTCTGGCGAGCGCAGTGCCGTATATAGGCGATCTCGATTAAATCATAAGAGACGATTGGGTAGATGATGCGGTAGGTATTTCTGGCTGCCAAGAGTGCACGGTAACCCAGAAAGGCATCAAACATCGCTATTCCCATCTCTGGAAAATCGCGCAGGAGTTCCAATTTGGCAACGATCTGATCTTGAATGGCATAAGGAAGGCCTTCAAGTTCCCTTTGTGCCCGCGGGAGGAGTTTAACCTTTCTTGGCACGCTTCGCTCTTTTGGCTTTAAACTCCTCTAACTCCATACCCTTTCCGGCTCTTGAATCACGCTCGGCTTCGACCAACCTCTCTCTCCAATCGGGCTGGCTCATCTCTTCCAGCGTGGCAACCATTCCCTCGTAATCTTCATAGTTCACCAGTAAGGCTGCCGGTCTCCCCCTCTGCGTAATGATCACCGGGTCCCGCGTCTGCTTGACGCCCTCGATAATTCTCTTCGCCTGACTCTGCAGCTCCGAAATAGGAATGATTTTTTCCATCTGAGCAACCCTGTTTTAGTTTATGTCCAAGTATGTATCTAAACCTATATTTAAGTCAAGAAGAAAAATTGCCGATAGTTAGCCAGAGGGGTGATTCTGCTGAGAAACGGTCTTTGGTTGTCACCCTGAACGAAGTGAAGGGTCTCAAGTCTGGGAAAACATGAGATTCTTCGCTCTGCTCAGAATGACGAATAGGTTCGATGGAGGAGTTTGTCGGCAGAATCAGGGGTTATGCCTGACCCTATTCCAATACGGGTCAGAAGGATTCCCTGACATCTGGGGACTTCATTGAGATTCTTATTAGCCCTTTTTGTCCGGCCATCCCAGCTTAACCAAACTCAAGGGAAAACGGTATTGTGTCCCCCGAATTACCCCCCTCAAAAAGGGGTCCAAGCATGTGGGACGAAACAGAGGAGCCTCTCTTTAAATAGTTTGAGAAAAACTTTTACGGCTCAAGGTAGTCTAGGGAAGGGAGGGCAATTTTTTAACTTCTTCAACAATATTCGGCAGAACATGTCCAGTCTTTCCTTGGATTAGGTATTCCGATATTCCTTCTTCAGTAAGAGGGGTGGGTTCAGCGTTGATTTCAATTAAAACGGTACGACTGCGAACCTTGGCTATTCTGGGTAAATTCGCAAAAGGAAAGACAACCGCTGATGTACCACAAATCAACATCAAATCGCAAATCTCCGCTTCTTCCACACTTTTGCCAGCAACATCCGAAGGAATCGGCTCGTTAAAATGAACAACATCTGATTTTATTACTCCTCCACATTCTTTACAAACAGGGGGTAATTGATCTGCTCTCCTCAACTCCTCTATATCAAATTCCTTGAGGTCATATCTGGCGTTGCAAGAGAAGCATCTCAAAATAAACGCATTCCCATGATAATCCAAAACCTTTTTACTCCCTGCTCTTTGGTGGAGATTGTCAATATTTTGAGTAACAATACATTTTAGAACTCCCAGGCTCTCCAGTTCCGCCAAGGCATCATGTCCGGCATTAGGCAGCACTTTTTCTAAATCTCCTAACAAGGAAGGACCGCTTAGCCTTTCCTCCCAATATTCTTTAGGATTCCTTTTGAATCTATCGTAACGCTCGTAAGCTTTTTGTTCCGCATCAGGATTTTTCGTCCAGATACCTGAGGGCCCACGAAAATCGGGAATTCCCGATTCAGTAGAAATGCCTGCGCCAGTTAGGGATATAGCATATTTGCTTTTAACAAGATCCTCCGCCGCCCTTTTAATAAGTTCATTCATCCTTGCACCTTCCTGCAAGTGCCGAGGGCAGGTCTAGAAAGTTGAAATTACTCATCTTGCATCTTCACCAAGATTTCCGGTGAAACCCAAAAAATCAAAAGGCACCGGTGGTCTGGCTTGTCGACCCGATGCCCTTGTTAAAGTGCCGGGTATTACCCACTTTTCAAATCAAGTTATATCGAACACGAGGTTTGAATCCCTGTGTTCGACCAAAGGGGAGAGCTGCCGCTTCTCCCCTTTGGAAACCCCATCGGTTTTGTACCCGCCTCAAGAGGCGGGATGTACATTAAATTACCCCTTACCGCTTTCGGGAATTCCCGAAAGGACGAAACCCAACCAACTATTCCTCCTCTCACCTCACTCTCGCTATTTCCCGTCAGCTCTCTCGCGCGGATGAAACCGCCGATGGGCCTCCTTGAGGTGAGTCCGATTGAGGTGGGTATAGATTTGCGTCGTAGAGATATCCGCATGTCCCAACATGGACTGAACTGACCGAAGATCCGCACCTCCCTCCAAAAGATGAGTGGCAAAGGAATGGCGCAGCATATGGGGCGTTACTCTCGTCTCAACCCCTGCAGCCAAGGCATAGCGCCGAATCAATTTCCAAAAACCCTGCCGCGTAAAGCCTTTCCCCGAACGGGTAAGAAAGAGGAAGCGACTCGTCCTGCCGTTCAGCAAGCTTGATCTGACCTCCTTTAGGTATCGCTGAAGCCGTTCCCTGGCCCATCTTCCGAAGGGAATGATCCGAACCTTCTCCCCTTTTCCTCGCACGGTCAGATAATCTCCGTCAAAATTAATCTGCTGCGTTTGCAGAGAGACAAGCTCCGAGACCCGCAGTCCCGTGGCGTAAAGGAGCTCCAGCATCGCCTGATCTCTCATTCCCGATGACACTAGAGGATTCGGCTGATTCAACAGCTTCTCTACCTCGTCACGGTTCAAGATGTGGGGTAGTTTTCTTGCTTCCGCAGGCAACAGAATTTGAGGGAGAGGACTCTCGTCTATAATCTCCTCCTTTTCCAGGTATCGGTAAAGCTGCCGCAAAACAACAACGTTACGGACCACAGACCGGACACCCAGGCCAGATCGCCGGAGGCACGATACATAAGAACGCAAGTGACTTCCCTGACCATCTTTCCAAGACTTGATGCCCTTGGCCTGGAAAAAATTGGCCAGGCGATTGAGATCCCTGCTATAGGCATCCAGGGTGTTCCTGGCCAGTCCCTTTTCAACAGAGAGCATGTTGAGAAAGGAGTCAATGTGCAGATTGAGCGATTCTTTCATCTTCTGCGAGAAGGCTCCGATAAAGGGCCTGCCGAATTGTCTCCAGCCGTTTCTTGTCTTGAATTTTCTCTCCGTCTTCATCTGTCACGTAAAAGACGTCAGTCACCTGGTCTACGTTAGTCGATATCATGGCCACGTGGATAGAGGCCCCAAGTTGGTGCAGTGCGTGGGTAATCGTAAACAGAACACCAACACGATCCTGGGCATAAATCTCCAAAACAGTGAAGTTCTCCGAGGTCTCATTATCAATGTGAATGACTGTGGGAACCTTTCGAGCCCTCCTTTTAAAGAGTAAGGGCTGTCCTGCTACCCCACCCAGGCGTGTAATATCAACCGGTTCCGTCAGAACACGTTCCAGTGTAGATTGAATCCTGGTCCATCTCTCAGGCTCCATGACGACCTCGGATTTGCCTAAATGAGAGATCCGGAACACATCCAGGATTAAGCCATCTTTCCGAGTCGTAATCCGTGCGCTCAGGATGTCCATCCCCATGGCGGCAAAGACCCCGGTAATTAGAGCAAAGAGCCCCGGCCGGTCTTTGGTGCAAATAACCATCTCGCTGTACTCGTTTTCAGGAAAATGACGCACGCTGCTGAGAAACGCTTGATCTGAATACTGCTCCATAATTCCAAAGTGGAAAGGCATTTCCTCCTCAGGGGTTGTAAGAAAATATCTTTCAGGCATGTTCTCAACAAAACGGCGGACCCTTTCCGGAGTGAATTGCCGGGAGAGGCGGCGTTTGAGTCGTCCCTGAATACGGCGGACTTTCGATCGCCTATCGCCTCTTTGGAACTGACCTTTTTCCAACTCTTCCAAGACCCTCAGGGCACGGACATAAAGGTCTTCCAATAGTGAACCCTTCCAGTTGTTCCAGACCTCGGGTCCAACGGCCCTGGTGTCACTGTAAGTAAGCAGGTAGAGCATTTTCAAGTTGCTTATGCTGCCGATGGACAGGGCGAAATCGACGACCTGTGTTTCATCCTCGATATCCCGGCGGTAGGCCGTATGAGAGAGCTGAAGGTGAGCCCGGACGAGGAACTCTAACTGTAAAATATCATCGACGTTGAGACGCAGCCTGCGGGCAATTTTTTTTGCGATACGGCTTCCGATCTTCGAATGGTTTCCGCCCTGTCCTTTGCCGATGTCATGGAATAGTATCCCGAGGAGAAGCACCTCAAATTTATCCACCTCACGAGCGAGTTGTGTCAGCAGGGGAAGAGAATCCTTGAATTCCCCAGCCTTCAAGCGCTCGAATTCCTTTATTGCTCGCAGGGAGTGTTGGTCTACCGTGAAAATGTGGTAGAAATCGTGCTGGACCATGCACAGGAGATCGCCAAATTCCGGCATAAAAGCATCTAAAACCCCGGAGCGGTGCATATCGAGCAGGGTCTCATAGACCCGCTCTTTGCCCTTTAGGATTTGCAGAAACATTGCAGCTGGTGCTGCAGAGCGGCGAAAGCGGTTATCAATGAGACCAAGGTGCTTACGGATAAGCTCACGGGTACTATGGCCGACCTCGGCCCGATATCTCTGCGACTCTGCGAATATAGAGATCAGGTTCTCCGGGTGCTCATCGAAGATGGCCGTATTGGAAACCCACAGCACACCCTTGGTGATGTGGACCCCATCACGGATTGCCCTACCAGGTGACACGCCCTTTCGCTGATAAGCATCAGAGATATCCGTCGCTCGATGGTTGATGGAGGAGGCCAATCGACTAATCCGAGCGGCATGAAGATAATAGGTCCGCATAAAGGACTCCACCCCTTTAACGGTCCGATCATCTTTAAAACCAAGGGCAATTGCGACTCTCTCCTGCTCTTCAAAAGTAAGCTGATCTTGGTGTTTTCCAGAGACAAAGTGGAGTTCATTCCTAACCCGCCAGAGAAAATCCTGCGAGCCTTTCAGCTCAGAAAGATCTTTTGGACTCAACAACCCCTGAAATTCCAGTTCGTTCAGGTCCTTTACTCCCCATCTGACCTTGGAGATCCACAGTGCCGTGTGAATATCCCGTAATCCCCCTTCGCCTTCTTTAATGTCTGGTTCCAACAGATACACGGACTCGCCATAGCGCTCGTGCCGGAACCGGTTCTCCTCGAGCTTCTTACGAATGAAACGATCTCCATTCCCACTATGGAAACACTCCCTCACGGCCCTTTCAAAATTATCATAAAGCTGACGGTCTCCACACAGGTAACGGGTATCGATCATAGCCGTCTTGACTTTCATATCCTTGTTACCAAGGCGAATGGACTCTGCGATGCTCCGCATAGCATGGCCAACCTGAAGACCAGAATCCCACAGGGCATAACAGATTCTTTCTGCTACAGACTCTAGAAAGGGAGTCACCTTCCAGGAGTATAAAAAAAGGAGATCGAGGTCTGAATGGGGGTTGAGCTCTCTGCGACCAAATCCACCCAAGGCTATCAGTGAGCAACGTGGATTCGAGTTGGGGAAGCGCTCCATGTAGTCCGTGCTGGCCCCCTCAAAGAGGTGCAGGATCAGATGGTCCATCATCTCCGTATAGGCCGAGACAATCTCATAACCTCCTGCCCCCGTCCGGTGGCGCTCCAAGAGGAGATCACGACCCCTGTGAACATAGGTGCGTGTTGCACGGCTAACGTTCGGCTCTGTAAAGGCCTGCCCCAACAGGGATGCCCAGGAGGCAACTGCATCCATGAACTCGGATTGAGATCCTTTCTATAAATTCTTCGTGAGGCCGGGACTTTTGAGATACCTCTTGATCCCGTGATAAAGGGCCTCAACGATAGCGTTCTGAAAGGATCTCTGGACAAGCGAACGGCCCTCGAGCCTGTTCGTCACGAAGAACACCTCTAAGAGCACGCTTGGCATCCGCGCTCCGACCAAAACGTAGAACAGGCCCTTCTTAACTCCGAGATCCTTTACATTACGATATCTCCGCCCCATGTTTGAAACAAGCGAGGACTGTAGATTGTGGGCCAGGCTAATGGAATCCTCAAGCTTGAAACTCTGAGTCAGATCGCTCAAAATATATTGCAGGTCTGAAACATTTTTCCGGGAGGTCCCGTTTTCTCTCGCAGCAAGTCGTATGGTAGCCTCATCCGTCGTGTTGTCCAGGTAGTAGCTCTCAACCCCTCTTGTCCGGCGGTTCGGGCTCGCATTCGTATGGAGGGAAATGAAGAGATCGGCGTTCTCGGCATTGGCAATGGCCGTTCTGTCTTCAAGCGGAACATAGGAATCATCCTGCCTTGTAAGAATAACCTTGACCGCCAATTCTTTCCT
>Ga0209980_10002243_pt1 | contig 10555 bp, 9 predicted proteins | sample CR02metaG_FD_183611 | JGI IMG/M metagenome (GOLD analysis project Ga0209980, IMG submission 183611) | Deep subsurface microbial communities from Mariana Trench to uncover new lineages of life (NeLLi) - CR02 metaG (SPAdes) (version 2) | ecosystem: Environmental > Aquatic > Marine > Ocean trench >... | reverse complement strand
CATCTCGGCGGCTGGGTCGCGGGCTGGCTGCTGGCCGGGGTGTTCCCGCCCCGGCGCGGGCCGATGCGCGCGTTCTGACCGCTCACGCGCGTTTTCCGCCCTGATAGAATCAGGACGGATGCTCGATTCCTTTGTTTTTCCGCGATTTCCGAGTCGCCAAATGAACTGATTCGGCTCGAAATTGCTCAGCCGCGCGACATCGCGGCCCGGACCTCCGATATCCGGAACGCCCCCAGAGCCGCCGCCGCCGCCGCGTAGCCGACGGCCCCCGCGACCACGATCAGCGCCAGTCCCGGCGCCCGCCAGCCCGGCAGCATCGCTGCTTGGGCCTCGGCCAGCCCCAGCACCAGCGCGCCCATCGCCAGCGAGGCGGCGAGGATACGCGGCCAGCGCGCCGCCAGCCGAGCGTCGATGGCAACCTCGTCGCCGAACCCCCGCGTGGCGCGCCACAGCAGCACCAGGTTCACCCAACCCGCGATCGTGGTGCCGACGGCGGCGGCCAGATACCCCGCCAGCGGCGCGCCGCCGACCGCGATGACGACGTTGACCACCATCGACACCACCGCACAGCGCAGCGGCGTGCGGGTGTCCTCGCGAGCGAAGAAGGCCGGCTGCAGCACCTTCTGCAGCACGAAGGCGGGCAGGCCGAAGGCATAGATCGCCAGCGCCGCCGCCGTCGCGGCGGTGTCCGAGGCTGTGAACGCGCCGTGCTCGAACAGCACCGCCGTCACCAGCCCGGGCACCACGATCAGCGCCACCGTGGCGGGCAGGGTCAGCATCAGGCAGAACTCCGCCGCCCGGTTCATCGCATCTCCCGCACCGACAGCGTCGCCCGCCCGCACCCGGCGCGACAGTTCCGGCAACAGCACCACGCCGATCGCCACCCCGACCACGCCCAGCGGCAACTGGTAGAGCCGGTCGGCATACCAGAGCCAGCTCACAGCACCATCGAAATAGCTGGCGACCTGGGTGCCGACCAGCAGGTTGATCTGCATCACCCCGCCCGCCAGCGCCGCCGGAACGCCCAGCGTCACCAGGCGCTTCACATCCGGGGTCAGCCGCGGCAACCGCAGTTTCAGCGACATCCCGGCTCGCCGCGCCGCCCAGACCACCAGACCCAGTTGCGCGATACCGGCGGCAAACACCGCCCAACTCAACGCCGGGCCCACATCCCAGCCATTCGCCGCCGCCAGCGCCATGGCGCCGATCAGGATCACGTTCAACAGCACCGGCGCCGCCGCCGCGGCCGAAAACTTTCCGAAGGAGTTCAGAATGCCGGCGAACAGCGCCGCCAGCGAGATGAAGACGATATAGGGGAACACCACCCGCGAGAACGCCACCGCCAGGTCGAACCGCCCAGCATTGTCTCCAGCGTCGTCGAAGCCGCTGGCCAGCGCCAGCACGAACCAGGGCATGGCCAGTTGGGCAACCACCGTCAACGCGATCAGCGCCGTCAGCAGCACCGCCATCGCCTCCTCGGCGAAGCGTTTTGCCTCGCGCGCGCCGTCGCCCTCCAGCTTCTTGGCGAACAGCGGCACGAAGGCCATGTTGAAGGCGCCCTCGGCGAAGAAGCGGCGGAACATGTTGGGCAGCCGGAAGGCGACGAAGAACGCCTCCGCCACCGGCCCGGCGCCGAGGAAGGTGGCGATCAGGATATCGCGCCCGAACCCCAGCACCCGGCTGACCAGGGTCCAGCCGCCGACGGTGGCGAAGCCGCGCAGGAGCCGAATCGGCGAGGCGGTCATTTCGAGGCGGCCCCGTCCGGCGCGATGCCCTCGATCGCCTCGATCAGACGGCGCTCGATCAACTTCAACTTCTGCGCGCTGCGGATCTTGTGGCCGAAAAGATCCTTCGCGTAGAAGACATCGACCGCGTGCTCGCCATAGGTGGCGATGATCGCCGAGAAGATGTTGATGTGGAGCGCGGTCAGCGTGCGGGTCAGCACGTGCAGCAGGCCCAGCCGGTCGCGGGCATTGACCTCGATCACCGTGTAGAGTTCCGAGGCCTCGTTGTCGAAGACGATCCGGGTCGGCAACGTGAAGGACATCTCGCGCGGCTTGTCGCGGCGGCGCTCCTTCAGGGCGTCGCGGGTGATCATCTCGCCCTTGAAGATGCGTTCGATGGTGCGCTTCAGCCGCGACAGACGGCTTTCCTCGAAGGGGTGCCCCTCGCGGTCCTGGATCCAGTAGGTCGAGCAGGCCATGCCGTCGGCGGTGGTGTAGGTCCGCGCATCGACGACGCTGGCGCCCGCCACCGCGAAAGCCCCGGCCATGCGCGAGAAGATGCCCGGATGGTCGGGCATGTAGAGACAGACCTTGGTCGCATCGTGGCTCTCGTCGGGCAGGAAGCGGCTGGAGAACTTGTCGGCGCTCATCGCCTTGTGGGCCAGCTCGGCGATGATCGCATGGGTGTCGGTGTCGAGGCCCAGCCAGTAGGGCGGGTAGTGGCGCTCCAGCTCGGCCGTGCGGTCGGCCTCCGGCCAGTCCGCCAGCCGGTCGGCCAGCGCCGCGCGCGCCTCCTCGACCCGGGCCGCGCGTCTGGCCTCGTCGCTGCCGCCGGTCAGCAGGTCGCGGGTGTCCCAGTAGAGCTTGCGCAGAAGCTGGGCCTTCCAGTTGTTCCAGACCCCCGGCCCGACGCCGCGGATATCGCAGACCGTCAGCACCAGAAGCAGCCGGAGCCGCGTGGGGCTCTGCACGATATTGGCGAAGTCCCTGACCGTGCGCGGGTCCGAGGTGTCGCGCTTCTGGGCCACGTCGGACATCAGCAGGTGATGGCGCACCAGCCAGACCACCATCTCGGTCTCGGCCTCGTCGAAACCCAGGCGCGGGCAGACCCCGGCCGCGATCTCGGCGCCGTATTCGGAATGGTCGCGTGCGTCGCCCTTGCCCAGATCGTGCAGGAACAGCGCCATGTAGAGCGCCCGGCGGTTGATCCCACCCTTGATGATCCCGGTGGCGACCGGGTGGTCCTCGCTGGCCTCCAGCTTCTCGATCTTGTTCAGCGTCGCGATGGTCTGGATGGTGTGCTCGTCGACCGTGTAGTGGTGGTACATGTTGAACTGCATCATCGCCACGACGCGGCCGAACTCGGGGACGAAGCGGCCCAGAACGGCGGTCTCGTTCATCCGCCGCAGCAGCCACGCGCCATTGACCGGGTCGGTCAGCATCTCCAGGAACAGATCGATCGCAGCCGGGTTGGCGCGGAGATCGTCGTCGATCAGGTCCAGGTTCTGGGTCACCAGCCTCAGCGCCGCGGGATGGATATGCGCGTCCAGCCTTGCTGCATCGCGGAACAACCGCAGCAGGTTGACCGGATCACTGGAAAATACCTGATCGTCGCGCACGCTGAGCCGCCCGGCGCGGACCACGAAGGGTTGTTTCGGGTCGCTGGCCACGCTGCGGAAGCTGAGCGCGCGCAACAGCGTGGAGAGCCGCGGCGGCGCCTTGGCGTGCTGCGCCTCCAGCGCGGCCGAGAAGATCCGGGTCAGATCGCCAACATTCTTGGCGTGGCGGAAATAGGCGTGCATGAAATGCTCCACCGCCATCCGCCCATCATGGTCCTTGAAGCCCATGCGCCCGGCGATCTCGACCTGGCGGTCAAACGTTAGGTGCTCCTGCGCCCGCCCGGCCAGGTCGTGCAGATGGCAGCGCACTGCCCAGATGAACTTCGAAGCGTCGGCGAAGCGCTGCACCTCGTCGTGCTCGAACACGCCCATCTCGACCAGGTCCCAGGCGGTGTCGGTGCGGTAGAGGTATTTCGAGATCCAGTGCAGTGATTGCAGATCGCGCAGCCCGCCCTTGCCCTCCTTGATGTTGGGTTCCAGCAGATAGCGCGAGCCGCCATGGCGTTCGTGGCGCTGGTCGTGCTCGCCCAGCTTCGCCTCGACGAACTCGTGCCCGGTGCGCAGGAACAGGCCCTTCCACAACCGCATGTCCAGCTCGTCGAACGGCTCCCGGTCGCCGCAGACGAGACGCTTTTCGAGCAGCGCGGTGCGGATCGTCAGGTCGGCCCCGGCCAGTCTGAAGCATTCGTCGATGCTGCGCACCGACTGGCCAACCTTCAGCTTCAGATCCCACAGGATGTAGAGCATGCTCTCGATCACGCTCTCGCCCCAGGCGGTCTGCTTGTAGGGGGTCAGGAACAGCAGATCGACATCCGAATAGGGCGCCATCTCGCCCCGCCCGGTGCCGCCCACCGCCACCACCGCCAGTTGCTGGCCCTTGGTGCGGATCGGCGCCGGGTGCAGATGGCTGACGCAGTAGTGGAACACCCCGGCGACCACCACGTCCATGATGTGGGTATAGCTGCGCGCCACCCGCAGCCCGGCATGGGGGTGCGCCAGCAGGGCCGCACGGACCTTGTCGCGGCCGTCGGCGAGTTGTTCGCCGACCAGCCCGATGACATCGCCATGCAGCGTCTCGGGCAGCGTCTTGGCGGGACCCGCCTCGGCCGCGGCGTCGATCGCCCCGGTCAGGCGGCCCAGATCGGCCAGTTCGGCCGCCGGGGCGACCAGATGCGCCAGCCCGGCGAACGTCGGATCGGCGGTGGGCTGGCGCTTGGGCTCTACTGTCGCGACCAATACGCCCTCACGATCCCAGGTCAAGACGGGCCGGAGCCGGGTCGAGCACCTCGAAACTGTCCCGACCGACCTCGAGAACCGCCATTGCCCGGACGTTCAGGCCGTTGGGTTCGAAGCGCAGCGGCCCCAGCGCGCCCTGAAAACCCTCGATCCGGGTCAGTTCGGCCCGGCCGAAGGGCGTGTTCGAGCCGTCCCGCCGCGCCTCGGCCAGAAGCTGGCCCGCCACCTGCACCGCGTCGTAGCCCAGCACCGCGATGAAGGGCGGCTGGGCGCCGTAGCGCGCCGAATAGAGGCCGGCAAAAACATCGAGCCTGTCCGGATCGGGCGCCGGGAACCAGCCGCCCTGCAGCGCCGGCTCCTGCTGCGTGGCACTGGAGTTCCACTGGCCGAGGCCGAGATACTTCACCTCGGCCGGGTCGAGCCCGCCGTAGTCGATGAACGCGCCAACCGAGCGCAGTCCCTGGCCGCTGTCCGGCAGCAGGATCGCGGTGGCCCCCGCCGCCAGCGCCGCGCCGGCGAACGGCTCCGCGGCGTCCTGGATGCCCTGGAAAGTGCGCGGATACCCGGCGGCGATCACCACCCGGGCGCTGCTCGACAGCACCGCTTCGTCGGCGCCCCGGATCGCGGCCTCGCCGTAATCGGTCTGCGGATAGAACACCGCGATCCGGTCCAGCCCGCGCGACGCGGCGAAACCGACGATGCGCTCGGCCTCGGCCGCGGGCAGGAAGCCGCTGAGGAAGACCGGCCCGCCGGCCACCGCGCTGTCGGTCGAGAACGAGATCACGTTGATGCCCGCGGCGCCGGCGACATTGCCGACCCCGCCGGTGTTGGCACTGAACAGCGGCCCCAGGAGCAGCGCCGCGCCGTCGCCCACCGCCTTTTGCGCCATCGAACGGGCGCCTTGCGGGTTGCCGGCGGTATCGTAGATCCGGAGCTCCATCGTCGGGTCGGCCAGATCGACCATCGCCATCCGAGCCGCGTTTGCCAGCGCATTGCCGAGATTGGCCGCGCCCTCGTCGGCAGCGGTCAGGGGCGTCAGCAGCGCCACCAGCACCGGCTGGTTCGGGTCGATTTTACCCGCGGGCAATCTCGGGGTGGTCTGCGCCACCGGCGGCGCCGTCGACCGCGCCGGCCCGGACGCGGTCGTCGGAGCACAGGCGGCGACCGCCAGCGCCAGCCCGGCGGCGAGCATCAGGCTCGGGGCGACGGAGAGCGAACGAAGCATGGCAACCTCTCATTCTCTTTTGGCCGCACGAATACTATACAAGAGGCCTTGTCCCGCCCAAACGAGGCAGCAGTTTGTCGGACGTTATGAGCGCCACGCCGGAAAGTAAACGCAGCGCGAGCGGCGCCGATGGGCGTGGCCCCCATTTCGGCGGTGGGGGGCATTCGGCTCGTGCGGCGCTGGAATCGGGCCTCTACCTGGTGGCGACGCCGATCGGCAACGCCGCCGACATCACGCTGCGCGCCCTCGACGTGCTGGCCCGCGCCGACGCCATCGCCGCCGAGGATACCCGCCAGACCCGCAAGCTGATGGCGATGCACGGCATCGCCCTGGCGGGCCGCCCGATGATCTCCTACCACGACCGCAACGGCGCCGAGCGGCGGCCGCGGATCCTCGCCTGGCTGCGCGAGGGGATGAGCGTCGCCTATTGCTCGGACGCCGGCACGCCGCTGGTCGCCGACCCCGGTTACCGCCTGGCCGAGGCGGCAATGGCCGAGGGGCTGGGCCTGACCGCGATCCCCGGCGCCTCGGCGGTGCTGACGGCGCTGTCGCTGGCCGGGCTGCCGACCGACCGTTTCCTGTTCGCCGGCTTCCTGCCGCCGAAGCGGGGCGCGCGGAAGAAGGTGCTGGGCGATCTGGCCGCGGTGCCGGCGACGTTGGTCTTCTACGAAAGCCCGCGCCGCCTGGCCAATGCGCTGACCGACATGGCGGAGGTGCTGGGGGGCGCCAGACCGGCGGCGGTTGCCCGCGAGCTGACCAAGAAATTCGAGCAGGTGCGCCGCGCGCCGCTGGGCGAACTCGCCCGCCAATACGCCGCCGAGGATGCGCCGAAAGGCGAGGTGGTGGTGTTGGTCGGCCCGCCCGACCCGGCGGCGGCGCAGGCGACAAGCGCCGCCTCGCTGGACGGCGAGCTGACCGCCGCTCTCGCCACCCTCTCGGTCAAAGACGCCGCCCGCGAAGTCGCCGCCCGCCTCGGCCTGCCCCGGCGCGATGTCTACGCCCGGGCGCTGAAACTGGCGCGGCGATGAGCGCGCGGCGCGGGCGCGGCGGTTATCTCAGCGGCCTCGCCGCCGAGCAGCAGGCGGCCCGCGCCTACCAGAAGCGCGGCGCCGAGATCCTCGCCCGGCGCCACCGCAACGAGGCCGGCGAGATCGACCTGATCCTGCTCGAGAACGGAATTCTGGTCTTCGTCGAGGTCAAACAGCGCAAAAACCGCGCCGAATTGGCTGAATCCATTACAGAAAGGCAATGGCGACGCTTGGGATTGGCGGCAACTCACTATATGATGACCCACAGCAACGAGACGGGCCCGATCCGTGGTTGCCGCTTCGACGCCGTACTGGTCGGCGCCGACGGCCGCCTGGAGATCATCGAGAACGCCCGCAGTTTCGACGAGCATTGAGGCGGAGCAAACAGATGAAGATCAAGGCCATCGTGGTGGCGGCATGCCTGTCCGGGCTTGCGCTCACCGCTTGTACTCCCGCAGGCATGGCGATCGGCGGCGGCGTCGTGCTTGCCCGCTCGGTGGTCCAGGAGCGCACCACCATGGACGCGCTCGAGGACACCGAGATCAAGCTGAGCATCAGTAACAGGCTGCTCAATCATTCCGGCGAGCTGTTTCGCGACGTCTCGGTCGCCGTGACCGAGGGCCGCGTGGTGCTGACCGGCTCGGTGCCGGAGCGCCAGCACAAAGTCGATGCCGCGCGCATCGCCTGGGAAACCGAAGGCGTCATCGCCGTCGAGGACGAGCTGACGGTCGCCGAGGACAGCAGCACCAAGGCCTATCTCACGGATGTGCGGATCTCGAATACCCTGCGCTTCGCGCTCCTGACCGATGTCAAGGTGAGTTCGGTGAACTACAATGTCGAGACGGTCGACCGCGTGGTGCACCTGACCGGGCTCGCCAAGTCGAACGAAGAGCTTGACCGGGTGATCCGTCATGCGCAGGTGGTAAAGGGCGTCGAGCGTGTGGTCAGCCATGTGCTGACCATCGACGACCCGCGCCGGGTGAGTACCGTTGCCGCCACCGGCTAAAGCGATTTCAAGCAAAGTGAATTCACTTTGCGACTCGGAAATCGCGGTAAACTAATGCGTTAGAGCGTTTTCGGTGCATCAGGGATCACCGATAATGCTCTAGCCGGAACCCGTTACTGCGTCCGCCCGTCCCGGCGGGCGCGGTTTGTCCTGACCCAACCGCCGCGAGGGGGAAGATGCCGCTTTCCGTCGCCATCCAGATGGACCCGATCGAGGCCGTCGATATCCGTGCCGATTCGACCTTCCGCATCGCGCTGGAGGCGCAGGCGCGCGGGCACGAGCTGTTCTACTACCATGTTCCCGACCTGGTCTGGGACGGCGGCCGGGTGATGGCCTCGGGCTGGCCGCTGGAGGTGCGCAGCGAGCCGGGCAACCACTATACCCTCGGCCCGCGCGAGACCCGCGACCTCAGCCAGATGGACGTGGTGCTGCTGCGCCAGGATCCGCCCTTCGACATGAGCTACGTCACCAACACCCACCTGCTGGAGATGATCCATCCCCGGACCCTGGTGGTGAACGACCCGTTCTGGGTCCGCAACTGCCCGGAAAAGCTGCTGGTGCTGGATTTCCTCGACCTGACCCCGCCGACCCTGATCGCCCGCAGCCTGCCCGCGCTGCGCGCCTTCAAGGAGCAGCATGGCGACATCATCCTCAAGCCGCTCTACGGCAATGGCGGCGCCGGGGTCTTCCGGCTGGGGCCCGGCGACACCAACCTGAACGCCCTGCACGAGCTGTTCACCAGCATCAACCGCGAGCCGCTGATCGCGCAGAAGTTCCTGCCCGACGTGGCGAAGGGCGACAAGCGGGTGATCCTGGTCGATGGCGAGCCGGCCGGCGCCATCAACCGGATCCCGCCACCGGGCGAGACGCGTTCGAACCTTCATATCGGCGGCCGGCCGGAGAAGGTCGCGCTGGACGACCGCGACCGGGAAATCTGCGCCCGCATCGGGCCGCTCCTGCGCGAGCGCGGGCTGATCTTCACCGGCATCGACGTCATCGGCGGCTGGCTGACCGAGATCAACGTCACCTCGCCGACCGGCATCCAGGAGCTGGAACGCTTCGACGGCACCAATTCCGCGGCGCTGATCTGGGAGGCGATCGAGCGGCGGCGCGCCGCCTGATGATCTGGAGCGTCTGATGAACCGGTCCTTCCGCCTCCGGCTGCTGAGCCTGTTCCTGCGACTGGTGGTCAAGACGGCGCTGGGCCTGATGAAGACGCCGCAGGCCATGCGCGCCCGCTTCGAGCGCACCGCCGCGCGCATGTTCAGGCCGCCCGAGGATGCCAATTTCGTCGCCGATACGATCCGCCGAAACGGGGACGGCGAGGGCGGCGACACGCTGATCGAGGCGCTCTGGGCCAGCCGCGGGCGGCCCGACCGGCGCCGGGTGATCCTCTACCTGCACGGCGGCGCGTATCTCGCCGGGTCGAGCCGCACCCACCGCCATCTCGCCGCCTATCTCGCCGGGGCCGCCGGGGTCCGCGCGGTTCTGCCCGATTACCGGCTGGCCCCGGAGCACCCCTTTCCGGCGGCGCTCGACGACGCGCTCTGCGTCTACCGGCATCTGCTCGCGTCGGGCTACGAGGCAAGGCATATCGCGCTGGCGGGTGATTCGGCGGGCGGCGGCCTGGTCTTCTCGCTGCTGCTGAAGGCGGCGCAGCAGGGCCTGCCCCGCCCGGCCTGCGTCGTCGCCTTCTCGCCCTGGACCGACATGACCATGACCCGGGGCAGTCTGCGCCGCAACGCAAGGCGCGACATGATGCTGCCGGTGCGCCGGTTCCGCGAGGTGGTGTCGCTCTACCTGCAAGGGGCGATGACCACCGATCCGCTGGCCTCGCCGGTTTATGGCGCATACGACGGGGGTGAATCCGGCGGGCCGCCACCGGCGCTGATCACCGCCTCGAAGTCGGAGATCCTGCGCGACGACGCGGTGGCCATGGCCGACCGGCTGCGCGAGGCCGGCGGCGACGTGGCGCTGGAGTTGTGGAAGGACATGCCGAACGCCTGGCCGCTGTTCGCCGGGGTGGTGTCGGAGGCCGGCATCACGGTGGACCGCGCCGGCCGGTTCATCGCCCGGCATCTGGGAGTGGAGCCGGAGAACCCTTCCTAATCGCCGCCTCGGGACGCTTTCTCGGCGATGCCGGAGACCCCCTCGCGGCGCTCCAGCTCGGCCAGCACGTCGTCCAGCGTCAGGCCGCTGGCGGTGAGCATGACCAGGAAATGGTAAAGCACGTCGGCGCCCTCGCGGGTCAGCGCCTCGCGGTCGCCCCGGACCGCTTCGACGATCGCCTCGATGGCCTCCTCGCCGAACTTCCCGGCGCAACCCGCCGGACCCTTGGCCAGCATCGCGGCGGTGTGCGAGGTCGCCGGGTCGGCGCCCGCCCGGGCAGCGATGGTGGCGGCCAGCCGTTGCAGGATATCGCTCATAGCCGCACCGCCACGCCGTGTCTGGCCATGTGCAGCTTGGCCTCGCGCACGGTGTGCTCGCCGAAATGGAAAATCGAGGCGGCCAGCACCGCGGAGGCATGGCCTTGCGTCACCCCCTCGACCAGATGATCCAGCGTGCCGACGCCGCCCGAGGCGATCACCGGGATGGCAACCGCATCGGCGATGGCGCGGGTCAGGGGAATGTTGAAGCCCTCGCGGGTGCCGTCGCGGTCCATCGAGGTCAGCAGGATCTCGCCCGCGCCCTTCGCCTCGATGAGTTTCGCGAACGCC
>Ga0209980_10002241_pt1 | contig 10556 bp, 10 predicted proteins | sample CR02metaG_FD_183611 | JGI IMG/M metagenome (GOLD analysis project Ga0209980, IMG submission 183611) | Deep subsurface microbial communities from Mariana Trench to uncover new lineages of life (NeLLi) - CR02 metaG (SPAdes) (version 2) | ecosystem: Environmental > Aquatic > Marine > Ocean trench... | reverse complement strand
AAGATTAGAAGCAGTTGCAATCTTATCAATTTGCAATGCTTCTGAATTGAGAGCATTCATAATTTTTTCTTCAAAAAGATTTAACTCTTCCTGATGTTTAGGAATATTCTTTCCGAGTACAGGTTTTAACTTTAACTCAAGCTCTAACAATACATCCTCAGCCGAAGTAATTAGTTCTGCCTCTCCTCGTTGTATAAGTTGATTTGTTCCTTCGGATTGTTTTACATTTACGTTGCCGGGTAAAGCAAATACTTCTCTGTTCTGATCGAGAGCAAATCTTGCAGTTTGCATTGCACCGCCTTTAATACCGGTTTCAATAATTATACAGCCCAAACTCAAACCTGAAATTATCCTGTTTCTTCTGGGAAAATTTTGAGCATCCGGATTTGTCCCCAAAACAAATTCACTTATTACTGCCCCGTTATCACAAATATTCTCGTATAATTTTTTATTTTCCGACGGATAAATAATATCAAGTCCCGAACCAATAACAGCAACTGTTCTTCCTCCTTTTTTAATTGCTGATGAATGACAAATTGAATCAATTCCCCGCGCCATTCCGCTTACAATTGTAATATTTTGTTCAGCCAGATCGGATGAAATTCTTTCTGCGAGTACTTTACCGTAATTGGTCGGCTGTCTCGTTCCAACCATAGCAATTGCGTATTGATCGGATTCAGACAGGCTGCCTTTTATTTGAAGAATCAATGGAGGATCGAATATTTTTTTTAGAAGGTTGGGATAATTCTCATCCCAGATAGTAACTATTTCTGCATTCATCTCCCCCAGTTTTGTTAACTGTTTTTCCACCCAAATTTTAATTTCACTTTTGTTATGGTTTGCTTTCCGAATTCTTCCCGCAAGATTTGTGCTTATACCTTCAACATCAAGTAAAGAGTTTTTATCTGATGAAAGAATATTCTCAGTAGACCGGAATTTTGCGAGTAAGGTTCTTATCTTTCCCGGTCCTATTCCTTCAATTGAGAGAAGTGTGTAAAGGTTGGTAAGTTGTTCTAAATTAAGTTTAGACACAAGTAATAAACAATATTTAATTTACATTAAAAGAATCGACTATTGCCACGATAATTGAATGTGCAGGTGCTTTACGATGACCTAATATTTGCAGCACTGCTTTCCCTTCCTGAACTAACAATACTGTATCACCTATTCCCGCATCAACAAAATCCAACGCAACAACATCCTTTTTACCAATGTAATTATTTTCTAAATCAATTGGGTGAACGATTAAAAGTTTGTGTCCTTTTAAGTTGGAGTTCTTCTGCGTGGAAACAATGTTCCCTTTAACTTTTGCCAGAACCAATATTATCTTCCTGAGAAGTATCTTTATTAGTTCTCTTTTTATATAGTAAAGATGCTGGAAATACTAACATATATCCGATAATTAGTAGAATTGGTGACACAACAAGGGCAGGAGTACTGTCCCACGAACCAATGGACATAAGGTAGAAACCTATCATGATAATGGCAAAACCAAGAATAAGAAAATAATAATTTTGTTTCGTCCAATAAATACTGAATGGTGAAACAGGTGCTGCAGTTTTTTTTGATTTACGAATACTTTTCTTTATAACTTTCTTTGCCATTACAACTCCAGATATAATAAAAAATAAAAGCCCAGCGATTGGGGTACCACTGGGCCTGACTCTTTGATTTCAAAGGGCAGGGGAGAACCCTTTGAAAGAGTCATAAGTAATATAAAATATTAAGTGCTTTTTGTCAAGCAAATTATTTACTAATTTGATAAACGATTTTTCTTATAGTATCGAACTGCAAGTATGGATAATCTTCTCTGATAGTATCGATTGCATCGCCGGCACTAACCTTTGTTGATCTTAATAGTTTAAACCTCTTACGGATCTGGTAATCTCTAACTGCTTTTTCGTCAATTAATCCTTGAGAATCCAACAGATCGTAAATCTCGTTACTAATAAGATCTGATAACGGGTTGTCGATTTTTGCTATTACTTCTTTCATTTTACGTTTCCTTCTTTAGTTAATGGATGTCTGATCCTGTTAATGAGTATCAATATATATTAAATAAACACCTCCGTATTAGTATTTGTTTTAATCAAAAAAATAACCGACCAGAGAATAACCCTAAATCGGCGTTAATTTGCTACTCTGGTAATAACTTAAAAAATTTTAGTTTTCTTATTACAGTAACAAATCGGTTATAAAATAGTACCTTTCTTAATTAAATGTAATACAAAAATAAAAAATATTAGTTTAAAGTCAAACATAATATTCGGTTTTAAGGTTTAGATGTACAAGGTTATAAATAGTTCCCTGAATTTAGAATATATTTTTCGAAGGGAAAAATATTCTTATTGAATTAAAATTGAGTTGCAGAGAGAAGTAATAGTTTAGTAAATTTATTTTTACATTTAAAAAATTAACAATTCCAATATTATTAACTAATAATTTATATGGCTGAAGATAAAAAGATTGATTTATTAGACTATATTGTAATTTTAGTTAAATGGAAAAAATTTCTCATTGCTCTACTTTTTCCATTCATGATAATAACCTATCTAGGAATTTACTTTTTAATAGAAGAACAATTTGATTCAACTGCCCTTCTTGTTCCTGCTGAAGATACATCATTAGGAGGAATAGCTGGTTTAATTGGTAGTTTTGGCACTAATTTACCTTTCGATATTGGAACCGGTTCTAGCCCGGAAATGAATATGTATAATACAATCATATACAGCCGGACAAATCTCCAAAGGATAATTGATGAGTTTGATCTGCTTAACGTATACGAACTAAGCCCGGAAATCAAAGGTTATAAAGAAATAGCATTAAAATCTCTTGCAGGAAGTATTGAAGCAAGCGAAACTAAATTTAGTGCTTATGAAATTAAAGTACGGGCTAACTCACCTCAACTTTCTGCAGATATTACAAATTATATAGTTTTATTATTAAATGAGAAGCTGATTGAGTTACGGACAGAAAAGTCGAAAAATAATAGAATATTTCTAGAGGAGAGAGTTTTAGAAATAAGAAGTAACCTTACTAACTCCGAAGATTCTTTGATGCAATACCAGGAACAGTCTGGTATTTTAGCTGCAGAAGATCAAGTAAGAGGACTAATTGAAACATACACTACATTAGAAACAGAATTAATTACAAAACAGATTGAACGATCTATTATAGAAAAATTACGTAGTAAAAACTCACCACAATTTGAAACAGTAAATATGGAAGTTATTGAGTATGAACAGCGCCTGGAAGAAATGAAAAGGAAGGGTGGACCGAGTGGTTTAATCCCCGCTCTAAATTCTTTACCTGAGAAGGTAATTAACTACTTTAGGTTGTTGAGGGAAGTTGAAATAAATTCAGCAATATTGGAGTTTATTCTACCGTTATATGAGCAGGCAAAAATTGAAGAAAAAAAAGATATTCCAACTTTACAAGTAATTGATGATGCCATTCCACCAGCTAAAAAAAGTTACCCGCCCAGAACAATAATTACTTTAGTTATCACATTTGGCGTCTTTATTATTTCTTTCTTTTTCATACTTATCAAAGAGAATCAAAATTGGCAACAGTCGGAAAAATTTCTGTTCATTAGGAAGAACTTATTCCGATGGAAAGTTAATAGTTAGAAACTGTTTTGTGGTAATGAACAAAATTCCAATAGCAATTTACCTTCAGCATTATCTTGCGCCCTCGATGACTTTCATATACAGGCAGATAAAAAGCGCCGAAAAAAAATATGATCCTTTAGTAATATGTTCTGATAGAGTTGAAAATCTTGATAAATTTCCATACGAAAAACTTTTTTTGAAAAGAAGAAATTTTATCCACGTAAAAAAGTCACGTTATTATAATAAATTATTTGGCAACCATACTTTATTATCTACCAATCCACACATTTCAGTCGGTCAATCAAAATATTTTTCAGAAATATTGAATAAATATGATGTGAAACTGATTCACGCTCATTTTGGCCCTTCCGGATTAGAGATTGTTGATTTAGCAAGGGAACATAAGATACCCCTACTGGTTACATTTCATGGTTATGATGCATCAATCCTGCTTACTATAAAAAAATATATTGATAATATTAAAAAAGTATTCAATTACGCACACCTTGTTGCTGTATCAGAAAATATGAAAAGAGACTTGGTAAAATTCGGTGCCGATGAAGAGAGAGTATCGGTAGTAAGATGTGGTATCCCTGCCGATAGATTCAAGTATGTTGAAAGGATTCCGTTAAGTGATAAATTTTCGAATAATGAATTGATTACATTTTTGCAAGTTTCAAATTTTGTGGAAGTAAAAGGACATGAATATACAATACGTGCTTTTAATGAGTTTCAGAGAGAATATTCAAATGCAAGACTTATTTTAGCGGGTGATGGAGTTACAAAAGCTTCAATTAAGAAATTATGTACGAAATTAGGTATTATTTTAAAAGTTGATTTTCCCGGTGTGGTTGATGAGAATACGGTTATCAAACTTATGAATAATGCTGATGTTTTTGTTCATCATAGTGTAACCTTGAAGAATGGTGTAAAGGAAGGACTTCCAACGGTAATTATGGAAGCAATGGCTACGGGTCTGCCCTGTATAAGTACAATACATTCTGGTATTCCCGAACTAATTAGAGATGGAATAAATGGATTTCTTGTGGAGGAAAGAGATGTGGAAAGTTATGTCCAAAAAATGATTGAGCTTGTAAGCGCACCCTCTAATTTTTCATATGAAGCAAGAATAACGGTTGAGTCTGATTTCAATTTGTATCTACAAAATGAAAATCTGATAGAAATTTATAATTCATTATTGAATTCATAAATTTGTATCGAAACGGTAAAATCAAGTGAAGCAAAAGTAATATTAATGAATTCGAAATATCCATATATAAAAAGATTTTCTTCCGATATAGGAATTCCTGAAAATATATTAGTAAAAGCGTTCGAAGTCGAGAAAGAATTTCATTTTAAAATTTTAAATGAAATTGATTCGGAAAAAAGGAAGAAATTATATAGAGAAGTTTATAATACTGTTCACTCCCTGTACGATAGAGCAAAACTTCCAGCGAAGCAAAATCCTAAAATAAATTTGGTTAATAAATTTGGCCATGCATTTGACGGGAGGTCGATAATAGATGTTGGATGTGGAAATGGTGACTTACTGAGAGCTATTCGGGAAACAGGGAAACCTAAGAGGTTAATTGGTGTTGATGGATCGGAATATGTTCTGTCCAATTCAGATCCAGATATCGATTTTGTCAAATCCGATATAATAGATTTTAATTTAGAAGATAAATTTGATTTTGTTTTTTCAGACAATGTAATTGAGCATATCGCTCCAACCGACCTGGAATCACATTTAACATCAATTACAAGAATATTAAAACCTAATGGAAAACTAATTATACTAATGCCTAATAGATTGTTTGGGCCAAGCGATGTAACCCGAATTTTTGATTATACGTATACAAACAAAATCCCGGCACAAGGCACCCATATTAATGAGACAACCTATACAGAAATGATTGAAGTATTGGAAAAACATGGATTTAATAAATTTAAAACAATAATACCACTTCCTAAAATCCGATCGATTTTTCCGGGATTAAGATTTAATGCGAAGATAATATCATTTTTAGAGAAGAAAGAATGGTTCATTCAACTGCTCTACAATTTTAAATATAAAGGTAAATGTGTTCTTAAGTTAGATATATTTTTGGAGTGTACTTATTAAAATATTCAGACATAAATTATGCAAATAAGGAATGATGCTGTAAGAGGTGATAAAGAAGGAGTTCCAACATTTTTAATGGAATCAATGGCTACAGGGCTTCCGGTTATCAGTACCTATCATTCAGCTTTCCCGGAGTTAATTAACAATGGCTCGAATGGCTTTTTAGTGAGAGAGAGAAACGTTTTCTCATTTACTGAAACTATGCTTAATTTAAAAAATGTTACGAATGAAATTGGTTTAAACGCACACAAAAAAATTGTGGAAGATTTTAATCTTGACATTGAAACTCAAAAATTATTTGGGATTTATGATAGATTGATCTCTAATGTCATTAGATAATATTTTACCCCAGCACAAACAAGAAGATGCTCCGTCAGGAAAATTTAGTGAACCATAAAATACATACAATAAATGAGAACCAATTTTGAGTGATGGATTACTTGTTGATACTGTACGGGGTTTAAAGTGGTCCACTATATCCAGAATTAGTCAACAAGGGTTGCAGTACATTGCAACAATAGTTCTTGTTGGAGTTCTATCTCCGGATGATTTTGGATTGATGGCAATGGCTATGGTAGTAATCGGTTTTCTGGATATTTTTAAAGATCTGGGAACAAGTTCAGCAATAATAAAAGAAGAAAATCCATCTAACGAGTTGAAATGCAGTCTTTTTTGGGTAAATGTTGGTTTCGGATTATTAATTTTTGTAATCATTTATTTTGCTTCACCATTATTAGCTGTATTATTTAATTCTAGTAAAGTTGAATTAGTATTACAGTTACTTTCATTATCTTTTCTTTTTGCTGGATTCTCAGTTCTACAAAAAGCACTTTTTGAGAAGGAGATGTCATTTCAGATACTTTCTTTAATAGAGTTATTTTCCTCTGCTATTGCTTTCCTAGTTGCTGTCTATCTTGCTCTTAATGGATTTGGTGTTTGGAGCCTTGTTTGGCAGGTAGTATCAAACACATTGCTAAATGCTGTGCTTATATGGATTTTCTCAAATTGGAAGCCTAGATTTATTTTTAAATTTTCAGAATTAAGAAGGATAACAGCATATAGTTCGAATTTGGTTGGTTTTAATATAATAAATTACTTTGCAAGAAACGGAGATTACTTCTTAATCGGAAAATATTTGGGGGGCTTTGCACTCGGGCACTATTATTTAGCTTATCGAATAATGTTATATCCACTGCGAAATATTACCATGGTTATTTCACGAGTTATTTTTCCTGCATTTTCAAAAATACAGCATGATAATAGCAAACTTCGTGATGCGTATATTAAAATTACTAACTCAATCGCAATAATTACTTTTCCTATGATGGCAGGTATAGCATTTGTAAGTTTTAATTTTACGGAAGCTTTTTTTGGAGTAAAATGGGACGCTGTACTTGTAGCTTACATAATTATAATTTTAGCACCAGTTGGGGCACTACAATCTATCATCTCCACAGTTGGGAATATTTATCAAGTAAAAGGGAAAACTGATTGGATGTTTAAGTGGAGTCTTTTTTCATCTACTGTAACATTATTAGGTTTTATTATCGGATTAAATTGGGGAATTATTGGTGTTGCGACCAGTTACTTGGTAACAAATTTACTACTGATTTTACCTGTGTTTATAATTCCTTTTAAACTAGTAGATTTGCCAATTGTAAAGTTTTTGAGGTCTTTTGAGTTGACTGTTTTATCTGTTATAGGAATGTTGGTTGTATTATTTACTGCTTCACATTTACTTGCGGATAATTATAATAATATTATAACATTACTTATATTAATCATTTTGGGAATAGTATCGTATATAGTGATTAGTTATATAATAAATAAGAAAAAACTTAAAGAAATGAAAAGTGTGATTTCCAAATACTATAAGGCAACAAAAAAAAATTAACATGATAGGAACAATAATTAATGAAAATGGAGATCTGAAACCGGTGCAAATTGTTCTGGTATTTATTTTCCTTTATGTACTGTCCATAACTGTTTTAGTTATTATTAGGCCTACCTTCATTGTTTACTTTGCTATAATAGTCCCCTTACTTCCCGTTTTACTTTTTATTCTTATTAACAAACTAGATTATTCTCTACTTATTTATATAGCATTTACGCCAATAATCCAGCATTATTCGTTTGTTAGTATTCATCTAGGTGATTTTAGAGTAACACCTGATATGGTTATTCATCTTGTATTATTGATCGCATCATTAAATCACTTTCTATATTCCTACGATACTAATAGAAAAAGAAGCCTCTCACTTCAGGACAAAATACTATTAGTATTTGTTATATTATCTGTTTTTTCTTTAATTGCAGCTTCATACTTTCCAATTAATCATTCTAAACGAATTCTGTTATATTATACTGGGGTTTTCCAACCATTTAGCTTCTACTTTATAATTTTATACTTTCTGTCGAGGGTACCAAACTTTATAAAAAAACTTATTCTGGCGGTTACATTAACCGCTTCTTCTGCTGCACTTGTTGCATTTATTGAATTAAGAGAGGTTGGAATGAGTTTAATAAATATATTCATTGCAAGAAATGAAATAGGTTTTGGGTACCACAATACCAATTTATTTGGAATGCATGCTGCATTAGTATTCCCTTTATATTTTTATGCTCTTAAATCGGATGACTTCAAAGAACAAAAACATCTTCTTTGGTTAAATTTTATTTTTCTTTCAGTCTTGTCAGTACTTACTCTTAATCGAGGGACCTTTGTGGTATTAGCAGTTTATTTGTTTCTTCTCTTCTGGAAAAAGGAGAATCGAAAAATTGTAATAGGTTTCATTTTTACAGGATTAGTGGGCGCAATATATTTTATTGATTTGTTAAATTTATATATTAATCGTTTTTTTGGTGGAGGCGGTGAACAATCTAAATTTCTTATGGACCAAAGCGCTTTATCCAGACTTGAGGTTTGGCGAGTTGCTATAGAGGGAATAATTAACTATCCATTGGGAATGGGTGGTATTGGTTACCAATATGCATGGGATAAATTTGGAATAGAACCCAGCTTAAATTTTGTCACTCCACATCAGATTATACTTTATATTGCAATAGATTATGGAGTCCCTGCACTTCTCGCTTTTATTCTTCTCTTTATTATTGTTTTTGAAAGGATCTCGATATTATCACACGCTGATAATTTAGCTAATTCAAAATTGTTTTATTATATAAAGTTAGCGTTTATTGGCTATTTTATACATGGATTTTTAACAGGTGGAGAGTTTAGTCACCTGTCAGGGAACCTCTTTCCTACCAATGGTTATTCATATATGTTAATGATATTATTAGCTATTGTCTCTTTTCAATATGGTAAGTACACAAATTCAAATAAAATTAATTGAAAAAACCGAAATTAAAATATTGAAATCCCATCATATTAGTATTTAAAATTATTACACGATGTAAAAATATTTTTTATGAAAAAAAACATATTATTTATTGCTGATAGTAGTCTTAGAAATCCAATTTTGCAATCACAGGGTTTCCCCTTTTTATTTAATTTAAATCATACTAAGTATAAACCATTCGTACTTTCATTTGAAGAAACTAACATAAGTAAAGAGGAAAGTTTAGAGTTTCAATCAATTATTAAAAAATATGATTCTAAAATTAACTTCCTCCCGGTAACTATTAACAAAAAAGGAATACTTCCATCTTGGTTCTATTTTTTTTGGCGAGCTACTTTTGAATTAAAGTCCCTCATTCGTAACAATCGAATTGATTTGCTACACGCTAGAAGTTTTTACCCGGTTTTATTATCAATCTTTATAAAGTTCTTTTTTGATCATCCGATAAAAGTCGTTTATGATAATCGAGGTTTATATATAGATGAAAAAATACTTACAGGACTCATAAAGAAGGCCAGTATTAAAGAAAAATTTTTCAGATGGATTGAAAAATATGTCATGAAAAATTGTGATAGGATGGTAGTTGTATCAAACCAGTTTAAATCTTACATATTAAATAAAAGTAAATATAAAATATTATCAAAAATTGTTGTAATACCGAATAGAACTTTGATAGATATGAATATCAATCTCACTCAGAAACATAGCAATAAAATTTTACTAGTATATTCAGGGTCTTATGCTATCTGGCAAAATTCATCTGAACTTAAGAAGTTATTTATTCAAGCATTAAATATTTTTAATGACGTCATATTCAAGATCATTTCTTATGAGCAAGAAAAATTTCAAAGTTTATTCTCTCAAGAAAGTAAGTTACTACACAAAATAGATATAGTTTCTGTTGAACCTGTAAAAGTTAAAGAAGAGTTAAGTAAATGTAATTGTGGAATTTTATTACGAGAAAATAATTTGATCAATAATGTTTCTTCACCACTTAAATTTGCTGAATATCTTGCTGCCGGATTACCCGTTTTACTAAGTGAAGGCGTTGGTGATACAGAAAGTATAATAAAAAAGTATGATGTTGGTATAATAATTAAAAATAATAATTATATAACGGCCTTGAAAGATTTGAGAGAGTTATTAAATGATAAAGATGTATATCGTCGTTGTCTGAGAGTTGCTGATAAAGAATTTAACATTATTACATCATTTAAACAGTATCAAGAAATCTATGATAAAATTTAATCAGATTGATGCTGTAGCCGGTATTGTTGTTCTATATGAGCCAACAAGGGAAGTCTTGCGAAACATTCAATCATATATCGAGCAAGTTAAGCAGTTATTTATTGTTGATAATTCTGAAAATGCTGATTGTCTGCTAGTTGAAAAGATTAAAAAGATAAACAATGCTGAATACATCGGATTAAATGAAAATATTGGTATAGCTGCTGCTCTAAACAT
>Ga0209980_10002240_pt1 | contig 10566 bp, 10 predicted proteins | sample CR02metaG_FD_183611 | JGI IMG/M metagenome (GOLD analysis project Ga0209980, IMG submission 183611) | Deep subsurface microbial communities from Mariana Trench to uncover new lineages of life (NeLLi) - CR02 metaG (SPAdes) (version 2) | ecosystem: Environmental > Aquatic > Marine > Ocean trench... | reverse complement strand
TGCGTCGATCAATCCCGGCAATTCCGGCGGCGCCCTGGTTAACCTCAACGGTGAACTGGTGGGCATCAATTCAGCGTTACTTTCCGGAACCGGGAGCAATATCGGCATCGGTTTTGCCATACCGGTCAACATGGCGCGCAGCGTCATGGAGCAGATCATTGCTTTCGGTAGCATCCGCCGAGGCCTCCTCGGCGTCGGTATCGCCGCCGTGACGCCTGAGATCGCCGAGGCTTATTCGCTCGAATCCGCCTCCGGCGCGCTGATAACGCTCGTCACCGATAATTCCGCGGCGGAAAAAGCCGGACTCGCGATCGGCGACGTTATCGTCAGTGTCAACTCGGAAGCGGTCGAAGATGCTAGGTCTTTGCGGAATGCCATCGGTCTTCTTCGGCCTGGAGACAAGGTGTCGGTCGGTTTTATACGCGAGGGAAGAGCGCAGACGATCGTCGCCATTCTCGATGAACTCGACGCGCCGGGCTCTCTGCAGCGCCTTGCCGATGTCGACCCAGTCTTTGACGGCGCTGAACTCGTGACGAACGACGCGAGGCGTACGAACTTTAATGGCGTGGCGGGATTACTCGTCGTACAGGTTGAGCCGGGAAGCCCGGCGGAGTTGCGTGGACTACGTGCCGGCGACATCGTCACACACATCAATCGGCAGCGCATCACGGCCGTCGCTGAGGCCACGGATATTGTCCAGTCCGCCCGCACGATTATTTTGCAAGTACAGCGCGGCGTTCGCAGCCTTCTGATCTTGATGCGCTGAGCCGAACGCAGCGGCGCCTGTGCGCCGACGGCCGCGCATCGCGCGGGTATACTGTGCGGCCCGCTAAACGTAAATCACTTCATGGTTTCGAAGTCTTCGTCACGAACCGTATGCATCCTGGGTGGTACCGGCTTCGTCGGTCGGCAAATCGCCGGCCAGCTCGTGCAAAGGGGTTACTCGGTCCGCATTCCGACCCGGAATCGTGAGCGCGCCCGTGCGCTTCTAGTTCTCCCCGGTGTCGAGCTCGTCACTGCCGATGTCCACGATGAGACGGTTCTGCTCCGGCTCCTGGCAGGTGCGGACGCGGCGATCAATCTAGTCGGAATACTGAATGAGAAAGGTCATGACGGCAGCGGCTTTCGCAAAGTTCATGTAGAGCTCGTAGAGAAATTGGTCAGAGCCTGCCAGGAAAACCGCGTGCCGCACTTACTCCAAATGAGCGCGTTAAAGGCGAATGCCGAGAGCGGACCCAGCCATTATCTACGCAGTAAAGGCGCCGGTGAGCGCACGCTGAAGAACCTTGCGGGTGACGACCTGCGTTACACGATTTTTCAGCCGTCGGTCATCTTCGGGCCGGACGACTCTTTTATCAATCGCTTCGCCGATCTACTGCGCATCTTGCCGGTACTGCCTCTCGCCAGACCCAAAGCACGGTTTGCACCGGTCTTCGTGGCAGATGTAGCCGACGCGTTCTGTGCGGCACTGAAGAATCACGGCGCCTACGATCGGACCCTGCAACTGTACGGTCCAGAGGATTACTCGCTTCAGGAAATCGTGGTAGAGATCGCCCGCATCTTAAACCTCAAGCGCCTAATTGTCGGTCTGCCGGACATCCTGTCGCGCACTCAAGCATGGATCTTCGACTACTTGATTCCCGGGAAAATTTTTACCTTAGACAATTATCGCTCCATGGCTGTCGCCAGTGTCGGTACGGAAAACGGGCTAGCCGCACTCGGACTCACCGCGACTTCTATGCGGGTAGTCGTGCCCCGATATCTCGACAGTGGAGACCAACAACGGCTGCTATCGAAGTTCCGACGCAAACGGGGTCGCTGAAAGCGCCGCCAAACGCGTCTGGCGAGCTTCACGCGGGAGATCTTCCAGCAGCTTCATCTCCGCATACAGCGCATCCAATCCGTGGCTGCCGAGATACTCCCGCAAGTTCGGCAACCAACGACCGTAGGTTGCGACCGACGCGAGCTGCGCGTTGTTCAACGGCCGTGAAAACCACGCGTCGTAATCGCTGGCACCGCCCCAAGCGGCCCTGAGCACCGTGAATTCAGCAGTCAGGGTCTCAAAAGCCTCTCGTTTGGCGGCGCGCATCGTTTCCGGCGTACCGGGGCGCCCGTAGAGCGCCCGCAGACGAGTCTGTTGTCTTGCGATGAGCTGGTTGAAATCTTCGCGGCGTTGCAGTTTACGTCGATAAGCTTCGACGGCGCTGCGATCACCCTCTCGCAACAGCCACTGTTGCGTTCCATATTCCTCGATTGCCGTCGCGAAGGCTTCGTTCAGCTCAGTGTCGTCTTTGACATAGAAGAGTTGATGTGCGAGTTCGTGGAACAATACGGCCGCGATAGTTTGCTCACCGCCCGTGAGCATCGTGCTGAGAATGGGATCGGAGAAATAACCCAGAGTGGAATACGCTCTCGCTCCCGCGACGTAGACATCGAAGCCTGCAGCACTCAGGCGTTCCGCATAGCGCTCCGCATCGGTTTTATGAAAGTAGCCACGATACGTCACACAGCCGGCGACAGGGAAACACCAGCGGCGTGGCTCGACCGAAAACTCCTCCGCAGCGACAACGTTCCAAACGACGTAGGGGCGGCCGAGATCAACGTAACTCCGGTAGCTGTCGTTATCCGGTAGCCCCAATTCCGCGACGGCAAACTGCCGCATCTCCAGCGTACGCGCAAGCGCCTCCCTGGTGGCAGCGCTCTGCGCCGGGTCGTCCAATACCGCGGTGATGGGCAAGCGTTCATTGAGCAGTTCAAGCTGTCCGGCGGCGGCCTGCCAGTAGTAAGACAGCGCACAACCCGACATCAGGACACCGGTGATCAAGACCACACTACACACAAGGAGAACTCGCATTCGCAAGACCATAGCATGCTCGAAGCCTGCGGTATGATGCCGCGATGGAGGTTTTTGAAGTAGGTGGCGCTGTCCGAGACTCGCTGCTCGAACGGCCGATTACCGAGCGCGATTGGGTCGTCGTGGGCGGCAGCCCGGCGGAACTGTTGCGACTGGGCTACCGGCAGGTCGGTAAAGATTTTCCCGTGTTTCTGCACCCGCAGACCGGAGAAGAGTACGCATTGGCACGAACCGAGCAGAAAGTCGCCCCTGGATATCACGGATTCAGTTTCGACACCTCTGCCGATGTCAGTTTGGAGGAGGATCTCGGCAGGCGCGACCTCACCATCAACGCGATGGCCCGTGATCAGGACGGCCGACTTGTCGATCCCTACGGCGGGCAGAATGACATCGAAGCCCGGCTCCTGCGTCATACCTCTGAGGCGTTCAAGGAGGACCCGTTGCGAATTCTTCGTGTCGCCCGATTTGCCGCACGCTTCAAACCACTGTCCTTTAGCATCGCGCCGGAAACCATGCAGCTGATGGAGCAGATGGTCGCAGCTCGCGAGGCCGACGCCCTGCGACCTGAACGAGTCTGGCAGGAGACCGAGAAAGCCCTCGCAGAGGATCGGCCGGATATTTACTTCGAGACGCTACGCGAGTGCGGCGCCCTGGCCGTTGTCTTTCCCGAGATCGATGCGCTTTTCGGTGTGCCCCAGCCCCCGCGCTGGCACCCGGAGATCGATACCGGCGTCCACACGCTGATGTGCTTGCGCATCGCAGCGACGCTATCGACAGATACAGCCCTAAGATTTGCCGCACTGACGCACGATCTCGGCAAGGCGGAGACTCCGGAATCGATCCTGCCGAGTCATACCGGCCATGAAAAGCGCTCGGTGCAGATCCTGGACGAATTGTGTGCGCGAATGCCGATTCCCCGTCGCCACAAAGAACTCGCCAGCATTGTCGCTCGCTATCACGGGACCATACACCGGGCAGATGAACTCCGGCCCGGCACCGTGCTGAAACTGATCGAAGCAGCAGATGGCATTCGCAGACCCGAGCGCTTCGAGGCCTTGTTGACCGCCTGCGAAGCCGATGCTCGCGGCCGAACCGGGCTCGAAGCATCCGACTATCCGCAACGGGCACGATTGCGGCGCGCGCTCAAGGCCGCCCGTGACGTCGACACCAAGCCGCTGGCCGCCACGGCGCAAGGCCGTGAGCTCGGCAAGGCGATTCGGGAGCTTAGGCTCGCGGCGATCGGCGCAGCCTTAAAGACCTAGCTGGCTGTTGCAAAGGGCTCAGGCGAGTTCACCCTAAGGGTACTTCCTTCGGCGCGCAAGACAAGCGAAGAATCGGCGAAAAAGCGCAGTCTACACATCGGTACACGAGCATTTTGAGTCGAATTTTTAGCGCCCAATTGGGCCGCTAGGGTCTTCTGTGCTAATGGCCGCCGTAGATCAAAAGCAGGATGCCCCCATAGACGCTCGGCTCAAAGAAATCCGAGCTGCTGCGGCCGATATTGAACTCCAGATCCATCCGGTACGAGATCGGCCATAGAATGCTCGCGCTGACCGATTCGAGCTCTGATAGATCGACTGCCGAACGATTGCGGCCGAAGCTCAGGTTGATCAACTTGGTACCGGCACGCCACTCGAAGCCGATACGATAGTCATCCTCAAGAAAGCTGTTAGCTAGAGTCAGCGTAGAACTCGAGAGAAAGTTGAATACATCCAGCCGTGGTAACACCCCGAGGTCGCGCGAGTAATCATACTTTCTTGCGCTGCCATAGACGCGCCACCAATCGGTCAGATCAGCGCGAAAGAATATCCCGGTGCCCTTACCGGTTAGTTCCGTCGTCCGGGGAACCAGCTCGCCGAGCGGGTTCAGGATTGAGAATGTCAGGTCGATATCACGCCATTCACGTTCCAGGCCAATATTGAAACGTTCGCCGTGAAGGTAGACTGAACCCCGATAATCAAACGATTCGACTTCATTCTTCTGCCCCCACTGCTCGACCTCAAAGGTCATCCCGACCAAACCGAAGCTGTGATCGATGCCGCCGAGCAGATCGTTCGTCGATAGGTCCGCACCGTCCGGGGGCGAGGCGCTGTGTCCGGCGGCGAAGAATAACCAGGTCTCTGCGGCCACCCCCCAGTTAAAGGTCGTGTAGAAGGTCTGACTGTGATCCTCGTCCGTCTGCATCGTCAGACCGATGGCCCACGGTCGGAACGTATCGCCGGACTCCGACTCCTGTGCGAGCGCGACCGAGCCGGACCCGACCAGTAAGCACAGACCGATCACCGAGCTAAAGCAGCGCATAAACAATCACGGCGGCCAGAAAAACACGATAGAGCGCAAAGACCAGCATTCCTAGACGTTCAATTAGACGTAGAAACGTAGCAATAACAAGGAACGCTGTCACGCCAGCGATCGCTGCTGCCACCGCCAGGGTCCCCCAGCGTATCGGCGACGGCGCGGACACAAACTCGACGACTTGCCACGAGCCCGCCGCGGCGATCGCCGGAACGGCCAGGAGGAAGGAAAACCGGGCGGCGGCAACCCGACTCAGCCCGAGGGCCAGACCCATTGTCATCGTAATACCCGAACGAGACGTGCCCGGCACCAGCGCCAACGCCTGGCTGACACCGATGAGCAGCACCTGAGCCCAACCGAGATCGTGCTCGTCGCGCTCGTTACGCCCATAGCGATCTGCAAGCCACAGCACCACACCAAAGCCTGCGGTGGCGGCGGCGATGACTGCCGGCGAGCGAAGTGCGCGAGCCACGTAATCACCGAACAGCAAGCCCGCTAACACGAGAGGAACCGTCGCGACGATAATCGACCAGGCGAGCTTGCCGTCACGACTATCGGGCTGGAATAACGCTCGACCCAAATCGACGAGCTCGCGGCGAAAGTAGATACCTACCGCAGCGAGTGTGCCGACGTGCACCGCGATGTCGAAACCTAGACCTTGATCGGGCCAACCCAGTAATGCGGGTACGAGTATCAGGTGACCGGAGCTTGAGACCGGCAGAAATTCGACCAGGCCCTGCAGCACCGCCAACACGAACACTTGAACTGGATCCACTGACTCCCTGACTGCAGAGCGACTACCCGGCAAATGGTAGCAGCTACCAAGAGAACAGATTGTAAATCAGAGCCGGTCGCGAAAGTCCCTGCCGGGCAGGGTTCGAGTGATTCCGCGCGTCAACAACAGTACCTTGAAACGCTCACCCATTTCGTCCGGCAGGACGAGTGTCTTAAACGCCTGAGCCTGCTTGGCGTTCACCCGCCCATTCGAGCGCTGTAACCGATCTGTCGCGCCGCCCTCGAGCAGAAACTGGGCCTGAGTCGTAAAGCCCGCTACGGCAAGACCGGCATCTCTCGCCGCTTGTGCACAGGCGCTGAAGTCCACCCATGCGCTGATATCCTGCAGTCCCGGGAAAAGAAACGGGTCTGCGTGGGCCCGATGACGGTAGTGGCAAACCAGCGTTCCGTCAAAACGTGATGGATGATAATACTCGTGCCTGACGAGCCCGTAGTCGACGATCAGCAGCGCACCTCGAACCAGACGTTCTGTAACGCTCGCCATCCACGCCCGCAGACTGGGCGAGAACTCCGAACGGAATCCGGTCGGCAGCACGTAGCCGAGCTCCGCCTCCAGCGCCTCCACGGCAGCGCTTAGCTTCAGGTCAGCCGGACCTTCCGCCCAGACGAAGGTACCGCGCTGATAACTGACGCCCAAAGCTCTCGCCTGACCGGCGCGTTTGACGAAGCGGATCACGGGAAACGCATCGAGCACCTCGTTCGCCAGAATCACCCCCTCGAACGGCTCGACCGGTAACCGCGCCAACCATTGGACCCTATCCCCAAAAGTGGCCAGCCGCGAGCGCTGGCGTTCCTTGAGGTCGGCGCTGAGTTCGAGGATCTGATACTTAAGATCAGGTGCGCCATCGTCGTCGAGCGCGACCAGGAGGCTCTCAGCCAGACGCCCGCTGCCTGCGCCGAACTCCAGGATGAGCGGAGCGTTCGTTGCCTCGAGAACCGGGCGGATCTCGCGCGCCAGGGCCTGGCCGACAACGGTGGACAGCTCGGGCGCTGTGACGAAGTCACCCGCCGCACCGAGCTTGATACTTCCGCCGCTGTAGTAGCCCAGACCCGGCTCGTAAAGGGCCCGCTGCATGTAGCGTTCGAAGCTTATCCAGCCGTCAGCCTCGTCCAGTTCCTGGCGAATCCGCGCAGTGAGTTGATGACTGACGGCGAGTGCCTGTGCATCGGGCTCGGGAAAGCGTGCGGACATCGAAACTCAGGCCCGAGGGCAAGTGGGAAACGCGGATAGTGTAACCTTACGCACTGCTGTCACGGGGCAGAGTAGCAGTGACCAATGCCGATAAAAGCAATTCTCTCGCGGGACGCTGGGCGCTAGTCACCGGCGCCGGCCGGCGCATTGGTGCGGCCATCGTCGAGAGCCTGCACACGGCAGGAGCCAATGTCGTGGTTCACTATCTCGACTCCAGCGAGGCCGCGCAGACGCTCGTGGCGACGCTCAATAGCTCGCGCCCCGACTCCGCGCTCGCGATGCAAGCGGACTTGCGCGCTAGCGGCGCCCCGAAGCAGTTGCTGGCTGACGTAATAGCCCAAACAGGGCAGCTGGACGTTCTCGTCAATAACGCTGCGAGTTTTTATCCGACACCACTGGGATCGATCACAGAAGACCAGTGGGACGATCTCCTCGGCAGCAATCTCAAAGCCCCGCTCTTTTTATGCCAGGCCGCGCTGCCGCACTTGCAGGAATCTCGAGGCGTTATCATCAATATTGTTGACATCCATTCTCAGCGCCCACTGAAAAATCACGCGGTGTACGGCGTGACAAAAGCCGGACTTGCGATGTTGACTCGCTCGCTCGCGAAGGACCTTGGGCCCGATGTTCGCGTCAACGGCGTCTCACCGGGAGCGATCCTGTGGCCGGAGTCCGGAATATCCGAACGGGTTCAAGCCAATATTATCGGCCAGACGGCGCTCAAGCGTGCCGGCGACCCTGAGGACATTGCCGGGGCGGTGCTGTTTTTGGTCAGGGACGCACCCTACATCACCGGACAGATTCTTGCCGTCGATGGCGGCCGCAGCATGGGCTGGTAAACGCTGGTCAGTAGGCCCCGAGCAGCCGCTGCGCGGCCGGAGCACCAGGCTCTCGGAGTAGGTCCTGATGCCGCGCCGCCGGTGCGGAGGGCTTGGACTGCAACGCGATCGACGCGCACATTCCGGTCTCGATAAATCCCAATGCCGCGGCCAGCGACGCCTCGACCGGATCGCCCAACGCAAACTGCAACTCGTCCGTCGCCGCACAGTTCACTCCCAGACCGTCAAAGTATTGCCCCTCGCGCAACGCGTTGACCGTCTCGAAGGTCACCGGCCGGAACAACAGTTCGTCATTGCAGTACGGAAACCCGGACTGGCCCACCGGCTTGCCAAAGGTGTCGCTACCCACAAGCGTGACGACGGTATGAGGCAATAACGCGTTGATTACGAGCTCGCTTGCCGACGCCGAGCTGCCGGTCGTAATGAAGACGACTTGTTGCAGCAACGACAACGAGCCTGGGAGATCATCTCGGAATCGCACGATACTATCGAACGCGCTTTTAGCGCTGTTGAACAAAGTTTCCGACAGGACTTGGCCGTTGGCAATAATCCCGCCGATGAGATTGGCGAGCTGTTCGGCCGTGGACACCAAGCCGCCGCCGTTATAACGCAGATCGACGATGAGCGCGCTCACGTTCTGAGATTCGAACTGCGCGAACGCCAGGTCGAGTTCGGCATTGGCCGTAGAAATGAAGGTGCGGAAGTCCACGTACCCGACCTTCGCTCCGGCAACGTCGAAAACCGCGGTGGACGGTATCGGATCGATCGTGACCAGCGCCTTGGTGACCTCGACTTCGAAATCGTCGCCGAGCGCATCGCGCATCAGGAACGTAAGCGTGAAACCATCCCCGCCGGCACCCAACACCGCGCTCACGCCTTCAGCCTGTCCGATCTCGGCAATCGTGCGCCCGTCGATCATGACGATTCTATGCCCTCTTACAAATCCGCCCAATGCGGCAGGCGACCCGGGAAACACCTGCGTCAGTCGCAGGTCCGCATTCAGCGGCGAATCGACGAATTTGGAGCCGAAGCCGAAACCGACGAACTCACCCTCACCGAAGAACTGACTATCGGCCAATGTCGTCGTAATAAAACTGAAGCCCCGATCGAATTGCTCCGGCCGATAACGCAGGAATGCCAGTAGGTCTTCCGGCATCGCGAAAGTGGCTGGATCCAGCCCGGCATATTTCTGTTGCTGCTCAGGTTCGTCATTGAAAAAATACCACTCGAGCATGATGTCGTGAATTGCCTGTCGTTGAACACCAATCGAGCAGGAAAAAGCATTGACGTTGCCAGGGCTTTGACCGCTGCCGCCGCCACAGCCGACAATCGCACAGGCTGCGAATAGCGCCCAACCGATGCGTACCACGCGCCGTCCCCCCACTTAAACGCTCTGCAGCATAATCGGTCCGAGGTTCGTCTTTGACGCTAACCCCGGCAACGGTCCGAGCTTGGTCAGCGGCGGGTTGGTGAGCGCCATTTTCTGCCAACTCTGCCCGAGCGTGATACCGGTCAGCGGATGGACCAGCCCGGGGGCAAGTTCCGCCAACGGGCAAAGCACGAACGGATACTTCAATACATCCGCACGCGGCAGCTTCAGTTCAGCATCGATCAGCGAACCGTATAACAGCAGGTCGAGATCGAGGGTCCTTGGGCCCGGGCCTGAGCCTGCTCGCGCCCGTCCTGCTCGTCGCTCGATCTCGCTCAGGATCTTTTCGAGCGCAGCGGGTCCGGCCTCGCCATGCAGTCGCAGAACGAGATTCAGAAAATCATCGCCATCGAAGCCAACCGCCGGATTTCGATACGTGCTGGACAGCTCGACGGCGCCAACGCAATCCTGCAGCGCCTCGATGGCGCCCGCGAGGTGCCGCTGCGCATCGATATTGCTACCAAGGCCGACATAGGCCTCAGCCATCGTAATCATCCGCAGTACGCTCGATGGTGACACCCACAACCTTGGAGCCCGCTATCGCCCCAGGTTTGCCAACCGATAACTTGACCCAGCGAACACCGAATTCCCGGATCACGAGTCCGGCGGCGGCATCCGCAAGCGATTCGAGCAGCTGGAACTCCGACTCGCCGACGAAGTCGATGAGTCTTTTTGCGACGTCCTTGTAGTTGAGGGTATCGTCCACGGTATCACTGCGCGAGGCGCGCCGGGCGTCGGTCGCCATCTCCAGATCGATACTGACTTTCTGTTTGATCCGTCTCTCCCATTCCCAGATACCGATCACTGCATCGATCTCCAGCTGGCGAAGGAAAATCTTGTCCATATCGGTCCTTAACGTTGCAGAGCGAGTTCATCCAGAGACCATCGTGGCCGTGCAATGATGCTCGGCACCCCCGGCGCAACGGTTCCGTGGTGACACCATCCCGCGTAGGCGATCATGGCTCCGTTGTCGGTACAATAGGCCGGCCGCGGATAGTAGACACGAAAGCCCTGCTGCTTACCCGCTGCAGTTAACCGTTGCCGCAGTTCTTTGTTAGCGCCGACGCCACCAGCAACCACTAACCGGTCGAGGCCGGTCATCGCCATCGCCTTTATCGACTTTTGCACGAGGGTATCGACGACAGCCGCCTGAAAGGATGCC
>Ga0209980_10002239_pt1 | contig 10567 bp, 8 predicted proteins | sample CR02metaG_FD_183611 | JGI IMG/M metagenome (GOLD analysis project Ga0209980, IMG submission 183611) | Deep subsurface microbial communities from Mariana Trench to uncover new lineages of life (NeLLi) - CR02 metaG (SPAdes) (version 2) | ecosystem: Environmental > Aquatic > Marine > Ocean trench >... | reverse complement strand
AAATGAAAGCCTCAGATCTATTTGTCAAAGCTTTGGAAGCCGAAGGCGTCAACTATATTTTTGGAATCCCCGGCGAAGAAAACCTTGATTTGCTGCAATCTCTTAAGGACTCGTCGATAAAGTTGATTTTGACCCGCCATGAACAGGCGGCCGGTTTTATGGCTGCGACTTATGGACGGCTTACCGGCAAGGCCGGTGTTTGCCTTTCAACCCTTGGACCCGGCGCTACTAACTTGGTGACCGCAGCGGCTTATGCCCAACTCGGCGCCATGCCCATGCTCATGATAACGGGACAGAAACCGATCAAGAGCAGCAAGCAGGGGCATTTCCAGATCCTGGATATCGTGGATATGATGCGGCCGTTGACAAAATACACCACCCAAATTGTCAGCGGCGACAGCATTCCATCCCGGGTTCGGGAGGTCTTTCGAATCATTGAGGAAGAGCGGCCCGGGGCCGGCCATCTTGAGTTTCCCGAAGACATTTCGGTCGAAGAGAGTAGTTCGCAAATCATCCCCAAAAGCCGGGTGCGCCGGCCAATCGCGGAAGACAAATCAATTGAACAGGCCGTTGAAATGATCGAAAAGGCCAAACATCCGCTGTTGTTAATTGGGGCTGGTTCAAACCGAAAATTGACATCGAAAATGTTGCGGCGGTTTATTGACAAAACCAACATGCCGTTTTTTAGCACCCAAATGGGCAAAGGCGTTGTCGATGAACGCGATCCGCTTTTCCTGGGAAATGCAGCGTTGTCAGCAAACGATTTTCTACACCGCGCGATAGAGAAAGCGGATCTCATTATCAACGCTGGCCACGATGTCATTGAAAAGCCGCCATTTTTTATGCAGAGCGACAGCTTCAAGGTGATTCACATAAATTTCTTATCTGCTGCGGTAGATCCGGTCTACTTTCCCCAGGTGGAGGTGGTCGGGGATATCGCCAACAGTATTTGGCAGATTTGTGAAAAAATTCAGGTTCAGGATTCGTGGGACTTTTCTTATTTTATGAAAGTCAGGAAACATGTGGAAGCGCATCTGCTTGAGGGAGCTGATGATTCTCGATTTCCTGTTTACCCGCAGCGTTTAGTTGCTGATGTTCGAAAGGTTATGCCCTCCGATGGTATTATCGCGCTGGATAACGGCGTTTACAAGATCTGGTTTGCCCGCAACTACAAAGCTCACCAACCGAACACGGTTTTACTTGACAACGCACTGGCAACCATGGGGGCCGGGTTGCCCTCAGCGATGGCCGCCCACCTGGTTCATCCAGATCGACGGGTCATGGCCATCTGCGGCGATGGTGGTTTCATGATGAATTCCCAGGAGCTTGAGACTGCCGTAAGACTTAAAATGAAGCTTGTGATCCTTATCCTCAGAGATGACGCCTACGGAATGATCAAATGGAAACAGGCCGCCATGAAGTTTGCCGACTTTGGTCTGGACTTCGGCAACCCCGATTTTGTAAAATATGCCGAAAGTTACGGCGCTCAAGGCCACCGGATAGAAAGCGCCGAAGAGTTGCTGCCGGTGATGGAAAAATCATATAGCGAACCTGGCGTCCACCTCATCGATGTTCTCATGGATTATTCAGATAACGACCGAATCCTGAATCGTGAAATTATGGAGAAGAGTAAGTTGGTTTAGAAGATGGAATATAGAAGATGGAGGATAGAGGATGGAAGATAGAGGTCTATTCCGGTGGCGCTCCAAATTGATTGTGATAAAAGAGGGGACGCCTGAGGAAACAAAACGCAAAGCCTTTGAAAGCTATTTTACGTTAACGGGCAGCACCGAACTGATGCGCCCAGCCTGGGGGTGCAGGTTAGGGGAGGAGAATTCCATGGGATTCGGGATGGTGGAGGTGGTGGGTTCGTAAGAGCTAAGAGCCCCTTCGACAAAGTTTGCCCTGAACACAGCCGAAGGGCTCAGGACAGGTTTCAAGCGTGGAACGAGTGCTCCCGGAAGTCGAGGAGAGAAAATAGAGAATTGTAACACAAACGTCTCCGTTTGCGAAGGAGGGCAAGATGGATTTAAAGGATATTCTCAATTCAAAGGCAAATCTAAATACTGACGAAATAGCCGAAATCATGGCTGCAGCGCAAGCCGCGGGGATGGTTACGCAAGTGACATTCGTCGACAACGCGAACAGCCCGGAAGGCCAGGCAGCAATCGACTATGTGAACAGTCATCACTGGCTGCCAGGAAATTATCGCACCTTGCCGCGAGAGAAAGTGGAAGTCCTTGGAAAAACTCTCTTCAATCCGAAAACGAGATTGAAGAAGAAAAAGAAAGCCCTGATGCTGCTGGGGCACCGCGGCAGCATTGAGGCTTACCGTATTCTGAAACAATATGTGCAAGACCCACCAGCAAAGCTCAAGGTCTGGGCGGACATGGCGTTTGAAGAGTGCAAGACGTTTCTGGCCACGGAGTTGTCGGAGGAAATCCAGTTGGGCACCAACGTGGTGCGCAGCAAAATCGGACGCAATGAGCCGTGTCCGTGTGGGAGTGGGAAGAAGTATAAGTTGTGTTGTGGGGCGCTGTGAGATGTGTGGGCGCTAAAATGAGCCTGGGCCTGAATCTCCGCGCATTTTTGCAAAAAAAAAGGATGTGTTTCATTTGCAAAATTCCCTGTGAAACATCAAACTCGAAGACGTGAGACGCGAGACGTTTGTCAATGCTTTAAGGAATTTGGATTTGTTAAATTGGGATTCGGTTCATGACCACTCAGATCGAACTTTTTACAGTAGCCATCGAGCACATGGAAAAGCCCTGGATGCCATGAGGCGATTTGCCTTGCCACAGGCTAAAGCCGAGCTTCGAGTCGCACAGGAAATCGATCCCTCTCTGGCCGACGTCAAAACTTTATTGCAAGCGACGGAGTTTTTAACCGAACTGGGACTCAATGCTAAAGTAGGATTGTAATCAAATTACGAGCAACTTGATCACGTTGACCCGTCTTTAGTTTTAATCGGATTTTGAAAGGGTTTGGTATGGAAAACGTAACAATTGAAATTATGGAAAACGGGCCGCTGATTGTCTCAGGACTCAAGAATTTTCAGAATTCAAAAGGCGAGGCCCTATCTCCTAAAGATAGAATTGCTTTGTGCCGTTGCGGAGAATCCGCCAATAAACCTTATTGTGATGGTTCCCATACTGCAGCGAAATTTTCTGGTATACGGGAAATCGACAAATCTTTAACCAAAGAAAAGATTTACGAGGGAAAAGAAATTTCCATTCATGACAACCGGGTGATTTGCTGCCATGCCACGGAGTGTGTAGAGCAGCTCTCATCGGTGTTCCGATTGGAAGAACGTCCCTGGATTGATCCGGATCGGGCAGAGGTCGAAACGATTATTGAGGTGATTAAAAAATGTCCTTCGGGGGCGCTTAGTTATACAATAAATGAAAAACATTACAGGGATCAAGATAGAGAACCGGCGATTCAAATTGCCAAAAACGGACCTTATGATGTGAGTGGAGATGTTGCCCTTAAAGTCGAAGAAGGATTGCAGCCACCGAGTAAAGAACATTATTCCTTGTGCCGCTGCGGCGCTTCAAAAAATAAACCCTTTTGTGACGGCGCCCACCGTGACATTGATTTCAGCGACGAGGGCAATTAAAAAAAGGAATTGCATTGGATCTTCTAATGATCCTCCCCACCAGTGGGACATTGATGTCCAATGTTCTGTAACCAATCATTACAAAATCTCCTTAAGAAACAATATTTATTAGAGCTATCACATTTTTCACCTCACAAGGTCAATGAGACCCATGTTTTATATTTTCAATAGCTTAGTTCGTTGACAATCTAATGATATCATTTTTTCTATGTATGGTACGGCACTTGCATAACACAAGAAAATTTGCATCTTTGGTTAAACAACGAGGAACAACAACATGGCATCAGAGAAGTACATCATTAGACAAATTGAAGATATTACAGCAGGGAAATATAAAGAGTGGCAAATTGGATTAACAGATGAACCCCTTAATTGCAAAGCACAATTGGGCAATCCCTTGACCTGGCTGCACTGGAAAGCAGATTCTGAACAAGAAGCGCTAAATGCAGAACGGTTTTTTTTAGACAAAGGTTTGAAAGGCACCAGTGCGACCACCACTGGACCGGGTGTTTATGTTTATATTTTGCATCTGAAGTAATTGATCTTATGTCAGTAACTAGTTGTTTCAAGTAGATTATTTTTGTAAATCATGAAAATAGATACTCCATAGGAGAAAGCGACTAAATGCCTGCCGGCTACTCTAAAACTCCTTTAGTCAAAAAATTAGGTATCAAACTAGGCTTCAAAATCCATTTTGCAAATCCGCCGGATAACTTACAATCCCTGTTAGGTGAATTGCCAGAAAAGACAACTACCATCGTTGAACTGAATGGCCCGGTGGACTATATTCACTTTTTTACAAAAAGCAAAGATGAGCTGCGAACTCAATTTCCAATTTTAAAAGCAGCGCTGGCACAAAACGGCCTCCTGTGGATTTCCTGGCCAAAGAAAGCCTCGAAAGTCACGACGAATTTGAATGAAAATATCGTCCGGGATATTGGTTTGCAGAACGGTCTCGTCGATGTCAAAGTATGTGCGGTCGATGAGATTTGGTCGGGCTTAAAATTTGTGTATCGTCTTAAGGATAGAAAGTAAGGCATGCTACCGATACCATCGCTCGAAGCGATAGCCTCGGTTATTTCACTAATCCGAAAATGCATCTCGCAACAGCTCGCTTTGCTTTTGAAATGCGGACCTCGCATCGGGTGGGTTTTTCAGCAAAGCAATTTCCTGGCATAAAAGACGAGCTAAATACATGGTATGTGTTACTTTTTTTTTGGTTTCTCTTTTATACAAAGGATGGTCGCGATTAATATAAATGACCTGTCCTTGAGTAAAACATTCAGGGCCATCTTCGCCGAACTGGTCCAGGCAGCAAGTAACCAAAAAATCAGCGACAGCGATTTTTCGAATGACTGCATTGCTTGACAGTTTTTTAATTCGCGGCTTCGCTGGTTTTTTAACATAATCTTCTTTTGCATCTGAGATATGCTCTGGCTCCTTTTCAGGTTCAACTGCAATCCTGTTCTGTTCTTCTTCCTCCATGCTTGATTTTTCGCTATCAGGTTTGATTTCTCCGGGTTCACCTACTGCATCCGTCTCTTCACCCTTCGGAAGGATGCCGGCCTCCAGAAACTCGGGGTGTTTTTCGAGTGCCGTCTGAATTCGAAGCATTGCTTCTGTCAGGGCCCGCCTGACTTTTTGTGTCTCTTTGCGGTCGATTAATCGTCCTAACTGTGACTTTACGTCACGAAGAAGTTTTTGCATGGCAGTGTCAAAGGCTTTGTACTCTTCAACGTCGGTACGGAAGCCGCTGCGGTCGCTTGTTACAACCAGAAAATCGGCATTGACTTCGCCGCGAATACGTGCGCCATCTTTACCCCAACCCTGAATGCCGAAAAATTCTTTGCGTACCATCACCCCCTTAACGCGAATCTGTATTCCCATTTCTTCAGCAGAGGCCTGGGAGACGGGGACGATTATAATCTCACCGTGCAAAGGACCAAAAGACGTTCCCTCTAAAAATGGGATCCGATGGCCCGGCACTTTAGCCATCACGACCCTTCTTCCGTTTACCAGAACCGAGAAGTTTTTGGCCTGAATAGGTACGCTTTCTAAGATTTTTTGCCTGACCAGGTCAGGGTCAAAAGAACGGGTCAATTTGGAAAGCTTAACGGTGGTACCATCATGCTGAGATCGATCCGCTTCAACGATCTCGACTGGCAGCTCCCAGGTATCGTGGTTTTCGGACCAACTGTTTTTATCGAAAATGACTCGGGCGGCGAATACTTCTTTTTGTGTGAACACCTCAAATGTTTCACAAGCAGCTAAACTGGCAAATTTGCCAATACCGAACTGTCCAATCCTGTCGCGCTGGTATTTGGGGGATGTGCTATGATGTAATTTTTCTGGTGAGCCGATATTGAAGTATTGCAGCAGCCCTTCCCAGTCCATACCGATGCCATCATCTTCCACTTTGATTTGCTCTGGCTGGATAGTTACTTTGACTTCGGTAGCATCTGCGTCATAGGCGTTGTTGACCAATTCCCGAATGAGCTCGATGCTTTCGGTATAGAGCCGTTCGCCAAGTGTCGTTATGTGGCTTTTGTCAACAGTGACCGGAAGTTTGGTATGGCTTTTGACTTTCATCTTGATATAAAACTGCAGGGAATATTATAGACTGAGTATTAATGTTTTGAAAGTAATGATTGCCTCAGAATTTGTCAAGATTTTTACCGCTGAAAATTATTGCAAATTTTCAATTGCAACCGGTTCGATTTTCTCAACTAACTCAAAACCGAAAATTTTTGAATAAAAATAAAGCTCAGCCTCGAGTGTGCGCTTAACGTTTTCTGCTTTGCGAAAACCATGCTGCTCCCCCTCGAATGCAACGTAAGCCACTGGTAACCGTTGACTCCGCAGAGCCTGAACCATCATTTCTGCTTGATTTGGCGGCACAACTTTATCCTCAAGCCCTTGAAACAGAATAATCGGACAGGACAGCTTCCCGGTGTGATGAATTGGAGAACGCGCTATATAAAGTTCTTTCATTTCCGGATAAGCGCCGATTAAACAATCCAGGTACCTTGACTCGAATTTGTGAGTGTCTTTTGTTAAGGCCTCTAAATCGCTAACCCCGTAATAGCTGGCACCCGCTTTGAAGAAATCCCGGAAAGTTAAGGCGCTGAGAGTGGTGTAGCCACCAGCGCTGCCCCCGGTAATTGCTGTCCGATTTGGATCGACCAGCTGTTTTTCAACCAAATATTTTGCAGCGTTTACACAATCATCAATATCAACAATGCCCCAGTTGTCATTTAATCTTTGCCGGTATTCACGGCCGTAACCCGTGCTGCCGCCGTAGTTAACATCGAGAACGGCAAAGCCGCGGCTTGTCCAAAATTGAATTTTCAATTCCAGTGCCGTGGATGTTGCCGCAGTCGGTCCACCGTGACTTTTGACAATCAGCGGAGGCAGCTCATCTTCAGGTGGATCATAGTCACGGTTTTGGGGTGGATAAAAGTAAGCATGAGCCGTTCGTCCCTGCTCTGTGCGAAATTCAATGGTTTCAGGTCGAGATAGATAGGTTGAATCAAGAGCGACATCCGCCGACTTGCGCAAAATTTTGAATTCGTGTGTTTTCAAATCCAGACTCACAACAGCGTTGGCCAAAATAGGTGAGCCGGCGAAAAATACCGCCTGACCATTTTCAGCTTTAACGGAATCGAAGTGAGTAAATGGCAAATCAATGTTGTCGAACTGGCGGGTGTTTGTATTCAGAAGAGCTAATTTCCATGTACCCTTTTCAAAGTATGTACAAACTAAGCGACTGGAATCGTCAAATGCGTAGGTGGACATTCCGAATATCCACTGCGGCAGCCCGAACTCTGCTTCTTTCTCGAGTAAGTGGTGAATCGAGCCATTTTGCCAGCAGTAAAGATTCCACCACCCGGATTTATCGGAAACATAGTAAAGAACGCCGTCTGGCGACCACTGCGGTTGAAAAATTGATTCAGCAATACCGCCGGCAACTTTTTTGTGATTGCTTAAAGTGCTATCCTCAGTTATTTCAGCAAGCCATAGTTCCGTACCGTCCCAGGGCATATTGGGATGATCCCAGGTGAGCCAGGCTAGCTTCTTGCCATCCGGGCTTAAAGAAGGTGACGAGTAGAAATCGCCGCCGGTTGCAATTTCGTTGCAATCATTGTTATCATCCAGGTTAATGCTTAAGAGAGAGTTTACCGCCTCTTGACCGGGATGACTATGATCTTCTCTTACACAAATGAGTCGGTTTCGGTGTGCATCCACAACTGCATCGGCATAGCGATATTCTTTTTCCGGAGTTAAGGACTTCGGTGCAGTTTGGGAAGTTTGTTTATAAATGCGCTGGTCATTGTCGTGGGAGAAGTAAATTGTACCTTTGTTTACCGCAAAAGCGCCGCCGCCATACTCGTGGACCCGGGTGCGGGCATTAAAGCCCGCTGGGGTCATGTCGGTTAGCTTACCGTCGGCAGTGCGTTTAACAATTACATTACGGCCACCCTCTGCGGGACGCATTTCAACCCAGTAGATATCTTCTCCGTCAAGGACAATTTGCCCGAGGCGAACCGTTTCACCGACAATTAAATCCGCGGTGATGGGGGATTTCCAGGAGCCGTAGGGAGTGGATTGTAAATCGGACATGAAAGTAGTAAATTTATCTAAGAAGAGTCATTTTTTGAGTTGCTACATTAAACGCTGTTTCTAAACGGTAGTAATAAATGCCACTGGCGACTTCGCGACCGTTTTGGTCTTTCCCATCCCAGGTAATTGTGTGGTTGCCGGATTTTCTGTGTTCATTGAGCAAAGTAGCAATCTGCTTGCCCTGGATATTAAATACTTTAATCGAAGTCTGGCTGTCGCGGACAAGGGAAAACGAAATAGTCGTAGATGGATTAAACGGATTCGGGTAGTTTTGGTGCAAGTCAAACTCTTCCGGTAAACTAGAATCTCCTTCTTCAACATTCGTGGCAAATGTGTTACTGTAGACCCCGTTGCCATGTGTTGCTGCTACCACTAAGCCATCCAAAGCCCTGGTTTTCACCATGTCCACGATGACTTTGCCGATTGTGGAAGCGCCTTCTTGTGTCCAAACAGTGGAGGAACCGTTTAAGGTCGTGGTTGAATAAAGTCCCGTGCTTGTGGCAGCGAAGAATATACTTGACCCGGAGCCATTTAAAGCGTCCACCCAGAGAACGGCCGGACCATTGCCGGAACCGTCAGGGTTCTCTTCCAGGTTGCCGCTCGCCGGCGTCCAGCTGTTGCCGCCATTATCCGTCTGGAAAATGCTAACAACTTTGTAGTTGGAAAAGACAAGCAAAGCCTCGTCGGCGTTATCTGGGTTCACAGTTATGCAGTTTATGTAGGAATCCGCGGGCAGATTTTTACCAGTCCAGATGTCTGTGGGGGTTGGGTTGCCGTTATTGGCGTTATCGAGCCGAAAGACCTGGCCATCCCCAGTCCCATAATAAAGGCGGTTTGCTGAGGATTTGGAGATGCCCAATGCGGTTATGGTTTGACCCGTAAGCGCTGTATTGGTCAGCTCGGTCCAATTAATGCTTGTGGGTTCTTGAGTGCCGTCAAGAGGAATTGCGCTTAAGTCGCTGTTGCGCCAGATTCGGTCGCCCCCAGCCTGATACATGATGTTTGGATTATTTGGATCGAGTATAAATGGATTGATGAAGAGGTAATTTTCGCGCACGCCACCGGCTCCACCTACAGGATCAACCTGGGCGAGTGCTGTCAGACCACCGCTATTATTTATGGTGGCTCGAAAAACTTCTCCGAATTGGATTGATACCAGAACCGAGTTGCTATTTTGAAAGGCACAAAATGAACCGTCGCCTCCGGTTAGCACAACCCAGGGAGTGCTGGAGGATGTGCTGTTGGTGAAATGGGTACCATTATCCTGGGTGCCACCCATAATTTTGTTACTGCCGCTGGTCGGATCGATAGCAACACTATAAAATTGAGTCGTAAAGTAGCCGTTATTGAGTGGCGTCCAGGCGATTGGATCAGCCATGTTATTGGTGGTCTTGCTTAACCCGCCGTCATGGCCTGAATACATGCCGTTTGGATTGCTTTGCGAAAATATAAGGCCGTGCTGGTCCGGATGGTGGTTTTCATATCGTGAAAAATTATTTACCGGAGAGTACCCACCGACCCATTTTGTATTTGTGCCAGAGGCGAAGCCGTCCGTAGATCGATACAAATTGGTTCCGCCAAGGAAAACCGTGTTTTCATTATTTGGATGAACCGCGAGGAGTAAATCATAAGAGCGCTGAGTATCAAAATTTCCTACCTTCCCTCCTTCGGCCGGAAGATTCGCTGAACGGTCTGCCCAGGTACCGCCTGCACCGGAGCCGTCTCCGGAAACGTAAGTATATTTCCAGAAACTATGATCATTTAACCCGCTGCCCGGAGTTTCGCCGGCAAAGTAAACCACATTTTCGTTAGAGGGTGCGATGCCAATTACAATTCGCCGGTAAGTTGAGGGCCAACTAGTTGGAGTAATTTCAGTCCAGGCAGTGCCATTCGTTGACCGGTAGAGTCCTTTAGGTGCGGGATTGCCAGAATTAGACGCTTCACTTAATGTAGCATAAAGAACCCCATTTGATGCAATTGTAATATCTGTATATTGAGGTGCATCGTTTGAGAACACCCCTAAAACCAGCGCCCAAGATGTAGCCCCATTGGTCGAGCGATAAATCCCGCCAAAAGTTGCCGCGTAAACAACATCACTACCTGAAATTGTGGGGTCAGTTATGATCTTATAAGTATAATCAAAACCACTATCAAAAGATTCCGGAGTTTCCCTAACCTGGGTTGAAGGCAGGTTCGTCCAGGTGTTTCCTCCGTCGGTTGACTTAAAAAATACATCTCCTCGAAAGGGAGTGCCAAAATGACCACCGGGATTGAATTCACCTGTACTTGCATACCAGGTTGAAGTTTTGCCGCTGCGCGTGTCCTGAG
>Ga0209980_10002238_pt1 | contig 10570 bp, 10 predicted proteins | sample CR02metaG_FD_183611 | JGI IMG/M metagenome (GOLD analysis project Ga0209980, IMG submission 183611) | Deep subsurface microbial communities from Mariana Trench to uncover new lineages of life (NeLLi) - CR02 metaG (SPAdes) (version 2) | ecosystem: Environmental > Aquatic > Marine > Ocean trench... | reverse complement strand
GGCAGCCAAACGTCAGCGCCGGTCTCTTTGTTGGACCTATTTCCGACGCTAGCCGAACTTGCGGGCCTCAAGTTACCGGCGCATCTCGAGGGCATCAGTCTGCTGCCGCTGCTTGAGGACCCCACCACCGAGTGGAATCGCGCGGTCGTGTCTACGAACGGTTTCCGTAACCACGCGGTCGCGAACGCTCGCTACCGTTTTATTCGGTACGCGGAGGGATCTGAAGAACTGTACGACCTAGCATCCGACCCGAACGAGTGGAACAACCTCGCCGGCGACCCGCAATTCGAGACGGTACGAGCAGAACTCGCTCGCTGGCTGCCGAAGCATGATGAGCCGAACGCCCCCGATAACACACGGGCCACCACGCAATAGCTGGCCCGCTGTCTCGTTAGAGAATTAGCGGTTAGCTACCAGGCGGGTTCGGCGCTCCCCGGCCACCGCCTCTGCCGCCCCCCATTCCGCCTCCCTGAAGGCGCGAGCCGTCAGGGGCCGTGCGAATACTCCAAAAGTGATCCTCGTCCCGCGTCAGGTGAACCTTGTAATCCTGTTGCACCGGGACACAGAACGTCAACGCATCATCGCAAGCAAAATATCGCACTCGCAGATCAAGCGTCTGGTTTGGTTCCCGCGCGTCTATTTCGACGAGGAATTCCCGAGGATCGGCATCGGCGGGTTCCTCAGGATCAACGGCAACTCCGTATGCGGGCGTGACGCTGACACCATCGGGTGCCGTGATCCGGAACTCGACGGGATCGACCTCGTTATTCCAGTGCACGCGGTACAACGGATCCAGATGGAAACCGATGTACATGGTCCCCTTACCGGTCGCGAACAACTCTGGCGTGCCTTCCGCTCGCAGTTTCGCGTAGAAAGGCACTTCCGAATTCCCTTGCAGAGGTTCGATCCCCATGGGCATCGCACCTTCCGGCAACGGCACGCGCGGCACGATTCCCCTGGCTACGGTCGGTATCGGTGGCTGCGCGGGGAGATTCAGATCGGCAATTCCAATGGGGTGCTCCACGGCGCCGACGAGCCGCTCCATGTCCTGACGCAGCGCCGCCGGATCGCTCCAGCCGCGGCCGGCAACGACTATGCCATCACGGTCGAGAATGATCTCGCTGTTCGGTGTGCGGCCCATCACGGCGTAGAGGACGTTGTCCATCGTATCGGCGAGCCACGCGACGCTGGTTCCGAGCCGCCGTTTCGCCTCCGCTACGTGCATCAGGCGTTCCTCAAGGCTGAATGGGCTGATGTAGCTGTCGAGTTCCGGGTGTGCAAGCGGCTTGTAGATATAGAAGAACTGCACACCTTTATCCGCGTAGTCTAGTTTGACCGTCTCCCAACTGGGGACGTTACGCAGGTACGGAGGTCACGTGAGACAGCCGAGTGTCAGCACCGTATACGGGCTGCGGCTCGCCAAGTCGCGGATGTTAACGGGCTCGCCCTGATCGTCGACGATCGTGATATCAGGGAACTGCTCACCGACCTGGGGAGCAACGTCAAAGCGGGGGCTGGACCGTGCTCCGCCAGCCGCGCCCATACCGAACTGGGCGAGCGCGACACTAGACTGCAGCAATCCAGCGATCGCGATCGGTATTAGAAGTCTTTGCCAGGTCATCATGCTTCTCCGTCTTGCGGTCAGGAAGTCATCCCATCCTACAGCGAATTGAGTCGAATATCTTTGCCTTGGACCGGTATCTCGGCCGCTAGTTCGATCGCCGGGCACGGCTGAAAGTCATCGTCGGCAGTCCAGACGGAATTGAGTTGTGTTACTCCTTAAGGAATTGGTTAGTAATGAGGCGGTGGCGGATCACCGCCGATCGCAGCAGATCGACCGGTCTCCTCGAGCGCACGGAACCGCTCTTTCAAGCGCTTTAACGCTTGCTCCAGCTCGTCGATGGTCGCCCACTGCTTGGCGGCATTATCGCTGAGATTCTGTACTGTCGCGTCCTGGTGTGCGAGTTGGGCTTCCATCTCGTCGAGTCGTCGTCGCGTATTTTTGGGTTCTGCCATGCGATTCGTTCTCCAATCCCCCGGATGAGTATACCGAACGGGGAGCGTCGTCCTGATCTAGTAGCGTCCGGGTTCGGTATCTTCGATAGATCTTGTGATAAAGACGATGAACCTGCTATACAGGCCAATTACGTATTGCGAGCAACTGAGGACAGAATGCGAATACTCGTTATCGAGGACGATTCCACGGTCGCCAGCTTTCTCAAGAAGAGATTGGGCGAGGACGGACATCTCGTGGATCACGCCGCCGATGGTCAGGAGGGTCTGCTTCTGGCATCTGATAAAGACTATGAGGCGATGATCATCGATCGAATGCTGCCGGGGATTGATGGCTTGACGGTCGTTCAAACAGTTCGAGACAGCGGCAAGCAGACACCGATACTGATCCTAAGCGCGCTCGGCGAAGTTGACGACAAAGTGCGTGGCCTCAAAGCCGGCGGTGATGATTACCTGGTTAAACCGTTCGCCTATTCCGAGCTGATGGCGCGTGTTGAAGCCCTGGTGAGACGTTTTTCCTCACAGAAAGAACGCACGTCGATCAAAGTAGCGGGCTTGAGAATAGACTTGTTATCCAGAGAAGTTTCGCGTGACGATCAGAAGATCGACCTTAAGCCGAGAGAGTTCCTGCTGTTAGAGTACTTGATGCGGCATTCCGGCCAGGTTCTCACGCGTACGATGCTCCTGGAAGCGGTATGGGACTATCATTTCGACCCCCAGACGAATGTCATCGACGTCCACATCAGCCGGCTACGGCAAAAGGTTGACCGGGATTTTAGCCAACCGTTAATCCACACGATTCGGGGCGCGGGATATGTTCTCAGAGCGCCTCAGTAATATCTGGCGCAGCGCCACATTCCGTCTGGGCATCAGATTCATGGCGCTGTTCGCGCTGTCCTTTCTGATCGTTGGTACGTTTATGTACTGGCAGACTGAGACCTATATGCAGCGCGAGCTTCGCAGCCTGATCGATGCGGAGGTCGCTGAACTCCAGGACTTCTACGCTCGGTTCGGACCGGACCGCGTTGCCGAAGAGATCGAAGAGCGCCAACAGGGCGATCGGTTCGCGGTCGGCGTTCTACTCGACGACCAATGTTTGCCGCTGACGAGCAACACAGCCTGGCTGGCCCACCAAGAGCAACCGGGCGACCTCTGTGACGGCGCTGACCCGGATGGATGGATGCTCTTCGAGTTGGACCTGGCCCAGCCCAGCTCTAGATATGGGGGCGGTGAGTGGGACGATGACGTCTACGGTCACCTGATCCGATTATCCGACGACCATCAGCTTATCGTCGGACGCATGGTCGGCAATCTGGAGGAAGCGCAAGGACTAATACTCGATGCGCTCTCCTGGGGACTCCTGATTACACTTGGTCTCGCGGTCATCGGCAGTATCTTTATGGCACGAAGCGTCAACAACCGCCTGGAAACCATTAACCGAATCTCTCGAGAGATTCGCCATGGCGACCTGTCGCGCCGTATGCCGTCGATACGCGATGGCGACGAGTTCGATCGGCTGGGCGGCAATCTGAATGAGATGCTCGACCAGATCGAAAAATTAATGGTGGGTGTACGAGATGTCTCCAACGCGATCGCCCACGACCTACGGACGCCGCTGACACGCCTGCGGAACCATCTCGAGCAGCTACGGGATGAAGCTCAGAGCAACGAGATGCGCGGGAGACTCGAGGACACGATCGGAGAGGCGGACGCGCTCCTTGCGACGTTCAGCTCGCTGCTGAGAATTTCTCAAATCGAGGCGGGTAGCCGTAGAAGCCAGTTTAGCGAGGTCAGGCTCAACGAACTCATCACCGATGTGGTCGAGCTTTACGAACCTCTGGCGGCGGAGAAGGGTCTGCATCTGACGGCCAGTACGGCAACGCCGGTACGAGCCTCAGGCGATCGGGATCTACTTTTCCAGGCTATCTCAAATCTCGTCGACAACGCCATCAAATACACACCGGCTAATGGCACCGTCGCAATCCGTCTCGATGCGGAACCATCGGGCGCCCGTGTCATCGTCGCCGATTCAGGGACCGGCATCCCGACCGAGGAACGTCAGCGCGTATTCGAGCGTTTTTATCGACTCGAGACGCATCGGGGTTCGGCGGGAAGTGGATTAGGGCTTAGCCTCGTGGCTGCCGTCGTCAGCTCACATGGTGGTTCAGTGACGCTGGAAGACAATCGCCCGGGTCTCCGCGTACAGCTGGACCTGCCGCAAGCATAACCGAAGAATCGCGACCAGGCCGTTACTGCACGCCTCCCGGCTGCGAGATCTCGAAGTGGACACCATGCGCGCCCTCAAAGAACATCAACAAAGTCGTACCACCCGGGCGATTCGGCCGGATCACATAGGGCTCGTAGCCGCTGGCCTTAACCTTAGCCACGACCGCATCCATATCGGTCACCGAGAAACCCATGTGATCCAAAGAACGGCCGCGACTCGGCGCCGTAGCACTTTCTTCCGATTCCGAAACATAGATCCAGATACCATCGTAGCGAATCGCATGAATGCGGTCACCGCCTCGCTCCGCGTCGTAGTCACCGCCGAAAACTTCCAGAAGCCAATCGCGCAACGCTCCAGCGCCTTCTGTCACCATGTGGACGTGCGAGAAGCCGGTGAAATCGGGGTCTTCGAGCAATTCGATCTTCGTCCCCCAGGGGTCCCTAATCATGGCGATCATGTTCGCGGTGATCCCGGGGTGAGGCTCTGAGACGACCTGCGCGCCCATGACCCGCGCTTTCTCGACCATGGCCGGGACATCTGCCACGGCAAAACCGAAATGGTCGATCACGCTGCCGCTACTCGATTCGGCGTCAGCATCATCAAGCATGGTTGAGATCGAGCCGTGAACCTGTCGGACGGAGCCCATTCCCCCTGCGGAAGGCCGGAGCTCCCCCCCGACGAGTGTGTGATACCACTCAGCGGCAGCTGCGGGATCTGGCGTACGAAGATGCACATGGGTGAAGCTTTGAGCGACAGCGATTCCCGGAAGCATGACTAATGCCAGGGCTCCAGCCTTGATCCCGGTCCGAAGCCGCAACGACACTGCATGAGCCATGAGAACTCTCCCTACCCGTTTGACGGTTGGCATTATTGTGAAACCGGTCGTTTATGAACATAACATCGTCCCAGCTGAATCCCAAGCCATACGCACCAAAGCGCGCTCAAACTCAGGAAACCGCAGAATGCACTCGCCACGGATAGATGTACGACCGTGCGAATCGCCGTGTCGAGGTTACCTGAACGTCATTGGATCCCCCGAACTGAGTGCTAGGTCTCAGTTCGAGTGCCCCTCATCAACTACGTTGCGTTAGGTATGAGCGAAACAGCCAACACAGCCGAACACAGGATGCCCACCGATGCCTCCTCTGAGAGAGAAGGTATTAAGATCATCCCGCGCTACGACGATAAGATCAGTCATCCGAACTGCCTCGTCGTCTCCCCTTACCGAGACGCAGCAAACGGCACCGCGGTCATGGCAACTGTAGACCACTACCTCGAAAATAAGGACGCTGGGGGGTTCCCGTGGCAGATTGTTCCGGTAATTGAGCGATCCTTACGTCTCAAAGCCGCTGTCGATGCAGCAGTAAGGTACGCCAAAGACAACAACGTCCCGGTGATCCTCTTAGATCAAGGCGGCTTTAGCACGACTGCCGAGAGGCGACAAACCGATACCACACTGCTTAAGATCTGAGCTCCCAGCGTATGCGAAAGAACTCGACGACCGCAATGAGGCCGGTCGCGCTCACTTCATGACAACTCATTAACCAACGCAGTGCGAGCTAGCGTTCAATTCTCCAGGTAGATAGTCTAAGCTAGACAAATTCCTACACCAATAACTAACGACTTCTCGCGGGGGCGGACGAATGACCAATCTACCTTGCCAACGCAGGCACGTCAGCCTGTTGTGCCTCACGCTCGTCCTCGGCGCCTGGGCGACGATTGCCAATAGCCAACATGGCACCGACAGCAGGAACGTGCGTTTGCTCAGCCACAACGACCTACAGGCTCGTTCCGCATACCAGCCGACGATTAAACGACAAATCGTCGATGGTCAGGAGCGCTGGATCGCCTATATCGGCCACCATGGCGGCCGAGCCATGAATCCTCTTACCGGCGAAGTAGAAAATAACGGCACGTCCATCGTCGATGTCACAGATCCTTCGAACGCGGTTTATCTCCACCATATTCCCAACCTCAGCGCCCCGTCCGGTGCCCAGATGGTCAGGGTCTGCAACGGTGATGAATTACCTGGCGGCGAAGCGGGCGCTTCCTATCTGCTGCGTACCAATGGCGGACGGGGCGGCGGCGACCGCGGCAACATTTCCCATCAGTTGTTCGATGTCACCGATCCAAGTAGCCCTAAGCTTCTTCACACGCTGGTAGAAAACCTTAATGATACCCACAAGAACTGGTGGGAGTGTGATACCGGCATCGCCTATCTTGTCTCTGGTGTACCGGGTTGGCGGGTTGTTCGCATGACGCAGATCTTTGACTTGAGCGACCCGACAGATCCGAAGTTCATCAGGAACTTCGGCCTCGTAGGCCAGCAGCCAGGCGCCACGGGTGAAACACCCGTCGAACTCCACGGCTGTATCTCAGTAACAGAGAGAAATCGCGTCTATTGCGGCCAGGGCACGAACGCGGACGGCGTGATGGCGATACTCGATCGGGAGATTCTGCTTCACGGCGAGCTGAAAGATCCAGTTAATCCGACCGGCGAAGAGCTGAGCGCCCCCGTTATCAGTCTGCTCAGTCTGCCCTACTTTATGGGTGCCCACACGAGCTACCCAATCCTCGGCGTCGAGTATTCCGAGTTCGAGAACGATGAGATCCTCGGGACTCGCGATTACGTCATGATCGTGAATGAGTCGCTTGAGGAAGAATGTCTGGCGGAAGCTCGGCAGATGATGTACATCGTCGACGTCACCGATGAAAAACACCCGTGGCCGACATCTAACTTCAATGTCTCCGATTCGGCCGGGGATTTCTGCACGCGTGGTGGACGTTTCGGCTCCCATGCGTCCCACGAGAGCTTCACGCCGATCTTCTATAAGAAGCTGGTGTTTTTGTCCTGGTTCAACGCCGGCATGCGAGTGGTCGATATCGTCGATCCCTACAATCCTCGCGAGGTCGGTTACTACATACCCGCTACAACCGAGAATACCGACGAGCGTTGCGTCAATATCGACGGCCAGGATCGATGCAAGATCGCAATTCAGACCAATAATCTGGAGATAGATGACCGCGGCTACATTTATCTCGTCGACCGCGCGAATACGGGCTTACACCTCGTCGAGCTCACTGGCGCGGCCCGCGAGATAGCACATTATCCGAACTAGTGAGCAGTTAGTCTCCCGCCAGATCAGCCTGCTCGTTAACGAGAAGAAGGAGAACAGCATGGCAAATCGCAGAGAGTTTTTGAGGGGTGTCGGCAACGCAACCGCCGGACTAGTTGCGATGACCTATGGGCTTAACGTCGTCGCTCAACCGGCGCGCAGAGAGATCTTCATTGGCGGGCGGCGAGTCCGAACAGTCGATATTCATGCGCATTGCGTCATACCAGAGGTTGCCGAACTTCTTGGTGGAACCGAGTTCGAAGATCTCGGCTTCCCGGAATGGCAGGCACTTGGACCGGACCGTTTGACTGTCATGAACGAGCGCGGAATCGATTATCAAGCCCTCTCCATCAACCGCTATTGGTGGTACGCAACGGACGAGGCTCTAGCGACCCGGATCGTCAGGCTGCATGACGAAGCACTGGGTGCCTGGGTTGAAACCCATCCCGAGCGGTTTGTGGCGCTGTCGTCGGTCGCACTGCAACATCCGGAACTCGCGGCCGCACAGTTGGAGTACGCGGTGAACGAACTCGGACACCGCGGCGCGTCGATCGGCGGGCACGTCCTCGGCGAGCATGTCTCCGACCCTCGATTCGACCCATTCTGGGCCAAGGCGGAGGAACTCGGCGCACCCATCTTCATGCATCCCAACGGCGCCCAGAACGCCATTCGCGAGGGCGGCCTCTCCGGACGCGGCAATCTCGACAACATCATCGGCAATCCGTTAGAGACGACCATCTTCCTCTCGCATCTGATCTATGAAGGCGTCCTGGACCGATTCCCGGGCCTCAGAGTGGTTGCCGCGCACGGCGGCGGCTACATGCCATCTTACCTCGGACGCTCAGAGGTCGCATGCCAGGTTCGCACGAACGCTGATTGCGCCAGCGAGAAAAATCCCAGCGATTATCTGCGAGAGCAGATACTCGTCGACACGATTGTATTTGACGAAGAGGGTCTGCGGCATCTCGTTGCCGAGATGGGTGCAAGCCAAATCGTCTACGGTACGGACGTGCCCTTCAACTGGCCCGATACGTTAGACGTAGTTTTGAACTCACCGTCATTAAGCGATGAGGAAAAAACAGCCATCGTCGGCGGCAACTTGAGCCGCTTGCTAAGAATCAGCTAGAGACGCCGGCGCACCAGCGCGATCACCTGCCGTTGCGCTTTTTCGTGGCGGGCGTCTATTTACCTACTCGGCCTGCTGCAGTGTGTCGAACACGACTCGCCCACCGACCATCGTCAGTATCGGCTCGATATTGATGATGTCATCTGCCGCAATGGTCATGTAATCCCGATCGATGACGACTAGATCGGCGAGTTTGCCGACTTCAAGGGAACCGATATCGTCTTCCTTGAACAACAAATAGGCATTCGAGCGTGTATGCGCGATCAGCGCCTCCTCTCGCGAAACCGGCTCGTCGATCACCTGGCTGCCGTTCAGCGACTTACCACTGACGGCCCAACCGAGCGTGATAAAGGGTTGGTAGTGAGCGACGATCGTCGAATCGGTTCCGAGACCCCAGATGATCCCGCTGTCTTGAATCTGCCTTAAAGGCGGTTGCCGCGCTGGTGGACCATACATAGCAACGCTATGGATGGCGATGGTCAGACCCAGATCCTGCGCGCGCTGAATGCTCTCGGGCTCAATGGTAAAGACATGGGCTAAAGTCCATCGCAACGGGGCCAGTGGGATGGTCTCGTTGAGTTCCTCAAGTGGGCCGAGTAAATCCCTTACCGTGACATCGGCCATCGTATGCTCATGAATATGAAACCCGCCTTCAGCCGCAGCCGTGGCGATCTTCATAAACCCCGAGACGATCTCTTCGGAGTAGGGCTCTGTCCGTCCCGGGTTATCGAAGAACGGTAAATACACATGCTCGCCCAAGCCGAGTAGCCCGTAATATTCGTTCGTGCTGTTGGCCGTGCTCTGGCGGATGAGTTCGACCGCCGCGTCCGCGCCCTCCTGGTCATAGGCTTGATACTTCAGCGTATGCCAAACCCTTAGAGGCAACGGTTCACGATCATTCATCTCCTGAACCAACGTGATATCGCCCTCTGGTGGACGCCCGACATCGTACACACTCGTAAGGCCTGCCCTGTTTAGCTCGTGAATAAAATCGAACATATTTTGCTCGAGTTGCGCGGCGGATACTGCCGGCATCTGTTCGTTGAGTAGACCGTACGGCGGCTGCCCGGAGATCATCGGCGGTCCTCGATGCTGCGCTCCCTCCTGCGGAGAGACGCCAACTGCCTCCAGAGCCAGCGTGTTCGCATAAACCGTCTGATACGTCACCTGAAGAAACAGCGGATTATCGGGAGCAGCTTTATCCAGCTCCTCCAGCGTGAAGCCTCCTGGCTGGTCCGCGAATTGATTCTCTCGCCAACCGCCCTGCACCATCAGCCATGCGCCCGGTTCCATACTGGCAGCTTTCTCCGCGATAATGCCCAGCGCCTCTTGCCGCGAATCAACACCGTCGATCCGCGCCTGCAAGTTCCAGCGTTGCACCGCGCGAATAAAATGCATGTGATTGTCTATCAGGCCCGGTATCACGGTGCGTCCCTGCAAGTCTAGAACTTCAGTCGAGGCGCCTACATACTCGGACAGCAATTCATCACTACCAACCGCCACGATTCGATCGCCCTGGATCGCCAGCGCCTGCGCGACAGAAAAATTCTGGTCCACGGTCAGGATCTTGCCGTTCATCAGTACCCGATCAGCCGGAGCCGGACCACCGAACTGACAACCTTCAATCGACCCGAACGTGAAGCCGAAAACCACGAGCAAACCGATAGTAGGGAAAGAGTCTCTCATTATTATTCTCCGAGCTTGATTCGCAGTCTCGGGCACGAAGTTAGCACCCTTAGCCGGAGCAACACCAGCGGGGGCTGCGGAAACCAAGCGTGCCAAGCACTTGGGAACATGCCATGATGACAAGTCATGGCGGAACAGTCAGCAATCGATCGCCCGAAATCTTCATCGGCGCGACCCTTACTCGCCCTGGTCCCGTTTATCCGGCCCTATGTCGGGCGGCTTATCTTGGCTCTGATTGCGCTCGTCACGGCGGCCGCAGCGTTGCTCGCGTTTCCCCTGGCCGTGCGCTACCTGATCGATGCAGGCTTGGCGGCTGACGATACCGCAACGATCAACCGTTACTTTCTATGGATGTTCGGCGCAGCATTCGTATTCGGCCTATTCGCGGCGCTGCGTTTCTAT
>Ga0209980_10002235_pt1 | contig 10574 bp, 11 predicted proteins | sample CR02metaG_FD_183611 | JGI IMG/M metagenome (GOLD analysis project Ga0209980, IMG submission 183611) | Deep subsurface microbial communities from Mariana Trench to uncover new lineages of life (NeLLi) - CR02 metaG (SPAdes) (version 2) | ecosystem: Environmental > Aquatic > Marine > Ocean trench... | reverse complement strand
ACTTCCGCGAGGTGGAGGGCACTTATGGATCCATTGTTGCTGCAGAAGAAGTTGTTTTATTTGTCACCAATCATGGCTCAACCCGATTTCTCGAAGAGCAATGGTGTGCCGGACCCGAGCAAATGGCCAAATTGGCTGAAGGTTAGTGTTCAGTTTGGAAGCCGTCCGGAGGAAGTTGCCGAGGTTATAAGCCGCGGTCATCAATCCGCCGAACAGTTCTGCACCTGATCGGGGGTAGCGCGGCGGCACTGCTCATCGCGGCCTTGCTCTCCTGGTCCGTCCTCGCCATCTATTATTCCAACCTGCCCGGGGAAACGCTGCGGACCATTGCTGTCGCGGCCTTCAAGATTCGGATGCCTTGGACACGGATCAGTTTGCCGTGAGCGCTCTCCTCAAATTTCACTTCTGAGTACGCGGAAGCGGGAGATCCGATTTTCTCTTGTCCACCTTAACCTTATGTCCGCTTTTGGCTATAAGCGGACATAACCTTAACGGCGAAATCAGCCTCGTGGCCCGTTAACCTTATGTCCGCTTTTGACCCAAAGCGGACATTAGCCCCCTGTCAAATTGGTCATCTGCCGAAGCGCAGAAGTTGGCGCGGGAGTGGTGGGCTAGGCATAAGGTCCGGAAATGAGCGCAGGCGAGAAGATATGGGCCTTGATCTTGGGGAGGACATAAAGTGTTGACGTATTAGACACCCAAATTGTCTGAATCATTGGCCCGGGAACTACATGTCCAACATCACCCGAATCGGAGTACTCGTTAAGGTGCCCCAGGAACGTAGAAGTATGCAAACATCACCCAGCCGAAAACATAGGCTCCAACAACCACTAAAAATCCTGCCATTGCGTCTTGCATGTGACTATTTCCTTAGGTTTGCGGCCCCGCTTTTTGCCGCCTTTCTTCGAGGGAGAGGTACTTACCACGCACGATATCATATGATCTTTAATTTGCCGCCCTCAACCCAAAATGTGAAGGTCCTTTGCGCTTGCGGAGTGTTCTCGCCGCTGGCCCTCATGTGGATCAACCTTTCAGCAGCCAATGGCAATGTAGACGGACCATATTACCGGGATGAAATTGCCGAGCGCATGACCCCCGCCCAGATTGCCGAAGCGCAGAGACTGGCGCGGAAGTGGATGGCAAAGCACAAAAAGAAGTGACACCGCTTATGTCCGCTTTTGGCTATAAGCGGACGTTAGGTTAACGCATGTTTTGGCACCGCCCAGCTAGATTAAGATCTGTTTTCGAACTTCGCCAGCTTGGCGGAGCCTGATCGCGCTGAGAGATCGCTGTTGACCCCCCATACCCCCGACCCCGAATTTTTCGATCAAATCTTCACCTCGTGTTCGCCTAAATTTTGGGGGCCGATCGCGGGCCGGGATCGGATCCGGATAAACCCTCGTCTTAGGGGCGGGTGTTCCTGGGATCGCGCGCGGTTTTGGGGGTGCCCCCCATGGGGCCCCCTTTTGAACCGAGGCGCGATCTTCTAGGCCGATGGCGGGGCACCACCGCCGCCGCCTAACCAGGCTGGCCAAGCTCCTAAAAAATTGTGACTAACGGCTATAAAAGCCGCAGGTCGGAGGTTCGAATCCTCCAGGGCGCGCCATTTCTTCCCGAGCAAAAGCCGCCCCGGCCGTCGGTGGGTTGCCGGCTCTCTCCCCGCGCCGTGAGGCCCCCGCGTCAGGGCAGCTCGGCGACGAGGGATTTAAATTCCTCTTCCGAAAAGGCCTTGAGCGTGGTGGTGCGTACCCGCCCAAGGGCACCGAGGGCAAGGGCGAACTTGGCCGCGGCCGCATCGTCGGGCAGGTCGAGGGTGGCCACGAAGTCGTGCACCCCCAAGGTCAAGTAAATGTCCATGAACGAGCCGCCCAGGGACTTGGCCAGCTCTTTCGCGTCACCCAGGCGGTCGGGGGATTCCTTGATATGCCTTATCCCCTGATCGGTATAGTTCACCAGCATGATGTAGGTTGCCATGATTGCCTCTCCCGTTGATTGGCGTCTGGTTTGCGGCGGGCCTGGTTGGCACGGATCGCGGCCTGCCGAACGGCGAATGCTCAACGCACCTAGAGTTCAAACGTAATGATGCTTTGAACCCGGCTCGCCCCGCCTTTACGGGAGCCAAGCTCCCGGCAATTAAACACCCCCCGGCGGCGCTTTGCCAGGGGGGTCTGGGGCAATGCGCTTCGCCCCATAAATCGGCCTTGGCCCGGCATCGCCCGCCTCAGCGCATCATCAGGACGGCCAAGGTGGCGTTCTCCAAGACATGCTGGGTCACGCCGCCGAGCAACAGTTCCTTCAGCCGAGAGTGGGAATAGGCCCCCATGACGACCAGGTCGGCGCCCCTTAGCTCGGCCGCTTCGAGGACCTGTTCGCCCACCGGTCGGTAGTCGGGAGGGACCTCCACGACCTCGTTCCTGATCCTGTGCCAGTCGAGGTGTTTGCCGATCTCTGCCGCCGGAGGGCCTTGCTTGGCCCCCGTCGCAACCGAGAACACCACCACCTTTTGCGCCAGTTCGAGGAAGGGCGACGCCGCGAGGATGGCGCGGACCGATTGCGGGCTGCGGTTCCATCCCACCAGCACGGTGGAGCCGATGGTATGGGGAGGATCCGGCGGCGCCACCAGCACCGGCCGGCCGGTTCTAAACAATGCCGCTTGGATGATGTCTTGGGGCGCCCGGGCGGAGTCGTGCTTGGATCGCCCGACGACGATGAGATCAAAGGCGCCCCCATGGCGCGTTATCCCTTGAAACGGCGCTTCCGAGACCACGCGCCAGGCAGCAGACGGCGTGGTGGCCGGCAGCGGCGCGTCATGATAGGCGATCCTTCTTTCCTCTAGCCCGGCCTTGAACAGCTGTTGGGCGGCCATGGCCTGATCGTCTTCCGCCTCGGCGCGATCCCTGATGACTTCGACCGAAATATCGCCCACCGTGTCAAGGGAGACCGGGCCACCCAAGGGGAACTTGTAGAACGTGGCGTCCAGATGGGCGTTGAACTGCCGTGCGATAAGGAAGCTCGCGCCCAAGGCGCTGTTGGTGTCCACATCACTCGATAACGGCACCAACACATGCTTGATGGTCATGGCCAGCCTCTTACCGCCGATCTTAGCACCGCGATGTTAACAGCACGGCCTCCACCTGGCCAATGAAGGAGTGTTCCCTAGTAGCCCGCAAGCTTGTCCACCATTTCGGCGAGCGGTTCGCCGGCACGCACCCGGCGGATGTTTTCGACGATCACGCCGACCCCGTGCTTGGCGCCGCCGTTGGAAGAATAATGCGGGCTTACCAAAACCTTGGGATGGGTCCAGAAAGGATGATCCTTGGGCAGGGGCTCGGTCTTGAAGACGTCGAGCGCGGCGCCGGCGACTTGGCCTGAATCCAGGGCCTCGATCAAGGCGTCCTCGTCGATCAGGTTGCCGCGCCCGCAATTGACGATATAGGCGCCCGCGGGCAGCTTGGCCAGGGTCTCGCGGTTGAGCAGGTCGGTGGTCTCCGCCGTGCCCGGCAGGACCGAGACCACGATGTCCGAGCGCCCGAGGAAGGCGCCCAGCTGATCGGCGCCGGCGAAACACTTTATGCCGTCCATGGTTTTGGCGGAGCGGCTCCAGCCGGCGACGTCGTACATCAATCCCTTGAGGGTCCGCGCCACCGCCCCGCCGAGCGTCCCCAGCCCCATGATTCCGATCCCGACCTCGTCCGGTGGGGCATAGTGCACGAATTCCCAGATTTGCTTGGCCTGCTGTTCGCCATAGCGGGCGAACCGCCGGTGGTGCCCGATCACCTGGTAACAGACCCAGGCGCACAAGGTCGCCGCGCGCTGGGTGTTGACGGAGCGGATGATGGGGACATCGGCCGGCAAGTCCGGGTCGGCCAGCAGGCGGTCCACACCGGCGCTGGTCGAAGCCACGAATTTCAGATTGGGATAGGACGCGAATTCGCCCGGCGGCATCCGGTTGGCGATGATGAACTCGACCTCATCGCGGTCGCCGGTATCGGGCCAGACCCTAAATTCAAGGTCGGGAAGGTCGGCGGCGATGGCCTTGATCCAGTTTTCCGCCGGGTCACGGCCCGCTTTGATCAACAACGCCATTGAAGTGGGTTCCTCCCTATCCTTTATTCCTTGGTTCCTCGGATCAGCCCCCGGCCCCGGTTCCTCCACGGTCGATGGCGACCGACTTGATCAGGGCGTAAACCTCTTGGCCGACCCGCAGTGCCAGTTCATTGGCCGAGCGCCGGGTGATACGCGCCCAAAGCCCGCCGCCGATATCCAGCCTGACGTCGGTGTGCCCAATCCCGCCGGCGGAGATTTCCGTGATCCGGCCCGCCAGGATGTTGAGAACACTTATGTCGTGGGGCTTGGAACGTGCCAGCGCCACGTCCCGGGCACGGATACGCAGGCGGATGCGGTCCCCGGCCTGGCCGGCAATCGCCGGCACGTAAATGAGATGCCCGCCGAAGGCAAGCGCGGTCAACCCGTCGCCGGGGTCTTCGGCTTCGACCACCGCCTCGATGACCGAGGCGGGATCGCCATCGGCGCCGTGAACGACGGCCGTGGCGTTGAGCGTCTCCACCGCCGGCCCCGCGCGGACCACCTTGCCATGGGAAAAGACCACGACGTCGTCGGCGAGGCGCAGGATTTCCTCGATGACGTGGCTGACATAGATGATGGGAATCGCCAGCTCGTCGCGCAGCCGTTCGATGAAGGGAAGGATTTCGGATTTGCGTGCCGCATCGAGGGAGGCCAGCGGCTCGTCCATGATTAAAAGCTTCGGGCTGGTGAGCACGGCGCGGCCGAAGGCGACGCGCTGCTTTTCGCCGCCCGATAGGGTGCGCGGCCTGCGGGACAGCAAGGCCTTTAGATCCAGCAGGGCGACCACGGTGTCGAAATCGACCCTGCGTTCGATGGAGGGCGTGCGCACGAGCCCGTATTCCAGGTTGCCTTTGACCGATAGGTGGGGAAACAGTCGAGCATCCTGGAAGACCAAGCCGATGCGCCGGCGTTCCGGCGCCACGCGGGTGCCGTTCTCGGAATTGAAAAGCTCGACCCCGTCCAGGCTGACCCGCCCCCGGTCGGGGTCGATCAGGCCGGCGAGGCAGGCCGCCAGGGTCGATTTGCCGGCTCCCGACGGGCCGAACAGCGCCGTCACCCGGCCCGATCCCGTGGTCAACTCCGCCTCCAGGCGGAATTCGCCCAGCACCTTGGTGACCCGAGCCTCGAGCATGGCCTAGCCCTCCATCCGCGCGCGGATACGCCGCGCCGCCAACTCGGAGCCGACCAAGGCGACGAAGGCTAACATGGTGGAGAGGACGACCAGCCGCAATGCCGCGCCCTCGTTGCCCGGGACCTGGGTCAGGCCGAACAAGGCCAAGGGCAGGGTGCGGGTCTCGCCGGGGATGTTGGAGACGAAGGTGATGGTGGCGCCGAATTCGCCGAGCGACCGCGCGAAGCCCAGCACCATGCCGGTGAGGATGCCGGGCCAGGCAAGCGGCAGGGTGATGGAAAAGAAGACGCCGAGAGGCGTCGAGCCGAGGGTCCTGGCGGCGGACTCTAAGCCCTGGTCGACCGCCTCGATGGACAGGCGGATGGCGCGCACCATCAACGGAAAGGCCATCACCGCGGAGGCCACCACGGCGCCCTCCCAGGTAAAGGCGACGGTGATCCCGAAGACATCGTATAGCCAGGCCCCGAGCGGGCCGCGCCGGCCCAGCAGCAACAGCAAGCCATAGCCCACCACCACCGGCGGCAGCACCAGCGGCAGGTGCACCATGCCGTCCACCACCACCTTGCCGGGGAAATCGAGGCGCGCCAGGACCCAAGCGACGGCGATGGCAAGGGGGAGGCTCAGGGCCACGCACCAAAGCGCCACCCGCAGGCTGAGGCCGAGAGCCTCGGTTTCCAGGGGGCTGAGCGAGAGCGCCTCCACCGCCTATTTCACCTCGAATCCAAAGCGCGCGAAAATTTCGCCGGCGGCCGCTCCCAACAGCCATTCATGAAATTTTTGGGCCCCCGCGTCCTTGGCGGCGGCACGGGTCAGGGCGATCTCGTAGCGAATCTTGCGGTGGGATTCGGGCGGGAAAACCCCGGCCGCCTCGATCCAGGAATTGGCCGTGACGTCGCTTTGATAGAGGATGCCGAATTTGGCCTCGCCGCGTTCCACCAGCGCCCGGGCCTGGGCCGCGTCGGCCAAGCGCAGCGCCCGCCGGGCGAGCCGGCCCCAAGCCCCCATCCACAACAGCGCCGTCTTGGCATGGGCGCCCAAGGGGGCATGGGCGGGATCTGCGATGGCCAGACGGCCGTTGCCCAGAAGCGCGGGTAAATCGAGAGATCTGGTGATCTTGAGCTTGTATCCGCTGCCCTTGGTCACGGCCAGGACCAGCCGGTTGCCGAATATGGTCCGCCGGCTGCCGGCGTCGATGACGCGCTGGAATTGCGCCCAATTCATCCACTTTGGATCGGCGCTGAGGTACAGGTCGCCCGGGGCGCCCGCCGCCAGTTGGCGGGCCAACTTGCCCGACGAGGCGAAGACGCCGAGCACCCGGGTCCCGTGTTTCCTGGCGAACAGCCTTGTCGCCTCGTTGACCGCGGAGATGGTGGACGCGGCGGCGAGAATGCGCAACGGTTCTTGGGCCGACGCTTGGCCCCATAGGCAAAGGCAAACGAGCGGCCCCAGAATCGCGAGGACGGACCAGGAGGCAAACCCGCGGCGATCCTTAAGAGCCATCGCCGCCTTTTCCATAAAGCGTTTCCGGCGCGGCCAAAACGGGGTGGATTTCGGCCAAGCCACCACCGTCGCGCGGCGCCCGAAAGAAGCAGTTGTGCCGTCCGGTGTGACAGGCGACGCCTTTTTGATCGACCAGAAGCAGCACCGTATCGCCGTCGCAATCGACGCGGAAATCGCGGACCGCCTGGGTCTGGCCCGATGTTTCGCCCTTGCGCCAGAGCGCCCGGCGGGTGCGTGAATAATAATGCGCATAGCCGGTCTTGAGGGTTTCGGTGACCGCCTCCCGGTTCATCCAAGCCAGCATCAGCACTTCGCCGCTGTCCGCCTGTTGGGCGATGGCGGCAACCAGGCCGTCGTCATCGAAGGCGATGGCGGCGAGCAGGGCCGGCCCGGCTTCCGAAAGCGCCTTTTGGCCGGTGTTTTCATCTCGATCGCTCATCGTAATCCTGTCCCCCTTCGCTGATGGTCCCCGGGTGGGCCCCGATTATTTCCCGGTGAGGCGCGCCAACCCGGCTTCGAGATCGCAGATCAGGTCGGCCAAGTCCTCGAGCCCGGCATGGAGGCGGATCAGCGTGCCTTGGGCCTGCCACGCCGATGCCGTGCGGAACGCCGTCGGGTCGGCCGGTAGGATCAGGCTCTCGAACCCGCCCCAAGAGTAGCCCATCTTGAACAGCGTCATGTGATCCAGCATGGCCGCCAGCGCCTGTTTCGGATAATGCCTGTCGAGGATCACCGAAAAGAGGCCGCTCGAGCCCTTGAAATCACGCTGCCAGAAATCGTGGCCGGGGCAATCGGCGAACGCCGGGTGCAGGATGGCCGCGACCTCGTCCCTTCGTGCGCACCATTTAGCGAGTTCCAGCGCGGTCTGTTGATGCCGCTCTAAGCGCACGTCGAGGGTACGCATGCCGCGCAGCGCCAAATAGCAATCATCGGGGCCCGGCACCGCGCCCAGGGTGGCCGCCATGACGCGCACCGCCCGGAAATGTTCTTCGGTGGTTGTGATGGCGCCCATCATCACGTCGGAATGGCCCACGAGGTATTTGGTGGCCGCCTGAATCGAAATATCGACACCATGGGCGAAGGGCTGGAAATAAAGCGGCGTCGCCCAAGAGTTATCAAGGATCATCACCGCGCCGGTATCATGGGCGGCCGTGGCGATGGCGGGAACGTCTTGGACCTCGAATGTGAGGGAACCAGGAGATTCGGCGAACACCACCTTGGTCTCGGGGCGAAACAGATGCTTGATCTCCGCCCCCGCCAGGGGATCGTAATAGGTGGTCTCCACCCCGAACCCCTTGAGCACGATTTCACAATATTTTCGGGTCGGGCTGTAGGCGCTGTCGACCATCAACAGGTGGTCGCCGGCATCTAAGAAGGCCATCAGCGACGCGCCGATGGCGGCGAGACCCGAGGCGCAGGCGATGGATCGGTAGCCGCCTTCCAGCCGCGCCACCGCGTCCTCGAAGGCAAAGGTGGTGGGCGTCCCAAAGCGCCCGTAATAGACCCCATCGAACGGGCTCGCGGTCTGGCGTTCGAGCTCTTCCAGGGTTTCGAAGATCACGGTGGAGGCGTGGTAAACCGGCGGGTTGACCATGCCGCCTTGGGCCTTGGGATCGCGTCCCGCCTCGATCACCTCGGTCGCCGGGCCATACCCGGCCTTGGGCGTTGCCGGTTTTTTCGTCTCGCGCGCCATGATCCGCTCATATCATTGCTGCAATGAGAGCGCCAGTGCGTTAATCGGCCCCGGCCGGTCCGCTTTCCACGGGGGTATCGCTCCGCGCGCCCCATTCCGACCAGGATCCGTCATAGACGGCGACATCGTCGCGGCCGAGCACATGGAGCCCGAGGGCGAGGACACAGGCGGTCACGCCCGACCCGCAGGAACACACCACGGGACGCCCGCCATGGGCGCCGACCGATGAGAACAGCTCCGCCAGGGTCGAGGCATCGTGCAAGGTGCCGTCCTCGGTATCGCAAAGACGGGCATAGGGCAGGTTGCGGCTGCCCGGAATATGCCCGGAGCGCACGCCGGGGTGCGGCTCGGGGTCTGTGCCTTCGAAACGGCCCGATCCCCGGGCATCCAGCACCAGCGCGGCGGCACTCTCGAGGTTGCCCCGAATGTCATTCAGGCCGCGCACCATGGTACCCCTGAATTTGCATCTGAAGGGGCCCGGCGTTGGAACCGGGGAGGTGGCGCCGGATTCGGTGGCAAAGCCATCGGCGCGCCATTTGGGGAAGCCGCCGTCGAGCACCGCGACGCGGTCGTGGCCGAAGACGCGGAACATCCACCACACCCTGGGCGCGGAAAAGAAGCCCATGCCGTCATAGACGACGATGAAATGATCATTGCCTACGCCTAAGGCCGCCACCGCCGAAGCGAAGAATGCGGGGCGCGGCAGGGTATGGGGAGTGCCCGAATCGGGATCCGCGACGGCATCGATATCGAAGCGCAGGGCGCCGGGAATATGGGCCTCTAGATACTCCGCCGCCGGGTCCCGGTCGTGGTCGGGAAGGTACCACGAGGCATCGAGGACACGAACATCGGGATCGCCCAAGCGGGCCGCCAGGTCGGCCGTGGAAATCAGCGGCATACTATTCATGTTAGAATTTAGAATACCTTTTTAATCTGTTGTTATTTAACCTTTATCGAGCCATTCAGGATAGGGCAGGTTACGTTCTTTCAGGAACGCCGGATTAAACATCTTCGACTGATACCTTTGGCCGTAATCGGCGAGCACGGTGACGATGGTGTGGCCCGGCCCCATCTGTTTGGCCAGCTTGATGGCGCCGCCGACATTGATTCCCGTCGATCCGCCCATGAACAGCCCCTCGTGTCTCAGGAGGTTGAAGACGATGGGAAGGGCTTCGTCGTCGGTGATGCGAAAGGCGTCATCGATGATTGCCCCTTCGAGGTTCTTGGTCACCCGGCCCTGGCCAATGCCCTCGGTGATCGACGTACCCTCGGCCTTGAGCTCACCATTCTTGTACCAGTTGTACATGGCGGCACCACCGGGATCGGCGGCGGCGATAACGATGTCGGGATTGCGTTCCTTGAGCGCCATGGACACCCCGGCCAGCGTCCCGCCGGTGCCGATGGAGCAGGTAAAGGCATCCACCGTGCCGTCGGTCTGTCGCCAGATTTCCGGGCCGGTCCCGTCGATATGGGCCTGACGGTTGGCGATATTGTCGAATTGGTTGGCCCAGATCGCCCCGTGCGGTTCCTTTTCATTGAGTTCCCGGGCGAGGCGCTCGGATACCTTCACGTAGTTGTTGGGATCGGCATAGGGCACCGCCGGAACCTCGATCAGTTCGGCGCCGCACAGCCGCAACATGTCTTTCTTTTCGTCGCTTTGGGTATCCGGGATGACGATGACCGAACGATAGCCCCGCGCATTGCCCACCAGGGCAAGCCCGATCCCGGTATTCCCGGCGGTGCCCTCGACCACCACGCCGCCGGGCTCGAGCGCGCCGCTCTGTTCCGCATCGAGGATAATCGAAAGCGCCGCCCGGTCCTTGACCGAGCCGCCGGGATTGAGAAACTCGGCCTTGCCGAGGATTTCGCAACCGGTCTCCTCGGAGGCCTGCTTGAGCCTGATCAGCGGCGTATTGCCTATGGAGTCTAGAAACCCGTCGCGAATGTCCATCCAGCCTTTGTCCTTTTTGGCGCCGGTGTGATATTTTCCCTCAAGCCCGCGCATTCTCAAACTAGAGCATTATCCGGCCAAATTGAACCATTTGACCGGAGTGTGCTCTGGCCGGGTCCAGGGTGGCGATCAAGGGGGTCTCAGCGGCCGGCGCGCCATGCCCGCATCACTTCATGGCGATGCAGCATAAGCCATTGCAAGGCGATCAGGGT
>Ga0209980_10002234_pt1 | contig 10576 bp, 11 predicted proteins | sample CR02metaG_FD_183611 | JGI IMG/M metagenome (GOLD analysis project Ga0209980, IMG submission 183611) | Deep subsurface microbial communities from Mariana Trench to uncover new lineages of life (NeLLi) - CR02 metaG (SPAdes) (version 2) | ecosystem: Environmental > Aquatic > Marine > Ocean trench... | reverse complement strand
CTGTTGAGGGTCGGGACCGGTTTCTTCCCAAAGTCCTGGGAATCTCCCGAACTTCGTTCGAATGCAGAGCTGGTTATATCCACGTCTCTACCCCACGCGACCTGACTTCGAAGTCCCCCAACTCGAAGATCAACCTCTTCCCGGCGCCTCGACCGGTGCGTTATCTGAAACCTGCATCATGATTTGCCGCCCGCCGGCGCGTTTCGCTCGGTAGAGCGCCTGGTCCACGGCGCGCAGAAAGTCCTCCGCGGATGCGTGCTCGTCGCTGAGCTGCGCTACACCGCCGCTGACCGAGAACATGTCCTCGTGTTTTTCGGTCGGTTGTATCTTGTCGCAGATCCGTTCGGCGATCTTCGCCGCAAGTTCAAGCTCGACCTCGGGCAGGAGTACCACGAATTCGTCGCCTCCAAATCGGGCCGGCATGTCCACGCGCCGGATCTGGCCGCGGATCACATCGGCCACCATTTTGAGCGCTGCATCACCCGCTGGATGACCATAGGTGTCATTGATCGTTTTGAGGCCGTCCATATCGATCATGACTATTGAGAGCGGCCGCTTGTACCGACGCGCTCGCTCAAATTCGTTAGCCAGGGCTTCGTCCAACTTGTGTCGATTAAACAAACCCGTGAGGCCGTCCGTAACTGCCAATCGCTGCACTTCTCTAAACAGTCGATCGTTCTCCCGTATCAGATTGGCATGATCGAGCGCGCGGGCGACTGTGATCTCGAAATCGGCCAATGATTCCAATGGTTTCGTTAAATAGTCGTAAACGCCTGAACGCAGGGCTTCGAGGGCAGTTTCGACGGTTGCGCTGGCAGTCAGGATAATGGCGTGGATATCGGGGTCCTTTTCCTGAGCCTTCTGGATCACTTCCAGACCCGTATGACCAGGCATGTAGAGGTCGGAGACAATTAAGTCGAAACGTTCCCCCTCCACGGCTTCCATCGCTTCATTGCCATCCTCAACTTCCAGGACCGAGAGGCCCATCTTTTCCGCGCGCCGCACGAGCAGCTGGCGGAATTGCGAGTCGTCATCGGCAACGAGCACACGCCCTGAAAGTTGGCGGATCTTGTCTTTTCCGTTTGACCGCATAAGCTGTCAGAACCTCGGCATAATCCCCACCTATTCCACGGCGCTAAACCGCAGCTAGGGGGATTCGCGGCTGGTCCTAGATCTCACGAGTCATCTTACAGTACGGGGTCTGAGCGACGACCTTTCAGTCGCCATACAGGTTGGGGGGAGTTGTAAGACCTTTGTCTGGCCCAGAAGGGTCGAACTTATGTGCTAGCAGAGGCACGGCGTGGGGAGGGGAATTTTCCCCATGAAATGTACTGAGCCTCGCAGCAGGCAGGTTCTGGCCCAAGGAGCTCCCGAATTTGACTCGGACGGCGTGCGACGATGCCCAGATAGGGCCGCCCGGTGCCGAGCTTCAGGGTCCGGAACGCTGAGTCCAGACCCAGAGCTGCTCGCCATCCGTGACCAACTCGATCCAGCCCCGATCCTCCGTGGCGAGCAGGTTGGCTCGCGCGGTGCTAAAAGGAAGTGGATTCGACCCGGCAATGACGGCAACCGTGACATCCAAATCTTGCAGCAAGCTAACTGAGGAGTTGCCCGAGAAAATGATGCCGGTCAATGCAGAGCGGATGGGAGCCTGGGGGGATTGGGTCCGCGGCAGAAGCGCGATCCGCGCCCTGCCTGAAGTCAATAAGAAAGTAAGATCGCCTTTCTCATCGTCAATCAACTCCAGGCGAGCTCCATCTCCAAGTTCGAGAGCCATGCCCGTCTGGGCTCTGATCAATTCGGCTCCCCCTGCCTGCAGAGCCTGGATCAGGGCAGCCGGCACGCGGTCAAGCTGATCGGCCGTCAGCACCAACGCGCCAATCTCAACTCCGGCCGGAACACCAGCCAGGCCGGAGATCTGGCGATCGGGCAGCACCAGCCAATCAAGGCGCCGATGGAATAGTGGCAATTTTCTCCCGAGCGAATTCGACAGAGCGGTCGCAGAGTCGCCGCCGCCGATCAGGATGAAGCGACCCTCCGCTGTTTCGATGAGCGTGCCTCCCGATTCGAAGGTGGTCAGGTGAAGGCGGCCGTCCGGGCGGTCTGCCACGGCCTTCCAGGTGAGGAAGGCGACCACCAACAGTGCGATCGCTGTTGCCAGGAGGGATGGAGCGGGCAGTGCGGGCCTCCGTTCGCGCGGCAGCATGGCCCAGATGGTTACACCAAACAGCAGGGCGTACATCGCAATCAGCGCCGGGAAGCTGACCGGACCCAGATCGATGGCGGCTGATGGCACTTTGGCTAACAGATCGACCGCCCGAATGGTGAACGCTGGAAACGGCCAGGCCAGCCATGCCATGAGCTGCCCGAGGGGAAGCCAAAACATTCCTGTCAGCATGGCCATTCCGCCCAGAATCATGAGCGGGGGTTGCGCGGGAAGAACAATCGGATTGGCGATAAAGGATACAAGCGAGAGTCGCTGGAAGTGGTAGGCCATGAGTGGAAGGGTTGTGATCTGGGCCGCGAAGGTGAATAGGATGAATTCACCAACCGGCCCGGAGAGCCGCACGGCTTGCTTGGTTTGAATCCAGCGAGAAGCAAACTGGACGAACCATTCTTTGATCCGCTCGGCATAGAGAACGAGACCGAGCGTAGCCGCGAATGACAGTTGAAATCCAACATCCCAGAGGACGTAGGGGCTGGCCATCGTCATCACGATCGCCGTGGCAGATAGCGAGGCCAGGGCCAACGTCGCGCGGCCGAGGAACCGCGCGGTAAGAGCCAGGCCCCCCATTAGCGCCGCCCTAACCACCGAGGCGTCGGCCCCAACTAGAATCGTGTACAACGCGATGGCGGCCGCCGCGGCGATCGCGCCTCTTCGCATCCCCAGGGTTCGACCCGCGAGGGAGATGACAAGCGCGGCCAAGATAGTGATGTTGAATCCCGAAATGGCGATGATGTGAGTGGTGCTTGTGTCGTTGAAGGCCTGGCGCACCTCGGAGCTGATGCCGCTCTCGATGCCGAGCAGAATTCCGGCCAGGAGGGAGGCTTCGGGATCTGGAAAGATCAAATACAAGGTTTCCAGCGAGCGTTGCCGTAAGCTGAAGAGAATGTGGACGACTGGATTTCCCTCTCGAGAAGCAACCGTGGTCACCGAGGCATTCGACATCAGACTGAAGATGTCCTGGCGAGCGAGGTAGTCCCGATAAGAGAAGTCCTGGAATTCTGGCGGAGTCTCGAGAATTCCCAAGGCTTCCACGCGGTCGCCATAGGCGAATGAACCAAAGCGATCGGCGCGCACGAGCACGTTACCGGTGATTTCTTACGTCCCACCCGAATCCGAGTAGCGGAGGCTCTCACTGGCAACGCGCAGGCCGATGTATTCGTCTCTGACGTCCGGAAAATCGGTGACCAGACCGATCAGGGTCACAATTTGGAAGGTATCGTTGTGAGCTGACACATGCGAGGAGTCGAATTCGGGGACCGCGACCGCCAGACGCCAGGCACCCAGGAAGAGCACGGCGACACCCACGCCGAGCCAGCGCAAACGGCTCTCGCCGACGACAGCCAGGAGTAGACCTAGGCCGCTCGCAATCAACAGAGAGCCGGCTGGCAGATTCAGGAATCGCCCCAGGGCGATGCCAGCAAGCCAGATCAAGCCGACCCAGAACAGCCTCACCCGGAAATCTCAGCAGCCATTCGAATCCCCTCAGGAACCCGCAACAGGCAGGTGATCGCTGCATCGACTGTTTGCGAATCGATTTAAGGCAGCAACCACCTCCGCGCATGGGAGGTTGCATTCGTGCGTCTGATGACCGCCGGTCGGCCCAGAGGACTTTCAGGACCCCGAGTGGGGTAGCAGGGGACTTCCATTATAGTCCTGCATCGCACAGACCGGACCGCGGCCGTCGACCGGACTTGCTCTTATGCTAGACTTCACCCTCAGGACGGCCCAGCAGAAGACTCTCCGCATATGCACCTCAATGGGATGATGAGGAGCAACCAGAAATGGCGGGGCAGGATCCGTGGCTCGTAACAAGACGCCGGAGATATCAATGCAACAGTATCTGGATCTACTGCGTTACGTGTTGGAAAACGGCGTCGAGAAGAATGATCGCACCGGCACCGGGACTCTTTCCACTTTCGGATACCAGATGCGCTTCGACCTTGCGGACGGATATCCACTTCTAACCACCAAGAAGCTGAATCTGAAGTCCATCATCTACGAGCTGCTCTGGATGCTGAACGGAGACACGAACGTTCGGTACCTGAACGAAAACGGCGTGACGATCTGGGACGAGTGGGCCGACGCAGAGGGCGAACTCGGACCGATCTATGGGGCGCAGTGGCGAACCTGGAGCGGCCCGGATGGAGACACGACCGATCAGATCTCGCGGGTGGTGGAGGAAATCCAGCGCAATCCCGATTCGCGCCGGCTGGTGGTCAGCGCCTGGAACCCGGCACAAGTAGACCAGATGGCGCTGCCTCCTTGTCACGCGATGTTTCAATTCTACGTACAAAACGGCAAGTTATCCTGCCAGCTGTACCAACGCTCGGGCGATATCTTTCTGGGTGTTCCTTTTAACATCGCCTCCTATGCGATGCTTACACAGATGATGGCGCAGGCCACTCAATTGGACCCGGGCGAATTCATTCACACCCTTGGAGACGCCCACCTTTACAAGAATCATCTGGAGCAGGCCAGCCTGCAGCTCCAACGTGAGCCGCGGCCGCTACCCCGTCTTGAGCTCGACCCCGATGTCCGCTCGCTGTTCGATTATGACTACACTGATTTCTCTCTGACCGGCTACGAACCCCATCCCCACATACAAGCCGCCATTTCCGTGTGATTGTTTCGATTATCGCGGCCATAGCGGAGGGCGACCGAGGCATCGGCCTGCGCGGGGGTCTGCCCTGGCGCCTTCCGGCGGATATGGCTCGCTTCCGCGAGCTCACGATGGGATACGCGGTAATTATCGGGCGCGTTACCTGGGAGCCGATGGCTGCCCGATGGCTGCCAGGGCGGCGCGTGATCGTTCTAAGTCGGGACCCCGCGGCTCGCGAATCTGGCCACGCGGTCGCAAGCTCCCTGAAAGAGGCCCAGCAAATCGCAGCCTGAGACAACAGGAAACGGAGACCTTTATCGCCGGAGGGGCGCAGGTCTACCAGGAGGCGCTCGATCGGGGGCTTGTGGATCGGATGTACCTTACGATTGTGCACGGGCAGGTAGAGGCGGACACGTTCTTTCCAGAGTATGCGCAGATAGATTGGACAACCGTTTCCAGCGAAACACACCTGCCTGACGATCGAAATTCCTACCGCATGACATTCTGTCTATTAGAGCGGTCTTGAGACCGATCAGGAAGTCCGTACCACAGAAATCACGCGCCGCCTCAGGTAATATTTTTCATAGGGCCCAATAGGTGGATAAACTGGAACTAAAACGCAAGGTGCTCGACGCCCGCTGGAGTGAGAAGATGGCAGTCTCAGGGACCGCGGAGTCCAAACGAAAGAGTGATGTTATGTTTGAAATCGCTCAGATTCGGGAGATTACCCACGAGGTGGGTCGTTTCGGAGGCATCATGCGCCTGCTGTTTGTGGCTGAAAGAACCACACACGGGGGTACCGAAACCATCGCCATGTCCAGCGAATTCGAGTGGCAGAAGGACAAGAAGATGTCAGCTGAAGAGCTGGAAAGAACCTCTCGAAACCTGCACAACTTGGTGCTGCAATCGCTGCTAACGGACGGGTGGGAACCCATCGGCACGGATGAGAAGGGCCGCGTAATGGCCTTGCGCCGGAAGATAGGGAAGGAAGAAGCGACCGAGCCTGAGGAGACGGAAAATATCTCTGACAACCTCTCCTGGGGCATAACCGCGCCCTGGCGCCGACAGCAGAAGACCCCCAGCTCCTAATTCATCGAGCACTAGCTCGAGCGTACCCCCCAACTACTTCAATTCGGCTTAATCAACCCGGCCCTGTTCACATCGAGCGAGCGCGAATCTGGTAAACCGGCTACGGGTCAGGTCCTTATTCCTCTTCAGCTCAGCGTGGATTGGCTGTTTTCAAACCAATCATCAAGAGAAAGCCCCTGCCTGGATTCACTTGCGCCGACTTGCTTATGCTCCATAGAGAGCATGCAGGCCCGGCACAGGTGGCCAGGGGGGAGGTTTCAATCGACCGGCCGCAGGTTAGAGCGCGCTGCGAGCTTTTTCCGCGTCGTCGACCCCAAATACCAGCTTCGTGTCGGCCGAGACATAGAACAGCTCGACATTAACCCCCGCCTCGGCCAACTTGCGCGCGGTCGCTCCAAGCTCGCCCGCGCGATTTTCTGCGTCGACCACCACGACTTCCCGCTCTCCGGACACGGACAGCCCGGCGCCCTCCAGTGCGGCGCGCGCCGCGGCCGCGTCCTCGACCAGGATATGGACCCAACCCTCGCCCTCAGAGGTCACGGCGCATCCTCCATCGATGTTTATTCCGGCCCCACCTAGCGCTTCGCCAAGCTGAGCCAGCATGCCCGGGCGATCCTCCAAGATAACCGTGAGATTGGTTGGCATTGTTCTTCTCCTTAAATTGAGTCCCGACTTTCGTGGAGATCCATTCTACCTCCATAAAGAAAAAGACCCGCATCGCGGGCCAGTTTAGCAAGTTGAATAAGCCTAGTTGAAGATCGGATCGTCCCACCGCTCGCTGGCGATCCGCGTGGGAATGAGGAATGACTCCGCGAACCCGCGCAGGTCTCGGCCCTGTCGCCGGTAGGAGGAAATCAGAGGGTCCGGTGCAAGGAGCACCCGTGCAAAGTAATCCTGCGATTCTTCGAGGTAGGTTAGGAGTATCTCCGGAAGGCCCATCTCGCGTCCATGGCGGCTGCCTGCCAGTGCGATCAGGATCTCGCGCGCGATGGCGTAGCGCCTTTCATCGATGGGCAGCTCCCAGGGTCGTATGGTTTGACCATCTTTGTAGATCGGACGCTCGTAAATCGGGCTCCAGTTTCCGCTGGGAGTACGAACTTTGTTGAACAGGGTGGTGTAGACCGCGGGAGGATGTTTGAGTAAGTTCTCCACCCAGATTGGAGGATGGATCGCGCCGAGATGGTCAACTAGGCCGAGCGCGAAGTTCCGCAGCAGCCAGTATCGCTCCTCTCGTGTGGCTTGAATCATCGTCGATGGTTCTCCACCCCCTCGTTCCCCGACCCCGGTTTCGCGTCCCAGTATAGGCGGCGCGGGCTCTCCCAGCGCTTACAAGCGGCTTACAGGGAGGATTTCCTGGGCCGCATGGCTAACATTGCGAGGTACGAAAACGATCGACGCTCCAGAGATAGTCGTCAATGCATGCCATGGGCGGCTTGTGATTAGAGTTCGCATTCAGAGACTTGATTGACAACCGGGCCGGCATCCTGTATCATGGTGCTTGTCATCCCAGGATGACAATAAAGTAGTAACATTAGGAGAGGTATCTATTGGCTCTTCAACCCACCATCGACCGCGGCTCGCACGTTCCGTATTACCTTCAGTTGAAGGAGACGCTCACGGAGGGTATCGAGCAGGGAAACTGGGGCCCCGGCGAACTCATCCCCAGCGAGTCGGAGCTGGGCAAGTCATTCGGAGTCAGCAGGACGGTGGTTCGGCAGGCGTTAAACGAGATGACTTACGAGGGGCTCGTAGTGCGGCAAAGGGGCAAGGGCACCTTCGTATCGCAGCCCAAGATCAGCAGTCGAAGCTTGGTGCAGTCGCTGGAAGGGTTTTATGGCGATATGGCGGACCGCGGGGTGCAGGTGATAACACAGGTGCTGGAGCAGACTCTGCAGCCGGCCGATTCAGACGTAGCCTTGAATCTCAAGTTGGAGGCGATGGCCCCGGTGGTGAAGCTGGTTCGTTTGCGCTTCGTGGAGCAGGAACCGATCGTGTTGGTCGAATCTCACCTCCCCTACGAGATGTGCCGGGACGTGATCAAGGCGGACCTCGCGGAAGGATCCCTGTACGCATTCCTTGAAGAGCAATGTGGCCTAACCATCGCACGCGGCTGGAGGCGAATCGAGGCCATCGCGGCAGATGAGGAGGCGGCCGCGCACCTTGCCATAGATGTTGGCTCGCCGCTTATCCGCCTCAAGAGTGTCAGTTATACATCGGATGGAACTCCGCTCGAATACTTCGACGCCCTCTTCCGGGGCGACCGGTCGAGATTTGAGGTCGAAATTGTAGACATCGCCGGGCATGGGGAGCGAGAACGTGCGTGAGGATCAAATACGCCGCATGGTTCGCCGCGTGGTCTACCGTACGCTCGGCAGATCCCCGCGTTCGACAACCACAGGGGGCAGATCGCTGGTGACCGAATCGGATGTGGCCGCGGCCGAGCGAGATGCAACCCTCGACGTTCCACCTGGTGCGCTGGTTACTCCGCTGGCGCGGCAGCTCGCAATGGAACGCAACGTAGAGCTACGAACGCAGAAACCGCTTGACCCGCGCAATCCGGGGGCCGGCTCAAGGGTACGGAATTCGGGCACTCCCGCCCGCAAACGAAAAGTTGCCATAGGCGCGGACCACGGCGGATATGAGTTAAAGGAAAAATTGAAGCGGTGCCTTTCGGAGTGGGGATATACGGCCATAGATTGCGGCACCGACAGCTCTGAATCCGTGGACTATCCCGACTATGCCTTTGCAGTGGCTCAAATGGTCGCCAATGGGAACGTCGATTGGGGAGTGATGATCGATGGGGCCGGCATCGGCTCTTGTATGGCGGCAAATAAGGTCCCGGGAGTTAGGGCCAGCATGTGTTACGACCAGGCCACCGCCGCCAACAGTCGCGAGCACAACCACGCCAACCTGCTGACCCTGGGCGCCGGCTTGATCGGAAACGGGCTGGCGAAATCCATCCTGAAGACCTGGCTGGATACGCCATTTGGTGGCGGTCGCCATGCCAAACGAGTCAAGAAGATTGACGATATCGAGCATCGGTACCTGCGCAGCGCAGTGCCGGTCCGCGGATGAGCGGGGGACGAAGCTAACGATGGTAGCGATGGACGAAACGACCGTGGAGCGAATGATCGAAGGGATCACGCGCCAGGTGTTGATCCTGGTTCAGGAGGATTCCAAGCGACCCAACGGAAGCTCTGACGACATCTCTTCCGGAAGTTTTGCGGAAGGCATGCGGTCCGTGGTCGACGCAGGCGCCGACCGCGTGGCGAGCACGCTCGGCATCGCGCCGACCGATGAACGAATGGCGCGCTTGATCGATCACACGCTGCTCAAGCCGGACGCCACACAGGACGAGATCGCGCAACTCGCATACGAGGCGCGCAAATTCAAGTTTGCGTCGGTGTGTGTCAACCCCAGCTACGTGAAGCTTTCGGCGCAGCTGCTCAAGGGCAGCGAGGTAGATGTTTGTACCGTGGTGGGATTCCCATTGGGGGCGACTCCCACCGACGTGAAGGTTTTCGAAGCACAGCAGGCGATTCGCGAAGGCGCCACGGAGATCGATATGGTCATCAACGTAGGCGCGGTGAAGTCGAAGGATTATGAACTGGTCGAAACGGACATCGCCTCGGTTGCCCGCGCGAGCCATGCGGGCAACGCAATCTTGAAGGTGATCATCGAGGCTGCCTTGCTTACCGACGAAGAAAAGGTCGTGGCGAGCCAACTGTCCAAAATCGCCGGGGCAGATTTCGTGAAGACTTCTACCGGTTTTGGCCCGGGAGGTGCCACGCCGGAGGACGTCGCCCTCATGCGCCGCGTGGTTGGGCCGAATATCGGCGTCAAGGCCGCCGGCGGAATCAAAACCGCCGAGGACGCGCGCCGAATGATCGAGGCCGGAGCCTCGCGGATCGGCGCCAGCGCAAGCGTGAAAATCGTCGGCGGGACCCCCGGGCTTCGCCAAGGACAACCTGAGAGCCGCGGGCAGCCTGACGGCCGTACGATCCTGGCACAGGACAGCCCGGCCGATGGAAAGGAACAACCTTATGGCAGTTGACCTGCGAACCTACATTTACCTCGACAGTCTACAACTTCAGCATGCGGGATTTCTGGGGACGGTGGCACGCGGCTTCCTACCCCTTCCCGGCGACGCGTCTCTCTGGGTTGAGATTTCGCCCGGGATCGAAATCAATCGCATCACGGATATTGCCCTGAAATCCACAAAAGTTCGACCAGGGATGCAGATCGTTGAGCGACTTTACGGCATGCTGGAGGTACACCACAGCGACCAAGCCGAAGTGCGCGCGGCCGGGGAGGCGATTCTCGAGGCGTTAGAGGTACAGGAATTGGATCGAATTAAGCCGCGTGTGGTATCCAGCCAGATCATTCGCCACGTCGATGCGCACCAGGTGCAGCTCATCAATCGGCTCAGGCACGGCCACATGCTGCTGGCCGGTCAGACCTTGTATGTGCTGGAGGTCGAACCGGCGGCCTATGCGGCTCTTGCCGCGAACGAAGCAGAGAAGGCGGCCAATATCAATATCCTGGAAGTGCGAGCATACGGAAGTTTTGGAAGGGTGTATCTGGGAGGCGAAGAGCAAGACATCATGGCCGGCTACGGCGCGGCGGTGGCGGCCATCGAAGGTGTTACCGGCAGAGAGGCC
>Ga0209980_10002232_pt1 | contig 10584 bp, 8 predicted proteins | sample CR02metaG_FD_183611 | JGI IMG/M metagenome (GOLD analysis project Ga0209980, IMG submission 183611) | Deep subsurface microbial communities from Mariana Trench to uncover new lineages of life (NeLLi) - CR02 metaG (SPAdes) (version 2) | ecosystem: Environmental > Aquatic > Marine > Ocean trench >... | reverse complement strand
CGAGCAGATTGTGGAAAGCGCTCGTCAGATCAGGCCGCACGCAGTGAGGAGCGAGGAAGCCATACTCACAGTATGTCGAGGAGCGAAGAGCGAGTACGGTCTGAGATGGCGGGCGATCTCCGCAAGATGCCGTGGCCCTCATGAATAATGCAGGCTAGGGCTGACGTGGCCGTGGTCGGTGCGGGCCCCGCGGGTGCGACCTGTGCGCTCGACCTGGCGCGGGCAGGTCTCGAAGTCGTGCTCTTGGACAAGACCGCTCCGCCGAGATACAAGACCTGTGGCGGGGCAATCGTCGGTCGAGCGCTCGAGTCCCTCGACGTCGACGTCAGCCCGAGCGTCGAGAGAAGCTTGCACCGAGTCGAACTGAGTATTGGAGAGGGAGAAAGAGAAACGGGTTTGAGCTTCGCGGTAGAACGGTCGCCGGCTCCGATCGTCATGACGATGCGAGCTTCGTTTGATTTGCGTCTGGTAGACGCAGCGCGCAAGGCGGGTGCGACCCTGCTGGCACCCTCGGCATTTCGAAACCTCCGCCGCGCGGGTTCACGCCTCGAAGTTGTGACCGACCAGGGCGGGATCAGCGTAACCTGGGTCGTCGGAGCCGACGGCGTCGGCAGCCGCGTAGCGCGCGCGGCGGGGTGGGGAAGCTCGCCGCGGACGATTCCGGCGATCGAGTCGGAACTTAGGGTTGCTCCCGACGTCTTCGACCGGTTCGCCGGCGCCGCGCGGTTCGATTTCGGCTTGATTCCCCATGGCTACGGCTGGGTGTTCCCGAAGCGCAACCATCTTTCGGTTGGCTGTCTGACGACTCGACGCGCTGGGTACGAGACCGAGTCGCGGCCGCTGGGCTTGAATCGACACTTTGAAGGATACCTGCGAGCCTTGGGGCTGGATCGCCCGCTCGAGCGCGAGGATCACGGGTTCGCGATTCCGATCCGACCCAGAGACCGCCGACTGGCGCGCGACGGCGTGCTCCTGATCGGCGACGCGGCCGGACTTGGCGATCCGCTGACCTGTGAGGGGATTTCGAACGCGATTCGAAGCGGCCAGCTCGCCGCGCGGGCCATGATCGAAACCCGGAAGGCACCGCATCGGACAGCCAAGACCTATGGCGACCTTCTCGAGGAATCGATATTGCCGGAACTCCGGTGGGCGCGTCGCCTGGCGCCGCTTCTCTACGATACCCCACGGCTCAGAGGCTTCGTGTTTGGCCGCGCCGGTCCGGGCCTTTGCGAGGCCTTTATGGATGTCTTCAGCGGAAGCCGCACGGTTCGGGGCCTGCTGAGCCGGCCGGCCAACTACGGTCGTTTTCTTGGCGCTCTGGTGCGCTCTTCGGCTGCCACCTGATGCCGAGGGCGCGCCGGCTAGCAGCAGCTGTCGCCGTCTTGGTGATCGGCTGGCTGGTTTTAGGTCTGTGGAACAGTGACGCGCGGCGGATCGAGCGCCGTCTCGCCAAGTTGCAGAAGCTGGCGGGAAAGACCTTGGTGGAGACGCAGTTTCGGGGGGCGGGCAAGGCCAAGAGAATTGCTGACCTCTTCGCTACCGACTTCGATTTCATCGCCGAGCCCGAGAATTTCGCGACCTCGAACCGCCAGGACCTGATTCGTGGCGTGATGGCCTACCGTTCGCGATCGAAGAGCCTCCTGGTGGACGTCCTGCGCAAAGACCTGTTCGTCGATCCCGGTGGAGCGAGCGCCACCCACTACGCCTACGTCCAATTCGTCAACGACCTGGGCGACTTCGCCGGCACCGCGACCTATCCGGTTCAAATCGAGTGGGTGAAAGAAGGCGGCGAGTGGATGATCAAGAAACTCGAAATCTTGCGCGAGGAGCGATCGCAGCCGCTTCGCTGAAGCGTTGCCCGCCCACCGGCTCTCGCGGTACGTTTTGAGTCTCTACTGTGCCCAAACGACCCGTTCGAGTCGGCCTGACTTGCAGGCTGAGCCGGTCCGCCGAAGGGGAAGTCGTTGCAGCCGGTGAGCCGGAGGGCGCATCTGGGAGGCGCGGACAAGACTAAAGACGCATTGAAGGAATCGGTCCGAAGCGCCGAGCAAAGAGGCGCTGAAGCCCGGTGCAATCAGCACTTTAGAAAGCGCCGTCGCCCGAAGGCTCACCGGCTGTGACGACTTCTTCCCCCGTCCAATGTTCGCCCTACTAACCAGAAACCCGCAAAAGGAAAAGGCCGGCAAATGCCGGCCCTTTCCAAAAACAGCGATCCAGCTCTCCTAGTAACGATAATAATCCGGCTTGTACGGGCCGTCCACATCCACCCCGATGTACTCGGCCTGTTTGTCGCTCAAACGCGTGAGCTTGACGCCGAGCTGGTCGAGATGCAGGCGGGCGACCTCTTCGTCCAACTTCTTGGGCAGCATCATCACGGTCTTCTCATAGGTTTCCCGGTTGGCCCAGAGCTCGATCTGCGCCAGGACCTGGTTGGTGAACGAAGCCGACATCACGAACGAGGGGTGACCGGTAGCGCAGCCCAGGTTCATCAGCCTGCCTTCGGCGAGGATCAGAACCGAATGCCCATCCGGGAAGATCCACTCGTCATATTGCGGCTTGATGTTCTCGGTGCGAACGCCTTCCATCTTCTTCAAGCCCGCGATGTCGATCTCGTTGTCGAAGTGGCCGATGTTGGCAACGATCGCCTTGTCCTTCATCCGCGCCATGTGCTCGGCGGTGATGATGTCGAAGTTGCCGGTCGTGGTCACGAAGATGTCGGCCTCTTCGAGCACCTCCTCGAGTGTCGTGACCCGGTAGCCTTCCATGGCGGCCTGGAGCGCACAGATGGGATCGATCTCGGTCACGACCACGCGCGCGCCCTGTCCGCGCAGCGCCTGGGCGCAGCCTTTGCCGACCTCTCCGAAACCGCACACGACCGCGACCTTGCCGCCGATCATGACGTCGGTTGCCCGGTTGAGGCCGTCGAGTACCGAGTGCCGGCAGCCGTAGACGTTGTCGAACTTCGATTTGGTCACGGAGTCGTTGACGTTGATCGCCGGGAACAGCAGGCTGCCGTCTTGCTCCATTTGGTAGAGACGATGGACGCCGGTGGTGGTCTCCTCAGAGACGCCTTGGATGCCCTCTGCCAGCGCCGTCCACGCACCTGGCCGAGCGGCGAGCTGCGTGCGGATCGCGTCGAGAATCACGCCCCACTCCTCCGGATCCTTGTCGGCGTCGAACTCGGGAACCGCACCGGCCTTCTCGAACTCGCGAGCCCTGTGGACGAAGAGCGTCGCGTCGCCGCCGTCATCGACGATCAGGTCGGGGCCCGAACCGTCGGGCCACAGAAGCGCCTCGGTGGTGCACCACCAGTACTCTTCCAGGGTCTCGCCCTTCCAGGCGAACACCGGGGTGCCCTTGGGGGCTTCGGGGGTGCCACCGGACTCGGGGCGCCCCACCGCGATCGCGGCGGCGGCCTGATCTTGGGTCGAGAAGATGTTGCAAGACACCCAACGCACATCGGCGCCCAACTCGGTCAGGGTCTCGATCAACACGGCGGTTTGAATCGTCATGTGCAAGGAGCCCATGATCTTGGCGCCGGCCAGCGGCTTGGTCTGTCCGTATTTCTTGCGCAGAGCCATGAGGCCGGGCATTTCGTGCTCGGCGAGTCGAATCTCCTTGCGGCCCCCTTCGGCCAGGTTGAGGTCTGCGACCTTGAACGGCACACGAGTTTTTACTTCAGCGGTAGTCGGCTGGGTTTCGGTCACTATGGGCATGGTTCGGGTCTCCTAGTTTCGACCGCTTGGGGATGCGGTCGTGGGTTTCGAATCGGGATCGGTTTGCGGGGGCTTGATGGCGCTTGCCGCAAAGAGCGACGGGCCGTGGGCATCGGGCTGCGGGGTCAAGGTCGTGAAGCGGACGCTTTCGAGTTGCGCGCTTGCGAGCCATTGCTCGATCCGCTGCCGGTCGAAGCCCAGCCACACGTGGCCCATCTCGCTACGGAATCTCTCGCGGTCGTGGGGCAGCATATCGACCAAGAGAAGTTTTCCTCCGGGTCGAAGGCAGCGCGCGGCCTCGTTGAGTATGGCTTCGGGCGAGGCGACATGGTGCAGCACCAGGATCATGGTCGCGGCATCCAACTCCCCGTCGCCGATCGGGATCTGCTCCAGCCGGCCGGGGCGCACATCGACGTTGTCGAATCGAGCGAGTCTTTCGGCCGCGGCGGTCAGCATCTCGGGTGACTCGTCCACCGCGATCACACGATGGACGTGAGGCGCGAGCGCTGCCGTGAGGTCGCCGGCTCCGCAGCCCAGGTCTGCGACCGTCCAGCGAGGGTCCAGAAGCGCCAGCATGGCTTCGAGATCGAAGCGGTTGCCGAACAACTCCTGCCGCATCTCGGCCCATTGTCCGGCCGCGGACGAGAAGAAAGCCTTGGAACGGCCGGGGCGCTCGGCCAGGACGCCCAGAAGGCGACGCTGGTCCTCTCGGGCCCTGGGGCTTGCCCTGAGTTCGCGGCGCACCAGGCTCCAGAGCTCGATCGCTGTCTCCGAGCTGCGCTGGCGGGCGGAATAGAGCCGGCTGGTGCCGTCTTTGTGAGCCTCCACCCAGCCGTCATCGAGCAGGGTCTTCAAGTGGCGGCTGACGGTAGACTGGGGCAGCTGGAGAACTGTGCAGAGCTCGGAAACCGTCAGCTCCTGCTGTTCGCACGAGAGGAGGATCCGGCAGCGCACCAAATCTCCCAGGACCGCCATGCGGTCCAGCACTCCAGGTTCAAAGGAACGAGGTGGTTCGAGGTTCAATCCTTTCATCCGGATTAAAGGATAGTACTCTTCATCAGCATTTGTCAACCTTCCGAACTATTGCTATTCCTGTTTGTGCCATGCTCCCAAGCGGATCGGAGCCAAGTGGTGAGAAATTCTGCCATTCCCCATCCCGCAAAAGAAGGCCTACCTTCGGATGCGTATTGGTACCTGGTCGGCTTCATCGACAAGAATCAGAAGCACTGGCGAACCATCATTCGTTCCCTGCCGCTCAAGATCGGGCGTCACGCAAGCGCGGACCTCTACTTGTATTCGACCAGCGTGTCGAAAGAGCACGCCGAACTCTTCGAGAAGGACGGCGCGCTCTGGGTTCGGGACCTCGGCAGCACCAACGGCACATTCGTGAATTCGACCCTGATCACCGGTGCCGTCAAAGTCAGTGACGGCGATACGCTGCACTTCGCCGATCTGGTGTTCAGGCTCGGTGCCTATCAACCTCCGCGCGATACGGACCAGGGCGTCACCCGGGAGTTGGATACCGACGAGCTGGCCACCCGGCTGAACGAGTACGCCGGCGAGTTCACCAGCCTGATGAGCCGGGAAGCCGTGAGGCCCTACTTCCAAGCGGTGTACAAGCTTGCGGAGCCCGAGAATGTGCTCGGCTACGAACTGCTGTCACGAGGATTGCTCGGCGAACTCGAGACGCTGCCGCTGGAGCTGTTCTCCATTGCCGAGCGGCTGGGGCGGGAGCGGGAGCTGAGCCAGCTTTGCCGCAAGGTCGGCGCGAAGGCGGCCCAGAGTCTCCCCGGGGATCCGATCTGTTTCATGAACACACACCCGGTCGAGATTCAGCAGCCCGAGCGCTTTCTGCGCTCGGTCGAGGGGTTGCGCGGCGAGGTGCCCGGCCTGCGGCTGGTTATTGAGGTTCACGAAGCGGCGATTACCGGGAGCCGGCGAATCGGGAAGATTCGCGATGGCCTGCGTGAGCTGGGAGTGCAACTCGCCTACGACGATTTCGGCACCGGCCAGTCACGCCTGCGGCAGATCGCCGAAGTGCCGCCGGACTACCTGAAGTTCGACATGAGTCTCATTCGAGACCTCGATCGGGCTTCCGACGAGAGAGTCCAGTTCGTGGCCGGGCTGGTCGCCACGACCCGCTCGATCGGGATCGTTCCGATCGCCGAGGGAATCGAATCGCGAGTAGAGGCCGAGGCCTGCGCGCGCGCAGGCTTCGAATACGCGCAGGGCTACTATTTTTCCTTGCCGGTGCCGGTTTCCGAGCTGGCCATGGACACGAGTGGCAGCTAGCTGCCGGGCTAGCCCGGGGGCAGCAACACGAACAGCCCGCGCTGGATGTCGGAGATCAGGACCACGCCGCTTGGGAAACCGGCAAAGACACCCCAGGCGCCGTTGAAACCCACGTGGTCATCGTCCGGAAAGGTGTCGAAGAACGCTTCCTGGCTCGGTCGTTTGGGCCTCTTGATGTTGTAAACCCGCAGGCCCGACTCGTAGTTTGCCTGGTATAGCCAGTTGCCTCGGACGATGCTGTTGTGATCGATTGTGGTCACGCCGGTGCTGAAGCTTCCCAGGTAACGAGAGTTTTCGAAGTCCTTGATCTTGAAGAGGTAGGTTGTCGAAGTGGCGACGTTGCCGTCGAGCTCATCGAGTTCGTCGTTCGCGTACAGATACTTGTTCTTGCGATCGATCGCGCCGGAGTGGGAGAAGGCAAGCCCTGGATAGGTGAGGGTGTCGATCGTGAACATGTTGGCCTTGTCGGTGACGTCGATGATCGCGACGCCGGTCGGTCCGGCGAAGGCGAAAGCGATCTCACGTCCGGTGTGCTTACCCTTTGTGTAGGAAAGCACCAAGGCGTCGTGGACATACGAATCGGGCCAGTTGCCGGGCTCGACGACCGGGTTCTCTGGGTCTGACAAATCGACCGCGACCAGCCCGCCACCGGCGAGGTTCGAACCGCTCAGGTAGGCGTAGCCGCTGTCCGGATTGATCGTGATGTTGTGAACCGTGGCCAGACCGAGGTCCTCTACGCGATGGACGATCTTTACCTTGCCCCTGTCGATCTTGCGTAGATCGATGACTTGGATGCCGCCACCGGCCTCGGTGACGCTGTAGGCATATTCGTCATAGACCGCCATATCCCGCCAGATCGAAGACCTGCCGTTGATCGTCTTGATGACTTTCGGGTTGAGCGGGTCCGTCACTTCGATGAACGCGGTCCCGCGTCGCAGGCCGATAATCGCGTACTCGCGTCCGGAGGGCGACACATATCCCCAGACGTCATTGGCGGTCTGGGTCACACCGGTGATGTCTTCCGAACTCAGCCACGACAGCAAAGCGACGTTTTCAGCCGAGAAATCGAGAATTTGCCCCGCTTCGGGAAGCAAGGGGTCGCCGACGTGCCCGCTTCCGGACCAGGGCTCGCTCTCTTTCCGGTCATGGGCGTTCGCCGTCGAGTAACCCAACAAGACCATCGCTAGAGCCGGAACGACGAAACGGAATCGCGTCATCCGGAAATTCTATCAATTCCCGGGTTCAGGCCGGGCGCGCCGCGCCCTATCGGCGTCTGTGGGCGAGATCGCCGCCTGGATGGCTTCGCTCAAGAACGACAGCTGGAGCCGCATCTGGTCGCGGATCGGCATCGGCGTGACCTCCAGCTTTCTCGCTACGGCCTCGAGATTCGACCGCCCCTGCGGCACGGCTTCGAGCAGTCGGGCACGAACTTCTTCGAGTTCCCGCCGCTCGACCAGGCCCGTAGGTAGCGAGGGAGTAAGAAAGAGCGGCATTTCGGTGACCAGGGTCAGCGGGTCGTTGCCGTGCGATCGAGCGAACTCCATTGAGCTCGGCAGGAATTTCGCGGCCTCCTCGGGCTCGCTCCGCGCTTCGAAGAACTCGCGCATGGCCGCCGAGTCGGGCCGAGTGGAAAAGCCGGGTGCGATGCGGTGAAACCCTTTTTCACCGTGTCTCTCGGCGTCGAACAGTCGGTAGCCCATGGTCTCGACTTCGGTGACGACGTGCCGGCGAAGGGTGGCGGTGCGCCCGATCCAGGAACGCTCGATCAGAAACCATGGGCCGGGAGCGAGGCCCATGCCGTGAAATGAGCCGTGGACGTGGATCGGGTTCGACGGGCGCCCCGGTTCCGGAGACAGGAACTCGGCTACGGCGCGGTTCTCGGGTCGCACCGCCTGCGCTTGCGGATCGCCGCCGATCGGAAAGCCGAATTCGATATCGTCGCCCGGAAGCTCGCGAACGACGGAGCGCAGATACGCCCAGAGGTCGTAGCCGTGGTCGGGCTCTCCCCGGTGGTCCGGAATCGCGATCAGCCGCTCGGTCCAGCCCCGGTTGCGCTCTTCGCCGTCCGGGTTGACGTGAGGAACGATCCGCCAGGTCAAATCGTGCTTGAAGGCGTGCTCGTCCGGGAGATCGGTCAGGGTACTCGCCAGCCGGTCGAGCAACGCCGGGCCGACCGGCTCGTCGGCGTGACAGCCTCCGATCAGCGTAACCAGTTTCAAGCCCGCACCTGCCTCGAACCCCAGAATCGGACGTCCCTCCCTGGACCAGCCGATCTCTCGCGCTCCGCCGATCCAGGCCGACGGATCCGTGGCCAGAACCTTGTCGATGGCAAGGTGCGGTATCCGCTTCGGAGCACGATCGGCGGGCTGAGGCATTGAGATAGCGTAGTCGACTTGAATGGATCGCAGAAAGCGCTCGCTCTTTCGTTGCTGCTAGCCGCGCTCGCCGGGTGCTCGCGCCTCGGCTACTACGCTCACCTCGGCAAGGGCGGCCTGGCCCTTGCGACTCGCGGTGAAAAGGTCGAGAAGCTGCTTTGCGACCCCGAGACTCCGGGCGAACTCGCGAGCCGCTTGCGCTTTGCCCGAGAGCTCCTCGAGTTCGCGGACGCGCGACTCGGATTGCCGGTCGAGAAGAAATACCGTAGGTACCTCGATCTCAAACGCCCCTATGTGGTCTGGACCGTTGTTGCGACGCCGGAGTTCAGCCTCGAGCCCAAGACCTGGTGTTTTCCGATCGCCGGTTGCGTCGGGTATCGTGGTTTCTTCACTCCCGAGCGAGCCGGCCGCTTCGCCGACGGCCTCAGAGCGCAAGGCTTCGACGTTTCGGTCGGTGGCGTTCGGGCGTTCTCGAGCCTGGGTTGGTTCGGCGACCCGCTCTTGAACACCTTCGTTTTCGAACAGGATCAGCGGCTCGCCGGGCTCTTGTTTCACGAGTTGGCTCATGGCCTGGTTTACGTGAAGGGCGACACGGCCTTCAATGAGTCTTTCGCGACGGCGGTCGAACGCGCGGCAGTTCGACGTTGGCTCGAGGCGACGGCCTCCGGGGGCGCGAAGGCCGTGGTCGTCGAGTACCAGCGCTTTCTCGACCAAGTCGACCACGCCGCCGCCGTGGTCGAACGGATCCGCGAGCGGCTGAGAGCCCTTTACGAGAGCCCGGCCCTCGAGATCCGGGTCGCTTCGAGGGACTCGCCCGAGGCGATGGTCGCGCTTCCCGAGATACGCCGGCGCAAGGCCGAGCTTTTTGCCGAGCTTCAGCTCGATCTGGCCGCGAGCGACCCTGAGCACCGGTCGGCACTCGCTGGCTGGATCGGTCGGAATCTCAACAACGCTGATCTGGCTTCGGCCGGATTCTATCGCGAGCGGCTCGCGTTCTTCGAGGACCTATTGGAAGCGGTGGACGGCGACCTGGAGTCCTTCTACTCGAGTGCCCGATGCCTTGCCGAGCTTCCCACCCAAGATCGGAATCATCGCTTCGAGACCGGGACTTGGGGCGAATGTATACTCGCCGGCTCCGGGGAAATGGAATGATTGGGCAACGAACATACGGGCTGCTAGTGGCGTCGGCTCTGTTTCTGACCGCCTGCCCGAGCGAGCCACCTTCGCCGCCCGACGATGCGCCCAAGCTGATCCTGCTCATCGTTGTCGACCAACTCGGCGCCGACCACTTGGCGCGGTTCGACAAGGCGTTCGAGGGTGGCTTCCGGCGCCTGCTGGATGAAGGGGTCTCTTTCAGCGAGGCCCGTCACGCTCACGCCAGAACACACACCGCACCCGGGCACGCGACAGTGTCTACTGGGTGCCACCCATCACGCCACGGCATCATCTCGAACTACTGGATCGATCGCGAGACCGGCGAGCAGGTCTACTCGGTCGGCGATGAGCGCCACGAACTAGCGCCCACCCGGCTCGAGTGCAGCACGCTGGGTGACTGGATCAAGGACCGCTATCCGGCAAGCCGGGTTTTTTCGCTCAGCGGCAAGGACAGGTCGGCGATTCTCCTGGCCGGCCGGCGAGCCGACGGCGCGTACTGGTACGACTGGGACGGGACTTTTACATCTTCGAGTTACTACCGCGAGCGCGAACCGAGCTGGTTGGAGGAACTCAACGCCGAGGGCTTCCTCGAGAGCAAGTTCGGCGAGGTCTGGAATCCGCTGCCGTTCGAGCCCGAGGTGCTGGCCGGAATGGGAGTCGTCGGATACGATCTCGGCCCGCTCGAAGAAGATTTCCCGCACACCATCGGAGGGCTATCCCTGGCGCCGGGCGAGTACTACTTCGAGGAGGTCTTCGAGTCTCCCTGGCTGGACGAGTACATTCTTCGACTCGCGCGGGGCGTTGTTACGGCCGAGGAACTCGGCCGGGATCGGTTCCCGGACCTTCTGGCCATCGCATTCTCGACCTCGGACGCCGTCGGCCACGGCCACGGACCCGACAGCCGCGAGTTCTTCGACATCCTGGTGCGCCTCGATAGGCAGCTCGGGAGCTTCTTCGACTGGCTCGACGAGACCGTGGGCATGGACAACGTCGCCATTGCCCTGACCAGCGACCACGGTTCGGTTCCCCTTCCCGAGATGCGGCTC
>Ga0209980_10002230_pt1 | contig 10589 bp, 9 predicted proteins | sample CR02metaG_FD_183611 | JGI IMG/M metagenome (GOLD analysis project Ga0209980, IMG submission 183611) | Deep subsurface microbial communities from Mariana Trench to uncover new lineages of life (NeLLi) - CR02 metaG (SPAdes) (version 2) | ecosystem: Environmental > Aquatic > Marine > Ocean trench >... | reverse complement strand
AGAAGGCGATCTCCGTGGCCGCGGTCTCGGGGGCGTCCGAGCCGTGCACCGAGTTGGCCTCGATCGATTCGGCGTACTCCGCGCGGATCGTCCCCGGCGCGGCCTCGGCCGGGTTGGTCGCGCCCATGACCGCGCGGTTCTTGGCCACCGCGTCCTCGCCCTCCAAAATCTGTACCACGACCGGGCCCGAGCTCATGAAGGCGCAGAGGTCGCCGTAGAACGGCCGCGCCTCGTGCACCGCGTAGAACCCCTCGGCCCGCTCCAGGCTCAGGCGCAGGCGCTTCTGGGCGACGATGCGCAAGCCCGCGGCCTCGAAGGCGGCGTTGATCTTGCCCGTGAGGTTGCGCCGCGTGGCGTCCGGCTTGATGATCGACAGGGTTCTCTCGATGGCCATGGCGGTCGGCCTCTCCTCGTGCTCTTGGAATGGGTGGCGGGGTTATAGGGGCAAAGCGGAGTCCGGGCAACCGGCCGCGAGGCACCCCTTTAGGCCGTACCCCAGCCGTGCTATCACCGCGCCCGCCATGCTGAGTATCAACGACCTGGTCTACCGCGCCGGCGGACGGCCGATCCTCGAGGGCGCCACCCTGACCGTCGGTCCGGGCGAACGCATCGGCCTGATCGGACGCAACGGCAGTGGCAAAACGACCCTGCTCAAGCTGATCTTGGGCGAGCTGCAGCCCGACGGCGGCGCGATCGCGCTGGCCCGCCGCGTACGCCTGGGCGCGGTCGCCCAGCACGCGCCCGCCGGGCCCGAGAGCCTGATCGACACCGTGCTGGCCGCCGATACCGAGCGCCGCGATTTGCTCGCCGAGGCCGAGGGGGCCCAGGACCCGGCGCGCATCGCCGAGATCCACGAGCGCCTGGCCGCGATCGGCGCCGAGGCGGCGCCGGCGCGCGCGGCCCGCATCCTGGCCGGGCTCGGCTTCGACGAGGCCGCCCAGCAAGGCCCCTGCGCCACGCTCTCGGGCGGCTGGCGCATGCGGGTCGCGCTCGCGGCGCTGTTGTTCTCGGCGCCCGATCTGTTGCTGCTCGACGAGCCGACCAACCACCTGGATCTCGAGGCCACGCTGTGGCTGGAAGGCTATCTCAACAGCTTCCCCGGCACCCTGATCCTGGTCTCCCACGACCGCGACCTGCTCAACAAGATCCCGCGCAAGATCGTCCACCTGGAGGGCGGCACGCTGACCGCCTACGCCGGCAACTACGACCGCTTCGAGCGGACCCGGCGCGAGCAGCTCGCGCACCTCTCGGCGCTGGCCACCCGCCAGCAGGCCCAGCGCAAGCACATCCAGGCCTTCATCGACCGCTTCCGCTACAAGGCCAGCAAGGCGCGCCAGGCCCAGTCGCGGATCAAGATGCTGGAGCGCATGGAGCCGATCGCCGGCGTCATCGAGGCGCGCACCGTAAGCTTCGACTTCCCCGCGCCCAAGACCCTGGCGCCGCCGCTGATCACCATCGAGAACGTCCAGGCCGGCTACGCGCCCGGCGCGCCGGTGCTGCGCGATCTCAACCTGCGCCTGGACATGGACGACCGGATCGCGCTGCTGGGCGCCAACGGCAACGGCAAGTCGACCTTCATGAAGCTGCTGGCCGGCCGGCTCGCGCCCCTGGCCGGCCGGCAGGTCACCTCGGCCAGGCTCAAGGTCGGCTATTTCGCCCAGGACCAGGCCGACGAGCTCGATCTCGGCGCGACGCCGCTGCAGCACCTGGCGCGTGCCCGGCCCGGGGAGACCGATACCCGCCTGCGCGCGCAATTGGGCCGCTTCGGTTTCGGCCGCGATCACGCCGATCTCGAGGTCGGACGCCTATCGGGCGGCGAGCGCGCACGGCTGCTGTTCGCGCTGATGAGCCGCGAGGCGCCCCAGGTGCTGCTGCTCGACGAGCCGACCAACCACCTCGACGTCGATTCGCGCGAGGCCTTGGTGCAGGCGCTCAACAGCTATCCGGGCGCGGTCGTGCTGGTGTCCCACGACCCGCACCTGATCGGCCTGGTCGCCGACCGCCTGTGGCTGGTCGCCGACGGCGGGATTACGCCCTTCGACGGCGATCTCGACGACTACCGGCGCCACCTGCAGGAGCGGCGCCGCGCCGAACGGAGCCAGACCCGCGCGGCCAAGGCGGCGGACACGGCCTATCCAAAAACAGTCAGCCGGCCCACCAGCCGCCCCCAGAGCCGGAAAGACAAGCGCCGGGCCGGGGCCCAGGCGCGCGCCGGCGCGGTCCATCTGCGCAAGGCGGCCAAGGACGCCGAGGCCCGGATCGCCAAGCTCGACCGCAAGAAGGCGGCGCTGGAGGCGCGGCTCGCCGACCGGCAAGTCTACGAGGGCCCGACCGCCGCCCTGCAGGCGCTCCAGGTCGAGTTCGGCGCGATCAAGCAGGCCTTGACCGCCGCCGAGGAGGCATGGCTCGATGCCCAGACCGCGATCGAGGCGGCGGCCGAAGAGGCCTAATACCAAGGAGCGCTGATAAGGACCCATAGAGGCGGCTTCCCCCCATGCTTCCAGGTTGGGGTTTTCGGCCAGCAGCGCAGGGCGCGGCGATGCCCCGGCATCGCCAGCCACGGGCCCCGTCCACAAGCCTTGGGCCGCCCGAAAGCCCCGGCCCAAAGGCATGGGGGAAGCCGCCGTTCCGGTCGTGCGGGCGAACCGTCAGCGGGCGACTGGGCGGGCGGATCGCCCGCGCGGGTAGTGCGTCAGTTTGAAATTGTAGTTTCGTCGAGCCCAAGCCAGCGGCGCGCTTCCGCCATATCGTGGAACACCATCATTTGGTCAGGCGCATCTTCGCGAAACGCCTCATACATTCGAGCCATCCCGAACATTGCATCCGTCTCCGCCACAACGGCTCTGCGCGATTTTTCGTCGAAGGCGGAATGCCTGGAGACTGTGCGCAAGCCTTCGGTCGATACGTCGAACCGGGTAATACCGCGAGTATCGATAATGTGGTCGAAACTCGGCTGGAACGACGGGTCTGTACGGAACCTCTCAACTTGCGCCAAGATGTCCTCTTTAGTGACAACGCCCTGAAACGTGCTGAAGACCACGCCAAGCGAGCTATCAATCTGAGAAATTATCGGCAATTGCCACACTCCCGGCTGATATTCTGGGCTCAATCGGCCAAACGCGCAATATCCTCTAGCTACCGGCAGTTGGTCAGGTTGAATTTCTTTTCTTGTAGTGGCCGCACCTGTCGCGACCCGAGGCCCAAGCCCTGGTCGAGGCCACCTGCGCCGAGGCCGCCCAAAGTGGCCGCCACCTCATGGACGTGCTGGCCGAAACGAGCCCGGCACCGCTGGACTGGGCCGGGCTCAGGGACCCGGCCGGGTACCTGGGCGCGGCGGACCGCCCGATCGACCGAATCCTGGCCGCCCTGGCCCCGGCGGTGGCCTCCGAAACCTGAGCCGGGCCGATTTGCACCCGGTTTTCTCATTGGCTACAATCACCCTCAGATCTCGGCTCGAAGACCGAATTGAAGCCGGCGCCGGGCGCCGGCCATCCGATTGGGAGGATTTCATGACACAGCACTGGGCGCAGTCGCGGCGCCGATTCCTGCAGGGTTCGGCGGCCATCGGCGCCGCCGCGATTGCGATGCCGCTCGGCACGGCCCTGGGCGCGAGTTATCCCTCGCAGAACATCGACGTGGTCATCCCGACCCGCGAAGGCGGTGGCGCGGACCGCAATTTCCGGGCCTTCACCAGCCTGTGGAAGACCTACCTGAACACCAACTTCGAACCCGGGTTCTACCCCGGCGCCTCGGGCCGGGTCGGCTACGAGGTGTTCATGGGCAAGAAGGAAGCCAATTGCTACAACCTGATCTTCGGCAACATGGGACCCGAGGTACTGAACTGGGTGGTCAAGGCGCCCAGCTTCGATCTTGACGATTACCTGTACTTTGGCCGCGTCGACACCGATCCGGGTTGCGTCTTCGTCGGCGCCAGGAGCGAGTTCCGGACCATCGACGACATCGTCGCCGCGGGCAAGCAGCGCAAGCTCAACGTCGGCACCAGCCGCATGGCCCATCCGGCCTCGATCGGCATCCTGGCGCTGGGCGAGCACACCGGCGCGCGGTTCAACCTGATCCCGCTTTCGGGTGGCAAGAACACCGTGGCCGGCGCGGTCACCGGTGAGGTCGACTTCAGCGTCTTGACCTCCGGAACCGTCGCCGCCAAGGGCGACTCGGTGCGCACGGTGCTGGTGTTCAACGACAAGAACGTGCTCGGCGAGCGCCTGAACAACGCGCCGACCATGAACGATCACTTCGGCACCGACCTGCCGCCGATGCTGTCGTCCCGCGCCTTCGCCATCCACCGCGCGGCGATCGACAAATATCCGGACCGCTTCGCCCTGCTGCAGTCGACCTTCAAGAAGGTGTTCGACGATCCGGCGTTCCCGGAGGTGGTCAAGAAGTCCAAGGGCAATTGGGAGTACATCAACTACGGCGGCGTCGAGGAATGCGCCGCCTATGTGAAGGAAATCTTCGAGATCGGCGCACGCTTCAAGGCGCTGCTCAGCGGCAAGGCCTGACCCCCAGCGGGTCGGCACCGGTATTCGGTTCGTTGGCCGAGCGCGCCGCCAAGGCGCCCCGGCCGGCGGCCGCACCGGCGTTCGCCCCGCCCTACCGAATATTCACGCGGCATTAGCTATGCAACAAAGCGACGAGGACAAGAAACGTTCGCTCGGCGGCGAGTTGGTGATCCCGGTCGCGGCGATCGTTTTCACACTCTATTACTTCACCACCATTGTGGATTCGCCCTGGACCGCGCAGGTCAGCGCATTCTTCGTCGGCGCGGTGCTGATCGCGCTGTCCGCCGCCTTCGTCGTCAAGTGCGCCGTCGCGGTCCGAAGCGGCACGGCCGACCTCGGCCTGGGCGGGCTGTTCAGCCGCGCCGATCTGACTTCGGGACGGCTCGTGCTCCTGGTCGTGACGCTGGGCTACATCCTGTTCATCGAGTGGGCCGGTTTCACCATCACCACCTTCGTGTTCCTCTTCGCCGGCATGCTGGCGCTCAACCGCGGACGCAGTCTCGGGCTGATCGCCGGGCTCTCGGCGACCATGGCGCTTAGCGGCTACCTGCTGTTCATTCTCGCCTTCGATACCCGCTTCCCGCGCGGGCCCTTCGAGGCCTTCATGAAAGCGATGCTCGGCGATGGAGGCTAACCTCGACCTGTTCGGGCCGTTGTTCCTGCACACCCTGTCGTTCTGGTGGGTGATCGTGCCGACCATCTTCCTGGGCCTGATCGTCGGTGCGATCCCGGGGTTCAGCGCCGCTAACACGATCATCATCCTGCTGCCGCTGACCTTGGTGATGGAGGTCGAGGTCGGCCTGGTGTTCATGGTCGCGCTCTATTGCTCCTCGCGCATGGGCGCCGGCATACCGGCGATCCTGGTCAACATCCCGGGCACTGCCGGCGCCGCGGCGACGCCGCTGGACGGCTATCCCATGGCCAAGGCCGGGCGCGGCCAGCAGGCGCTCGCCATGTCCTTCGTAGCCTCGACGCTCGGCGGCCTGCTGACCACGATCATCGCGCTCATCTCGATGCCGATCCTGGCCGAGGTCGGCTACTACATGCACAGCGTCGAGATGATCGTGGTCATGCTGTTCGGCATCTCGCTGATCGCCAGCATCGCCGCTCGTGACACCCTCAAGGGCCTGATCGCCGGTTTCTTCGGGCTGATGATCGGCGCCATCGGCACCGACGTGGTCTACGCGACGCCGCGCGGCACCTTCGGTTTCCTCGAGCTCTATGACGGCGTCCCGCTGATCCCGGCCCTGGTCGGGCTGTTCGCCGTCTCCGAGGCGTTCATCATCATCGAGCAGGATTCGATCCTGACCGAGCGGGGCCGCGAGTCGATGCGCTCGACCAGCTGGGCCGCGACCCTCGAAGGCATCGCCGACGCCTTCAAGCGCTGGAAGCACATCGTCTGGACCAGTCTCATAGGACTTGTGATCGGCATCATTCCCGGCGCCGGGGCCAGCATCGCCTCCTTCGTCGCCTACCAGCAGTCCCGGGCCTACTCCAAGACCCCGGAGCTCTACGGCACCGGCCACCCGGAGGGCCTGATCGCGCCGGAATCGGCCAACAACGGCGTCACCTCGGGCACCCTGGTGCCGCTCCTGGTGATCGGCATCCCGGGTGGCGCAACGGCGGCGATCATGTTGATCGTGATGCAGTATCACGGCATCGACTTCGGCCCCAGCCTGTTCCAGGAACGGCCGGAGATCGGCTACGGCATGTTCACGGCCATGGCGGTGACTTACTTTTTCATGATCCTGACCATCCTGCCGCTATCGCGCTACATGTCGCGGATCACCATGGTGCGCACGGTCTACCTGGCACCGATGATCATCTCCTTCACCCTGGTCGGCGCCTTCGTGCCGCGCGAATACATGTTCGACATGTATATGGGCCTCGCCTTCGGGGTCATCGGCTACATCGCGCGCAAGACCGGCTACCACGTCGCCGCAATCCTGATCGGCGTGATCCTGGGGCCGCTCCTGGAGACCTACTTCCTGCGCGCACTGAAGAAGTCCGACGGCGACATCATGACCCTGTTCTCGTCCAACCTGGGTAACGTGCTATGGGTGATGCTCGCGATCTCGCTGCTCACCCCGATCTATCTCGACCGCCGGCGCCGCAAGGCTGCAGAAGGAATATGACAGTGATGCAACGGACCATCGACTTTCAACTGAGCCGCAACCTGCGCCGCATCGGCCATCTAGACATCCCCGGCGGCGGCCAGATCGTAGTCGACGGCGACACCGCCTACATCGGCCACATGAAGCCGCCCCACGGCACCTCGATTGTCGACGTCTCCGACCCCGCCAAGCCCCGCGTGGTCGCCAGCATCGAACCGCCCTCGCCCCACTCCCACACCCACAAGGTGCGGGTCGTCGGCGATCTCATGTTCACCAACGTCGAGCAGAACGACCGTCATTTCCTGCGCCAGGCCGACGCCCTGCCGGAAATCCGCGCCGAGCTCGCCGCTGCGCTCGGCCGCGCGCCAAGCTCGGCCGAGGTCGCGGCCGAGGCGGGCGTCGCCGAGGACGATGTCGCGACCCTCGATGCGGCGCGCGCGCGCGGCTACGACGAGGGCGGCTTCCGCATCTTCGATATCTCGGACAAAGCCAATCCGAAGCTCATCATCCACCAGAAGACCCACGGCTTCGGCGTCCACCGCTTCGACGTCGACGCGAACTACGCCTACCTCTCGACCGAGATGGCGGGCTACATCGGCAATATCCTGGTCATCTACGACCTGGCCGACCCGGCCCGGCCCCAGGAGGTCTCGCGCTGGTGGATGCCCGGGCAGCACCTGGCCGGCGGCGAGACCCCGAGCTGGCGCGGCTACAAGAACCGCCTGCACCACGCCTTGCGGGTCGGCGACGAGCTCTGGGCCGCGGTCTGGCATGCCGGCTTCCGGGTGCTCGACGTCAGCGACATCACCCAGCCGCGCTGCGTCGCCAGCCACGACTACCATCCGCCCTTCCCCGAACCGACCCACACCGTGATGCCGCTCGCCGAGCGCATCGGCGGCCGCCGCATCGCGGTCGCCGTCGACGAGGAGCACGAGTACAGGCGCGGCAACCTGCACGGCTTCATGTGGGTCTTCGACGTGACCGACTACGACGACATCAAGGCGCTCTCGGCCTTCGACGTGAGCGAGATGGATAGCCCCTGGAGCCGGGCGCCGGGCCGCTTCGGCGCCCATCAGTTCCGCGAGAAGATGGACGGCACCCTGGTCTACGCGACCTGGTTTTCCGGCGGCCTGCGCGTGGTCGACCTGGCCGATCCCTTCCAGCCGAACGAGGTCGCCCACTTCATCCCGGAGCCGCTGGCCGGCGAGGCCTGCCCCCAGAGCAACGACGTCGACCTCGACGGCCGCGGCCTGATCTATCTGCTCGACCGCGACCGCGGGCTGGATATCTTGGAGATGACCCGGCCATGACATCGGCATCGCCCTGGCACCAGGCCGCGCGCGAGCTGCTTCCGTGACCGGCTCGCCCCAAAAGACCACCACAGAGGCACGAAGACACAGAGAACCAGAAAGACTCACCCAAAGGACACCAAGGACACGATGTAGGTTTCAGTGCGCGAAGCGCGCAACAAGAAAACCTTCGTGCCCTGGTGGTGAGATTTTTGTTGTTGGTTCTCTGTGCCTCTGCACCTCTGTGGTCAAACTTCGTGGCGAATCCTTATACCTGGGAGGCCCCCATGCAGCCCCGAACCATCGCCATCCTGAGCCCCGGAGACATGGGCAGCGGCGTCGGACGCGACCTGAGGGAACGCGGCTTCGACGTGGTCACCTGCCTGGCCGGACGCGGTGCGGACAGCCGGGCGCGCGCGCGATCCGCCGGGTTCCGGGAGTTGCCCGATCTCGACGCCCTGGTGGCGCAAGCCGATCTGGTGCTCTCGATCCTGCCGCCGGAGGCGGCGCCGGGGCTCGCGCGCGAGGTCGCGGCCGCCATGATACGCAGCGGCAAGACGCCGCCTTTCGCCGACTGCAACGCGATCGCGCCGGAGACCACGACGGCCATCGGCGAGACGATTCGCGCCGCCGGCGCCGCCTTCATCGACGGCGGCATCGTCGGCCTGGCGCCGGGCAAGAGCGACAAGCCGGTGCGCATCTACGTGAGCGGCCCAGAGGCCGGGACCATGGCCGGGACCATGGCCGGGATCATGGCCGCGCTCGACGGCGGCGGCATTTCGATCCGCCCCTGCGGGCCGGAGATCGGCCGCGCCTCGGCGGTCAAGATGTGCTACGCCGCGATCTCCAAGGGCACCAACACGCTGCACACCGCGACCCTGATCGCCGCCGAGGCACTCGGCGTCGGCGAAATTCTGCGCGCCGAGCTGGCGGACAGCGCGGCGGCCACTTACCGGCACATGCGGGCCACGGTGCCGCGCCTGCCGGCGGATGCGGCGCGCTGGGTCGGCGAGATGGAGGAGATCGCCCGCACCTTCGAGACCGCCGGCGTCACGCCCCACTTCCACCAGGGCGCGCGCGACACCTTCAAGCTGCTGGCCAGCACCCCTTTCGCCGCCGAGACCCGCGCGACCATCGACCCGAACCGCACCCTGGAACAATCGATCAAGGTCTACCTGGACCACCGCCCAGGCCGCTAATACCAGGCATCCCCTGGTTGACTAGGCGCGCGCCGCCCGTCAAGTTTAGACAAGGGAGCCGAACGGGAAACCGTCGGGAGGGAGCTATCGTATGAGAACGGTGCAGCAGCTGCTCGACGAAAAGGGCCACGACATCCAATCGATCCATCCGGACGATTCCGTGTTCGATGCCATCCAGAAATTGGCCGCCGCGAACATCGGGTCCTTGATCGTGATCGAGGACGACCGGCCGGTCGGTATTTTCACCGAACGGGACTATGCCCGGAACGTCATCCTGAAGGGCAAGTCGTCACCCACGACAAAGGTCCGGGACATCATGACCACGCGGGTCATCTTTGTGCAACCCGAGCAGACGGTCGAGCACTGCATGGCGATCATGACCGACAAACACATCCGCCACCTGCCGGTCCTGCGCGACGAGAAACTGATCGGCATGATCTCGATCGGCGATCTGGTCAAAAGCATCATCGCCGATCAGAAGTACACCATCGAGCAGCTCGAACAATTCATCCACGGCTAGGCGCGCCCCCGCCCCTCACGCCCCCGCCTGTCAAGCCTGGGGCGGCTCGGCGATCACCGTGGCGCGGTGCAGGGTGCGCGTGCCCCGGCCCTCGTAGTCGACCACCGCGTGATGCATGAGGCTGCGGTTGTCCCAGATCACGAGATCGCCCAGGCGCCACGCGTGGCGGGTGACGAACTCGGGCCGGGTCGCGTGGGCGTGGAGGTCGGCCAGCAGCGCGGCGCTGTCCCCGGGCGCCAATCCGACCACCGCCGCGGTGAAGCCGGGATTGACGAACAGCGCGCGGCGGCCGGTCTCGGGGTGGGTGATCGCGACCGGATGGACCGCGCGATTTCGCCCATCGAAGTCGCGGGCCTCGAGCTGGGCGGCGTCGTAGGTCCCGCTGGTCCGCGCCGCGACCTGGAAGTCGTGGACCGCCTCGAGCTTCGCGAGCCGCGCCTTCATGCCTGCGGGCAGCGCCGCGTAAGCCTGGCACATATCGGCGAACAGGGTGTCGCCGCCGGACTCGGGCAGCTCGATCGCGTAGAGCAGGGAGGCGGCGGCCGGGCGTGCCCGGAACGAGACGTCGGAGTGCCAGTAGTCGCCGGCCCGGGCGCGGCCCTGGGGCACGCCGTCTTCGATCTTGTTGGAGACCCGGTAGAGCGCCGGCTGGCCCGGCAGCAGGTAGCGCTGCACGCTCTTTTGGAACTGGTCGGCCTCGCCGAACAACGGCCCGAAGCGGCGCGCGAAGGCGACCTGGCGGTCCGGGGTCAGGTCCTGGTCGCGCAGCACCAAGAGCCCGCCGTGATCGAGCCAGGCCGCGCGCAAGTCCGCAAAAGCCCCATCGTCCAGCGCCGCCGCATCCAGCCCGGTGACCGCCGCGCCCAGTTTGGGACCGAGTTTCTCGATGCGCCACGCCATCACCACCCTCCCCGCGAACCGTCCGAGCCTAACGGCCCGCCCGCGGG
>Ga0209980_10002227_pt1 | contig 10595 bp, 10 predicted proteins | sample CR02metaG_FD_183611 | JGI IMG/M metagenome (GOLD analysis project Ga0209980, IMG submission 183611) | Deep subsurface microbial communities from Mariana Trench to uncover new lineages of life (NeLLi) - CR02 metaG (SPAdes) (version 2) | ecosystem: Environmental > Aquatic > Marine > Ocean trench... | reverse complement strand
TAGGATCGATCTGGATGTCTGCTTATGGCCGAAAGCGGACATTCGTTAACAGTTAATATGCACTCATTTGCATATTTATAGCCCCAGAGCGGAGGCTCGTCACTCTCTTGTCACAAGCCTGGTCATGACGACGCGAGAAACGTCTACGAAGCATGGGGTTACGGGGTAGGGCACTGTCTAGGTGGGACAGCGCTCCAGGAAGGCTTCACCAAGTTCCTGATAGAATTTGGTAACCGTAGATAGAGAAGGCCTACTCGTGCTCGTTTGGAACGCAGGGCAATCAAGATGACTCTCGCTGCAACACACGCCACTGCACAGTGGTGATGCTTCCGTTCTACATTGCCCTGAGGGAAAGACAACTCGTAAATTTACGAGTTCTTCACACGGTGGCAGCGATTACGTGGTGTCAGTAACTGGACAGAAGTCCTTGCTGAACTGCAAATTGAGTGAGTTCGGCGCTCTTGTAAACACCTAGGACGTCCATTATGCGGTACTTGTGGTACTCAACCGTACGCCGGGAGATGCGAAGAATGGTCGCAGCCTCTTTTGCCGACTTTCCTTCAGCCAAGAGTTGAAGCACTTCCCGCTGACGTAGTGTGAGCTGACCTAGAGAACTCATCGATACATTTTCAGGTGCCGGAGCATGCTTAATCTTCTCTGCTACTGTTGGCGTAACAAAGCACCTCCCCGCCAGGGCCTCCCGAATCGCGAACAGAAGCTCACTGGCGGCCGAACGTTTCAAAACATAGCCGGAAGCACCCGCAGCCAAAGCACGTTGCGCATAGATTGCTTCTGGATGCATAGTGAGAAAAATTATTTTCGCCTGAATGCCAGCGTTATTAATTTCAGTTACGGCATCGATTCCATTCAATAGAGGCATAGAGATGTCCACGACAATCACTTCGGGTTTCAGCTTCTTTGCGGCAGCTATCATCTCATGCCCGTTTTCGACAATTGCCACCAGTTCGAAAGCTGGCTCGAGCAGACCACGCAGTCCCTCGGCCACAATTCGATGATCATCGGCCAGCAGTATTCTAATTTTGCACATGATCGTCCTTTAGCTCAGCGGCACACTCACGGAGATTACTGTGCCGTCCCCGGGTCCAGTTTCCATTCGCACCGTGCCACCAACGAACGACACACGTTCCTCTATGCTGTGCAAACCCAAGCCGATCCGATTTAATGCTTCATTCAGGTCGAATCCTATGCCGTTGTCTCTTACCTCAAACTGTAGCGTCCCGTTCTTCGAATACAGGCGAACGTCTGTCTGCGTTGCGCGTGCGTGTTTGACAACATTCCTGAGGGCTGCCTGTGCCACGCGATAGATACATAATGCCTGGTCATCGGGAACATCTGCAGGTACTCCATCGGCTTGGTAGTCTATGGGTATACCTTCATTGTTCTCGAGTTCCTCGCACAGCAAGTCCAACGCTGCATCTAAGCCAAGGTCCTCAACGATCGCTGGGTGCACCTGTCGAGATAGTCTGTGCACATTGTCGGACAATTCGATGAGGTGTTCTTTTATCTTGCGCAGCATGTTCTTCTCACTACCGCCGGTCGCTTCAGCGTGCTGCTCTGCCTTGTCTGCTTCTATAGCCAGTGCCGCCAGACGCTGGCTGACGTCATCGTGCAGTTCCCGCCCTAGCAGACGGAGTTCATCTTCCTGTACTGCGATCAGCTTGCCCGTTAGGGCATGCAAGCTTTTCGCCTTACTTCGAAGCTGCTGTCCTGTGGATTTGAGTGCCTCGTTGGCGGCTCTTAACTCGTGGGTCCGGTCCAGGACAAGGTGCTCTAGCTGATTGCGCGACTCTCGCAGGGCCTCTTGCGCCCGCTTGCGGTCGGTGACGTCCTGAATGACACAGCTTATGCCCACAACCGTGCCATCTTTGCTCTTGTCCGGATAGTAGCTGTGCATGTAGCACCTCGCCTCACCTGGATGAGCCGGTGTCTTCGCTTCGACCTCCCCTTCGATGATGGGCTCCCCCGTTTCGAGAACGTGGCGAAATTCCGGCACGACGTAAGCTGCAATCTCTTTAAGCACCTCGTCGATTGTGTGTCCCAGGTGTGCTTCCACCGAAACGCCATTGATGCGGGCCAGCCACTCGTTGATATAGCGGTAGCGCAGGTCCGTATCGAAATAGCAGAGGCCGACTGGCGCGGTTGCGTATAGATGCTCCAACACCCCGCCCCTCCGCTCAAACAGCGCTTTTTCTGCCTCTTTGTTATTCTTTGCGATGATATCTGCTAGCTTCTGACTCTGTTGATCGAAGCACTCTGCTATTCGGTCGCGGTCCGTCTTCAGGGCCTCTTCCTCTCGCTTGATCGCAGTAATATCGATCATGAAGCCCCGTAGTGCTTGAGGCACGCCATCCTCAATGTCGACATGGACAATATCAAGCAGCCAGATCACATCCCCGTCTGCTCTAACCATACGGTATTGGAATTCGAAATCGCTGAGCGTTTTGGAGGACGTCTCGCAAATATTGGTTGCGAATTCTCGGTCTTCCGGGAATATGTGCGACACCCAAAAGTCTTTCTCATACCACTGGTCAAGCGGATAACCCAGAATTCTCTCAGCCGGTGAACCGACATAGGTGAACCGCCAGGTCTGAGGATCTGCCTCCCACGGGATGACGCTGGCAGCCTCTAACACACGCAGGAGGCGCTTTTCCGTTGCCAGCAACTCCTGCTCTGGCGAGATTGTCGACGCGCTGATCGCGTCACGATTCTTGGTTTGGACTTTCATTGCCATCGGACTCCAACGTTTATGGAGCGTAACAGCTTATAGGGCATTCGTCAGACAGACATTATGCAGCAAATTACTCGTGACTGCCCCTATGACCCGGACGTTACCGACTGCCTCTGAATTCGTAAAACTCTTTAGATCACCATTGGGCTAAGGTCCAATGGTTTCCAGTCGCGCCGCATCATACGCTCTGTTCGGCGTTAATATTCTTAGAGGCACGAGATGCGTTTATACCGCTTAAGGGATTCGCGGACTTTACTACTGCTGTTTTTACTTCCCGTTTCAAGTCTCGGGCCGGTTTATGCGGACAATTGGGTGAGTCTTTCGGGCGCAGAAACGCTACGTGAGCTTGTCAGTGGCACGACTGCAGAAGTAGAACTGAAACCCGGCGTCATGGCTAGTGGCGAATACGACGCTGATGGCACTGCAACAATAGAAGCCTGGGGCGAGACATTTCTGAGGACCTGGCAAGTGAGTGGCGATGACCAGGTTTGTTATTCGTCGGTAACGGAAACCGACTGCTATACGTTCGAGCAGAACCTCGACGTGCCCGGCGAATACCGGACCCGCCATACGGAAACGGGCGACCTGACTGTGCTCCGCATCATCGGGACGGATCCGAAGATCGCGACCAGGGACACGGTGCCCGATTCCGACGGCGGGCTGGGTTCACCATCCGCGGAGGAAATTGCCGCCGAGCTGTCGAACCCGAATAGCACGCTGGGCACGATGAGCGTCCAGTTCGATTACGTCGCCTTCGACGGCAATCTGCCGGATGCGAGCGGCCAGAATGCGTTCCGCGTAACATTGCAGCCGTCCTTACCGTATCCGCTATCGGACACCACGAATCTCTTTATCCGCCCGGCCATTCCCGTGTTCATCAGCCAGGATGTACCGAATGTGAATGGCGGTTTCGATTCAAAAGGAGTCGAATTCGGCGACATTACCTTCGATGTGTCCCTCGCCAGGGGTTTCCCGAATGGAATGGTGTTGCTAGGCGGATTGACGGGCACGTTGCCGACCGCTTCCGACGACGCGCTGGGTCGTGATCAATGGCTGCTGGGTCCCGAATTTGCAATCGCAAAGATCCAGAAATGGGGTGTGATTGGCATACTTCTGAGTCACCAATGGGATATCGCCGGTGAAAATGATTCCAGCACCAGTCTTACTGCTGGCCAGTATTTTTACTCGATCAATCTTCGCGATGGCTGGCAGATCGCTGGTTCACCAACATTCTCCTACGACCATAAAGCCGACAGCAGGAATGACTGGACGTTCCCGCTGGCTATCGGGATACAGAAGACAACCATCATTGGCGGCCGGCCGTGGAAAATCGGTGTGCAGTATTGGCACTATGTCGAATCGCCCGAGCTGTACGGCCCAGACTGGCAGATTCGGTTCAGTGTATCGCCGGTGGTCTCCTTGCCCTGGTGAGGGTTGCCAGACGATGGAAGGAAAATTCAGTGCATGGGCCCGCGACATCGATCTGGCCCGTCGGCTAATGAAAATCAGGAGATTTCGATGAAAGAAAAACTCATTGGGATATGTCTGGGAATACTGGCCGCGAATCTAGCGCTTGCGGATGATGACTTGACCGGCGTTGACACGCTGTTATGCGCTCCGGGATATGTCAGGGATTGTACGATCGACGGCGAGTGCGAGTTCGGGCCGGCTGAAAATTCGAACATGCCCGACTTCATCCTGGTGGACCTCGACAATGAGACACTGCTTACTACGGCTACCAACGACGAAAGCCGCACGACGGTAATCGAGCATCTGACCCGATTGGATGGTCTCATCTTTCTGCAGGGCGTGCAGGGTGGAAATGCGTTCAGTATCGTGATCTCCGAGGCCACGGGCGATATGTCCATTGCCATCGCCACCGACGGTGAGACTGCTACGACCTTCGGTGCCTGCACTCCGGCGTGATCAAATCGGACTTCTTGAATATTTGAGGAATTAATGCTTTCGGTGCCTGCCTGGAAGGCAAAGGCTATATCTCAAGATCCTAAGCAGATTCGGCGTCCGGGCGAGTTGCGGCCGCTAGTTCCTAGTTCTCTGCTGTTGCGGCGTCATGCCACTTATCGAACCCGTTGCGCAGCAGCCGAGCCCAGGTCCGAGCCAGAAAGAGCGCATCGAGCGGCTTCAGAACCTGATCATGACGAACATCAACGGCATCCGGCCCGCGATACGAGAACACCTGGGGTTACCGCCGATCGAATAGCGGGATAGCAGAACGTCCTTCGGTCGCTCTATCTATCGCAGTACCTCTACTGGCACTCGAGGCATTTTTGGGGTACTGCAGGCGAAGACATGTAAATTCCCGGCGCTAGTAATTTTCCGAGTTCCGAAATGGCCGTCTTATGGTAAACATATACATTGATCTGTGCACGAAAAGGAGAGTGAGACAAAACTCTCTCGGAAACTCATGGGAACTAGAGCTTCAAGGATTAATCCAGCCGGTTCGAAATGGGTATTTCGACCCTACCGCTGGTGGGCGGAGACTCGAAATCTGAAACCTAATGGGCGGTGGAGCGAGCTACTGTTTGATCAGGTGCTCGCGGAGGTGTCCACCGAACTCCTTAATTCTCCGTAACTCAACGGGGTTGTCGGTAGCCACCAAGATAAATAAGCCCCAGGTCTGATCGGACTCATTAAATGTCGCAACTCAGGTCGGTAAGCAACATCTCTGGCACTGCGCTTCAATTGAGGAACGCGAAGCTGACCCTGAGATTCGAAGAGAAGCACTTCAGGCAGTTGGCGGAGACAGTCTTTGACGGGATCGTGGTTTCGCACAGTGATGGCACCATCGCCTATGCGAACAGTCAGGCTGAAGCACTATTCGGATATGGTTCCGGCGCGTTGTCTGGACGAGCGTTGGAGGCGCTCGTTCCGGGCTCCTTGCGGAATCCCTACGATAATCCCCGTGGCGAATATCCGGCGGAGCCGCACATGTGCTGTATGAGGAGCGACCACTCTCTCAGGGCATTGCGCCAGGATGGTTCGATCTTCCCTGTTGAGGTCCGCGTGCAAGAGCTGGACACGGAAGAAGGCAGGATGCTGATGAGTGTCATCCGGGACATCAGCCACTGCAAGCGTGTTGAAGAGGCACTCCGCACGCAACAGGATAACCTTGCACACATTACGCGCGGCATTGCAATGGGCGAGCTGACAGGTGCTTTGGCCCATGAACTGAATCAGCCCTTAACCGCCATTCTGGCTAACGCGCAGGCCGCGCGGCGGATTCTACGCACCGGCTCGGCGAATGGGGATGAATTGGCAGAAATAGTTGATGACATCATCGCCGCCGATAAGCGGGCGGGAGCTATTGTGCATGGAATACGGCGATTTCTCACCCGAGAGGACAGTCAAAGAACAGTGGTTGATCTTAACCGAATAATCGAAGATGCCGTTTCCTTTCTTCGTAGTGACATGACCATCAAACAGATAACCATTGGGATGGCGCTCGCACCGACTCTTCCGCCTGTATACGGAGACCAGATCCAGCTGCAGCAAGTGATCATCAATCTGGTGATAAACGCAATGGATGCGATGCGTGCTACGAAGCGCGAAGACCGCGTTGTTCGGGTGAAATCAGACTATATGGATGGCAAGGGCATTGAGGTTTCAGTGAGCGATAGTGGTCACGGCATCGACGAATCAATTTCCGATCAGGTTTTCCAGCCATTCTTTAGCACGAAGACACGAGGAATGGGGATGGGTCTCTGGGTAACCAAATCGATTTTGGAAGCGAATGGTGGTGACATCACCGCCAAGAACAATCCGGACGGTGGGGCTACTTTTTCCTTTACCCTACCGACAGCACGCATGCTCCAAGGAATGATATGAAAACGGTTATCGTTGTCGACGATGACGCATCTGTACGCCGGGCACTGGCCCGCTTGCTCTACTCGGCAGGTTATCGAGTTGAGGAGTCTGATTCCGCAGAGTCTTTTCTCGAGGCTTGCCCTGCAATCGACGCAGCCTGCGCCGTATTGGATGTACAGCTACCTCAGCTCGACGGCATTGCGCTCCAGGAGAAGTTGTCTAAAAGGAATGGCCATCCCCCTATCGTATTTCTGACTGGGTATGCCGATATTCCCATGACCGTTCGCGCGATAAAGAACGGCGCAGTGGATTTTCTGGAGAAACCCGTCGACGAGGAAGATCTGCTAGCAGCGGTGAGGGAAGCGGTTCGTCTGGATGAGACAAACAGAGCGCGAGCAGAGAGACTTCAGGCTCTCCGAGCCCGATTCGATTTGTTGACGCAGCGCGAAGCTGAGGTGCTTCGGCATGTCATCAAAGGCACGCTGAACAAGCAAATCGCAGGCCAACTCAACATTAGTGAAAAGACTGTCAAAGTGCATCGCGCACGCGTGATGGGGAAATTGGGGATAAGATCGGTTGCTGAGTTGGTTCGGTTAGCTGGGCAAGCGGGTATTCAGCCAGAGTAAGGCCTGTGCGTTGCTAGCGCGACGCCCGGTACAGATGCTGGACCGAGTATAGGGCCAAAGTCTAATAGTGACGCCGGTATCAAGCGCGTAGGATCTGGACGGTATTCCAGGGTTCATTCCTACTGCAACCGGTCAAATAAACGTCACTAATCTCAATGATTTTTATAGTCGATGACGATGCCTCGGTTCGCACAGCGATCGCTCGACTCATGGCGTCAGCAGGGCATCAGGTCCAGACTTTTGCCTCAGCAGAAGAGTTTCTGGCCTCGAGTCGCCCCACTGAGTCCGATTGCCTGGTGGTCGATATCCACCTCGGCGGAATGAACGGTTTGGAATTGCAAAAGGAACTTGCGCAGGCTGACTCACGTACCCCGATTATTTTCATCACGGCATTTGACAGTGTCGACGTTCGGCGCAAGGCAAAGCGAGCTGGTGCGGACGCGTACTTCCGCAAGCCGTTTGACGACCAAGCTTTGTTGGATGCCATTTATTTTGCACTCGAGCGAGCGAGCTCTTGAAGGCATTTTCGGCTTGCAGAGACGGACGCAACTACACGGTGAAGTGAAGGCAAAGCCCTTTTGCGGTAGTTGCCACTCTCGGCTGGTACCGCTCTGTCGCGTCGGGGCGTGGGTACTGTTCATCGTAGCCACCACGAACGTTCTCACGACATCACGGGCGCTGGGTCAAGCAGACGTCGTGCTATTGGGTAATGGCGACCGGCTTACCGGAGAAGTGAAACGCTTGAGGCGCGGTAAGCTTTCGTTCAAGACTCAGGCGACGGACACCATTGAGATCAAGTGGGACGAGATTGCCTATATGAGCTCCGCGCAACGATTGGAGATAGAGCTTCAGGACGGAAAACGATTTCTGGGAAGCCTGGTCGCGGCCCAACAAGAAATGGTGTTGCGGATTGCAACAGAGGATCGCACGATCGACATCCCGATGCCCGAAGTCGTGCAGATTACTCCCATTGAGACTACATTCTGGGAACGAATCGATGGCGAGATTAGCGTTGGGTACAGCTTCGCCAAGGCGAGCGACGTGTCCCAGTCCAACATAGCGCTAGGAGCCGAGCATCGTCGGGAACAGCGCATCATTCAACTCAATCTGAACACCGTCGTGACCAGCAGTGAGGACAATGAGACCACGGAGCGGGAGAATCTGAACTTCGGATATTTCAGGCTACTTCCTGAGCGCTGGCTCGCGGGCGGGGTTGTCCTCTTGGAGCGCAATGACGAGCTCGGAGTCGATCTGAGAACCTCGATAGGAGGTGTAGCGGGACGGTTCATTCGGCAAACAAACCAGAGCCGAATTGTTGCTTTTGCCGGGCTGGTGATGAGCCAAGAGCAACCGGTGGATCTAGTTACCGAAGAAACTTTAGAAGGGATGCTCGTACTGAACATGGAGTGGTTTGGCTACGATGAACCCGAGCTAGACATTACTGCGCAGCTGACCGTATTTCCGAATATTTCCGACCCCGGAAGTGTTCGTAGCAACCTGGATGTGGATTTCAGGTGGGAGATTGCCGAGAACCTCTTTTGGGGACTAAGATTTTATCACAGCTTCGACAGCGAGCCCCCTACCGTTGATGCGCAGCGGACCGACTACGGCATCATCACTTCTTTCGGCTTAGAGTTCTAAGATCCCGCGTATACGTCGCCGGTCGATCGAGTAGACACCATGAACCGACTCAGCGCCATAGTGTCCTGGCTGATTCTGGTTTTCTCTGCCGGGTTACGTACACAGATCGGCCCTCCGGGATGCGCCCTCGGAAATCACCAATCCAGAACAGGCACCGTGGCGCTGTGGTCATACCTTCTAACTCTGGGGGTAGGTGTGCAGGTTCTGCCTGAAATGGCGACTGCACAGGAGTCGGGGCAGAATCGAGCGCGCGCGAGCGTTGTTCTCGGCGCTTTCATCACCGATCATGATGCGCGTACGCGCGTAGATTTCGCTCAAACTCAGGGCACCGACCTCGATCCGGAAGGGAGTTTGGAATTGGATCCTTCCACGACGGTTGCACGATTAGACGGCTACTATTGGCTCACACCCCGTCAGCGGCTGGATTTCTCACTGTTTGATCTATCCAGGGACGCAAGCAAGCGAATCGATAAGACCATCGCGTACGGTGACGAGACTTTCGTCATCGATACCGTCGTCAACACGAGCTCAGACCTTAAGATTCTGAAGACAGCCTATACGTTCGTACCCATCGCTCGGGAACGCGGATACGTGGGCGTGACTGGCGGATTGTACACGGCATCTATAAAGCTCAGCCTTCGTGAAGCGTTGACGGGGACCGCTAAATCGGAAAATTTAACGGCACCTCTCCCGGTGATTGGATTGCGAGGCGAGTACAAGATCGACGACCGAATAACGCTGCGAGTCGCCGGTGAGTGGTTCCGTATTAATACTGGGAAGATCGATGGACGCCTGCGCGACATCTATTTCGGCGTTGATTACGGCTTCGACGAGCGTATGGCCGTGGGCCTTGCATACAACGACGTGTCAATGGCTGTAAATGCCTCGAAAAGCGGCCGATACGATGGAACGTTGGACTGGGGCTACGATGGATTCCTGCTTTAATTCAAGATGAACTTCGGAAATTGATCTTTGTATTACTATCGAGTTAACTAATTTCATAATAATTTCACTCGTCGGCAGACTCCTTAACGTCGTGCCCACTTATGCAACGGAGAAATCACATGAGACCATCATCGCTGGCCGGAAGAGCCCTGTTGTTAGCCGTCCTGGTAATGTCTGGAGCGTCGCTATTCGCACAAGGCACTCTCGAGCGTGTCGCTGACCGGGGCGAGTTTCGGATCGGTTACCGAACCGATGCGCGGCCATTGTCCTACGAAGAGAACGGCGAGGCCGCAGGTTATTCCGTCGACTTCTGCCGGCGGATCGCGGCGGCGGTCAGAGAGCATCTCAGTTTGGCTGAGATGCTAGTTACCTACATTCCCCTTACGACGGAAAATCGTATTGATGCCGTGGTCAATGGAGACGTCGATATCGAGTGCGGATCCACGACCGTGACCCTCGGTCGACAGGAACTGGTGGACTTTACCCTGATGACCTTTGTGACGGGCGGAACCGTACTGTCCATGGCAGACAACCGCGTGGCGACAATGGCCGACCTCGCGGGTCGGCGCGTTGCCGTCATCGGAGGCACGACATCAGCGACGGCTCTGCAGGCGCATCTGTCTGATAATCTTATAGATGCCGAAGTCATCATGGTTGCGAACCGCCGCGAGGGCATGGCCCAGCTGAATGACGGTGACGTCGATGGCTTCGCGTCCGATCAGATCGTGCTCGTGGGTGAGGCGATGCAGGCCATCGCCACAGACTCGAATCTCAGCTATTCGTTCGCAGACGAACTCTTCTCGTTCGAG
>Ga0209980_10002224_pt1 | contig 10603 bp, 6 predicted proteins | sample CR02metaG_FD_183611 | JGI IMG/M metagenome (GOLD analysis project Ga0209980, IMG submission 183611) | Deep subsurface microbial communities from Mariana Trench to uncover new lineages of life (NeLLi) - CR02 metaG (SPAdes) (version 2) | ecosystem: Environmental > Aquatic > Marine > Ocean trench >... | reverse complement strand
GCCAGCTCCGGGCCGTAGCGGGCGGGCATGTGTCGCGCCCACCCCACGGGAGGCTGACGCCGCGGAGGCCTCCCCCTACATCATCCGGCTGATCAGCTTCTCACCCTGTTCCTTGCTCAGTCCGAGGGGCCGGCGGGCGAGCGGAGTCCCCTCGTCGAGCACCATCTCGAGCGAGTCCAGCGACGGCCGGTCGTTCTCGTGGAACAGCCCGATGTAGATCTCGTCTCCCCACGCCATGGCCTTCTCGCAGGCCGCCTTCCAGTCGGTGGGGTCGTGGCCCTCGTCCTCCAATTTCCTGATCCGCGGTTTAAAGAACGCGAAGTCGTTGTCGAGGTTGAAGGTGACGCAGGGACTGAAGACGTCGATGAGTGAGAAGCCCTTGTGCTCGATCGCTTTCTTGATGAGCTCCGTGAGGTGCTTGGGGTCGGCGCTGTACCCCCGAGCGACGTACGTCGCTCCGTTCATGATCGCGGACGTGATGGGGTTGATCGGATACTCGAGGTTTCCTTCGGGCGTGCTCTTGGTCTTCATGCCGGGGCGGCTCGTGGGAGAGATCTGGCCCGTGGTCAATCCGTAGATCTGATTGTTCATCACCAGGTACGTGATGTCGATATTGCGGCGTGCGGTATGCATCAAGTGGTTGCCGCCGATGCCGTAACCGTCCCCGTCCCCGCCCGTGGCGATGACGTTGAGCTTGTGGTTCCCAAGCTTGGCTCCTGTCGCCACCGGTAGCGAGCGCCCGTGCAGCGTGTGCATCCCGTACGCGTTGAGGTAGCCCGGTAAGTTGGATGAGCAGCCGATGCCACTCACGCACAGGATCTCATGCGGCTTGAGCCCGAGCTCGAAGAGCGCTCGCTGGAGCGCGTTCAGCACTCCGAAGTCTCCGCACCCGGCACACCAGTCGGGTGCGACCTTACCCTTGAACTCCTTCGGCGACTCCGGGGCCCGGACGAGCTCGAGGCCGATCATCTCGGCGGTGCTTTCGGCGGTGCTCATACGATAATCTCCTGATACGGCACGTGGACGGCTGCCTCGCTCTTCATTAGGTCGAGAACCCCTTCTACGACGTGGTGGGGCGCGAACGGCTCCCCATCGTACTTGCGGATGTGCCCATGCGCGGAGAATCCGGTCTCGCTGCGCAGGTATCGGGCAAACTGACCCGAGTGGCTGTTCTCCACGATGAGGACCCGCTTCGCGCTGGACAGGACCTCCTCCACCACCTCGGCGTGGAACGGAACGATCCATTTGATGGCGAACTGATTGGCGACCACCCCCTGCTCGGCGAGCATCTCGATGGCCTCCCGGATCACGCCGTAGGTGGAGCCCCATCCGACGAGCGTCACCTCGGCATCCTCGGGACCCTCCAGGGTCGGGGGAGGGCAATCGGCGGCGACACCCTGGAACTTCCGGGCCCGCTTCTCCACGCTCCTGCGCCGCTTGTGAGGATGGGTGAACTCGTCACTGATGATCACGCCGTCCTCGTCGTGCTCGTCCGTAGCCACGACGTGGACGAATCCCTCGATGCCCGGCGGGACTCGCGGCGAGATCCCACTCTCGGTGTCCGCGTAGCGGAGGTAGTTTCCGTTGGGCGAAGGATCGAGGAGAAGGTCGCCCCGATCGATCTCGGGCTGGATCTCGATGACGTCCGGGTCCACGCTGTAGGTCCCTTCCGAGATGAGGAGATCGGAGATGATGATTCCGGGGCATTGGGCGCGGTCCGCGAGGTTGAAGAGCTCCGCGACGGTGTTGTAGGCGTCGAGGGCGTTCTTGGGTGCCACGATGAAGCGCTCGAAGTCGCCCTGGCTGGCGCCGAGGACCTGCCAGAGGTCGCCCTGCTCCGTTTTCGTGGGAACGCCGGTCGAGGGTCCGGCGCGCATCACGGTGATGAAGACCGCGGGGATCTCCATCATCGCCGCGGCCCCGATGGCTTCCGTCATCAGCGCGAAGCCACCCCCGGAGGTGGCGCACATGGCACGGCATCCGGTGTGGGCGGCGCCGATGGTCATGAGGGCCACGCCGATCTCGTCCTCGACCTGACGCACCATGATGCCGAGCTCGTGGGCGTTCTGCGCCATCCAGTGGAGGACGCCGGTCGACGGGCTCATCGGATACGCGGCGTAGAACTTTACGCCGGCAGCCGCTCCGCCCATGGCCAGAGCAGAGTTGCCGGTCCACATCGCGAGGGGCTTCTGCCCCTCCGGTAGAGGTACGGAGAACGGCTCGAAGTTGGCTGCCGCGTGGTCGTAACCACCCCGGGCCTTGGTCACGTTCTCTTCGACCACGGCGTCGCCTTTCCGCTTGAAGAGCAACTCCAGGGCCTCCTCCAGCACCGCGAAGTCGACGCCCATCAGGGACATCATGACACCGAGCGCGATCGTGTTCTGGATGAGCTTGTTCTTGCTGTCACCCGCCAGCTCAGCGACGGGCATCGGGCAGAGGACGACGCCATCCGGCGGCTCGCCCGGCTCGATCTTGTCGCTGTTGTAGAGCACCCGAGATCCCGACCTGAGAATCCCCAGATGCCGGTTCATCGTGTCCTGGTTGAGACACAGCAGCAGGTCTAGGCTGTCGCCGTGACTGAGCACCTCCTGGTCGCGGACTCGCAGCGTCAACAGGATGTGCCCTCCGCGGATGATCGACTGGTAGGCGTTGTACGCGTAGAGGTGTAGCCCACGCCGGCCGAACATGCGAGCGAGGATATTGCCTGGCGTCGCGATTCCCTGGCCGGCCGCCCCCCCGATAGCGATGCTGAAGTCGAGACCGTTCACGCTCATGGATTCTCCTTTATTGGGGGGCCTCCCTCGGCCCGCCCAAAGACAATCGAAGACTGAAAAGCCCGGTAACTGGCCGGGATAACGTGACGGGCGGGATCGAGCCAGTCAACAGACCCCGCGTTCTCGAACTGAACTACCGCTCGGGTCGCAGGGTGAGGCGATGAGCTACCCCTTCCTCTACCGCCTCACGGCTGAAGAGCAGAGGGAAGTACTCTCCATTGCCCAAATAATCGACCAGGTTGCTGTAGAACGGGCTACCGGGTTGCGCGCTCTGGCCGGGGGCGTTCGTCGCGACGGAACGGTCCAGGTCGGAGAGGTCGATGATGCGACGGAAGTTGGCGCCCGTCGCGTTGATCGTGCCGAAGCCGCCCGGCCGCTCGACCGCCGGTAGGTCGAAGTCGGGAATGAACATGTGCGCGAGTCCGCTTTGGTTGCCCCTGCCGTACCGCCACTCCGACAAGTCCCCTCCCCAGTCTTCTCTCAGCGCGATGACGGTCCGCTGCAGGCCCTCCTCGACCAGCGAACGGCGCCGCTCCTTCGGCGTAGCGGCATCGCGCGCTTCGGAATCGGACCGGCGGGTCCACTCCACGTAGAGTGCCGCCGCGGTGCTCTCCCTGGTGAGGACTCCATCCCACGCGGCGATCAGCGCGCGCGCGCGCTCCACATCCGGGATCTCGGAGGTCCAGCCCTGGAAGGCGGGGATGTCGCCTTCGGACCGCAGCGAATAGGTGTCGAGCTGGATCGCCTGATGATCTTCGACCGAGAACCGCTGCTCCGAACCGAGGATCTGGTGGAGGCGCGTGATCCGCGAATTCGCCACGTTCCTAGACGAGTGATAGAACACCGGTCGTCCTTCGTAACCGGGGGGGTGGACGTTGTTATTGGCGGTGGCGATGTAGCCGCGCTCCGGATTGAACTCTCGCGGGAGATCGCTCCGGAATCCCTTCCACTCGTATCGCCCACTGCCCGGGACCGGCAAGCGTCCGTTCCAGCCGTCCCGATCCGGCGTCAGCCCCGTGACCTGGAGGGCGATGTTGCCCTCGACGTCCCCACAGATCAGGCTGTGGGTGGGCACCATCCAGAACATGGCCCGCTCGAAGAAGTCCTCGCAGCTCTCGGCCTGAGCCATCTTGAAGCTGCCCTTGTAGGCGGCCGTGCCGTTGTCCTGGACGACCGAGCGCACGGCGTATGCGACGTGGTTCTCCGTGTCCTCGAAGATGATCGGGCCGTGGCGGCTGAATTTCAGCTCGACGGTGCGGGGCGCCTCGCCCTTGATCCGGATTTCTTCCTCGATGACGCGCAGCGGCTCCCAGCCGTCTTGCCACCGCACGAGGTTCGGATCCTGGGGGTTGACCTCCTCCACGAAAACGTCGACCATGTCGGTCCCGGCGAAGGTGAAGCCCCACGCCATGCGTTCGTTGTTCCCTGCGTCCACGCCCACGAAGGGCGGCTCGCCACCGCCTATCACGTTCCAGCCCGGCGCGTTCAGGTGCACGAAGTATCGAAGCGCGGGCATCTCGATGCGGCGGTGTGGATCGTTGGCGAGGATCGGGATACCCGTGGGCGAGCGCTCACCGCTCACGACCCAGTTGTTGCTCCCCTCCGTCGCGATCTGCGGGTTCGAGACCTGGGCCGTGCGAACGGCGGGAGTGAGATGCCGATACTCTTCCACCACCTCCAGATCGGGCAGTCTATTTCCTGAGAAAGGATCTCCGTCTCCGGCGCGCATCGCGTCGAGCACGGTCTGGGTGATGATGCTCACGTCGAGGCCCTCGGGAATCTCGAGATCGTCCCACGGATCCGGGGCCGCGCGGCGGTTCGCCTCCTCGGCGCCGAGCTCGGCCACCCTCATGGCGAGCTGGATCTCACTGATCGCGTGGCCCCGGACGCTCGACAGGCCGACGGCGGCCCACCGCAGGAGAACGGTCTGGGCGGTCCACGGGTCCGGAACCACCCCGGTGAGCTGGAACTCGACTGCGAGGTTGTCCCGATTTTGCTCGATGAAGGCGTTCACCCCGGCCGCGTAGGCGGTGAAGATACGCTCTCCGTCGGGGTGGTAGCTCGTCCACTCGCGTGCGTCCCAGGGTCCGCGGAACATCATCTGCCGGGTACGGAGGTCGTAGGCGAGGGCCTCGGGCCCGAAGATCTCGGAGAGACGCCCCTCGTGCCAGCGCCGCCACATCTCCATCTGCCAGAGCCGGTCCTGGGCCATCACATAACCCTGCGCCATGAAGAGGTCTTCGTCGTTCTGGGCGTAGATATGCGGGATGCCCCACTCGTCCCGGAGCACCTCGACCGGCTCCTTCAGGCCGGGAACGTCCAGCTCGCCGCTCAGTTGAGCCAGAGACCGACTTGCCAGCTCATCGAACGAGTCGGGCTCCGACGGTTGGCATCCGACGGTGACGAGTAGCAAGCCCAGCGCCAACCCAGCGAGAGGTTTTGAATCGAACGACATGAAAGCTCTCCCACTACAGTGTCAACGAACTCTCGGCGTGTTACCGAGATGTCGGCGTGTTACCGAGATGTCGACCGGCACGTTTCTATTAGCCTCTGTCCGGACAAAACGCCATGATGCCCTCGGGTGGAGACCCCATCTGGCTCTTCGGCGCGCCGATCTTCGGGCGATCCACAGGCTTCGTGTGATCCCCCAGGCTTCGTGTGATCCCCAGGCGTTGAAGAGTGGAAAATTGGCGAAGGAGGAGACAAACGTCGATCACGCTCTGGCCGGTGAGCGATTTCGTGTAGTACCCTCATCCATGGGACCACCGCCCATGGAACCAACGCCAAGGAGACTCCGATCGCGTCGACCGCAGGGAACCAGACCACGCTGAAACGCCACATGCGCCTGAGGTCCGCTACGGCCCTCGTGATCGCGAACATGATCGGCGCGGGGATCTTCACCACCACCGGGTTCCAGGCGGCCGATCTCCGGCACCCACTCGTAATCTTCGTGCTGTGGGTGGTCGGCGGGACCCTCGCACTGCTCGGCGCCCTCTGTTATGCGGAGCTGGGAGCCATGATGCCCCGCGCGGGGGCGGAGTACGTGTATCTCCGGGAGACGTACGGCCCGGCGGTCGGGTTCATGAGCGCCTGGGTGTCCCTCGTGGCGGGGTTTTCCGCCCCCATAGCGGCCGCCACGAAAAGCTTCGTCATCTACCTCGCCCACTTCTTTCCCTTCCTGGCCGACGATCCGACCGTGGGAGGTGTGGTGGCCGTCATCGATGTGATCGCGGTGGGACTGGTGTGGCTCCTTGTCGGGATCCACATCCGCGCGGTGCGGTCGGGCACCGGCTTCAACGACTTCATGACCGTCTTCAAGGTGGGCGGCATCGTCTTGATCATTCTCGCCGCGGCGGCCATCGGCCGCGGGGACGTCGCAAACTTGGTCACTCCGTCACCGTCCTTTCAGGAGCTGGGCCGAACCGACACGCTGGCGGCTCTCGGCACCTCGCTGATCTTCGTGATGTTCTGCTTCTCGGGCTGGAACGCGGCGGCCTACGTCGCGAGCGAGATGGAACACCCTCAGCGGGATCTCCCCCGGGCGCTTCTCTTCGGTACGGCGACCGTGCTCCTTCTCTATCTGGGACTCAACGCTGTCTACTTCTATGGGGCGAGCGTCGACGAGTTGGCGGGTCAGGTCGAGGTGGGGCTCGTGGCGTCACGCTCCCTCTTCGGCCCCACGGGAGTGAGCATGGTGACGGTCGTGCTGTGTGCGTCGATCCTGGCTTCCGCTTCCGCGATGACCCTGGTCGGGCCGAGGGTCTACTACGCCCTGGGCAAGGACTTCGCGCCGTTCGCATTCCTCGCCCGGACCCGACGGAGCGGCGCTCCCGCCGTGGCGCTCCTCATTCAGGGGATCGTGACCTCGGTCATCATCCTCTCGGGACGGGTCGACCAGATTCAGCAGTACGCGGGCTTCACGCTCACCCTGTTCGCGAGCCTCGCCGTCTCCTGCGTGATCGTGTTGCGCGTTCGCATGCCCGAGTGGAAACGGCCCTTCAGGGCCTGGGGTTATCCTCTCAGCCCTTTCCTCTTTCTCGCAGTGTCCGGCTGGATGATGTTTTGGGCCTTCCAGGGCCGCCCGGTGGAATCCATCCTTTCTTTACTGACGGTCCTCGCCGGCGGTGTGATCTTTGCACTTTTCGGTCGTCGGAGGAGCTCCGGTTCGAGGTAGTCCCACCCCTACTTCGGTCATACGTATGTTCGCACTCCAATCGTACGTACGCCTGCCGGCCCCCACCTCGGGCGACCTATAACGGCAAATGCACCACCTCTCCGGTCTGTGAGCTTCGGTGCACGGCCTCCGTCCACTCCATGTAGTGAACGCCGGTCTCGAACGTCGCCATGGTGATCTCCTCGACACCGCGAATCGCGTTGGTGAACTCCTCCTCCACGCGGTAGGAGGCCTGATCCGCTCGGGGGTTGGCGACTTCGGAGAGCTGAGAGTCCCCGCGGCGCCCGGCGAAGACGTCTTGCCTACGGTCGACATAGATGGTCCCCTCGCTGCCGTAGATCCATGTCTCGTTGCCGGTCGACAGCCCCGTCGTCTCACTCGCCCTCATGTGGACCTGAGCTCCGTTGGCAAGCTCGTAGAGCACGTCCACATGGTCGGGCAGGGTGACGGTGCTCGTCCGACCGTTGGCGCCGACTCGGTACGGTACATGGATCTTGGACATCGCCATGACCCGGCTGCCCCGGCCCAGCCACCGCATCATCGCCTCGTACGAGGCCCCGATGGTCAAAATATTGACGCCGCTGAACTCGGGGTCGTGGCGCCAGTCGAGATCGCCGCCGAAGTTGGCGAACCTGGTCTGGCGGCGCTGCAGCTCGACCGAGTGAATTTCGCCCAGGAAGCCATCGCCGAGCATCCTCTTGAGAACATTGTCGATCCGGTAGCTCTGCGACGTCGGAACCAACTGGCACACCAGATCGGGGTGGCGGCGCGACGCGGCCAACATGTCTCGGGCTTCCTGTGCGTTGTTGGCCATCCGAGCCTGAGTGAGCACGTGTTTGCCCCTCTCCAATGCCGCCAGCGTCAGGGTACTGTGCATGTAGGGCCAGGTGCCGATGGAGATCGCGTCGATGCTGTCGTCGTCGAGTAATTCCTCCCAGCTGGCATAGGCTCTGGGAATATTGAATTCGTTCGCGACCCGCTGACTGGATTCGAGGCTGCGATTGGCCACCGCCACGATCTCACACCCGGGAATCTGTCGGAAGCCGGGGATCTGAACGCCACGGATATTTGCGCCGGCCCCGATCAGACCGACCCGGATGATGCTTTGGGAGTTCTGCCCCTCGGTTCTGTCCCTCATGCCTTACTCTCTCACCCCCCAACCAGGCGTCTCGTACTCGCCTCATTCGGGGTCTCGAGACGGCCGCTGTCAATGGCAGTAGGCCCGGGAAATTTCAGTCATACGGCCTCCGACAGCCCTATGGCATAGGCCGCCGTCGTGAAAGTGCCTGGCCTCTTTCAGCGTTAGCCGGAACGGAAATCTCGGGTTATATCTCCCAGGTCGTCGCCTGTGTCTTCGCTCGGGGGAGGAACTATGCAGACCCAAGTCTTTTCCGTCCTGATCGCAGGAACCCTCCTTTCCTTGGGTGTGCCCGTCCCGACCCAGGGCCAGCGCGGCCAACCGGTCCAACTTCCCGCGGGAGCGGGTCAGGACGTGGTCCAGGAGAGTTGCACCGACTGCCACCGACTCAACCTCATCGCCAACTCGCCGGGGTACACCGCCGAGGGCTGGCAGAAGCTGTTCAGCTCCATGGTCGCCCTGCCCAGCGCCGAGGCTGAGCTCATCGCGGGGTATCTGGCCACGAACTTCCCGGTGAGGCCGGCGCCCGAGGCCGTGGTGATCCCGGGACCCGTGGAAGTGTCCATCACCGAGTGGATGGCCCCCTCGCTCGGCTCGCGGCCTCACGACCCGCTGGCGGCAGCGGATGGCTCCCTTTGGTGGACGGGACAGTGGTCGAGCCGGCTCGGACGGGTCGATCCGGAGACGGGTGCGATAACGGAGTTCCCGCTCCCGGAGGGCTCGGGCCCGCACGGCTTGACCGAGGACGCGGATGGCAACGTTTGGTATACGGGTATCAGCCAGAACTACATCGGCAAGCTCGACCCGAGAACGGGAGAGGTCACCCAGTACCCCGTGCCCGAAGCCGAGGTGGCCCCCGCCGGAGCCCGCGGCCCACACACGCCCATCTTCGACCAGGATGGCACGTTGTGGTTCACGCTTCAGTCGGGCATGGTGGGCCGGCTCATCCCGAGCACCGGCGAGATGAGAATCGTCGCCACTCCAAGCGATAACACCTATCCGTACGGTATCCAGGTGAACTCTCAGGGGGTGCCGTGGTACGTCGATTTCCGCGGAAACCGGGTGGGAAGCATCGATCCCGAGACCATGGAGATCACGGAATACACGCTGCCCGATCCCGACGCCCGGCCCAGGCGCCTCGCCATCACCCCCGACGATGTGGTGTGGTACACGGACTACGCGCGTGGTTATCTGGGCCGCTTCGATCCTGCTACGGGCGAGGTCCGCGAGTGGCCCTCTCCCAGTGGTCCCAGGTCCCGCCCCTACGGCATCGCCACGGTGGGTACCGTCGTCTGGTACAGCGAATCGGGAGTGCGGGACGACACGCTCGTGCGTTTCGATACCGAAACGGAGGAGTTCCAGACGTGGTTGATCCCATCAGGCGGAGGCGTCGTCCGCAATATGATGGCCACGGCGGACGGAAATCTGGTGTTGGCGTGCAGCGCCGTGAATCGCATCGGGCTCGTGGAAGTCAGCTACGACTGAGTCGCCACCCGGTGGCTCGCGACGGCCTCGTCCGAGTTCGCCGGTTCGGTCCTGTGCTTGCCACCGCCGCCCCGCGTCCCGATTCTTCGAGGCTGGCTCCTGGATCATTCCGCTCCAGGGGCGTCGGCCAGTCGAGCTACCCGCGACCTAGGGACGCGTACCCCTCATGGACCTCCTGCTGAGAGATCTTCGTTTCGCGGTTCGCAACCTACGGAAGCACCCCACCTTCTCGGTGGTTGCGGTCGTGACCATCGCTCTCGGAATCGGCGCCAACACGGCGATCTTCAGCGTGGTCAACGGGGTGTTGTTGCGAGACCTACCCTACGAGGCGCCCGAAGAGTTGGTACGTATCTGGTCCACGAACATGGAGAGGGGCGTCCCGCTCGAGTTCATGTCCCCGCCCGACATCGCGGACTATCAAAGCCAGAACCAGACCTTTACCGCGATTGCGGCATACTCCGAAGCGGAGTTGGCGATGATCGACCGCGATGAGTCGGCCATCAAGGTCACCGGCACTTGGGCGGGGGATAACCTGTTCTCGGTGCTGGGTGCGACGGCGCTCATCGGCAGGACGTTCCTTCCGGAAGACGGGGAGGCGGGAGCCCCCAAGGTGATGGTCCTGGCGCACGGCTTCTGGCAGGGTCGCTTCGGCAGCGATCCGGGGGTCATCGGGGAATCTATCGTCGTGGAGGAGGCAGCCTACACGGTGGTGGGCGTCATGCCACCCGGCTTCGACTTTCCGGGAAACTCGAGCTTCTGGCTCAACCGATATCTCCTGGCCTATCCGGGCCGCTACGCCCGCTGGATGGACGTGGTGGGACGCATGGGCCCAGGCGTCGGTATCGAAGCAGCCCGAGCCGACTTCGCTGGAATCGCTGGTCGACTCGAAGAGCAGTATCCGGGTACGAACCGGGCCTATACCACGACGCTGATTCCACTCCACGACGCAGTCGTGGGTGAAACCCGCGCTCCGCTCCTCATCTTGCTCGGTGCCACCGGACTCCTGCTCCTGATCGCCTGTGCCAACGTCAC
>Ga0209980_10002223_pt1 | contig 10603 bp, 9 predicted proteins | sample CR02metaG_FD_183611 | JGI IMG/M metagenome (GOLD analysis project Ga0209980, IMG submission 183611) | Deep subsurface microbial communities from Mariana Trench to uncover new lineages of life (NeLLi) - CR02 metaG (SPAdes) (version 2) | ecosystem: Environmental > Aquatic > Marine > Ocean trench >... | reverse complement strand
TCTTGTCTTGCGCTACCTGGGTGTGGCGATCACCTTGTTTGGAGGAGCGCTTCTTATAATCGATTGGTCGGAGGGTTTACCGTTTTTGTGGAAGGTTTGGGAAGGTCCCTTCCTCATGGGGTTTGGACTTGCAATTTTTTTCCTGAGTCGTATGATTAGGTCGACTGAAGGCTAAGCGGCGCTGGCGAATCCGGTGGAGGCGCTAAGATATGAGTAACTCAATTAACAATGACCAATGATTCAAGAATAACTACTTTGCTCAATCTTGTTTTGATAATTACTCAGTGAGGAAGTCATGTTCATAAATCACTTGAAAGGGGCGATTCGTAATCTTCTTAAAAACAAAGTACACTCAGGAATTAATATCTTTGGACTGGCCGTGGGCTTTGCAGCCAGTCTTGTCATTTTTTTGTTTGCTAACAACGAATTGACTTACGACGCTTTCCATAAAAATGCTGAGTCTATTTTTCAGGTCTACAAGGCACGAATCACGCCCACGGGAACACAAATTACCAGGGATACGTGGGTGCCGCTGGCGAGAGAGCTGAAACGCCAATATCCGAGCATTATTGAGGCGACTCGCTTTTGGACCAACACGGACTGGGTGCAATTTGGAGACAGGCGATTTCAGGAAAACGTTGCTTATGTTGATCCGAGTTTTTTAAAAATATTTACCTTCCCGTTAGTTAAGGGCGATGCTAACTCGGTTTTCTCAGATATTCATTCCGTAATCATATCTCAGCCAATGGTTTGAAAAACATTTTGGCGACGAGGATCCAATTGGCAAAACTATCACAATCAATTATGAAACCGTTTACACCATTCGCGGTGTTTTAGAGGAAATACCCCAAAATTCAATATTGCAAATGGATTTTCTGGTACTGACTGAAAGCGCCCCGGACTATAAGGAGATTGTCGACAGTTGGCGGAATTCTTTTCTATCTACCTATATCCAATTATCCCAGGGAGCGAGTCCGGCTGCTTTGGAAGCTCAATTGCCTGGTTTTGTTACCAAAATTTGGGATGAAGAACTCAACAAAAGCATGATTCTAAGACTCACACCGCTTTTGGATTTATACAATGAATTAAGCGATGCAAATAGTTACGCTTACATCCTTTTGGCCATCGCATGTGTTATTCTGTTCATCGCTTCAATCAATTCAATGAATTTGACCACCGCTCGTTCACTTGAACGCGCTCGTGAAATCGGCCTGCGCAAGGTCCTGGATGCCTTTCGACATCAGCTTATAAAACAATTTCTGAATGAGTCGTTGATCATAAGTGCCCTGGCGCTCGTCGTTGGCATCGGTCTTTTGGAATTTTTCTTGCCTGTGTTCAATTCTTACTACGATATATCATTAAAAGTTGATTATCTGGGTAATTTATTGGCGGGCTTTGCTGCCATCGCGGTTGCGGCGTTTACTGTCAGCTTTCAATCCTTAAAAGCGGCGCTGACGAACCCAGTGAAAGCGTTGCGATATGAATGAAACCAATTAATCATGTTTAAGAACTATCTGAAGATTGCAATTCGAAACTTATTGAAGGACATTATTTTTTAGCCGGAAACAAGGAGGTACAAAATGAAGCGAAGTTGTTGTATTCTAACCTCGTTCGTTCTTTTCTTATCAGTTCAGGCTTATTCTCAGAATTGGCCATCATTTCGAGGACCAAATGCAACGGGGATCGCTAACGGACAGAATCCACCGACAACTTGGAATTTAGAAACTTCTCAAAACGTCAAATGGAAAACGCCAATTCCCGGCCTTGCGCATTCCAGTCCCATCATTTGGGATGATCGAATATTTATCACAACCGTAATAAGCTCAGACATAAGTCCGACATTTGAATTGGCCACCAGCGGCCGGGCGGTAACCGGTGATTCTACTAAGCTGCAATGGAAAATATATGGCTTGCAAAAGAGCTCAGGCAAGATCATCTGGGAGCAGACCGCTTACCAGGGATTGCCCAGGGCAAAACGTCACAGAAAATCCAGCCAATGTAATTCAACGCCAGTGACCGATGGTCGTTTTGTGGCGGCAGTCATGGGCTCCGAAGGCCTCTATTGCTATGATGTAGAAGGAAAGCTCCTTTGGCAAAAAGATCTCGGCATTTTGGATGGCGGCTATGTCGGTAAGCCCTGGTTTCAATGGGGGCATGGGAGTTCCCCTGTCATTTACAAAAACATGGTGATCGTGCAGATCGACAAGTTTGAAGATTCCTACCTCGCAGCCTATGATGTCAAGGATGGCAACGAAATCTGGTCTGTGGCTCGAAGTGAGCTTCCGACATGGAGCACGCCAACAATCTTTGCGGGCTCGAACCGTGTCGAGCTGATTACCAATGGCGGGAACTACGCGCGTGGTTATGATCCCATAACCGGACAAGAGCTCTGGCGATTCGCCGATCACGCGGAAGTGAAAGTGCCAACCCCCTTTGTTGCCAATGGTCTCATCTACCTGTCCGGCGGCGCTCCAAGAGGCCGACAGATGATTGCAATTAGAGTAGGCGGGGATGGTGATATCTCGATGCAAAATGCCGGGGATTCTAATAGCTTCGTGGCTTGGCAAATCAAGAGCGGCGGCCCTTACACCGTAACGCCAATAGTCTATGATAAACTTTTCTATACTTGTACCAATAGCGGTATTCTCGCGTGTTACGATGCGAATACCGGTGAAAGGATTTATAGGACCCGACTCGGCGGCGGCTTTAGCGCCTCTCCCGTAGCAGCGGATGGAAAGCTCTATTTTGCGAGTGAAGAAGGAATTGTCCACGTAGTCAAGGCTGGACCGGTTTTTACACTTCTCGCCAAAAATGACATGGATGAAGCTTGTATGGCCACGCCGGCAATTTCCGATGGCATGATTTTTATTCGTACCAGACACAACATTTATGCTTTGGGCGCCTAAAAACTACTATTAGGAGGCTGATTTTTACCTGTCAGCGCGTATGGGGTTTTGATGAAACTTCAAATTGAACTGGATTCCATTTTTCAGTGGGCATAATGCTCTAATATCCTTTGTTTCAGTGGACGAAGGGCTCTTTTTGAATGGACCGCTTATATTTAAATCGCCGCTAAAGTGCCCTGTCGTCCTTCACCAGTTATATTATGAGATCGCAAATTTTACTCATCAGCTGTCTTGCTACATTTTGGGGTTACTATTATGGGCATGCTCAAGTCCGAACCAACTGGAGAATACTCATATTATGGATTCAGCTAACTACGGGAAACCCAATCCAAACGCACCAAGCCAACTTTCAACATTTGCTTTTCTTATCGGGAAGTGGAACTGTGAGGTTACCTTAAAACAGGAAGATGGCAGCTCTTCTCAACTTCAAGCAACGTGGGAAGGGCGCTATATTCTCGATGGATACGTAATCGCAGATGAATACAGAATGGTCGATGCCTCTGGAAATCTATTGATGTTGGGAATGAATTATCGAGCCTATGATTCGGAAACTAATAGCTGGAACATAAAGTGGCTTGAAGCTTTATCTGGAACCTGGTTAGAACTGGGTCCGCAAAAGCTTGGTGGCGTTAATATTTCCGACTCATCTATTGTATACAAAGCCGAATTTAAACCCGGAGAACTACATCGAATAAAGTTTTCAAATATAAACGAGGAGCATTTCACTTGGAGTGTCGATATTTCAACCGATAAAGGTCAAATTTGGAATGAATCGGTGATGATTATCCAAGCAAATCGGTTCAAAGCCGCTAAATACAAATAAAAAAGCCAACAAGCGCATAACAAAACATGAAATTATAAAAACTCAAAAAATGCAAAAACATCAGATCCGTCAATACTTTTAACGTAATGAGCAAGTAACATGAACGATATCTGTGTTCCTTTACCAAGATTCGAAGCGGCAAAGTCGGCACACGTGGAAGTCAGAATTGAAAATCAGAGGAAAAATTATAATTATCGTGTGGGAGCTTTTAAATGGATCACTGAAGAGCAATTGACAAATAGTCTAACCAAATCCCATAAATTCGAAGAAACAATTCAATTGCTCAAAAGCAGTATAGAAAGTCATGATAAAAACTGGCAGCTGGTTCAAATCTATGCTGATTGCGCTGCTTTCGGTGAGCACACAGGCGATTCGGGCGGCGCTGGCGAATCCGGTGGAGAGCTTGCGGTATGAGTGAAAGTAAATAATTCGTAGATGATTTTTATATCCTTTGTTAGTGGCTTTAAACAACAAAGAAAGGGAGCATATCATGATTATCAATTACGTTTTTGAAGTGTTTTGGCATCTCGCGAAGATGTTACGTCGGTTGAGGCCTTTTAGTTCATCGTGTGTAAAATCAAGGCGATTTCGGATCCTCTATTATAGTATTATTGCTCTTTACTGCCGTTATAGCAGACGAGTCTATGGCTCAAAGCAAGAACACGCCTAACACATTAGCTTTAAATGATCCTGATACTAGGCCTGAAGCCAAGATTGAAGATGTAGCCTGGATGGCCGGTCAAGTAAATGTTTAAACTTAATTTGAGGTAAAAAAATGAAAAGACTAAATCTAATTGGCATGACAATAGCATTCGCTGCATTACTGTTTCTTACCTTTCTTTTGCCAGGATGTGAACAAACATCAGTAATTTTAACGCCCCGGAACAACGCAAATAAGCTAAACAAAATTGTGGGAATTGAATTGAAACAAGCGACTTTAGCCGTCAATGGGGAGATTCTGATAGAGAACTTGAACTTAAAGGACGAATCGTTCTTTATCTTCTACGTATTCTTGAAGGAAGGAGGTCTTTTTATTATAAGTGTGGAGCCGTTCTCTCTTGCGGTTGAAGCCGGCAACTTTGCGGGCAATATGCTGCAAGTCAACTTAGACGACTTCAAAATTGAAGTGAACACGCAAAGTGAGAACATATTAAGCGATGGCGTTGATCAGCTGGCGTGGGTGATCCATATTCCAGAATTTCCAATGTTCGCTCCGGGAGTGAAACCAGCCGATTTCGTTGTGGGACTCGCTGGTGACTTTAATCAGATTCCGGGGTTTGACCGAAATTGATTCACATTTAGAAGTACCGGAACTCGGGCAAAATCGCGCAGCCTCCTACCTAATCTAAAACTCCGGTTTGCGGTTTTGCCGGTTAAACGAGCGTTATACCTCTTCATAGTACCCTTGAAAGGAAAGAAAATTTATGAGTAAACATAATTCCAATTCGCAAAAGGTAAGCTCCGTTCCTATTCTGCTGTTTGGTGTCGTATTCCTATTTTTTGCCGGTGCTATTCAAGCTCAGGATTTGATTTGGGCCAGACGGGCGGGGGGGCTCTCTCATGATTCAGGCGCTGATATTGTAGTAGATGCTTCCGGCAACAGTTATATAACCGGTCACTTCGACGAGTCGGCACTCTTTGGAGTGGGTGAAGTTAATGAAACCACTCTACATAGCGCTGGTTCTATTGACATTTTTGTGGCCAAGTATGACGCCAATGGTTTGCTGCTCTGGGCAAAACAGGCTGGCGGTTCCGAACTAGGTCAGGGACTTGGAATTGCGGTAGATGGTTCCGGTAACAGCTATATAACGGGTATTTTTGAAGGCGTCGCCACATTTGGAGCGGGTGAGGCCAACGAAACCACCTTGACCAGTGCGGGTTCGCGTGACATTTTTATCGCCAGATACAATGCGAACGCTATGCTGCAATGGGCCAAACGGGCGGGGGGTAGTAACTCTAATGACCATGGATTGGCCATCATTGTGGACGCTTCTAATAACAGCTATGTAACGGGTTTCTTCAATGCGTCTGCAACTTTTGGAGAGGGTGAAGCTAATGAAACCACACTGACCAGTGCTGGTTCGTTTGACATTTTCATGGTTAAATATGACGCCGACGGTTTGCTGCTCTGGGCTAAAGAGGCCGGCGGTTTATCTTTTGATTTCGGGGCAGGCATCTCTGTGGATGCTTTTAATAACAGCTATGTAACAGGTGTCTTTGAAGCTTCACCGATCTTTGGGCGGGGAGAAGCCAATGAAACCACCCTAACCAGTGCGGGTTTAGGTGATATTTTTGTAGCCAGGTATAACGCCGAAGGTTTGTTATTGTGGGTTAAACCGGCTGGCGGTTCTGAGGGTGAAAGAGGCTCTGGAATTGCGGTAGATGCTTCCGGTAACAGCTATGTAACTGGCGAATTCGAAGGGTCTGCGACTTTTGGAGCGAGTGGAGTCAATGAAACCACGTTGAATAGCACGGGCGCAACTGACATTTTTGTGGCCAAGTACAACGCCGCCGGTTTGCTATTGTGGGTCAAATCGGCTGGTGGTTCGGCCGGCGATGAAGGCTCTGGAATTGTAGTAGATGCATCCGGTAGCAGTTATGTGACCGGCGAATTCGAAGGGTCTGCCACTTTTGGAGCGGGTGAAGCCAATGAAACCACGTTAAATACAGCACGCCCCACAGGCCTTTTTCTGGCCAATTATGACCCTGACGGCTTACTCTTATGGGCGAAAAAGGCGAGTGAAGGTTTTTCTCAAGTTGGTTTTGGTGTTCGGGTTGGGCTAGATGCATCGAATAACAAGTATATATCAGGTCTTTTTGAAGGGTTTATGACTTTTGGTACAGGCGAAACCAATGAAACTATGTTGAGCAGTGCGGGTGATAGTGACATTTTTGTAGCCAAGTACGGATCGGGCTCCCCAACAAGCGTGGACGAGACTTCGATTCTGATTGACGATTTCAAGTTGGCGCAGAACTACCCAAATCCGTTCAATCCTGCAACCATAATTTTCTTTGAGTCACCAAAAGCCGTCCAAATCAGTTTGGCAATTTATAACTTGAGAGGTCAATTAGTCCGTACCCTAGTTTCAGGGGAAGCACTGCCAGGGAGACAGCAAGTGATCTGGGATGGCACGGATAACAAGGGTCGGGACGTGGCGAGCGGAATTTACATCTACAAATTAAATGCCGGCGAGCTCACGGCTACAAAAAAGATGATACTGCTTCAATAAATACTGTCCATGACAAAGGGTGGTTGCCAGTGACTTTAAATCAAATTCACGTGTATTTTAGTATCCCTTAATATACTAAATCCGGGAGAACCTTTAACGTAATATCAATCGGCTTCACTGGATGTTACTGCTGTTCTTGAAACCAGCCTGGTCACCTGATGGTACCAGAAAAGCCAGGTCAGCTTTTAGAGTGGGAATTATGAAATTTATGGTATTGAGAGTCCGAAGGACTGATTCAGAATCCGGTTTAAGGAATACATGCGGTCAACCAACTTCGATTTTATTGGCGATCGCGCATGACGAAGAATAGTGAAGCGAGTGATCTGTTTATTTGTAATGCCTATGTAAACGCAACGTGCATTCAAGGGCTTATGATGAAAATCGGAACAAAGTTGTTCTTTTCGGTGGTGCTGGAATTTCAAAAGTGTGTGGAGACACATGGGAATGGATCAACTATGACTGGAACCGGGTTAGCACCAGTGGTCAGGTGCCAAGGACATGATACTTGGGAATACAACGGTTTTGCTTGTCGAAAAATCAGCATTTCCGGCCCCATTGCCCGAAATCATTGTGCAATGGGGGATAATATTAAAAACAAAGGAACTGTTCTCTTTGGAGGACATGATGGAGAAAATATCTTCGGTGACACCTGGGCATTTGCTGATAAAACCTGGACATTATTAAGAAAAATGGAATTTATGGCGCGTATCAAGCACAATTATTGATGGTATGCTTTTTACCTTAATTTTGCAAATATGATAGTCAACCCCCGATTTTTTTCAGAATCAATGTTTTGGAGGATCACAATGTTTAAAAGTTACCTGATTTTAGCTTTTCGCAATTTACGCAAACACAAGGACCATTCAATAATCAACATCTTCGGGCTTTCTGTTGGGATAGCCCTTGGTATCCTCATTTTTCTCTTTGTTCGCCATGAACGGTCTTATGATCAGTTTCACGAAAAATCGGATCGAATCGTCCGGGTCTGGCGCACTCTGCACCACCCCTCTCGGGGTGAGTTTCCAAGCGTATTTGTTCCGTACGTCTTTGGGGAGGTTTTGAGCGATTCTTACCCTGAGGTAAAGAATGTTGTGAGACTTGCGAGGATATTGAGCGTACCGGTTCGCAAAGATGATGACGTCTTCACGGAAAAGGTACATTTAACCAGCCCTGAATTTTTTGATGTTTTCTCTTTCCAGATCTCCAAAGGAAATGCACAGCATCCGTTGGATGATCTCAACTCAGTGGTCATCACCCAGGAAATTTCTAAAAAATATTTTGGAGAACTTGACCCTGTCGGCAAAGAACTACTCATCCGGTTGACTGATCGGGAAGAATCTTTTACCGTCACTGCGGTCACTGAAAATATACCCGATAACTCATCGATCGATTTTGATTTTCTGATCAATTTCGAGAGAGCTAGAGAGGTGGCCGGCCCGATTTTTTTCGAATCGTGGCGAGCTGCTTTTGCTGAAATGTACATTGAATTATCCAACAATACAACCTTCACCGCATTTGAAGAGAAAAAACCTGCAATGGTGGCGCTTTATGAAAGCGGACTGGGTGACGAGATGCGAGTGAGTTTAAATTTTCAGAAGCTTTCCGAGCTACACCTCAGCACTGAAGTCAACGACGAAGTCGTACAAACCAGCAATCCGCTCCACTCCTATATATTGTCCGGCCTGGCCATACTCATCTTATTTATTGCCGGAGTGAATTTTATGACCCTCTCGCTAGCACGCTCGATGGATCGTACCAAAGAGGTTGGCATCCGCAAGGTTATGGGCGCGATCAAGTCTCAGTTGATTCAGCAGTATCTCGGCGAAGCCCTGCTGATTACTTTTTTCTCTTTGTTGCTCGGTCTTGCATTAGCTCAGGTGGTGTTGCCGGTATTCAATGAGATTTCAGACAAGGAACTGCTTTTCAGCTTTGATTCCACATTTGTGTTGTTTTCTCTATTATTGGTGTGCCTAATCGGCTTATCCGCCGGCGCTTATCCAGCCATGATTTTGTCCCGCTTCGATCCCGCAGTTGTTTTGAGGAAATTGACTAAGATTCGATCTAAAAACCTATTGAGTCGGACTCTGGTAGTCTTGCAATTTTCCATCACTGTCTTCTTAATTACCGCAACTTTGATTATGCACAGGCAGCTCAATTTTATGAAAGAAAAAAATCTGGGCTATGATCGCGAGAGAATTGTTCAAATTCCTTTGGGTAGCCAAGGAAGTGAGGCAGAGCAGACATTTAAATTGTACAAAAATGAATTAGAAAAGCACAACAGAATAATTGGGGTAGCAGCAGCAATGAACCCCTTTGGCTTGGAGTGGGCCACTTTGGGATATACTGACGAATTTGGTAATGAAATCAGATTCGTTTATAATCAAGTGACTTACGATTTTGTTGAGACAATGGGTATGGAAATCGTTGAAGGACGCGATTTCTCCGAAGAATATGCTACAGACTACCGCGATGCTATCATTGTCAATAAGGCTTTTCTGCAACGCTTAGGTTGGCAAAGCGGAATTGACCAGACACTCCCTGAAAAGTTCAATCGCGATATGAGAATTGTTGGTGTGGTCAGTGATTTTCACATAAGCTCATTGCACGAGGAAATTAGGCCTCTGGCTCTTACTTTGAGTCGAATCCCGCTGAGCAAAATAGAGTACGGCCGGGGGATCGGTAACTCCGTTTCGCTTTCTTCTGTGATAATAAGAATTGCCGCAGGAGAGACACAACCGGTTTTGGACTTTTTGCGTACAAAATGGCAGCGTGTAGCAGTCAATCAGCCCTTCGACCTTGAGTTCCTCGACCGGACCATCGATGCGCAGTACCGACAAGAGCAGCGTTGGGGGGAGATTATCAATTATTCGTCGATGCTGGCCATTACTATCGCTTGCCTGGGTTTATTTAGTCTAGTGAGCCTCAGTTTAGAAAGACGCGTCAAGGAAATCGGCATCCGCAAAGTGCTAGGCGCTTCGGTGCGTGGCATCGTGACGAAACTCTCAAAAGACTTCGTCAAATTGGTTCTTGTGGCCAACGTCATCGCCTGGCCGGTGGCCTGGTACGCTATGAACAGGTGGCTGCAAGATTTTGCCTACCGCATCGACATCGGCTGGTGGGTGTTTACGCTGGCCGCTGGACTGGCGCTGGTGATTGCGCTGCTGACGGTGAGCACGCAGGCGGTGCGTGCGGCGCTGGCAAATCCGGTGGAGTCTTTGAGATATGAGTAATGGAAAATCGCGATTCGTAAATGGTATAGCGAAAAATCCGTAAACCGTAAAAACGCGAATGCACTTTCATCCCCAACACCGATTTAGTTTTACGGGTTTACGAAGAACGAATTTAACGATTTCCAAGAATTAAGGAGATCTGGCAGAGGTAAAATCATCTTGGGCCAGCGAAAACTCGTTTCACTTCTCACTTTTTACGTTTCACGTAAAGGAGAAATCATGTTTAAAAATTATCTCAAAATTGCTTTAAGAAACGTCCTCAAACAGAAAAGCTACTCGATCATCAACACTTTTGGCCTGGCAATTGGTATGACCAGCTGCCTTTTGATTTTTCTGTATGTTGTAGATGAGTTCAGTTATGACCGTTTTCACGAACAGGCGAATTCAATCTACCGCATGAACTGGGATTACAAG
>Ga0209980_10002221_pt1 | contig 10612 bp, 9 predicted proteins | sample CR02metaG_FD_183611 | JGI IMG/M metagenome (GOLD analysis project Ga0209980, IMG submission 183611) | Deep subsurface microbial communities from Mariana Trench to uncover new lineages of life (NeLLi) - CR02 metaG (SPAdes) (version 2) | ecosystem: Environmental > Aquatic > Marine > Ocean trench >... | reverse complement strand
GCCGCGCGGATCGTCGGCGCCCGGGTGTTCGGCCGCGGCCTCGACCGGGCGCGCCATTCGGCCGAGCTGAAAGCGGCGCTCGGCGGCCTCAAGGGGCCGCTCATGAAGATCGCCCAAATCCTCGCCACCATCCCCGACGCCCTGCCGCCGGAATACGCCGAGGAGCTGCGGCAGCTTCAGTCCAATGCCCCGGCCATGGGCTGGCCTTTCGTGCGCCGGCGCCTGCGCGGCGAGCTCGGCGCCGATTGGCAGGCGCGTTTCGAGTCGTTCGAGCACGAGGCGGCGGCCGCCGCCTCCCTCGGCCAGGTCCACCGCGCGGTGGCGCCCGACGGCCGCGCGCTGGCCTGCAAGCTGCAGTACCCGGACATGGCCTCCACCGTCGCCGCCGATCTGGGCCAGCTCAAGTTGGCGTTCGCGATCTACCGGCGCTACGACCGGGCGATCGACCCCAGCGATATCTACAAGGAACTGTCCGAGCGCCTGCGCGAGGAGCTCGACTACGGGCGCGAGGCGCGCCACATGGACCTGTTCCGGGCCATGTTGGCGGACGAGCCGGACATCCACGTGCCCGAGGTGTTGCCCGAGCTCTCCACCGACCGCCTGCTGACCATGACCTGGCTGGAGGGCCGGCCGCTGCTCGACTTCGCCGCCGCGACCGGGGAGGTCGCGTTGCGCAACCGGGCCGCCATGAACATGTTTCGCGCCTGGTACCTGCCGTTCTACGGCACCGGGGTGATCCACGGCGACCCGCACCTGGGCAACTACACGGTGCGCGAGGACGGCGCGGTCAACCTGCTCGATTTCGGCTGCGTCCGGGTGTTTGCGCCCAAATTCGTCAAAGGCGTGATCGACCTCTACCACGCGCTCGAACGCGGCGACGAGGCGCTTGCGGTCTCCGCCTACGAGACCTGGGGTTTCGTCAACCTGTCGGTTGAGGTTCTCGACGTGCTCAATATGTGGGCGGACTTTGTCTATGCGCCGCTGCTGGAGGACCGCGCCCGGCGCATCCAGGAAACCGACGGCACCATGTACGGCGCCAACGTGGCGGCCAAGGTGCACCGCGAACTGCGCCGCCTCGGCGGCGTCACGCCGCCGCGCGAGTTCGTGCTGATGGACCGCGCCGCGATCGGGCTCGGCTCGGTGTTCACCCACCTCAAGGCCGAGATCAACTGGTACCGCCTGTTCCACGAGCTGATCGGCGACTTCGACGCCGAGGTCCTCGCCCGCCGCCAGGCCAGCGCGCTCGAAGCGGCAGGGCTGAATGCGCCGGGCTAGTTCCGGGCGCGCGCGACCCATCGAAATACGCAATTCGTCTCAAGGTATTTGCTTCGCCGGACGCGGTCCTCGCAACGGCCGGTCCGGCGCTCGTTTCTGGGCCCGCGGCGGACGCCCTCACCATCTCGCATTCGTCCCGCGTTTCCGCGCAGGCCTCGGCCGAGGCCGAGAAGGCGCCGGGGCGCCTCGCCTTCGCAAAGATCAAGAAGACGGCCACCGCGCCCGGTTACATGCTGGTCAAAAACGACAGCGGCCGCGCTCAGCCGTTTCCCAATGGTGAAACTTCGCCGAGCTGTATCACCGAAACGATCACGGTGTTGATCGGCCGGCCCGGTCCGATCGAGGTCCGAAATCCGCGTTCACGTCGCGTGTTCGGCCGATTCCCCCTATCCAAACTCAGACGTTTGACCGCGTTTGCACGGATCTGGCATCTCCCATCCATGGCCGTTATTCTCTGGTTCGAAGGAGAGGGGGCCGTGACAGAGCGGCCTGCCGCTCTTTGTGCCGATATTCGAGTCGGACCATCCAGCGAAGATTTGCGATATCGAAGCGTGACCCGAATGGCCCCAAAAGGTGAACATGTCGAATTATGCGCAATCTCACCCGTCGGTACGCATCAGCGCCAAGCGGTTCCGGCAATCCCCGTACTTCCATTGCTACGCCCACGCCGATGCGATCCTGGGTGTGTATGGGAAGCGCTTTTATGCGCTGTCACTGGGTGAGGACCCGGTCTCCCGTTATTGGGCCCTGAGGCAAAATGTCGTGCAATACGATGTTCCCGAACGGCCGGTCGAAATATCGGGCCCGGACGCGATCCGCCTGCTCGAGCAGGTATTCACCAGAAATGTGGCCAACCTCCCGATAGGACGGGCCCAGTACACGATCGCATGCCTGCCAGGTGGTGGAATTCTGATGGATGGTGTGTTGCTTCGATTGGAAAGGGATCGATTTTGGTATGTCCACGCGGACGGCGAGTTCGACACCTGGTTGATCGCGCGCGGGCTCGGCATGGAGGTCATGATTCGCGACCCCGACTCTTGGGTCCTGCAGGTCCAAGGGCCTAGATCGTTGGATGTGCTGGCGGCCGCCTGTGACGATGGCATGCCGGACGCGTTCAATTATTTCGACGTGACCGAATGCCGGTTGGGCGGTCAGAGCCTGCTGGTATCGCGAACCGGATGGACCGGCGAGTTGGGCTTCGAGGTTTACACGAACGGCGATGCAACCGATGGCGAGGCGCTATGGAACCATTTGATGGCCGCGGGCGAAGCCTTCGGGATCCTCAGCAGCGGCCTGGAGTCCATGGGTATCCGCCGGATCGAGGCGGGAATTCTGGACTACGGCACCGATATGGATCGAACCATGACGCCGTTTCAGGCGAACTTGGGGCGCTTCGTGGACCTCGAAAAAGCGGACTTTATCGGCCGAGAGGCCTTACGCCCCGCCGACCCACGGCCACTGCTTTACGGACTTAGGTGCCCAACATCGATTCCTTGGGCCGGTCTCGATGTTCGGGGGGACGGCGAAACGATCGGTCATATGACGGCCGGCGCCTGGTCGCCGTGTCTCGATTGCGGGATCGGGTACATACGCTTGAGCGCAGCCGACCATCGGCATGCGAAGCTGGTGTCTGTGATCGACCGCAACGGCGATTCCCATGCCGCCGAGATCGTACCCCTGCCCTTTTATGACCGCGAAAAGAAGATTCCGCGAGGCCTGGATACCAGCATTCCAAAACCGCCGGAATGATTGTTTGCCGCCAAAAAAAAGCCGTTTGGGACGTACGATCTTATGAGAGAACGGCCAGCCGGGACTTGAACTCCTGGGCCGCCTTGGCGAAACCACCGTCCGAACCGTCGATGAAATGCACGTGCTCGCTTCGTTCGAGGCTGAACACCAGGCAAGTCATCAAGGCCGTGTCGGTGACGTGAACGCCATAGACCAGGCGTCCCGCGTCCTGCTCGCGCTTTAGGTGCCGTTCGATGAGTTCGGCTTGACTTTCGCTCACGTCCAGAACCATCCGGAGGATCCCGTCATACTTCCGGAAGTCGGTATTCGAACGAAGCTCGTCCCGGTAGACAGGTGCGTTGTATGCGCCGGCCCGGCGATCGAAACGTTCGCACCAAAACTGGATCAGGGACGAGGCCAGGACCGCGACGTAGCGCCTCAGGAAGGTCTGGCGGCCGGCGGTGGCACGGGCTTCCAGCACCAGGCCTCGCGGCGGCCATCCGAACTTCATCGAGCGAACGCTGGCCGGGGCCGAGTCTTGGAGGCGGTGACCGAGAATATCGGAGATCGCCCGCACGACGTCGCTGAGCACGCCGCTTTGGCCGGCTGGATCGCTCTTGGTGGCTTGAACCATAATAGTCATCATGCGCCCACTTCGGGGGATCAGCGGTTCCCATCGGCACGACAAACCTTGAAGGTCGGGCGCACCGACTTCCGATTGCGCCGTCAGCAGATATGGGCTGCCCGGCGCGGCGCTCTTCAGCAAGCTGTCCGAAAGCTCGACGCCGCCGCCGGCGAACATGGCCAGGTAGTTTCCTGAGCTGAGCTGGTATTTGCGAACCCGAACGTCGGTGCCTTTTGCACGCAAATCCACGACCGGAATCGCCCCGACGCGCAAAAGCAACCCGAAGGTAGCTCGGGATATCTCCTGGAGACCGATCAGCGCATCACCCGCCGCTTCGCGCTGCGAGCCGGGTACGACAACGGTGCCCCCGTCGCCGCCGAAGACAAAGGGGACTTCGATGCCGCCGCAGGTGTTGAGCACGGCAGTGATCGACGCCGCCCCAACCATGTTGACGTCCTTGTAGCGCCCCTCTTCGATCGCTCGCGTCGATCCCTGGACATCGGCGATCAACACGACCCAATCATCGGGCACCGGCTCATAGGCGTCGAACTCGACGAACTCGGTGAAGTCGTAAAACGGCGCAAGCGTCGTGTAGAACAGGTCGGATTTCCCGGAACCGGCGCGCTCGGCGGCCATCGGCCCCCTCACGCCGTTGGGCGATCGAGGTATTCCCGGAGCGGTGCCAGGCTGTCCGGGTCGCCCGCGATCTCCTTGTTGGCGAACTCGATCGCCACGACCTCGTGATCGGTCAGCACCTTGAGGGCAGGCAGATCGTCCTCCGGCGCCAGGCGCTCCAACGCCTCGAACTCATCGAGGTAGGCTGGATACCGGGCGGCCATATACGCCACGAATTCCGTCCAGCTGTAACGCCGGTGCCGTTCGACATGGGCCGCGCCCAGGGCTTTGAGCACCGACTCATCCCTTGGCACCAGGCCGTGTCTATCCAATAGGGGCCGGACCACCTCGGCGGCCCGGCGCTCGACTTCGGCCAGCAGGACGAGCTTCCCGCGCTCGGCCGCGCCGCCGATATGCTCGGCCAGTCCGTGGAAATAGGCCACCCCCATGACCTCCTCCTCATAGTATTCGAGAAGCGTCTTCAGGTAGACCGCGCTGGCCGTCCGCGCCATCGCTCCATCGCCTTCCATGCGAGCCGTTCCCGCCACAGATTACCGGCCCGCAGGTTACCGGGGCGGCGCACCCGGGGGTAGCCGTATTTCGCCCGCGGCGGTGTGGTGCCGGCCGCGGGCGCGAGGCCGAGCAATAATCCTTGAATCCGGGGGACTCAGGCGTCATTAAGGGGTCCGAAACGTCCGCCGTGGCAGGTTTGGGGCGCTTGCCACGGATCGGGCCCGCCGCGGCCCGGTCGCCATATCACCAACGGGGAACGCCAGACATGAAGATCGCCATCCCGAGGGAGCGGCGCGCGCAGGAAACCCGTGTCGCGGCCTCGCCGGATACCGTGAAGAAGCTGATCGGCCTGGGCTGCGAGGTCGCGGTCGAGAAGGGCGCTGGCGCGGCGGCCGCCTACACCGACGCGGCCTACCAGGAGGCCGGCGCCACCCTCGCCAAGGACGCCGCCGCCGCCTGCAAGGACGCTGCGGTGGTGCTCAAGGTGCGCGGGCCCGAGGCCGGCGAACTCGCCGCCCTGCCTTCGGGCGCGGTGCTGATCGCCATGCTCGATCCCTACCGCGCCGGCGACGAGCTGAAAGCCGTCGCCGAGGCCGGGCTGACCGCCTTCGCCATGGAGCTCCTGCCCCGAATTACCCGGGCCCAGTCCATGGACGTGCTGTCGTCCCAGGCCAACCTGGCTGGCTACAAGGCGGTGCTCGACGCGGCCAGCGAATACGGTCGGGCCTATCCCATGCTGATGACCGCCGCCGGCCGCATCAACCCGGCCCAGGTCCTGGTCATGGGTGCGGGCGTGGCCGGCTTGCAGGCGATCGCCACGGCCCGGCGCCTGGGTGCGGTGGTCCACGCGACCGACGTGCGCCCGGCAGCCAAGGAGCAGGTCGAGAGCCTGGGCGCCAAGTTCGTCGCCGTCGAGGACCAGGAGTTCAAGGAGGCGGAGACCGCCGCCGGCTACGCCAAGGAGATGAGCGACGATTACAAGACCAAGCAGGCCGACCTCATCGCCGAGACCCTGCCCAAGATGGACGTGGTGATCACCACCGCGGCGATCCCGGGCCGGCCGGCGCCCAAGCTGATCTCCGCCGAGATGGTCGCATCCATGAAGCCGGGCTCGGTGATCGTGGATCTGGCGGTCGAGACCGGCGGCAACTGCGAGCTGGTCGAGGCCGGCAAGGTGGTCACCAAGCACGGGGTCAAGATCGTCGGGCATTTGAACGTGCCCGGGCGCCTGGCGGCGGACGCCTCGATGCTCTACGCCAACAACGTCTTCAACTTCGTCTCCCTGCTCTACGACCAGGAGAGCCAGGCGCTCGCCATCGACTGGGACGACGAGATCGTGACCGGCACCTTGGTGACCCGGGACGGCGCGATCGTGCATCCGGCGCTGGTGCCGGCCGGCGCGGCGCCGGTATCGGAACCCGAGGCCGAGGCCGAGGCGGAATCCGAAGCCGAAGCGGAAACGACCGAGACCGGGCCTGAAGAGACCGGGCCAAAGGAGGCCGGCAGCGATGACTAGCCATGCATTCATCGAAAAGGCGCAGGGCCTGGCCGCCGACGCCGTCGAGCTGTCCCAGGGACTGAACGAGCTGGCGCACGAGGCGGTCGGCCTGGCCGCGCGGGGCGCCGAGACCTCCGGCGGCACCTCGCCGCTGGTCATGGGGATCACGGTCTTCGTGCTCGCGGTCTTCGTCGGCTACCACGTGGTCTGGCGGGTCACCCCGGCGCTGCATTCGCCGCTCATGTCGGTGACCAACGCGATTTCCTCGGTGATCATCGTCGGCGGCCTGATCGCGGCGGGCGCCGGGGTCGCCGGGGGCGCGGGGGGCGCGGGCTTCAGCGAGATCATGGGCTTCCTGGCGGTGACGCTGGCCTCGATCAACATCTTCGGCGGCTTCATCGTGACCCAGCGCATGCTGGCCATGTTCAAGCGCAAGCAGAAGTAGGCGGGAGACGACCATGGATCAAAACCTCGCCTCCCTGCTCTACCTCGGCGCCTCGGTGTGCTTCATCCTGGCGCTGCGTGGGCTGTCGCACCCGGAGACCAGCCGCGGCGGCAACCGCCTCGGCATGATCGGCATGGCGATCGCGGTCGCGATCACCCTCGCCATGCTGCCGGAGGTCGACTTCGTACTGATCCTGGCCGGAGTCCTGGTCGGCGGCACCATCGGCACGGCGATCGCGCTCAAGATCCAGATGACCGCGCTGCCGCAGCTGGTCGCGGCGTTCCACTCCCTGGTCGGCCTGGCCGCGGTGTTCGTGGCGGCGGCCGCGTTCACCAACCCGGCCGCCTACGGCCTCGGCGTGCCCGGCCACATCGGTGCCGCCAGCCTGGTCGAGATGTCGATCGGCGCCGCGATCGGTGCCATCACCTTCACCGGTTCGATCATCGCCTTCGCCAAGCTGCAGGCGCTGATGAGCGGCAAGCCGATCATCTTTCCCATGCAGCACTGGCTGAATTTGGGCCTCGGCATCCTGACCGTGCTGCTGGTGGTGTGGCTGAGCACGGCGGAGTCCGGCGTCGCCTTCTGGGCCATCGTGGCGGTCTCGCTGGCGCTCGGCGTGCTGATCATCATCCCGATCGGCGGCGCCGACATGCCGGTCGTGATCTCCATGCTCAACTCCTATTCGGGCTGGGCCGCCTGCGGCATCGGCTTCACCTTGCAGAACAACCTGCTGATCGTGGCCGGCGCGCTGGTCGGCTCCTCGGGCGCGATCCTCAGCTACGTCATGTGCAAGGGCATGAACCGCTCCTTCGTCTCGGTGATCCTGGGCGGCTTCGGCGGCGAGACCGCGGGCCCGGCGGCGGGCGAGGCGGGCGAGAAGACCTACCATCAGGGCGCCGCCGCCGACGCCGCCTTCATGATGCGCAACGCCGAGAAGGTGATCATCGTGCCGGGCTATGGCTTCGCGGTCGCCCAGGCCCAGCATGCCCTGCGCGAGATGGCCGACCTGCTCAAGGCCGAGGGCGTCGAGGTCAAGTACGCGGTCCATCCGGTGGCCGGGCGCATGCCCGGGCACATGAACGTGCTGCTCGCCGAGGCCAACGTGCCCTATGACGAGGTCTTCGAGATGGCCGAGATCAACCGCGAGTTCGCCGAGGCCGACGTGGCCCTGGTGATCGGCGCCAACGACGTGACCAACCCCTCGGCGCGGACCGACCGGAGCTCGCCGATCTACGGCATGCCGATCCTCGATGTCGACAAGGCGCGCCAGATCTTCGTGATCAAGCGCACGATGGCGTCGGGCTATGCCGGGGTCGACAACCCGCTGTTCTACCTGGACCACAACATGATGCTGCTCGCCGACGCCAAGAAGATGTGCGAGGACATCGTCAAGGCGCTCGATCGGTAGCGGCGCGCGCGTCGGCGCACCCGAATTTAGTATTGTGTCCCCACAATTAGTTTTGGGGACACAATACTAATTTACCCCGCGCGTCGCGACAGCGGTCGGCCGCGGCCTTGGATTTTGCGTGATTCTCTGAGAGGGTCGCTCGGGCGCCCGGCCCGTGTGATCGGGCAGCGCCGGGTCGTGAGGGGGGCTCGGGTCTAGAAGCCCTCGCGCTCCATGCGCTTGCGCAGCAGCTTGCGGTGCCGGCGCACCGCCTCGGCCCGCTCCCGTTTCTTGCGCGCGGAGGGTTTCTCGAAGCTTCGGCGCAGCTTCATCTCACGAAAAACGCCCTCACGCTGCAGCTTCTTCTTGAGCACGCGGAGGGCCTGATCGACGTTGTTGTCGCGAACCTGTACCTGCACCTTGGCTTCGACGCTCCTTTTCCGGTCCGGCCGCCGGACCCGCGAGGGCGCGTGGGGCGGAGTTGGGGACACCAATCACCAACGCTCCGGCAAGCTGCCGGTGCGGGCCGGTCTTGGTAACACAGCCCGGGGGCCCTGTGAAGCCCAATCTGGGCCGCCGGTTAAGGCTTTCGAAACCCCGACCCGGACCTGGCGCAGGGGTGCCGCCTGGCCGCTTTACCGGCCCCGGCCCAGGCGCCATATTACGCCCATGGCCATACTCAAGATCGCCCGCATGGGGCACCCGGTGCTCGGCCAGGTCGCGGCGCCGATCGAGGACCCGGGCGCGCCCGAGCTGCGCCGGCTGGTCGCGGACATGCTGGACACCATGGAGGACGCCGGCGGCACCGGGCTGGCGGCGCCCCAGGTCTACGTGCCCCGCAGGCTGGTGATCTTCTTCGTCTCCGCCGGCCGCGCCGAACGCGAGGCCCGGGGAGAGGATCGGCGCGAGGACGGCCCCGAAAGCGACCAGGAACCGGCCGATGCGGCCGAGGAAGTCGAGGAAGTCGAGGAAGTCGAGGAAATCGAAGAAGTGCCGCTCACCGTGCTGATCAACCCAGTCATCGAGCCCATCGTGGCGCCCGGGGGCGAGGCGATGGTGACGCGCTGGGAGTCCTGCCTTTCGGTGCCGGACCTGGCCGGCCGGGTGCCGCGCCACCGGGCGATCCGCTATCGCGGGATCGGCCTGGACGGGCAGGAGATCGCGCGCGAGGCGCGGGGTTTCCACGCCCGGGTGGTCCAGCACGAATGCGACCATCTGGATGGGATCCTCTATCCCCAGCGCATGACCGATCTCTCGCTTCTCAGCTTCACCTCGGAACTGGGCGCCCGGTCCCGGGCCGAGGCGGCCGAGGACGAGGCCGTCTGCGCGCCGCGAAACAGGAGGACGTCATGCGTATCGAGGAAACCCGCGACCAGCTGATCGCTGCCGCGCTCGCCCATGTGCCCTTCGACGGCTGGACCGGGCGCGCGCTGCGGGCCGGCGCCGCCGATCTCGGCCTCGATGCGGCGCGCGCCGCCAATGCCTTCCCAGGCGGTCCGGCGGAGTTGCTCGAGGCGTTCAGCGCCGACATCGACCGGCGCATGCTGGCGGCGTTGGAAGCGCGCGACCTCAAGGCCATGAAGCATCGCCAACGCGTCGCCACCGCGGTGCGCGCGCGCCTCGAGTTGCTCGCCCCGCAGCGCGAGGCGGTGCGCCGCGGCCTGAGCTTCCTGGCCGCGCCGAGGAACGCCGCGCTCGGCGCCAAGTGCCTGTACCGCAGCGTGGATGCGATCTGGCACGCCGCCGGCGACACCTCGACCGACTACAACTTCTACACCAAGCGCCTGCTGCTCGCCGGGGTCTATTCCGCGACGCTGCTGTTCTGGCTGAACGACGAATCGACGGGTTTTTCCGAGACCTGGGCGTTCCTGGACCGGCGCCTCGCCGAGGTGATCAGGCTCGGCGGCAGCCTGGGGCGCGCCGTCGGCGGCCTGCTCGACCTGCCCGACCGAATCCTGCGCGCCCGCCCCGGCGCGGGTATGCGCGCCGGCCTCTAGCCGAGGTTTCGGGGGTCATTATTCAGGCGCTCATGAGCCAGTGCCGCGAAGGGCGAGGGCCGTTCTTCTCCCAGATTCGGACGCATCCGTGGCCTCGGCCGGATTTCCGCCTAAGACCCAACCCGGACATTTCGTGCTCATTGAATTGTAGTAATCCGCGAGCGCTTTTAGCACCGCTACACTGCCGCTTCATCAGCGAAACGGCACCGCACGATCTTGGCTAATTCGGCAAACCGGCCTTGTGCAGGCTATCGCGAAGGTGCTCGCGATCGGTAGCGTTCTTGTAAGGCAAGCTCGCGATGTATTTCTCGGTCGAGAAGTCGGGGTTCAGACGTAGGGTGTCCGCCTTCTGCTTCGCGGCTTCGTGATCGATCCCCGATGCGGCATAACAAGCCGCCATCTCGGCGCTATGCTGGTAACGCACGACACGGACTTGCTTATAGGCCTCGATGGCGTCCTCGTAACGGCGATCGGCACGAAGAGCGCGCCCCAACAGATGAGCAAAGCCATCGGCCCCGAGCGGGTCGAG
>Ga0209980_10002219_pt1 | contig 10614 bp, 9 predicted proteins | sample CR02metaG_FD_183611 | JGI IMG/M metagenome (GOLD analysis project Ga0209980, IMG submission 183611) | Deep subsurface microbial communities from Mariana Trench to uncover new lineages of life (NeLLi) - CR02 metaG (SPAdes) (version 2) | ecosystem: Environmental > Aquatic > Marine > Ocean trench >... | reverse complement strand
AGATCCCGGTCGGTTCGATGTCATCGTCACCGACAACATGTTCGGCGACATCATCACCGACCTCGGAGCCGCCATCCAGGGCGGCCTTGGCATTGCCTCGGGGGGCAACATCAACCCGCAGGGGGTCTCCATGTTCGAGCCGATCGGGGGCACGGCGCCCGGCTTCGAGGGGACAGGAAAGATCAATCCTCTCGCCGCCATCGGTGCCGCCGCCATGCTGCTTGCCGAGCTCGGCGAGACCGAGGCCGCCGAAGCTGTCGAGCGGGCCGTCGCCGAAGTGGCCGGCTCGCTTCCTTCGTTGCGGGCGGGTGAGATGGGGCTGACCACCGCAGGCGTCGGTGACCGCGTCACCTCCTCGGTCGGCGGCTGACGCCCGACGACCTCCGCTAAGTCATCTCGAGTCGGTGATGTGCGTGGTGATGACGGGGATGGGCCTAGGGTCGGTAGGGGCCCACCCTGCACCCGCATCCATCGGCGCGAGGGACCAACACCCATGCAAGCCGCGAAGCCTCGGGCAGGGACTCGATCGTTGGCAACCCGCGGATCAGGGGGTCCCGGTCGCTGATATCAGCGCCTCGGTGAGGTAGCCGCCGTAGGAACGGGAAGTCGCGAGCAATAGGGCACCCTCCATTCGCACGATCTCGGTGGCGATGCCGGCGACCGCGGTTCGGGCCGCACGACCCTCGGGGAATACCCGGGCATCGAAGTCGAGTGCGCATACCTTGGGCAGCGCTTCCAGCGCAACCGTCTCCGGTATCGACACCATTGCCCAGACGTGAGCGAGATCCACCACATGGGCTCCCTCTGGGCGTGATCCGAGCACGCTCCATTGTCCCGGCGACACGCTCCAGGTGAGTCCGGCGGTGCCGCGGATCGCATGACCAACGGCACAGAACGGAGACGGCTCCTCGAAAATCCGCCACTTCGGGATGAGCGACAGATCGGTCCAACCCTGCGGCAGGCCGGCCACGGGAGATCGGGCGAGCGGTCCTGCGTCAGCCACGGAGCCGCAACCCTTCCGGGTCGAAGTGGCTGTGGTGTTCCATCACCGTGGCCATCATCCGCGCCCCGTCGGGTGTCACTATGGAGACGACGGAGCCGGGTGCGGCGAGACCGGCCTCCACCTGGGCGAGACAGATGGCACGACCCAGGGTCGGCGACAGCCGCGAAGAGGTCACCCGGCCGACGATCTGGTCGCCGTCGACGATCTGACTTGCCTCGGGTGGCACCGCAAGCGGGTCGATCGGCTGGAGGGCGACGACCAAGGGTGACGGCTGTCCTTCAGACTGCCAGCCGATCTCCGGCTTCCCGGCGAAATCGTCCTTGTCGGCTTTCACTGCCCAGCCGAGACCCCCCTGGTAGACCCCCGTGAGGGCGTCCGTGTCCTGGCCAACGATGAGGTGGCCCTTCTCGAGCCGCATGATCCTTTGTGCCTCGACACCGAACGGTGCGACCCCGAGGTCTGCTCCGCGCTCGAGCAGGGTCTCCCAAACGTGCAGCCCGTACGACGCCGGGACATGAAGCTCGAATGACAGTTCCCCGGTGAACCCGATACGCCAGATGACACAGTCGGCGACTCCGGCCACCGTTCCCACCCGTACTCGCATGTACCCGAAGGCGTCGGCCGCGAGCTCGACATCGTCGACGAGGCGGGCGAGTAACTCGCGCGAGCTCGGACCGGCGACGTTGATGCTGGCGTAGCCGTCCGTGAAATAGGTCATTCGGATGTCGGACCCTTGGAACCTCGTTTGCAGCCACTCGTCCAGCCAGTTCCGCACGGCGCCGGCGCCGCTGGAGGTGGTCGTCATGAGATAGTGGTGCTCGCCGAGGCGGCCGGTGACGCCGTCGTCGAAGATGACGCCGTCTTCGCCGCACATCACTCCGTAGCGGACCGACCCGACCGCCAGCTTGCGCCATCTATTCGTGTACACGAACTCGAGAAGGTCGGGTATCTGCTTGCCCCGCAGGTCGATCTTCCCCAATGGGGTCAGATCGATGATCCCGACCTTGGTCCGGACATTGCGCACCTCGGCCACAGGGTCGCCGTAATGCTCTGGGCGGATCCATTGCCCCGCGACCAGGGGGGCCGCCCCGTTCGCCTCGTGCCAGCTCTGCATCGGCGTATGCCTGACCGGCTCGAACATTGGGCCCGCCAGGGCTCCCAGACTCACCGGGGCGTATGGAGGTCGCCAGGTCGTCGTCCCCACCTCGCCGATCCTCACCCCCGTGGCCTCGGCGTGGATCGCCACCGTGTTCGCTACCTCGAGCTTTCCCTGGATGGGCCCCATCGTCGCCGTCGTAAACCGTTTCGCCAGCTCGAGAGAGTCGTACCCCTCCCCCACCGCGGCAATGAGGTCTTGCGACGACACATCCTCGGAGTAGTCGACGATCCCATGCGTGCCGGCCCGGTACAGCTCCAGATGGTCCCCGGGCTGCAAATGGGCTATCGGCTGAGCGTCTGGGGCGGGCTCCGCCGAAGCTGCTGCGGGGGTCGCCGCCTGCCAGACCCGTCGCAACGTTGCTGCGCGCCTGGCTGCCTCGCGACCGACGGCCTCTCCATGGGCGACAATGGCCTCGACCCCGCCGTCTCCGATGATGCCCCCGGTTGCCATGACATTGTCGGGAAGAGCGTCGGGGAGAAACCTCGCAGCCTGTTGAGAATAAGTCGGCCGATCACCCGCCATGTTGAGGAGTGCCGTTGGGGTGGTCCACCCCACTGCGGTGACAAGCAGGTCGCACGTCACCTTGGTCCCGTCGGTCAGTTCCACGCTGCGCACTTGATTGCGGCCCGTTGCCCGGTGGATCCCTCCTCCGTCTCGAGCGTCCACGAGGGTGACGTCGATACCGACGCGCTGGAGGTCTGCGGCAGCCGCGTCGCCGCCGGCATTGGCCGTGAACACCACCGCACGCCTCCCCGGTTTCACCGCATAGATGTTGACGAGACGCCGCACCGCCGTCGACAGCATCACCCCGACAAGGTCGTTGCCCTCAAAGACGTATGGTCGTTCAATCGTCCCTGCCGCAACGACAAGCGTCTTCACCCTCGCCTTGACCAGCCGCTCGCTGATCCCCGGAATTCCCCGCTGCAGCACCGCCACCCAGTTGTCGTCGTAGCGGCCGCTCACCACAGAGTCCGTCATCACTTCGATGTTGTCGAGAACCGCCACCCGATCCCGTAGCTCGGTGAGAAGGGCCAGCTCGGTGGTGTCCCCCCAACGCAGATGACCGCCCAGGAATTGATGCTCGTCGACGAGCATCACCGATGCTCCGGCCTCGGCGGCGGCGATTGCGGCTGCCATACCCGCGGGGCCGCCTCCAGCAACCAACACATCGGGATGGGCGTAGCGGTGGTCGTAACGGCCCTGCGGCACCTCGGGCGGGACGTCGCCCCCCGAGCCGAACCGTCGCAGCACTCGCTGGTACATCGGTTGCAGCGACCGGGGCCGGATAAACGTCTTGTAGTAAAAGCCCGGTCCCAGCATCCGTCCTACGAGACGGTTCGCCGCCTTGACGTCGAAGCGCAGCGATGGCCACGCGTTTTGGGCTCGCACCTGCATCCCGGCCTGGATACGTCGCTGGCCCGCGCGAACGTTTGGTTCGGCGCCTACCTGGACGAACAGGTTGGGGTCGAGATGGTCCGCGGTGAGAATTCCCCGGCGTCTGTGGTACTTGAAGCTGCGGCTGAACACCCGCACGCCAGAGGCGGCGAGGGCAGAGGCGATGGTGTCCCCCTCCAAACCCGAGTAGCTGCGACCGTTCCAGCGGAACCGCAACGGACGTGTGCGATCGATCACCTCTCCGGGTTGTGGTGGCAGCCGCATGTCAGGCATCGGCGACGTCCCTGACCACTCGGATCTCGTTGCTCACCGTGTGTCGCTCGATGTGGAGAAACCGGCGGCACCCCATCCCGTGGAACCACAGCTCGTTGACCCAGTCGGCTTCGTTGGCCTCCTCGTAGAGGTAACGGCGCCACACCGAGGGCGTTGCATCCGGCATCGGGCGCACCGTTGGCTCCCCCTGGTGGTAGGTGAACTCCGTGTCGTTCCGCGGGCCGCAATGTGGACACACGATCAGCAGCATCTCCTAATGCCCTACCGCGGCAGCGGCGCGCTCACCGAGGAGCTCTCCCCGGTCGAACCGGTCGAGGCCAAACGACTGGATCAACTCCGGTACCTTGCCGGTGGCAACGAGCCGAGCGACCATCTCACCGGCCACAGGCCCCGCCTTGAAGCCGTACGTTCCCCAACCGACGTCGAGCACGAAGCCCTCAACCGGGGTGACGCCGATGATGGGGGCGAAGTCAGGAGTCAGGTCGCAGAGCCCTGCCCATTGCCGCAGCACACGCATCTCCTTGAGCGACGGCATCAGCGCCAGGACATGTTGAGCAAGCCCGGTGGCGAACTCGAGCGACCCCCGTGTCGAATACGATGAAAACGGGTCGACGCTGGCGCCAAACACCAGCTCACCGCGAGCGGTCTGTGACACGTAGACATGCAGCGATCCGGACACCACAACGGGGTGGAGAAAGGGACGCACCGGCTCGGTCACGGCAGCCTGCAACGGCCGGGTGACGATGGGGAGCCGCACCCCCGCCATTCCCGCGACCAGCGAGGCCCAGCCAGCCGTGCAGTTGACAACGATCGGGGTCGCGATCGGCCCGGCCGTGGTCTCAACCCCGGTCACCCTGTCGGCTGCAACATCTATGCCGACCACCTCAGTTTTCTGATGAATGTGGACACCGAGGGCACTGGCTCCCCTGGCATAACCCCACACGACGGCATCGTGGCGGACGATGCCGCCGGGCGGGTGCCACAACGCTCCAAGGATCGGGTAGCGGGGGCGTGTGGTCACGTCGATGAAGGGGGCCAGCTTCTTGACCTGGTGCGGGTCGATTACCTCGGAGTCAATGCCTTCGAACTTGTTGACCTCGGTTCGCCATCTCATCGATCGCAGCGAAGCGTCGTCATGTGCCAGGGTCATATGGCCACGCTGCTCGAAGAGCACATTGAAGTTGAGGTCCTCGGACAGGCGCTCGTAGAGCTCCAGGGAACGCTGATAGAAACGAGACCCCTCAGGGGTGAGGTAGTTGGAACGCACGATGGCGGTGTTACGGCCGGAGCCGCCGCCGCCGATATATGACTTCTCGATCACCGCAACGTTCGTGATCCCGTGGTTCTTGGCGAGGTAATACGCGGTAGCAAGGCCGTGGACCCCGCCGCCGATGATGACCACGTCGTACGACGGCTGGACATCGTGGTGGGCAAACTGCCGTGGCCAGGCCTTTCCCGTGACCCCGCGCCGCAGCAGCCCGAAGGCTGAGAATCGTCCCTTCACGTCTCCCGTCCCGGGATCCAGCTCGTGCCGGCCAGAGGCACCCGCGCCATCGCCGCGGCCTCCACGGTCAATGCCACCAGATCCTCGGGCTCGAGGTTGTGAACGTCGGACTTGCCACAGGCTCTGGCCAACGCGGTGACCTCCATCGTCATTGCCAACACGTAGTTGGCCACCTTGCGAGCTGCAACTTCGGGGTCGAGGCGCCGTTCCAGGTCGGGGTCCTGGGTGGTGATGCCCATCGGGCAGGATCCGGTGTGCATGTGGTGGCAGTAGCCGGGTGCGGTGCCGAGTCTGGCGTAGTCCTCGGTTGCGTCGTGGACCTCGCCGTCCAGCGTGTAGGTGCGGCTGTTGCAGCCCATGGCGATCAGCGCTGCGGTCCCGATGCTGACCGCGTCTGCGCCCAAGGCGATCGCCTTGGCGACGTCTGCGCCGGTGCGGATGCCGCCGGAGACGATGAGCTGGACCTCATCCTGCATTCCGATGTCGCGTAATGCCCCGGCGGCGAGGCGAACGGCCGGCATTGTGGGGATCCCTGCGTGCTCGATGAACACATCCTGGGTAGCAGCGGTGCCACCCTGGAGCCCATCGAGTACCACAACGTCCGCTCCGGCGGCAACGCACAGCTTCACGTCGTTTTCCACCCTGGTAGCACCGATCTTCACGTAGATCGGCTTCTCCCAGTTGGTTGCCTCCCTCAGTTCCGCGATCTTGATCCGCAGGTCATCGGGACCCGTCCAATCGGGGTGGCGACTCGCCGAGCGTTGGTCGATTCCGGCAGGCAGGGTCCGCATTTCGGCGACCTGCTCACTCACCTTTTGCCCGAGCAGGATTCCACCGCCGCCGGGCTTGGCACCTTGGCCGACAACGATCTCGACGGCATCGGCCTTCAACAGGTCCCTTGGATTGAAACCGTAGCGAGAGGGGAGCAACTGATAGACGAGCGTCTTCGAGGCCTCCCTCTCTTCCGGTATCATGCCGCCGTCACCGGTCGTGGTGGATGTGCCGGCCATCGTCGCCGCCAGCCCGAGCGCCTCCTTGGCGTTCCTCGACAGCGCTCCGAAGCTCATCCCGGCAATAGTGATTGGGATGTCGAGCTCGATTGGCGCCGCCCCATTTCGGGCACCGAGCACCGTTCGCGTGTCACAGCGCTCCCGGTAGCCCTCCAGAGGGTATCGGGACACCGATGCGGTGAGAAAGACGAGGTCGTCGAACCCGGGAACCGATCGCTTGGCACCGCCCCCGCGGATTTCGTAATGGCCCTCGACGGCGGTGCGCTGGATCTGCCCGATGATCTCGGGTGGGAAGGTTGCGCTGTGCCGCCTGGCATCTGCCGGCAACGGCAGCGATGTATCGGTCATCAGTATGCCTGGCTCATCGACGCCCTGAAGTTATACAGTTCCCTGGCCGACGCCACCCGCGTCATGTTCTCCGGCTCGATATGGTCGAAGCCGCTACGCTCGACGAGTTCCTTGAGGAGAAGAACGTCCTCGTCGCCGAGGTCCTCGATCCTGGCGTCGGACCCGAGCGAGCCGACCCTGCCGCCGACGTAGATGACGGCTTCGTAGAGGCTGTCGCCGAGGGCTTCCTGGGTGTCGCCCCCAACGACGATCACTCCTGCCTGGGCCATGAACCCGGTCATGTGACCCACGCCGCCGGCCACCACCAATGTTCCCCCTTTCAGGGAGATTCCCGCTCGCGATGAGGCATCACCTTCGATGTAGATCTCACCGCCATGAGCAGAGGCACCGGCACATTCGGAAGCACTTCCATGGACCCGCACCGTCCCCGACATGAGGTTCTCACCGACCGACCAACCAACAAAACCATTCACCGACACGTCGGGTCCGTCGCAGAGCCCGCCGATGAAGTATCCGGCATTGCCGTCCACCGTGATGTCGATCTGGGGGAACAGTCCGACCGCCAGGTTATGGCGGCCCCTGGGCTCGGTGATCGTGACGGTCGAGCCGCGAGGTAGCTCTCGCAGACGTCGGTTGATCTCGGTCGTAGTGAGCTCGGCGCAGCTCAGCGTGACCATGTATGGATCTCCTGAGGCATCGGTTCGAAAACGTAGGCAGTATCGATGGCCGGCAGGGTGGCAAGGGCGTGGTATTCGGAGGCCATCGCTACATATTCGTCGGTCTCGGCGATCACAGCCGGCTTGCAGGCAGATCGGTCGCGCACGACCGCAAACTCGGTTTCGGTGGCAACGAGGAGGGTGTAGAAGCCGTCGAGTGCCGTCATGAGACTGTCCAATGCCTGTCCGAGGTCGGCTCCGTTACCGATTTCGTATGCGAGGTATTGGGCTGCCACCTCGGAGTCGTTGTCGGTGTCGAAGGTGATGCCGGCATCGGCGAGCCGGCGTCGTACGGTCGCGTAATTCGAAAACGAGCCGTTGTGGACGAGGCACAGATCAGGCCCTGCCGCGAATGGATGCGAATGCTCGGTGGTGACAGCCGACTCGGTCGCCATACGGGTATGCCCGAGAGCCTGGTAGCCGGCGCGTTCGGCGATCCCGTAGCGCTCGAGGATATCGGCAGGATGACCGACATCCTTGTACACCTCGAGGGCGCGCCCATAGGAAACGATGCCGAGCTCGGGGAACCAGTCGTCGAGGGCCTTGCGGACATGCTCGGCGTCGGCGTCGACGGTGAGAACTGCGTCCGTATCCACACGGCGAACCGCCGGCATGGTGCCGAGAACGGTGCCGAGTCGATCGGCAACCTCGTCCCAGGCGGTACCACCAGCAGCCGCCCGCAGCGACCAACGCAACGTTCCGACGGGCAATTCGTCGGCATAAAGCGCGATCCCAGCCGAATCGGGGCCCCGCTCACCCATGGCAACCAGCATCGGAGTGAGCAATTCACCAAGGCGCGGATAGAGGCTCTCATCACGCAGATGGAGACCGACGATTCCGCACATTCTGTTGTCTCCTCATCCAGATCGACAGGACACTCATACTACACGCCGTTTCCTCTGGGAAAACATCGTTGATGGCCTCTACACTCCGCCGAGCGCCCACAGGGAGGAAAGAAACGTGTCTGACCACGCCGATCTCAAGGAGCGGGCCACCTCCGATGGCATCGAGTTCTTCTTTGCCATGTTCGTCGACATGCACGGCAAGCCGTCGGCCAAACTCGTTCCCATCGAGTCCCTCGACATGCTGATGAACGACGGTGTCGGATTCGCCGGCTTCGCCGCCGGACCGATGGGACAGAAGCCGTCTGACCCCGATCTGATTGCGATCCCCGACCCTGCTTCATATACGCCTGTTCCTTGGCAGCCCGGCCTCGCCGTGCTCCAGTGCGACATCCAAGTCGACGGTAAACCCTGGCCCTATGCACCACGAAATATCCTGAAGCAACAACTGGAGAAGGTGACCGAGCGGAACCTCGTCCTCAATGTGGGTTTCGAGGCCGAGTATTTCCTCGTCCGGCGCGCCGACGATGGGGGAATCGAGCCAGCCGATCCGCTCGATACCGCGGACCAGCCTGGCTACGACGCCAAGGGCCTGACCCGGATGTACGACCACCTGACCGCGGTGTCGAGATACATGAACCAGCTTGGCTGGGCGAACTACGCCAACGACCACGAGGACGCCAACGGTCAATTCGAGCAGAATTTCACATTCGCCGATGCCCTCACCTCGGCAGATCGGGTCATTTTCTTCCGTTACATGGTCCACTCCCTGGCGCAGGCGCGGGGTTGGTTGGCAACGTTCATGCCGAAACCGTTTTCCCACCTGACGGGAACCGGGCTCCACGTCCACTCGTCGTTGTGGTCCTTGGACGGTGAAGAGCTGTTCCTCGGCGAGGCCGATCCTCGGGGTCTGGGCCTGTCGAAGATGGCCTACGCCTACATCGGTGGGATTCTCGATCACGGTTCCGCACTGTCGGCGGTCACGGCACCGACCGTAAACTCCTACAAGCGGCTTGGTGTAGGGCCCCCAACTTCGGGGGCGACGTGGGCACCGGGATACATCAGTTACGGCGGGAACAACCGCACCCAGATGCTCCGCGTTCCCGAACCGGGCCGCGTCGAGAACCGCCTGGTCGACGGTTCTGCCAATCCCTACCTGGCCATCGCTGCGTTGGCGGCAGCCGGTCTCGATGGCATCGAGCGGAACCTGGACCCTGGCGATCCCAACGAGGACAACCTGTTCGAGCTTTCGCTGGCTGAGATCGAGCACAGGGGGCTGAAGAGGATGCCGGTGACGCTGCTCCACGCTCTCGATGCACTGGCCCAGGATGACGTGGTAACACGGTCCCTCGGTGAGGTGCCTGGGGGTACCTACGCCGACTACTACGCCGATGTGAAGAGCACCGAGTTCAACGACTACCACTCCACGGTGGGCAGGTGGGAGCTCGACCGCTACTTGACCCTGTTCTAGATTCAGCCATGGCAGCGGACAACGCGCGAGCTGGCTCGGAGCTGATTGCACGGATGCTGGGCGCCACCATTGCCAAGCGGGTTCGCCAATATCGCCAGGATCTCGGGCTGACCATCACCCAGTTGGCCGAGCGGGCCAGCCTGTCCAAAGGAATGCTGTCCAAGATCGAGAGCGTGCAAACGTCGCCCAGTCTCGCCACCTTGGCATCGCTGGCCGCCGCCCTCGAGGTGCCGGTGACGGCTCTGTTCCGGGGAATGGAAGAGGAACATGATGCGATCTTCGTAGCGGCCGGGCGCGGGATCGACATCGAACACCAGGCGGAGGACCGTCCCGCCGGCCACCACAGTCAGCTCCTTGGGACGATGCGCGGACCGAACCGACTTCTCGAGCCGATCCTGGTCACGCTCACCAAACCAACCGAGGTCTTTCCCCTCTACCAGCACACCGGCATCGAGATCATCTACATGCTGGAAGGGAGGATGGAGTACGGCACAGGAACCGCCCGCTACCTGCTCGGTCCCGGGGATGCCCTCCAATTCGAGGGAGAGGTACCACACGGCCCCGCCAACCTTCTCGAGCTACCGGTCCGGTTCCTGTCGGTAAAAGCCTTCGGGACCAGCAATCCCGATCGTGCAACTCCGGGCTCTCGCCACGGCTCGTCCGGCTAAGGATCCTTCCATTGCTGGGGTCGCCGGCGGTGCTACGACAGCCGACAGTCGGGTTGGTAGGTGTCGATCCAGGCTTTGATGGCCACGCTCAGCGCCGGCTAGGGCTCAGGGAGGTGGTTGAGGGCGTGCTCGTCGAGACGACCCCCGACCTGGCTGATGACGGCGGTAGCACAGCGCGAGGCGAACACGGCGCACTCCTGCAAGGATTCGCCCGCCGCCCTTTGG
>Ga0209980_10002218_pt1 | contig 10616 bp, 7 predicted proteins | sample CR02metaG_FD_183611 | JGI IMG/M metagenome (GOLD analysis project Ga0209980, IMG submission 183611) | Deep subsurface microbial communities from Mariana Trench to uncover new lineages of life (NeLLi) - CR02 metaG (SPAdes) (version 2) | ecosystem: Environmental > Aquatic > Marine > Ocean trench >... | reverse complement strand
TCCGAAATTAATCAGACCAAGAAATTCTCCCTGATGAGCATCAGAGCGCATCAATCACCCCTTCGCAGCGTGTATCAGCAACACACCTTTAGTATAGTTACAAACTGAAGATCAAAATGTCGACAACTGCTGTCATATCGTGGTCGACACCGCACATGCCTCGATTATTTTTTATGGATCGGGGTTAAACGTTAATCGTCTAGGGGTTTATGACTGGCTGGAGAGGACATTTTTCAGTTCATCGGTTTGCTTTCCTATAGCCCAGTGCATCCTGGGCTATGATCAGTTTTTGGATGTTCGATGACCCTTCGACGATCTGATACGACTTGGCATCCCGGAGATACCGCTCCACCGGAAATTCCGTCGAGTAGCCATAGGCGCCGAGGATCTTGAGCGCGTTATCGGCGGCGTGCGCTGCGGCTTCGGCTGCGGCATACTTTGCAATGGAAACCTCGAGATTGTTTGGTTTCTTCTGGTCTGCAAGGTAGGCCGCACGATAGATCAGCAGACGGGCTGCCTCTTCCTCCACAACCATCTGGGCGATCATGTCCTGGATCATTTGAAACTGGCCGATTTTCTGGCCAAACTGCTCCCTTTGGTTTGCGTAGCTCACGGCTGCCTCACGGGCTGCACGGGCCACGCCCAGCGCTCCGGAAGCGCAGTTAAATCGGGTCTGGTTGAGCTGCCACATGCAGAGCTTGAACCCTTCTCCTTCTGGACCGATTCGGCAATCTGCGGGAACGATCACGTTATCGAAAGTCAGCTCCCCAGTGGGCGAAGCGTGGGCACCAAGCTTCTCCAGGGTCCTGCGGCTCACACCGGGCTGGTTAAGCTCTACAAAAAAGGCTGATATGCCATGATGCTTCTTAGCTTTATCCGTACAGGCGTAGACCAGGGCAACATCTGCAACAGGGGCGTTAGAGATCCAGGTCTTGGTTCCTCTAAGGATATAGCCCTGTTCGCCTTTGGTCGCCGTGGCGGCCATGGAGGCCACGTCCGATCCCGCGTTGGGCTCGGTAATGGCAAAGCAGCTTAAAATCTCTCCCCCAATCAGAGCCGGGATCCATCTCTTCTTCTGCTCTTCGGTGCCAGAGTGAAGCAGGGCTAGCGCCGGCCCAATCTGCATGTTGATATGTACCCGGATAGCGCTGTGAACACGGGCAATTTCTTCCGTGATCAGTGCCAGGGCCATAAATCCGAGATCGGTTCCACCGTACTCTTCCGGGATCACGCAGCCAAAAAATCCCAACTCCCCCATCTTGGAGACCAGCTCTCTGCGGAAGAAGTGTTCCTGATCGTCCTTGACCGTGGTAGGTGCAATCTCCTTTTCCGCAAACTCATGGGCTAAATTCCTAACCGCAATCAATTCTTCTGGTAAACCGAACTCCATGGTCTTCCTCCCTTCAACAGTGAGCAGCAAGCAGCGGATAGTATGGTGTTAACAGTGAAGAGTGAATAGTGATAGTCCCAACTCCGGTGTCCCCGTTAGCTGCTCACACCTCACTGCTTGCTGTTCACCAATCACTGTTCACCCCGTACCACACAACGCCCTGTGCGTAAGCGCGGGGATGAACCCCGTTCCAACTCCGTCGTGATAAAACGATAGGTCCCCTATCCAACACGGTTGGAACGGGGTGAATGTTCCGACCTCCCTGTATGGGCAGCGCCCCAAAGCCTTGGACGAAAGTCCGTGGTACGGGGTTCACTTTTTATTATTGGCCAAGAGTGTTCGTGCAATGATGAGCTTTTGAATTTCCGAGGTCCCTTCATAGATCCTCAGGGCACGCACGTCGCGGTAAAGCTGTTCCACCGGGGTCCCTACTACGACCCCCAATCCGCCGTGAATCTGCAGAGCCTGGTCAATGATCCTCTGCGCCGCCTCGGTAGCAAAGAGCTTGGCCATGGAAGACTTTTGCCTGAGGTTGTCTTGGCCTCGATCTATAATCCAGGCGGCCTGGTAAACCAGCAGACGTGATGCCTCTAGTTCTGTGGCCATCTCCGCAACTTTGAACTGCGTCCCCTGGAACTTCGCCAACGCCTGGCCGAACTGAATCCTGCTCTGGCTGTAACGGATTGCCTCCTCCAAGGCCCTCTGTGCCAGCCCTACAGCAGCTGCACCCACAGTCGGCCGGAGATGATCCAGGGTCGTCAGTGCGATCTTCATGCCCTCACCCTCTCTACCCAGGAGCTGGATTTCGGGCACAGAACATTCTTCGAAGGCGATGGTACCGATCGGGTGGGGGGAGATGAGTTGAGTCTTCTCCTTTAACACGAGGCCAGGAGTGTCGGCTTCGACCACAAAGGCACTGACTCCCTTCGCTCTTTTTTCTGGGTCGGTCAGGGCAAAAACCACGTAGGTTTGAGCCAAACCGGCATTGGAGATGAAGCACTTGACTCCCGTAATTCGGTACTCGCCCCCTCGTTTGATTGCCCGCGTTTCCAATGATGAGACGTCGGATCCTGCCTGCGGTTCGGTGAGGGCAAAGGCCGCAATGGCCTCTCCGCGGGCAATGGGGGGGAGATAGCGGGCCTTTTGCTGATCGCTTCCAGCATGAATAATGGGAGAGCTGCCCAGTGCCTGCATGGCGAACATCGTATCGGCCAGAGACGACCCTCGGGCTAACTCCTCCCGCAAGATGCTCAGGTCGCGGGCTTGGACGCATTCTCGAACCCCTCCGAAGTTCTTTGGGGTCACGTATCGAAGAAAACCCTCGTGTCCAAGCTGTCTCACGAGGCGCAAGGCCTCCTGTTCAATATTCGAGTTGTCTATTTTACCGGCAAGGAGGTTTTTCTCCACCCAGGATCGGATGTCTCGTCGCAGCGCCAGCTGCTCAGAATCAAAAAAGAGATCCATCTGCCGGTTAGGAGCAATTGAATTGTGGCGGTCTTTTTTCCAAAAAGGCCTGATAGCCCTCCTGGAAGTCGGGCGTCTGCATGCATCTGGCCTGGGCCATCGCCTCCGTTTCCAATGCTGCCTCCAGGTCCAGATGCGCCTCCATCTTGAGCAGCTCCTTGGTCACTCCGAGGGCATAGAGGGGTCCATCCCTGAGCCTGCGGGCGAGTTTATAGACTTCTTCCATGAGGGTTTCGTGAGGAACCACTCGGTTCGCCAGGCCAATGCGGTGGGCCTCTTGAGCGTCTATAGAATCCCCCAGAAACAAGAGCTCGGTTGCCCTGCCCTGGCCGACGATCCTGGGCAGGAGGTAGAGGGCTCCCATATCCGCCCCGGCCAGCCCTACCTTGACGAAGAGAAAGGCAAACTTGGCCTTGTCCGAAAGAATGCGAAAATCGCTGGCCAGCGCCAGCATCGCCCCTGCGCCGGCGGCGATTCCGTTCACTGCTGCAATGATTGGCTTCTTGAGGTTGCGCATGTTTTTAATCACGTCGCAGGACAGACGGGTAAAGTCATAGAGAGCGTCTGCCTTCATCTCAAGGAGTTTACCTATAATTTCATGAACGCTCCCCCCAGAGCAAAACGCCTTGCCTTTTCCCGTGAGTACCAAGACCTTGACCGCCTCATCGCGGCTTATCTCCCGTGTTAGACTTTCCAATTCCTTATAGGTCTGAAAAGTCAAGGCGTTATATTTGTCGGGATCGTTCAAACTAACGGTCGCAATACCCTCATCGACCTCATAAATGAAACTATGATACGCCATCACATTCTCCTTAAATTCAGTATTGAGTTCTGAGTGCTGAGTCTCGAGACCCTACCCCTCCGAACTCGATACTCGAAACCCGAAACTTGTGACTCACACCATGACCGCCCCACCATCGACGTTTATGGCCTGGCCGGTGATTCCCTTTGTCGTTTCAGAGGCCAGCAGAACAGCAAGATCGGCAACCTCTTCAGGGGCAATCAATCGTTTCTGGGGCGAGGTTCTCTTGAATATTTCCAATGCCTCGTCAAGGCCCTTGCCGGTTTTCTCAGCCATAAGCCTGGCGTTTTTCAGAGTCAACTCGGTATCGACGTATCCAGGACAGATCGCATTGACCGTCACTCCCGACCTCGCTGTCTCGACAGCCAGGGCACGAGTGAGGCCCAGCACTGCGTGTTTTGAGCTCGTGTAAGCAGCCGTGTGGGAATAGGCGACCTTAGAGAGCGTTGAAGCAATGTTGATGATCCGGCCCCATCTCGCGGCAATCATCTCCGGTAGAAAGAGCTTGCAGCAATTGTAGGTCCCGGTGAGATTGACATTGATGACCTCGTCCCAAAGACGGTCCTCCATTTCCAGAAAGCTCACAGCCGGAGCCAGCCCCGCGTTGTTAATCAAGATCTGAACGGCCCCAAATTGGCTTCTGATTTGTTGCGCCAACGCCCGGACCTCCTCTCTGCGGCCAACGTCACAGGTCAAGGGTAGGGCCTGATTCCCAAGGTTGCGGATCTCCGCCGCCACGGCCTCCAGCGTTTCTAGAGTCCTGCCGGTGACCACTACCTTTGCCTCATGGTGGGCAAAGGCAAGGGCTATGGAGCGGCCAATGCCGCGACTACTCCCAGTTACCAGGACTATTTTCCCCTTGAGTTCCTCGATCATTTGGTCGTTTTAATCTTTGCAACTTATTCTCGTTTATTGCAACCCGCCCTTGGTGTAATTTCTTGTGCTTTATCGCGTCAGGATAGGGACAACTCCTGGCGGTGCCCTGCATGTTATTTGGTTTTTGCTTTGCTTTGCCGAAATCAATATACTCCATGTCATTCTATCGACTTACGGGAGGATTCCTATGGAGAAATTGAAAAAGAAACTAACCTTGGGGGCTTTCTTACTGGCGGTGACCGCCCTTTTTCTATTTCCAGTGGTAAGCGGCGCAGAAGGCCCACCCCCGGCCAAACCGGAGATCTCGGTTCAGATTTCGTCGAGCAAAACAGGGAAGGAGCCCGCCAAGGAGATCCTGACTCTAGAAGAGGCCGTACGCATTGCCCTTGATAATCAGCCAAGAATCAGGGCTGCGCAGGAACGGGTCAAAGCACAGCAGGCAGTCGTGGGGCAGGCCAAGTCCGCATACTATCCCAGTATTACATTCAGCAATACATACCGGAGCAGTCTGGTTTCGGGAACGACGTCTACTTCGCAGGATGCGTTCGACTTCTTTTCTAGCGCGTCTAATATCAATTGGACTATATATAATTTCGGCAGACGGGAAGGAATTGTCCGGGAGGCAAAAGACACCCTGGATTCCCGGCGCTTTGCCGAGAGGACCTCTGTCGATGATGTCATCCTTAATGTCATTCGGCTCTACTATAGGTCCATCGCGGTCAAGGCCCTGGTAAGAGTCCGGGAGGATACGGTGAAGGACCGTGAGCTCCTCGTGCGCCAGGCCAAAGGCTTCTTTGAAGTGGGGACCAGGGCGAAGATCGAGGTGGCGCGCGCCGAATCCGCCCTCTTTGCCGCCAGGGCTGATCTCATCGCGGCAGAGAATGGGGTTAAGATCGCGTGGGCGGAGCTTGGAAATGCGGTGGGAGTAAAGGACTTTCCCGTGCGTCCCCAGGCGGAAGATGCGCTATTGGAAAAACCTCTGACATTGCTGGCAAAAGAGCTCGACATAAGAAAACCGGAAGTGTCCCTGGCAGAGGCGCAAAAAATTGCCTCTGATTCGCGTCCTGAGCTGAAGGATTTTGAAGCTCAGAGCAGAGCACAGGATGCGGATATCGCTATCGCCAGGGCAGGGCATCTTCCAGACATTAGTTTCTTTGGTCAGTACGGCAGGAGAAATACCAGCCGCGGTGGCAACACCTTCCCGCTACAGTTGATCTGGCAGGCAGGGATCACCATCGAGATTCCGATCTTTTCCGGATTCGAGACGACCTATGAGATCGAGAAGGCCTTGAGAGACTATAGAGAGATCAAAGCCCAGGAGGAGGAAACGCGGCAGCAGATTGCCTTGGAGGTAGAGCGGAGCTATCTTAATGTCATTGCGGCGACGGAAAGGACCAGGGCGACGGAAGCGGCAGTGAGGGCGGCAAAAGAGAATTTCGATCTGGCCAACGGACGCTACCGGGTCGGGGTCGGGTCCATCATAGAGATCACTGAGGCCCAGGTGATTAATACCGAGGCCCAGACCAAGCTGATTCAATCGCTTCTTGATCACACGATCGCAGAGGCCGAGCTAGCCAGGGCGATGGGGCAGGCACGTTGAAGAAAATAGTTATCACTGTGATCGCTCTTCTCACCCTTGGGGCGCTTTTTTATAGTCTGGGGATTGGACCCTTCAAGGAGGAATTGGCCAAGGGCCAGCAGCATGGAGGGAGGAGGCGGGGGGGTAAGACGGTAAGTGTGCAGGTTGCCAAAGTGCGGATCGGAGACGTTGAGGAAAAGCTTAGCTTCGTGGGTTCACTCATGGCTAACGCCTCGGTTACGGTAGCGCCCAAGATAGCCGGGCGAGTTGAGAAGCTTTTCGTACGCGTGGGAGACTTGGTCAAAGAAGGGCAGCTCGTGGCCCGACTGGAAAAAGACGAGCTGGCGGAAGATCTGAAAGAGGCCGAGGCGTCCCTGAATGTGTACAAGGCAACGTTGAAGGGGAAAGAGGCGGAGCTTAGCGACCTCAAAAGAAAGTTGGACAGGTACAAGACCCTCTTCGAGAAAAACTTCATTGCCCGGGAGGAGGTCGATACCGTTGAGACCGGAGCCCTTACGGCCGCAGCCCAGGTAGAACTAACCAAAGCACAGGTGGCCCAGATGAAGGCCAGACTGGACAATGCCCGTATCCGTTTGAAATATTCCGAAGTGATCTCTCCGTTTGCCGGTTACGTGGGGAAACGTTTTGTTGACAGGGGAGCCCTTGTGAACTCCAGCTCACCTTTGGTGATGATCGTGGACCTTAGCCGGGTCAAAGTGAATGTCCCAGTAGTCGAAAAGGACTATCGGAAAATCTCCATTGGGCAACTGTCGAGTATTACTGTGGATGCCTATCCTCGAAGACGCTTTGAAGGAAAGGTGGCCCGCGTAGCGCCTTTACTTAACCCGGAGACGCGCACTGGCGAAGTAGAGATCGAGCTGGCCAATCCTGGCGCGGTGCTAAAGCCGGGGATGTTTGCCAGGGTCGAGATCGTGGTACAGAAGCGCCGTGGGGTTCTGCTGGTTCCTGAAGGAGCTCAGGTCAAAACCGCTAAGGGTTATGGGCTCTTCAAGGTTCAAGGAAATGAGCCTAGGGCAAAGCTCGTAGCGATCAAGACCGGCTTGAGTCATAAGGGTTGGGTTGAGGTTGAGGGGCCCCTAAAACCTGGGGACCAGATTGTTACTCTAGGAAGCAATCTGTTGCGGGATGGGCAGAGGATCAGGCTTGTGAAGCGAGATGGATTCGCTACTGGCGGACTCGGGAAAGGGGAGTGACTGTGAGCTTGGCGTCCGTATCGGTTCGAAGGCCTGTTACCACGTACATGGCGGTTTTGATTGTGCTCATCCTCGGAATCATCTCTTTCCTTGAAATTCCCGTTGAGCTCATGCCCGAGATCACCTTTCCCACGGTGACCATCAATACGGAATATGAAAATGTCAATCCTCAGGAGGTGGAGGTCCTTGTCACCGAGCCCATCGAGAGGGCCGTGAGTTCGGTGGAGGGGGTAGAAAGGGTCAGTTCGGTCTCGGTTGAGGGCCGAAGCCAGGTCCGCGTGAGCTTTACTTGGGGAACGGATCTGGATGCGGCCGTGAATGACCTGCGCTCAAAAATTGACCGTATACGAGACGACCTCCCCCGTGACGCTGAGCCGCCGGTTATCTTCAAATACGACGTGAACGCCTCCCCGGTGATGTTTATCGGCATATCGGGCGATATGGATTCTGTCTCTCTCAGGAGTTTTGTGAGAAAGCATGTTCAGTACCGCATCGAACGGGTTCCCGGAGTAGCTTCGGCTGAAATACGAGGAGGGTTGGAACGGGAGATCCATGTCAATCTCTTTCTCGACAAGATGAAGGCCCTGGGTCTCACCCCCGCTGACATTGTGCGTACGCTGCAGGCTGACAATGTAAATCTCCCCGGAGGCCACCTCGACCGGGCCCATCTCGAGGTGACAATCCGCACGCTCGGCGAGTTCACCAATCTCGATCAGATTCGTAACACAGTATTGACGTCGCGGGGCGGCATCCCCGTTTATCTCAAGGACGTGGCCGAAGTGAAGGACTCCTATAAGGAAATCGATCATGTCGTCAGGCTCAGCGGACGTAACGCCTTGGTCCTTATTATAAGAAAGCAACCCGGGGCCAATATCGTGGACGCGGCCGATCGGATCAAGAAGGAGATCAAAAGGATCAATCAAGACTATGCGCAGATCGAGGTGCACATCCTGAGGGACCATGCCCAGTACATCAGGGGCGCGATCTCCAGTGTCCGAAGGGCTGCCCTGTGGGGGGGGACACTGGCCATCATTATTTTGCTCTTTTTCCTGCGCAATGTGCGGAGCACCTTCGTGATTGCAACGGCCGTTCCTGTCTCCGTGATCGCCACTTTTTCTCTCATGTACTTTCAGGGATTCACTGTCAACATTATGACCTTCGGGGGGTTGGCCCTGGGGATTGGCTTGCTTTTGGATAATTCCATTGTCGTCTTGGAAAACATCTTTCGCCATCGGGAGCAGGGAGCGGAGAGGAAAGAAGCGGTTCTCAGGGGCACGAGGGAAGTAGCCGGAGCGATAACCGCCTCGACCCTGACGACGCTGGTGGTCTTTCTCCCGTTGGTTTTTATTCCTGGTACAGCAGGGGTCCTCTTCAAGCAGCTTGCCTGGGTTGTCTTTTTTTCCTTGGCCGCTTCGTTGCTGGTGGCCCTTACGCTGGTTCCCGTCATGGCTCACCAACTCTTGGGCGCTCCTCAGAGTGGTCACCGAAGTGGATTTCTGGGTTGGCTCTTTGTTCTAGGAGAAAGGTTTCTGTCTGGCCTGGACGAGGCCTATCGCGCCCTTATCTCGTGGTCCCTGTCTCATCGGGGTGTGGTTTTCACTTCTGCGATTGCCCTTCTCGCATGGAGTTTAACCCTTTTCCCGTCTGTTGGGCGGGAATTCATGCCCAGGGCCGACGAGGGTGAGGTCAGAATTGTGGCGGAGATGGAAGAAGGGGCCAAGATCGAAAACGTGGACGAGGCATTTAAGAAGATGGAGGCTATCGTCAACAGGGAGGTGCCCGAGACCGAGAACCTCTTTACCCACTTTGGCCGGTTTGGCTGGAGGACCAGGGGAAAAAACAAGGGACACATCCATGCGTGGATTGGACCGGGAAGCAAAAGGCAACGGTCGGATAAAGATATTGCGCGCAGCCTGCGCCGTGAGTTGAGGGCGGTTCCAGGAATCGTAATTAAGGTTCGGGCACGCTCGGGTTTGTTTATTTTTCGCCGGTTGCACCTGACAGAAAACGACAATCTGGAGGTCCATCTTCGAGGCCACGACCTGGAAAAGGGGCAAATATTGGCCCAGGAGATCAAAACCAGGATGGAGCAGGTTGACGGGATAGTCGGCGTACGAATCAACCGCCAGGGAGGGCAGCCCGAAGTCGTCCTTAATATTGACAGAGAGGGTGCGGCAAATTTAGGTGTCCCCGTTTCTACTCTTGCCCAGGCCGTACAGACGAGTATCGGAGGGACTCGGGCCACACTCTACCGGGAGGGAGGAGATGAGTTTAACGTTCTGGTTCGCCTGGCGAAGAAGGACCGGAGTGCCTTGAGCGGACTTTTGGATCTCACCGTGGCCACTGCCTCGGGAAGGCCGGTGCCTCTAAAGAGCCTGGTCCGGTTGGAGGAGAGAAGGGCGCCGATGGAGATCCATCGCCTGGATCAGGAAAGGATCATTACCATCTCAGGCGAGGTTACAGGACGGGATATGGGTGGTGCAGTAAGAGACCTTCAGGCGTCCCTGAGGGAGATCCAGATTCCCAGCGATTTTGCGGTTCTCTTTGGAGGAGATTACCAGGCGCAGAAGGAAGCCTTCAACGAGCTTAGCTGGGGTCTCTTGCTTGCGCTGGTGCTGGTCTACATGGTCATGGCAGCTCAGTTTGAGAGTTTTCTCGATCCTCTGATCATCATGTTTTCCGTCCCTTTTGCCACTATCGGGGTCCTGCTTGCCCTGGTGCTGACGGGAACGACTCTGAATGTGAACTCTTTTATCGGCATAATGATGCTGGCGGGGATCGTGGTGAACAATGCCATTGTCCTGGTTGATTATATCAACCTGAAGGTGCGAGAAGATGCCTTATCGATACGAGAGGCAGTCATTCAGGGCGGAAGGACTCGCCTGCGCCCGATCCTGATGACTTCGCTCACAACGATGCTTGCTATGATACCTTTGGCTGTCGGTATAGGGGATGGTGGCGAGGTCCAGGCCCCGCTGGCGCGGGTTGTGATCGGGGGTCTTGCCACCTCGACGGTGATTACGTTGATTTTAATACCGGTGCTTTACGCTGCTGTGAAGGAGCGCAAACCAGCAGCCGCGTGGAGCTGGGGATTCAGCCGATCGCGTTTGGCCAACGGTCGCGCTTTTAAAAAGAGTGAACAGTGAAAAGAAAAAATAAGGAAGGCTGGACTTTTTACCGGTTACTGTTCACTGACTCCTACCAACTGAAGGGATTGAGTAGATTGCCTATGCTTTTCAGGTCATCTGTAATCTGATCAAACGCGCCTTTCTCTTCCTCCTCTAACATTTT
>Ga0209980_10002217_pt1 | contig 10622 bp, 7 predicted proteins | sample CR02metaG_FD_183611 | JGI IMG/M metagenome (GOLD analysis project Ga0209980, IMG submission 183611) | Deep subsurface microbial communities from Mariana Trench to uncover new lineages of life (NeLLi) - CR02 metaG (SPAdes) (version 2) | ecosystem: Environmental > Aquatic > Marine > Ocean trench >... | reverse complement strand
GTGCGATTGATTGGCAATGAGGACGAGGACAGGCAGACGTGGCCACGAAACTGTGATTCGGCCAGCGTTTCATACGCAGGCAACCTGTCGGCACCGACAACTTCCGGGTTATACACAAGCACAGCAGTTTGATAGCTCAGCGCCACCCAGTACTCGTCCGGATCCCGCAGCCACGTCGGCACGCTATCATGTACGAACGCCGAGTAAATCGGACGCAGCGCGCCCTCTTCCGCAGCCCGCCAGATTTCGGCCACGGATGGCACCAGCAACAGGTCGGCAAGGGGTGATACGCGACTGTCGATGACGTCGTCGACGATTCCGGGTGTATCACCGTAGCGAACGATTACGGCGACGCCGGTTTCCTTCGTGTAGCCCTCGAATAGTGCGGGCAGATACTCGCGGTCGCTGTAGGCGGCATATACAACAACCGACTCCAGTGCCGGCTGCTCCTCAGCGGACTGTTCGGGCGTACAAGCGACCAGCAATGCGATTCCGAGCGCTCCTACAGCTTGCAGTCGACCACTCACACCGATTCGTCAATCGCGATCTGATCTCGTCCGCCTGATTTTGCCCGATACAACGCAACATCCGCCCGGGCAATCAACGCATCCCCGATCGTCTTGAGATCGTGGTCCTCGGAGTCGGGGCGGACGCCCGCGATACCGATCGATGCCGTAATTGTCACCTCTTCTTTGCAAGGCAGGTTAAATGGCGTTGCCGAGATCACGCGCCGTACGCGTTCCGCGAGCCGCTCCCCGGACACGATATCGGTATCGGGCATCAGCACAACGAACTCCTCACCGCCGTAACGTACGGCAACGTCGCTGGCGCGTACTTGCGAATCAATGCGATTGGCCAGTTCCCGCAACGCAGCGTCGCCCGCAGCGTGGCCCCAGGTATCGTTAACGCGCTTGAAATGATCGACATCGAGCATCAGGCAGACGAGATTACTGGCGTCGCGTCGCGCGCGAGCCAATTCCTCGCTAAGGCGCACTTGCAGGTAGCGCCTGTTATTCCAGCCCGTCAGCACGTCTGTGAAACCGCTACGCAACAGTCGTGCCCTGTTGACGACGTTTTCGATGCAGAACGATGCGATAACACCAAGGTGGGCGAGAAAATCGGCGGCGTGCCCGCGCGTAAATCGCGCGGAATCGCCACTGCCCAGATTAATGCTCCCGATCAGTTTCTTACGATGCAAGAGTGGAATCATCGCGATACTTGCGAGCGGCCCAGCACCCGGGAATATCATCTGGTGGTCACTGCCCGTGTAGGCACCGAGCCAGGGAGCCCGGAGTGCAACGTACTGTGGCGCCATGCCGGCCAGGGATTCTACGATTAGCAGGCCGTCATAGTTCTCGGCAGGAGCGCCTGCGGCAAGCATCAGGTGACGGATTTCGTGATCTGGATCGCACAACATCACACTGACATACGGCAAGTCATAACTCGCCTTGAGGCCAACAAGCAATTCCGTCAATAAGGCATCGAGGTCTTCGGCCTGTAACAGGCACAGCTCGCGCTGCTGCGAACGACGCATCTTGACGTCGTTTGCCTCGATACGGACCAATAGTTCGTCTGCAGATTCCATTCGCCAGGTTCGTTAGCCGCGCATGGCGATATAGTCCTGTCCTTTTTGCATCAGGTCAACGAACCCATCCTCATCTCCGCTCGCAACTACGTCGCGAATGCGTGCTGCTGCCTCGCAAAGCGCGTCCAGCGGTCGCAGCCCGAATTTGTTGAGATTCTGGATTTCGAAATACATGTGCGGATTGTCCTGCGCGACCGCCTTGGATACGAGCAACTGCGCATCAAATGTCGTCGACGACATCTGCGCAAGTTTGGGTGCCGCTTCGCCGCTTTCCGCAAGCGCCGTGAAAAACGCGATGTTCAATGCATGGGACAGACCCAGTACATACGCGATCAGTCGATCATGATCGTCAAGCCCCATGTCAATCTGCTCGACCATCGTTGCAGAAAACAGATCTTTGGCCGCCGCCGTTGCCTGCGGGCAGCCGACTTCTACAAAAATAAGGTGGCGCCCGGACAAGAGCCGCGTATTCGGCCCATACATCGGGTGTAAGGACGTGATCTGGCAACCCGCAGACCGCAGTTCTTCCAATCCATCCAGAAGCGGGGTCTTGAGCGAACCGATATCGAAAATCAATCCTTTGGGCTTCAAAACGGCGAGCTGCGCGAGTATCCGACCGGAAACGCCCAGTGGCGCCGCAACGACGATGACATCGTAGTCGATTCCGGCATCCGTCCAGTTGCCAAACGTGCCCGGCCCATCGTCGACGCGCTTGTCGGCAACCGCAACAGCAAATCCTTGCGAGGCGAAGAAATCGACAAACCAGCGCCCCATTTGTCCAGCGCCGCCAATAACGAGCACACTGCGCCCATCCCCTTTGCCCTCGGCAACCACGCGGTCCCGTTCCTGCGTCGCCAATGACGAACGGATTAATTGTCGCAGGATATCTTCGGCCAGCTCCGGATCCAGTTCGAGTTCTTCGGCTTGCCGGCGAGCCATGTCCAGCACATCTTTCTCGCGCGCATAGTCCCGGGTTCCGGCGCCGCTGGATTGCTTGCTGCGCCCTATTTCGCCGACCAGTCGCTGGCGCTCGGCAATGGTTTCAATGAGCTGCCGGTCGAGGGCCGAAAGTTCGCTTCGAAGTTCGTTCAGGTTCATCAGTATCGTCTGCAACGCCCACAGGGCTATCTACCGCCTGTTTTACAGGACTCCGCCGAGCATGAGCAAGTGACGCCGCGTTGTCCGCGAACCGGCAATCGTGCGAATATCGACCTCGGGCCATTAACTACAGAATAAAACGGAGCCGAATTTCAATGAAGACGCGTGCCGCTGTCGCCTGGGAAGCAGGCAAACCACTGGAAATCGAGACGATCGACCTGGATGGACCGCAGCAGGGCGAGGTTCTATTGCGCAATGTCGCAACCGGTGTTTGTCACACCGATGCCTTCACGTTGTCCGGCGAAGATCCCGAAGGCCTGTTTCCGGCCGTGCTGGGTCACGAAGGTGGCTCGATCGTCGAGGAAATTGGCGCGGGCGTCACTTCGCTTAAGGTCGGCGACCACGTTATTCCACTCTATACGCCGGAATGCGGTGAGTGCAGTTTCTGCACGTCCGGCAAGACCAACCTGTGCCAGGCAATCCGCGCTACGCAAGGCCAAGGCCTGATGCCAGACGGCACTTCGCGTTTTTCGGCAGATGGCAAAACCGTATATCACTACATGGGTACGTCGACCTTCAGCGAGTACACCGTTTTGCCGGAAATCGCTGTCGCGAAGATCAGCAAGGAAGCTCCGCTCGAGAAAGTCTGCTTGCTCGGTTGTGGCATCACGACAGGTATCGGTGCGGTGCTGAATACGGCCAAGGTCGAGCCCGGAGCAACGGTTGCCGTATTCGGCCTCGGCGGAGTTGGCCTCAGCGCGATTCAGGGCGCCACGATGGCCAAGGCAGGCAGAATTATTGGGGTCGATATCAACGCGGATAAGTTTGAGCTCGCAACCCAGTTCGGCGCGACCGATACCCTCAATCCGAACGACCACAGCGATCCAATTCAGGACGTCATCGTCGACATGACTGACGGTGGAGTCGACTACTCATTTGAGTGTGTCGGTAACGTCAACCTGATGCGATCAGCACTCGAATGTTGTCACAAGGGCTGGGGCGAATCCATCATTGTCGGCGTCGCCGGTGCGGGTCAGGAAATTTCTACTCGCCCGTTCCAATTGGTAACGGGGCGCGTCTGGCGTGGCACCGCATTTGGTGGCTGCCGTGGCCGTTCACAATTGCCCGGCATGGTGGATCAGTACATGAATGATGAAATCAAAATTGACGAATTCATCACGTTCACAATGCCGCTCGAGGAAATCAATAACGCATTTGACCTGATGCACGAAGGCAAGAGCATTCGCTCCATCATTCATTTTTAGAATATCCACAAGCTGCGCCGGGGCGCCTGTATGACTGAGGTTGCCGTCGCCACAACATCGCAACTCGCGGCTGAGGCTGCCGGCGACGTTGCTCGTCGTGGAGGCAACGCGGTCGATTGCGCCCTCGCAGCGGTACTACTCGCAATGAACACCGAGCCGGGCGTCTGCGCACTCGCAGGGAGCGCGTATGTCACGGTGTGGGCAGCGGGCAGCGATCCCGTCACGATCGACGGCAATACAGCGATTCCTGGAATAGGGCTCCGTGACGACGAGCGCGGTCGGGGCGCGACCAGCGTCACGATGGAGTACGGCGGCGGCATCACTACCCTGGTCGGCGCAGGCTCCGTTGCCGTGCCCGGGACAGTGGCCGCCATAGAGCGGGCTTGGGCGTTGTTCGGCAAAGCGCGGTGGAAAGATTTATTCTCGCCGGCGATCGCCGCGACTCGCGTTGGTTTTCCGTTGTCGTCCGCCTGCCACTATTACCTCGGTTACTCCGGCGAACCCGTGTTCGGCCGAAGCGACGATGGGTTTTTCGCATTGCACACCAAAGAGCGCTCGCTGCGTCCGGCCGAGAGTTCAATTGTTGTACCGCATCTCGCCGATACGCTCGCCGCAATTGCCGAGGAAGGCGCACGCATTTTCTACGAAGGCGATATCGGGCGAGCAATTGCGGAACACGTTCGCGACGGCGGTGGTGCGCTGACCGCCGACGATCTCGCCCAATACGAAGCAATCGAAAGGCCATCGTTATGCGTGCCGGTCGGTCCCTGGTCGATTGCAAGTAATCCGCCGCCGGCCGTCGGCGGCCTGGTGTTGGCCGCGATGTTGCTCGCTTGCGCCGACCTCCCGCATAAAAACTGGACACGTGATGCATTAATGCAACTCATCAACGTACAACGCGCCTGCCTGAATTATCGAAAGCGCCGGCTTGATCTCGCCGACGATATCGGCGCCGAGGCCACCGCATTGCTGGCCTCGGCAGAGAGCGGTCAGCTGATGAGTGAATGGTCGTCCGCATCGACTGTCCACACATCCGCGGTCGACAACAATGGCCTTGCGTGCGCGGTCACCGCATCCTCTGGCTACGGCTCTGGCGAGATGCCCGCCGATACGGGCCTTTGGCTCAACAATTGTCTTGGCGAAATCGAGCTCAACCGCCGCGGTCTCGATGCGGCGCCGCCGGGGGCGCGGCTACCGTCCAACATGGCGCCCAGCATCGCCCGTCGCGACGATTCCGTGTTGTCCATCGGTTCTCCCGGCGCAGACCGAATTACAACCGCGTTGCACCAGTTTCTTGTCAATCACTTGCAGATGGACATGGGTCTTGTGGATGCGATTGGGCACCCGCGACTGCATATCGATACCAGCGGTGACGCTGAGCGCCTGATGGCCGAGCCCGGCCTCGATCTGCCCGACATCGACATCAACACACACACAACATCGCGAATTGGCATGTATTTCGGTGGTGTGGGTGCGGCCAAATTCTCCGCCAGTGGCGGGTTCGAAGTTGCCGCCGATCCACGCCGCGAAGGTGGCACACTGATGACTAATGGGTGATCCATCGCTGCCGCTTTGATAGTCTGCACCCGTGAAGAATCCATACCTCGCCTCGCGACTGCCTGACGAACTACCCACCGACCCAATGCACTGGGCGGCGGCATGGCTGGTTGATGCAAGGGAGCAGAAGGTGGCCCGCAATCCGAATTCGATGGCCCTTATCACGTCCGGTAGCGATGAGAAACCGGCCGCTCGCATGGTGTTGTGCAAAGATTTTCACGCCGATCCCGGCTATCTCGTGTTCTATACGAATTACAAGTCGACCAAGGCGTTGCACATTGAGCAGAACCCCAATGTTGCGGTGTTGTTTCACTGGGACACGTTAGGCCGGCAGATCCGAATCGAAGGCCAGGCGGTACGTTCGCCCGACAACGAAAGCGACGAATACTTTGCGACCCGCGACTGGGGCAGCCAAATCGGTGCGTGGGGCAGTGATCAGAGTGCGCCGCTGGAATCGCGCGCCGCGCTGGTATCACAGGTTGCCAGGCGTGCGCTAAAGCTCGGCGTCAAAGTGGCGAAGAATCTGCAGTCCATAGTCGGCTCAGACCAGCCCGCAATTTCAAGACCATCACATTGGGGTGGTTACCGGGTCTGGGCGAGTCACATTGAACTCTGGATTGAAGGCAAAGATAGAATTCACGACCGCGCTCGCTGGGAGCGCTCCCTGGTGCGGACCGACGATGGCTCATTCGCCGTCGGCGACTGGTCGGGCACGCGACTGCAGCCCTGAATTGAAGCGTCTCGCCGCCGTATTGCTGTTGCTGTTCTGTGCCGGATCTGCCGCGGCGCAGATCACGCTGACGCAGGGCACAAATTTCTCAATCGGCGCGGCCAAAGATGGGCGCCTGGCCATCGACTTGCTCGGCGCCATCTGGATCGTGCCCGCTTCGGGCGGCCTGGCCGAGGCGATTCCCACCGGTTTGCTGCCGGCCCGTCGACCACGCTGGTCGCCATCGGCACAGTCGATCATTTACGAGGCCAGAGCCACTGACCACAATCAGCTCTGGGAATTCCGTTTTGACAGTAACAGCGCAAGCAACATCAGCGTTGGACAGTATTTTGATCAGGATCCCGACTGGCACCCGGACGGCAGACGGATCGTGTACGCATCGGACAGACGAGACACGGGATTCGATCTTTGGGAGTTGGATCTCCCGACTCGGCTGACCTGGCGTATTAGCGCCATGCAAGGCGACGAACTCGAGCCGGCGTGGTCTGCGGATGGTCGCGACCTCGTTTATATCCACCGCAACAAAGACCAGTGGTCGATCATGATGCGCCGTCATGGACAACCCGATCGTAACCTTGTGTCATCGCGATCCAGATTATCGGCGCCGCAGTGGCGCCCCGACGGCAGTCTGATTACGTTTTTGCGTCACGGTGACGATAATTTGTCGATCGACATGGTCATCCTCGCCGAACCGTTACTGGTCCGACCGCTGGTCACGGGCGAGGATTTTTTTGTGGCGCCGATCGCATGGCTGGATCGACAGCAATTTGTGTATCCGGCGAATGGCGTGATCCGGAAACGCAATTTCAATGCCTGGACGTCCTCGACACTGCCATTTCGCGCCACAGTCAGCGGCACCGAGACTGGCGTTGCCGCAAAACATCGCCGCCGCGAATTGCCCATGTTGGACGCCCCAACCGGGCGGCTGATCGTTCGCACCGCAAGACTGTTCGACGGCATTGGTGGCGGTTACCAGCAGGACATGGACATCGTCATTGAAGCGGGGCGAATCGTTGCACTGGAGTCGCGCCGCGACAGACCGGGCGCGATCATTGTCGACATGGGCGACTGGACCGTGTTGCCTGGTTTCGTCGATAGCTATGGCGCGATTCCGGCCACCGCGGGTGAAGCGCTCGGCCCGCTGATACTGTCGTTCGGAGTTACGACGATTGTGGCGCAGCATGCCGCACTCGAGAAACTGAATCAGACCTGGTCCGGCGAAGCGATGCCCGGCCCAAGACTCCTGGAAGCTGCTGATATCGCGGACACACGTTCCGATCAGCCACCGCCCTGGCTGGTGACAATCAGCGGCGATCTGGCTGCAGGCACCGAGAACCGCAATAAAGTCGCCGAGTGGCTAAGGTCGGGCGTGCCGGTGCTCGCGGCCAACTGGCAGGTCGGACTGGGATCGGGCGCGACAATGCTGCTCGGTGCCGAATCCCTGCCGACGTCACCCGGCGGACACCGATACGCAGACATCCAGCTCGCCAATGGCGACGTACCGGTCACGATCGTTTCGGGCCTTGCAGATATCAATACCACCGGCCTTGCTGAGTTGCTGCGATCGCGACAAGCCAGTTTGCTTGCGTCAACGCCCACTGTATCGCGGCGATTTTCCGATCGGCCAAAGCTGCCTTCCGACACCACGTCGATTGTCCTGGGCAGTCGGCCCAACGGTCTGCCGCCCGGCATCGCACAACAAGCGGAGTTTCGTGCACTGGCCGATGCCGGCCTTGCGGGCGAGCAACTGCTGCGTGCGTCGGGCGTCAATGCGGCAGCCGCTCTCGGCCTGGGGCTACAGCTCGGCCGGCTGGCGCCCGGCAGTGTTGCGGACCTGGTCATCGTGGATGGTGATCCATTGACCAATGTCGCCGACCTGCAGAAGATCGTCGCTGTCGTTCGTAACGGGCGGTTTTTCAGCGCAATCGGCCTGATCGAGCGTGCCAGGGACGCTGAAAGCGTCGAATAAATTGACAACTTACCGGTTTTTCGGGGTATTCCGACAGGCGAGCAGAGATCGGAATAACGTGATTCCTAACAATCTCTTGTTTTTCAAAACTGTACTAACTGTAGCTTTACAATCGCTTGATATCTGTCGCATTGTTTCCGTCGGATTTTCTTACAGAATCCGACCAATCTTGAGCAAGAGGACAGCCCTGACTGGTCTAAATCTCTGATTGTGTGTTGCGCGCAGGGTAGTTGGCACAAGAATTGCTTTTAATACAGTGCCCAAGCGAAGTGTAACTGCACGGTAATGCAATTAAAGGCTACAGACAGGATTTAGACGCCAGAAGAACAATAAGACAAAATAATAATTATAAAAACCAGATCCAATAATAATAATATTTCTGTACCCGGTTACCAAATTTGCAGTTGCCTCTCTTAAGAAGAAGAAGAGAAATTAGCCCCGCCGCTCCTGCTGCGGGGTTTTTTATTGCGACCGCACTTTGTTTAACTTCGAGGGTCGGATAAGCGGTAGCATTTGATGCAGCCACCGGCAGAAACAACGATGATCAGAATAGTCGCTCCTTTAATACTCGCCCTCGCAACCCTCGCTTGCAGTCAGCAGGACGGCGAGACCTCCTCAAGTTCCGCCGATTCGAGTCACGTCGACCCGTCAGTCTATGCGGCTGCCGTCGCAAGCACCTCTCGCCCTGAAGCAGATCTCGCCCGCGATGCGGGGCGAAAACCTGCCGATGTGCTCGAGTTTTTCGGTGTCGCGCCAGGCATGTCTGTACTTGATCTGTTCTCGGGTGGCGGCTACTACGCTGAAATTCTGTCGTACGTCGTCGGCCCCGATGGGCACATCGTCGCGCACTCGAATTCGGCTTATCTCAACTTCGTCGGCGACGAATTCAAGGCACGCCATGCCGACAATCGCCTTGCCAACGTCGATGTACTGATGGCGGAAAATAACGAGCTCGAACTCGATGCCAATCAGTTCGACGCGATCTTGATGGTGCTGTCGTATCACGACACTTATTGGGTTGCACCCGATGACGACTGGCCGAAAATCGACGTGCCGCAATTGCATGCCGAGTTGCTTAATTCCTTAAGACCCGGTGGCGTTCTCGGGGTCGTTGATCATTACGCCGACGCCGGGTCGCCCCGCGAAACCGGAGGCACGTTGCATCGAATCGATCCGAGTATTGTGATTACCGATCTCGAACTAGCTGGATTCGTATTGGACGCCAAGAGCGACCTGTTGCGCAACATGGAAGACGATCACAGCTTGGGTGTGTTTGATCCGAGCGTCCGTGGCAAGACGGACCGCTTTGTTTTGCGCTTCAAAAAGCCCGAGTAAGGTCGCCCGAAAAATCGCACTTGCGGCGATCATGGCGTCAGCATAGGCTGACTTGCAATGATTGGGAGAGCGGCGATGCGACGGTACTACCTGGCAGCCATTTGCATGGCGCTGGCGGCTTGCAGCGGTCCGCCAGACAATTTCGAAGAGGCAACTATCACGGAGTTGCACGATCGCATGAATCGTGGCGAGCTGACGTCAGAGGAACTCATCGGCTGGTACCTGCAACGCATCGAATCGATAGATCGCAGCGGACCCTCGCTAAACTCGATTATTGAGCTCAACCCGGATGCGCTCCTGACAGCCAGGGCACTCGATGAAGAATGGCAAGAGTCAGGACCCCGCGGCCCAATGCATGGCATACCCGTCATACTCAAGGCCAACATCGACACGGCTGATCGCATGCGCACGACGGCTGGATCGCTGGCCCTCAAAAATCACACGCCTCTTGAGGACGCGTTTGTTGTCAGCCGTCTGCGCGATGCTGGCGCGGTGATACTGGGCAAGGCCAATCTATCTGAATGGGCGAATTTTCGATCGGATCGATCGTCGAGTGGCTGGAGCAGTATTGGCGGCCAGACGCACAATCCGTACGATACGACGCGAAATCCCTGCGGCTCGTCCAGTGGATCTGCTGTCGCTGTAGCGGCCAACCTTACGGTTACCGCGATCGGCACTGAAACCGATGGCTCGGTCGTCTGTCCGTCGGGCATCAATGGTGTCGTCGGCATCAAACCAAGTCTCGGTCTTGTCAGTCGTAGCGGCATTATCCCAATCGCGCACAGCCAGGATACGGCTGGACCAATGGCACGCACAGTACGCGATGCCGCGATTCTATTAGGGGCCATGACAGGTACCGACCCTACGGATCCCCTGTCGGCCGCTGCCAATCTATCGTCGATCGACTACGCCGCAAACCTTACGGAGGACGCGCTGGCTGGTAAACGTATCGGCGTCATTCGTTCTTTTTATGGCTCGGGCAGCAACCCGGACGTCGAAGCGATTCTCACGGCCAGTATCGACGCGCTAAAAAAACAAGGTGTCGAGATCGTCGATGAGATCAACCTGGAAGCGGATGCCATG
>Ga0209980_10002216_pt1 | contig 10623 bp, 6 predicted proteins | sample CR02metaG_FD_183611 | JGI IMG/M metagenome (GOLD analysis project Ga0209980, IMG submission 183611) | Deep subsurface microbial communities from Mariana Trench to uncover new lineages of life (NeLLi) - CR02 metaG (SPAdes) (version 2) | ecosystem: Environmental > Aquatic > Marine > Ocean trench >... | reverse complement strand
CCGTGCATGCCGAGCATGTGCATCGCAAGCGGGTGCGTGGTGTCGCTGGCGCCGAGAGCGAGCAATGTTGTGGTGACGGGAATACCGTATGCGGCGGCGAATCGGCGCATCGGCTTACTCGCATTACCGTTGATCACACCACCACCGGCGTAGATTAGCGGTCGCTCGGACTGCGCAAGCATCGCGTAGAATCGTTCGCTATGCGGGTCGCTTAAACGATTGTTGACGACAGCCTGCAATCGTCTTCGATAACCGGGAAGTGCTAGCGATCCCTGGCCTTTGAATTCGCCCTCCCAGTTCTGCACGTCTTTGGGAATGTCCACGACGACAGGTCCCGGCCGGCCTGTTCGTGCAAGCTCGAAAGCGCTGCGCAATGTGTCCTCGAGTTTTTCAGGATCGGTCGCGAGGAAGATGTGCTTGGCTACGGCTCCCATGATGGCCGCTACGGGCGCCTCCTGAAACGCGTCCGTGCCGATTGCGGGCGTAGGTACCTGGCCGCAGATCACAACGATCGGCACAGAGTCCGCCATGCAGTCACGCACGGGTGTAACCGTGTTGGTCGCACCCGGACCGGATGTGACCATGACGACTCCGACCTTGCCGCTCGCACGCGCGTAGCCCGCAGCCATGAATCCGGCGCCCTGTTCGTTGGCTGGGACGATGAGCGGCATGGCGGATTCACCGTTCTCAAGTTTGTGGGAATCGTTGTAACGAAAGACAGCGTCGTAGGTCGGCAAGATCGCACCGCCGCTGTAACCGAAGATCGTGTCGACACCCTCGTCAGCGAGAACTTGCACGACGATATCAGCACCACTCATTCGCGTGCCTGCAAGGGGGTGCTGTGTTGTGCCAGCCGTATTTGCCTGTTCGTTCACGCCGTTACCAATTCACTGTAAGTGCCGGATTTTCGGCGAGTGTTTACTAATTTCCGCGGCATTGCAATACTCGGCTCAAGACGTTCTGAAACGATGTATTTATCAACTAATTAGTTTCAATTGTATGTATCAAGTCCTTTAGGAAGCAGCATCAATGCGACACGCAATATCGGTCCTTCTGCAGAACGAAGTCGGCGCACTGACCCGCATGACGGGCATGTTTTCGTCACGTGGTTACAACATCGATTCACTCAACGTCGCACCGACCGATGATCCCACTGTGTCGCGCGTAACACTGGTGACCACAGTATCGGATTCGGCAATTGCACAGCTCAATGCGCAGCTCGCCAAGCTGATTGATGTCGTCAATATTCACGACATGACCTTAGGTGATCACTTCGAACGCGAACTCGTCATCGTGAAAGTCAAACTCGCAACAGGCGGCCTCGCGAAAGCCATGTTACTGGCGAAGAAATTCGGTGCCGAGATTCTCGATGACTCCCAGGTGAGCTGTACGATCCAACTGACCGGGCGCGTTGGCGAGATCGATGACTTCGTGGCGGCAGCCAGTGCTATCGGTCAGCTATCTGCCGTTGCTCGCAGTGGCAGTGTTGCCGTGTCGAAGGGAGAGGTGACGCTGTCGTCCTACGACGCCAACTATCATCTCTCGGCCTGATTCATGTCAGGTTTCAAACTCCAGAATTGTCGCCGCCTGGTCATAAAGGTGGGTTCCTCGATACTCATCGGCGATGACGGCCATGTTCATCGTGGCTGGCTTGAGGGACTCGCCGACGATGTTGCGATGCTGCACGAGAATGGTCATCAGGTACTGATTGTTTCCTCGGGTGCGATTGCCATAGGCAGCAACGTGCTGGGGATCAATAAACGCCGCGCCAGGCTCGAAGACCTTCAGGCCGCCGCCGCGGCAGGGCAGGTGCAGCTGGTGCATGCCTACCAGGAAGCGCTCAGCCGGCATGATGTGACAGCGGCGCAAGTGTTGTTGACGCCCGGCGACACAGAGGACCGGCGTCGATTTCTCAATGCGCGCGCGACGTTGTCACGCCTGCTTGATCTGTCGGTGGTACCGATCATCAACGAGAATGACACGGTCGCGACGGAAGAGATTCGCTACGGGGACAATGACCGTCTCGCGGCACGCGTAAGCCAGATGGTGATGGCAGATGCACTGATTCTGTTATCCGATGTCGACGGGCTATACAGCGAGGATCCCGCCAAAAACGATTCGGCCGAGCTCATACCCGAGGTGCAACGGATCACGGATGAGGTGGTGCGTGCTGCCGGCGAGACACACTCCGATTATGGCAGTGGTGGCATGGCCACCAAGGTACAGGCAGCTCGAATAGCAACGCGTGCCGGCTGTTCGACGGTTATTTCGAGTGGTGCGATTGATCGTCCTTTGTCTGCCCTGGCGGCCGGTGGCACATGCACGGTATTTCAAGCTCAAGGGACGCCAACCGCTGCTCGCAAGCAGTGGCTGGCCGGCGTGTTGGAAGTGTGTGGTGAATTGCAGCTCGACGATGGCGCGGTTAAGGCCTTGCGCGAGGGCAACAGTCTGCTGCCCGTCGGCGTGGCTGCGGTGACAGGCAACTTCCGACGCGGGGACGTAGTCACCATTGTCAATGGTCACGGTACCGAGCTTGGTCGCGGCCTGGCCGAGTACTCAAGTGACGAGGCTGCTCGCATAATGGGCTGCCGCACAGAGCACATTATGGAGCGACTCGGTTACCGGGGCCGCTCGGTCATTGTGCATCGCGATGAACTGGTTTTATTCGAAAATGACAGCTGATCCGAATACAAGTGCTTCGATAGCCGAACTAATGGTCCCACTGGGCCAGGCAGCCCGGTGTGCCTCGCGGACGCTTGCGTTGACCAGCAACGAGCATCGGAACCAGGCGTTGCATGCAATGGCCCAGGCGGTTCGAGACCATGTCGACGAAATTCTCGAGGCCAATCGAATGGACACCGGCGACAGCGAGAAACGCGGTCTCAGCGCCGCGATGCTCGACCGACTGATGCTGGACGATGATCGTATTGAATCCATGGCCGCAGCGACTGACGCCATCGCGGAGTTGCCAGACCCATTGGGTCAGGTTATCGCCGAATGGGACAGGCCGAATGGTTTGACGATACAGCGGATCACGGTACCACTCGGTGTCATAGGCATTATTTACGAGTCTCGCCCTAACGTAACGGCCGATGCAGCCGCACTGTGTCTTAAATCCGGCAATGCGACGATTCTGCGCGGCGGTTCGGAGAGCTATCGCTCCAACAACGCAATCCATGACTGTATTCGTGCGGGATTGAGCGAAGCCGGGATCGATACCGGCGCCGTGCAGATGGTTGCAACTAAAGATCGTGATGCGGTCGGCTACCTGTTGTCGTCTATGCGAGAGTGGATCGATGTTGTCGTGCCACGCGGCGGTAAGAGCCTGATCAAGCGAGTGCAGGATGATGCGAGAGTGCCGGTCATAGGCCATCTTGAAGGCATCTGCCATGTGTACCTGCACACGTCAGCGAATCCGACCATGGCGCGCGACATTGCTGTCAACGCCAAGATGCGGCGTACCGGGATCTGCGGTGCCGCCGAGACGATACTCGTGGACCAGTCAGTTGCGGAGAGTTTGTTGCCGGACGTGGCCCAAGTGCTGCTCGATGCCGGGTGTAAAATCCGCGGAGACGAGCAGGTTGTCGCTATCGTCAACGACGCGACGCCGGCCAACGAAGCCGACTGGTCGACTGAATACCTCGACGCGATCATCTCGATCCGTGTGGTGAATGACATTGACGCGGCAATCGCACACATCAGCCAGTACGGGTCTGGCCATACCGAGAGCATCGTTACCGAGGACTCGGTGGCTGCCGAAAAGTTTTTTCGCGAGGTGGACAGCGCAATTCTGCTGCACAACGCGTCCACTCAGTTTGCGGATGGCGGTGAGTTTGGCATGGGCGCGGAAATCGGTATTGCCACGGGACGGGTGCACGCGCGCGGTCCGGTTGGCGCGAATCAACTGACGAGCTACAAATACCTCGTGCGTGGTAACGGCCAGGTCAGGCCCTGATGCCGGAACGGTCCCCGCCGTATGATGTCGCCATAATCGGGGCCGGCATCAACGGCGCTGGCATCGCACGAGATGCGGCACTGCGCGGGCTACGCGTCGTCGTTCTGGAACAGAACGATCTCTGCAGTGGCACATCGGCCGCGTCGAGTCGCCTGATTCATGGTGGGTTGCGGTATCTCGAGTACGGTGAATTTCCGCTGGTATTTGAATCGTTGCGCGAGCGAATTACGTTGCGAAAAATTGCCGCGCACCTGGTTCAGCCGCTACGCATCACTATTCCGATTTACGAATCGGCCCGACGCGGACTATGGCTGGTTCGGCTCGGCATGGTCGCGTATGACCTGTTGTCGGTTGGGAAAACCGTTCCCGGGCACGAAGCGCTCAGTCGCGACGCCATGCTTGATGCGGAGCCTGGCCTGGCCAGCACCGGTCTGCGTGGTGCCGTGCGGTATTTCGATGCGCAGGTGACTTACGCGGAGCGTCTCGTTCTGGAAAACCTGCTCGGTGCCAGGGCTGCCGGAGCCGACATATTGACCTACAAAACCGTCACAGGAATCAACATTGAACGAGGCCGCGTGACATCGCTGGATTTCCGGGACGCGCTGACAGCACAAACTCAGCGGGTAGAAACGAGTGTGGTGATCAATGCAGCAGGACCCTGGGTGGATGATGTTCTGAGAACTGCGACAGATGATGCTCCACGACTGGTCGGCGGCACCAAGGGCAGTCATATCGTGGTTGGCGATTTTCCGGGTGCACCGACGGACGCTTTTTATGTTGAGGCTGCTGCCGACGGTCGGCCGTTCTTTATTATTCCGTGGAATAATCAGTACCTGATCGGTACGACTGACATCCGCTACGACGGTGACCTGGCAGAAATTCGGGCCAGTCGGGCAGAGATCGATTACCTGCTCGCAGAAACGAACCGGGTGTTTCCGGATGCGCGCCTGGCGGTGGGCGATATCTGTTTCGCGTACGCAGGCGTGCGGCCCTTGCCGAAACGCGACAAAGGCCCGGAATCGTCGATTACTCGGCGTCACATTATTTGCAAGAACCACAAGATTGCGCGCGGCCTGATCTCGATCATCGGCGGCAAGCTCACGACGTATCGAAATCTCGCCGAGCAGACTGTCGATCGACTGGGGCGAGTCCTGGAGCGCAAGCTTCCTGATTGCCGCACACGCGAAATGCTGCTGCCAGGTGCATACCGGGTGGACGAAGCACGTGCGGCCCTGGAATCGCTGGATTGCTTGTCTGCCATAGGCGTCGAGCGCTTACTCGGTATCTATGGCGGCCGCGCGATAGACCTGGCTGGTCTGGCCGGCGATGAGCCGGACCTGATGCGCTGCATCGACACCGAAGAGAGCGTCCTGGCAGCGGAAGTTGTATTTTCTGCGCGTGAGGAATTGGCGCAGACATTGATCGATATCGTTCATCGCAGACTGATGCTTGGGCTGAGCTGTGATCAGGGCAGGACGTTATACGACAGCATCGCCACGATTGCGGCCGACGAGTTCAACTGGAATGCCGAGAGACGATCGGCGGAACTCGTTGCCCTGAATGCTTATAGCGATTCTTTCAGGGTCTGACGGTGAACCCGATCAGCGGGCGATTTTTTCCAGAACCTGGGTCGGCGAATCCGTCTCGCGGGAGTAGCCGTGGCGTAGTGCCATCATCTCGAAAGCCTGATCGCGTTCCTCTTCGCCTGGATACCAATGCAGCTTTTCCCACTTATCGCCAAGAATCTTGCGCATAGTGTCATTCGCAGGTAGCGTCACGCGTATGCCAAATCGTCTTTCGGCACCGGCGTTCTCCGGATCGACCAGGTTGTGCTGATGACAGAAATCCACGCGCAATTCCCTTGGAAGTGAGGGTGGTAGTATACCGTTTGCGTTAGCACGACAGTACCTGACCGTAGGATCAACGATGAGCGGCAAATCGGACGAACAAGCGGCTGGCTCCGAACGCGTCAGACTTGACTCGACGGGCGAATTTTTCAGCGTCGGTACGCCGCTGCATGCCATTCGTGCAGGTTACGTGCGCCGAGCTGCCGATAACGTGCTTTATGAGACCGTGATTTCGGGCCGCTACGCGCATGTGATAGCGCCGGATCGTAGCGGCAAGTCGAGCCTGATCGCGGCGACCGCGGCTCGTCTGGAAAACAACGGTTCCAAGGTCGCCATTCTCGATCTCGAGCAGATTGGTGTCCGCGAAGCTGGCAGCGATGCAGGCCGTTGGTACTACAGTGTTGCTTATCGCCTGTTACGACAGTTGCGTATCCGCATCGACTTGCAATCCTGGTGGCAGGACAAGTCAATGTTGCCGAATCGTCAACGTTTGCTCGAGTTTTATTCGGAGATCATTCTGCAAAACGTGCAGGAGCGCGTGGTCATTTTTGTGGATGAAATTCAATGTATTGGCGATTTTCCATTCGCGGATCAACTGCTAGCAAGTGTTCGCGCAGCCCACAATGCGCGTGCGACTGATCCGGAGTTTTCACGACTTACGTTTGTGTTGCTCGGAGAGTGCGACCCGCTCAGCCTGATCGATGAACCCGAACGATCACCTTTCAATATCACACAAGCAGTAACGCTGGCCGAATTTTCACGTGAAGACCTGGATTTATTCAGCACCGAACTGAATCTTTCGCCCAAAGATGCGGCGATTGCGCTTGACCGCATTTACTACTGGACGGCAGGCCAGCCTTACCTGTCACAGAAATTGGCACGCACGATTTCGCGTGAGCAGCTGGTGGGAGATATTGCGGCCAATGTTGATCGCATCGCGACACAACAATTGGCGGGTCGATCAGCATTGCACAGCGAACCGCACATGAGCCACATTCATCGTGAAGTAGTGAACGATGCCAAACGGCGGGAGGCGTTGCTCAATCTAATTGGGCGAATTTGCAAGAACGTAAAAGTTGCCACGGATCTTGGCTCGCCATTGCAACGTCGACTGATCGCGATAGGCTTGATTCGAATTGACGAAGAAGGGTCACTTCGAGTTCGCAATAGACTTTACGAGGCTGTCTTTACGGCGCGATGGGCGAACGAAAACCTGCCAAATAATTGGCGCCCGCTTGCGATCGCGGCTATTGCCATGTTCGCGATCGTTGCGGTCCCATTCTGGTACACACAACTGCTGCCACGATCCTACGTAACTGTATTGACGTCGGATACGGTCGACTTGGCGGTGGCCGAGCGCACATTCGAAAGTTTTCGCACGTTTCCAGGGCACGTAAGGGCGGCCGATAATCTGTATCGCAGTTTCCTCAGGAAACGCGCGAATGCCGCAATTGAGGTCGCAGAGATTGCGGCAATTGTCACGATGGCCGATAAGTTGCCGAATGCAGAGCGGTTACCGGCCGAATTGCAGGCCGGTTTCTGGGACCGCACAGCACGCGAGGCGATGCGTCTCGAACGTCGCGATGCGGCGCTAATTGCAACGATTGAGTCATTCGCGTTGTCGACGTCGCAGCGGCGCAACCGTGCTGCCTCACTGGTGTCTACCGACTATCCGTTACTGATCTCGAGCCTCCCTGATGATGATCGCGGTGTCGTCGTATTCAATCCCGGCAGCATGTTGCTGACAGAGATTCGTACGGCCCAGGTGTTGCAGTGGTCGCTTGGCAGCGAGGGGTTGCAAAAGCGCGATGAGTGGACGATTACGGCGCTGGAAGTGTCGCCACTTGTTCGTCGCGTCATTGTTGATCGTGAGGGAGTGGTCCGCCGTATCGGATTGACGCTGAATTTGAGCCATGCACGTGTCGATGATCTACGAATTAAGGTAATTGCCCCATCGGGCCGCGCCGTCGAAGTCGATCCAGGCGTGGACCGAGCATCGTCACACGAAGATATTCGGATCGATTCCAGCCAGCTTGACGACTTGCTTGGCGAGCCAATCAATGGCACGTGGAGCATCAGTATACGGGACGAAGAAATCGGTGTGGCTGGCCAGCTTGTCGGTTGGAACCTGCAACTGGATTCACAAGGTCTCGTCGAGGATTTCCAGCGAGGGCTGAACATTTCGGATCCTGTCGAACGCGAGACGGACAATATCTGGTTCAGTGCCGATGGCCGATTTGCGGTGGCGCGCGCGACACAGAGCGACAGTGCACGTGTCTGGGATCTGGCATTCGCTAAACCGGTACGGGCAGTAGCCGTCAACGAGTTAGAGCAACTCATCGGTCTGAGCGCGGGCGCCAGGCAGCTTGTTACAGCGACCCAAAACACGGTCAACCTGTGGGATACGGCGACCGGCGACCGTATCGCAACATTGGATATCGGCTCGGCGAGTAGCACTCTCACGCTGACCGGAGACGGCACCCACCTGCTCGTTCAACGACGCGGTGATCTGGATACGCAATTTGAGCTCTGGTCGTTAAACGATGCAACAGTCACTGCGCAGCTCGATATAGCGGGTACGCCGGCACTTGTTTCTCTCGATTCACAGGGAAATCGAATAGCTATCGCTGACTATGATCGTGCTGTGCGTGTTTGGGATTTTCAAAGCGGCGAGTTGATTACACAGATTGATCTCGCGGCGCAGCCGAGCAAGCTGGAACTGGCGGCAGGTGGCGAGGTTCTTGGCGTGGTGTTTGGCGAAGAAGGCGCATCATTGTGGCGCATTGATCAATCATTGCTGCCGATAGTCGAGGAATTCAATCGCGGCCGGTGGCAACTGGCATTTTCGCCGTCCGGAACCAAGGTGCTGTTAGGCAGACCTGACCACGGTTTCCAGGTGTACGACACGAGCAATGGACGTCTGCTTGGGCCGACGCTCGGTTCGGGCGCTGATACCACTGTCGACAGCATGTTGGGCTTTAGCGCTGACGAGCAAACACTGGTGACTGGTGGGCCGGACAGCGCCGCGCGGTTCTGGCGGACGCCGGTTTTCGCAGCACCGATTGAGTCTCTCGAGGGCGACACGAATTTCATTTGGCCGCCGTCGGGCGACGCTATTGTCGTGGCGACGCCGGATGCATCGATACTCGTAATCGGCGACCGGCAGGGTGATGTACATGTGGTGCCTGCGGGCGGCGGTCCGGAAGCTTTTCTCAGTGCGGGAGAAGACGTCAGTTTCCTGGGTCATAGCCGCAAGGTTCGCATTCTGAGTGTGAGTCGTGATGGCTCGAGAGTAGCCAGCGCGGCCGATGACAACTCGATTCGCATCTGGAGCACCGCAACAGGATTGCCGCAGCCATTCTTTGGTGACATATCCGGCAACCCGATCGAGAGACTCGTATTTTCACCCGACGCGGCGATGCTGGGGCTGCTGAGCAGCAACCGGGTACACATCATGGACGCGGACAATGGTGCCATGCTCGCACTCTTTGAGCTGGGAGAGCGGCACCAAAGCATCGCTTTTGCCGACAGCAATCATCTTTACGTCGGCAGCGAGAGCGGCACAATGCGCGTGCTTACTCGAGATACCAGCGATAATTGGAGCATGCAGACTGTTTGGCAAGGCGACGCTGCCATTCGCTGGCTTGAGGCGTCTCCTCAATCGCGATTCCTCGTCGTTGTTGATCAGAACAACCTGGCGCAGCAATTTATCCTCGGTGAAGGCAAACTCGGCGAACATGTTGTTCAGTTGTCGGGCAACGTCGAAGAAGTCTCTTTTGCGCCGAATGGATCGCGCGTGCTGTTTCGGACATCACGATGGATTCATCGGGCCAGTTCCGCCGCGTCAGGCCTGATTTGGTTGGATGCTGCACTTGCACCGCGGTCGATTGGCGCTGCACGAATGGTATTTGGCGATTCGAACACCGACAAGGCGGCACCACTTGGTAATCGCATCTATCTGCCGTTGGCCGGCGATGGCTTCGTACAACTGGTTGAACTGAATTTCGATTCAAATCGCGGGCCCGCCTTGTTCGGTAACAAAGAGTTGCTGCTCAATGAGTGGCGGCACCGACTCGGCATCGACTAGCGGTCATCACCTCGCTGGGTTCGGACCAGTAATTCCAGACTCCGCGCCGTAACGTCGGTCGCAGGAATCGCTCGGCCGACCGTTATTGGCACATGGGCGAACAGTCGGCCAGGAATTCTGCGCAAGCCACCATCTTTGCGTCGACTAAACCAGCTACCCCAGAGCCTGCCAAGAGATACCGGAATGACCGGTACCGGCCGGCGCGCGATAATCTTCTCGATGCCAGGCCGGAAACGTTGTACTTCGCCATCACGTGTAATGCCGCCCTCCGGAAAAATGCAAACGATATTGCCCGCTTCCAATTCCGCGTCAACTTTGTCGAATGCTAACTTCATGAGGTCTTCGTCTTCCCGCGCACTGGCGATGGGGATGGCTTTCATGTTTTTGAAAAAGAACCGCAGCAGCGGGATATCAAAAATCTTGTAGTACATGACGAAACGCATCGGACGCCGGATCGAACCGCTCAGCAGGATCGGATCCATGTAACTCACGTGATTGCAGACCACAACAGCGGGCCCCGTCGGTGGAATGTTCTCCAGTCCGACTGGCCGTACGCGGTAGAAAACATTGATGAGAATCCATGCCATGAAGCGCAACAGGAATTCAGGCAGCAGTGTGTAGATGTAAATCGCGACCACCACGTTCAGCGCAGCCAGTACAAGGAATAATTCAGGGACAGAGAATCCCATTTGCAGAATTGCGATCGACATCAGCGACGCGGTAACCATAAAAAT
>Ga0209980_10002215_pt1 | contig 10627 bp, 9 predicted proteins | sample CR02metaG_FD_183611 | JGI IMG/M metagenome (GOLD analysis project Ga0209980, IMG submission 183611) | Deep subsurface microbial communities from Mariana Trench to uncover new lineages of life (NeLLi) - CR02 metaG (SPAdes) (version 2) | ecosystem: Environmental > Aquatic > Marine > Ocean trench >... | reverse complement strand
TGGAGCGGGTGATGGGAATCGAACCCACATCATCAGCTTGGAAGGCTGAGGTTCTGCCCTTGAACTACACCCGCCATAGCAACAACGGAGCGACATCGGTCTTGCGACTGTTGTCCTCCGTTCCTTCAATCTGACTCACCTCGCTCGCCTGAATGCACGAAGTGGTGGAGGGGGTAGGATTCGAACCTACGTAGGCTTAGCCAGCAGATTTACAGTCTGCCCTCGTTGACCGCTTGAGTACCCCTCCGAAACCTCGAACCATGATTCAAATGGCCGATCCTGTACTGCCACCAAGGGCAAAACTGCCGGCAAACCGCCATTTTCTGGCGTTCGCAGGCAAGCCGTACATTTTCACCTACAAAACATTATCTGTCAAGAATGAAAACTGTGTTTTTTACCCTCAGACGTTAAAGCGAAAGTGCATCACATCGCCTTCTTTTACGATATAGTTTTTCCCTTCAAGACGTAGTTTTCCGGCTTCTCTTGCCGCCTGTTCCCCTCCAAGTGAAACGAAGTCGTCGAATGCGGTGACTTCTGCGCGGATAAACCCTTTCTCAAAATCTGTATGAATACGGCCCGCGGCTTGCAGCGCGGTTGAGTGGGACTTCACGGTCCAGGCCCGCACTTCCTTTTCTCCTGTGGTAAAAAAAGTTAACAGATTCAGCAATTCGTAGCCGGCATGGATCACCTGCTCCAGACCTGATTCCTTGAGACCCAACTCACTGAGAAATTCCTGACGGTCATTCTCATCCAACCGGGCGATTTCTGCTTCGATCGCGGCACAGACCGGCACCATCCGGGCATCTTCTGCTTCAGCTTTGTCACGCACGACATCAAGATAAGGATTGTTCTTAAATCCGTCTTCGGCAACATTCGCCACGTACATAACGGGCTTGGTCGTGATTAGGTGCAGATCGCGAATCAGACGTGTTTCATCATCATTCAGATCCGCATTTCTCGCACGGCGTCCCCGGTCAAGACACGCTTGCAGTTTTGCCAGCACTGTCATCCGCATCCTGGCATACTTGTCATTGGCCTTGATCCGCTTTTCCGTTCGCTCAATCGCCCGCTCCACGAACTCGAGGTCTGCCAATGCAAGTTCCGTATTTATGATTTCGATATCGCTGAGGGGGTCCAGCTTGCCTGCCACGTGGATGACATCGTCATTATCAAAACAGCGGACGACGTGCGCAATAGCATCCGTTTCACGAATATGCGCCAGGAACTGGTTGCCCAGCCCTTCACCCCTGGAAGCACCCGCCACCAGCCCCGCAATATCAATAAACTCCATCGTCGTGGGGTGTACTTTTTGCGGATTGATGATGTCCGCCAAATGGCCGAGCCTCGGATCGGGGACTGCCACAACACCCAGGTTGGGATCAATCGTGCAGAACGGATAATTTTCTGCCGCGATACCGGCGCGTGTCAGTGAATTGAATAAGGTCGATTTACCCACATTGGGTAATCCGACAATACCGCACTTAAAGCCCATTTACGTCTTTCCCTGGTCGGGCTCTGTCACAGTATGTAATGTTTTCATTGCTTTGGAAACTTCGTCACCCAGCACTTCGCGCATCACGTCCGCCGCGTGTGAGATCACCCGGCGGGTTAACAATTCCTGCGCTGCAGAAGGTCTGCTGAGAACGTAGCCGGTAACGGCGTCTTTGCAACCCGGATGTCCGATCCCAATACGTAAGCGCAAAAACTCATGGTCCTGGTTATGGCAGAAGATATCCCGCAAACCATTGTGCCCACCGTGACCACCACCCTTCTTCAACCGGGCCACCCCGGGTGGCAGATCGAGTTCGTCATAAACAATCAGCAAGCGATCACTCGAAATCTTGTAATAATCGACTACCGCACGCACAGCCTGTCCGCAGCGATTCATGAAGGTCATCGGTTTCACCAGGATGCAGTCCTGGCCGTACAAGCCGGTTTTGGCCAGCTCGGCGTGAAACTTCGATTGGTTTCGCAAAACAACTTGCGCACGCTTTGCCAACAGATCCAAAAACCAAAACCCGGCGTTATGCCGGGTTTTGGCGTATTTTGCACCCGGATTACCGAGCCCCACGATTACATAATGATCGGACAAGATTTCTCCAACAGCCTAATCACCGCCTTCTTCCTTGTCACTGGCAACTTCATCGCTGATTTCTGCAGGTTCATCAGCGTCCTCTTCAACCGGCTCCGCGGCTTCACCGAGTTCGTCTTCTGCCAGCGCAGCTTCAGCCTCTGCAGCAGCTGCAGCACCCGTGCCCTGATCTTCCTTGATATGAATCGCATTGGCCAATTGCACATCTTTATCTTCACCGGCCACCAGCGCCGTAATCTCGACACCTTCAGGCAAGTGGATATCTGACAACATAACCGCATCGCCTGGTTCCATATCCGAAAGATCAATGGAAACGAATTCCGGCAGGTCTTTGGGTAGGGCCGAAATTTCAACTTCAGTAATCAAGTGCTGGATCACTACGCCCGATGTCTTGCCGGCTGGCGAATCCTCTTCGCCCACGAAGTGGACCGGCACCAGCATCTTCAGAACTTGTTCAGCAGAAACCCGTAAAAAATCAATATGCATTATGATCGGCTTGAAGGGATGCCGATGCATATCACGCACCACCGCCTGCTGTGTGTTCTTTTCATCGACTTTGATTTCAAGAATACTGGCGTAGAACGCTTCATTCTCCGTAGCGTGCAGCAGCTCATTCAGCTGCAGGCTTAGAGCAACAGGGTCCTTATGACCACCGTAGATGATGGCGGGAACCTTACCTTCACGACGCAGGCGGCGGCTCGCACCTTTCCCCAAATCTTGGCGGAGTTCCACGTTAATGATTGTTGTTTCAGACATGACTTTCCTCGTTAATCAAATCCCGTATAAAACGGTTAACAGCCGTTATGCCTGACCCGCGACCAGGTCAGACGTAAAACAAAGCCGGGCATTATACCCCAGGTTTACCCTGATATGTAGTGCAGCTTAATCCACGTACATGGAACTGACGGATTCGCCATGCGCCATGCGTCTGATGGTTTCAGCCAACATCTGCGCGACACTGAGCTGGCGAATCTTGGGGCTTCTCTGCGCTGCCTCACTGAGGGGGATCGTGTCTGTGACCACCAGTTCATCTATTTCTGACCGGCTGATATTATCGACTGCAGGGCCTGATAACACCGGGTGCACGCAGTATGCAACAACGCGGCTGGCGCCATTTTCTTTCAACGCACTGGAAGCCGCACAGAGCGTACCGGCCGTATCAACCATGTCGTCAACCAGAACACAGCATTTCCCTTTCACATCGCCGATAATGTTCATCACCGTGGAAACATTTGCCCTAGGCCGCCGTTTATCAATGATCGCAAGGTCCACTTCCAGGCGTCTGGCGATCGCCCTCGCCCTGGCCACGCCGCCAACATCCGGTGAAACCACGACGATGTCATGCATGGACTGACGCTGCCAGATGTCCGCCAGGGTCAGGGGCGATGCATATACGTTGTCTACCGGGATATCGAAAAAACCCTGAATCTGATCAGAGTGAAGATCGATGGTCACCACCCGGTCCGTGCCAACGTTTGAAATCATGGATGCGGCCACTTTTGCCGTGATCGGCACGCGGGCCGATCGCGGCCGCCTATCTTGGCGACCATAGCCAAAATAGGGGATGACTGCTGTAATCCGCGACGTCGATGCCCGTTTGAAGGCATCGATCATCACCAGCAGTTCCATGAAATTATCCGCGGCGGGTGCACAGGTGGGCTGGATGACATAAACATCACGGCCGCGGACATTTTCCATCACCTCGACCATGACTTCACCGTCACTGAAACGACCAACCACGGCTTTGCCCATTGGAACATTAAGCTCACGAGCAATATTGCTCGCGAGTTTCATGTTCGCATTTCCGGCGAAAACCATCAATGAAGGGGTGGCCACTTGTATTCCCCGTCTGCTCGATCCCTCAGGACCTGAAACCTCAGTGGCTGGGACGGCAGGACTCGAACCTGCGAATGCGGGGATCAAAACCCCGTGCCTTAACCAACTTGGCCACGTCCCAGTAAACTGAAATCGAAAATCTATTTTTTAATACCACCTACACCGCCAGATTCAAGTAATTCGTGCAAGGGAGATCGGTCAACCCCGCGGACGGCGCGCACATTATATCGGCATTTTATTGCTTGTGCCGTGCTCTTTGCAGTCTTTTCATCAGGCATGCTGATGAAGAGTGTACTCCCGGTACCGCTCATGCGCGCCGGGCCCCATTTCTGCAAATCTTTCAGCATCTGTTTGAGGTGGGGAAATTGTTTTTTCACCACCAGCTCGCAGTCATTTCTGCCGACACCGGCCAGGGCCTCTGCCAGACTGATCTTTGATGTTTTTTTTGGCAAGTCCGGGTGCATGAAAACAGCCCCTGTCGAAATCGAAAACCCGGGGAACACCAACAGGTAATACCGATCACCCAGATCCACGGACTGAAGTTCATCACCCAGCCCCGAAGCAAAGGCACTGTAGCCCCTGACGAAAACGGGCACATCCGCACCCAGCCTGATGCCCATTGACGCCAGATCATCGATATCGAGACCGCATCCCCACAGGCGGTTGAGCACCACCAACACAGTTGCTGCATCCGAACTACCACCGCCCAGACCGGCACCTGCAGGTATGTGCTTTTTTACCTCGATTCGAGCCCCCTGTCGGCACGAGGTTTCGGCCTGCAACAGCAAGGCAGCCCTGACCACAAGGTCATCGGCCTCTTGCACCGCGTATGACGCTCGCGGCCTTTCGATCCTGGGTTCATCCAGTGGTTCAATACTTACTTCATCACCCCAGTCGAGCAGTTGAAACAGAGTCTGCAATTCGTGATAACCGTCAGGTCGCTGCCCGGTGACATGAAGAAACAAGTTCAGCTTGGCCGGCGCCGGCCAAACACTCTTGGATTGATTACTCATCCCAACCCGTCCCAGCTTCCAGGTCCCAGTCCTGGATTGCAAACTTGACGGTGTAGGACTGCCGGCGCGCCGTCAACTTCACAGGCATCGATACTCTACCTGCATCCCGGTACTGGCCGTATTCGATGTTCCAACCCAGCTGGCTCAGCTTCTCGAGGTTGCCCTGCGCGTTGAGTTGTCGCAGATCCCAGTCGCCCGGAGCAGCAAGCCCTCTGACCCACCATGCCAGGGCACTTACAGGGATCGTCCAGCCAAGCCATTGCTCGATCAATTCGCCCACGGTGTCCGCACGGTGAACCTCTCCATCCGCCCATTCCAGCACGGCGCCATTCTCGTCCGCGTTCAACTGCCAGGCGCCCCGGCCAAATGCCCCGTGAAAATTCATGCTGCTGGCCTGGCCGTATTGCTGCCAGCTGAGGTGACCGCTACCACCCTCTTCACCATCATTGACGGCCAGGCGCCCCTTGAGTGCCCACCCTTCGGCTGCGGTCAGTACATCGGACCTCGCTTGATAAAGCAAAATCAGCTCCGCTTGGTCAATCTCCACGGTCGGAACGGTACTGCAAGCGGTGATCAACAAGGCGAAAGTCAGGCTCAAGAATGAAAGTAAAAGCGAGCGTGAAATCAAAGGTCAACTTCCATGCGCTGGAGCGTCTCCTGGAGCACCGGGTTTTCACTGTCCACTTCCGTTCCTTCGCGCCAGATCGCACGGGCAGCTTCGTGCTCGCCGATTACCCAGAGCACTTCCCCAAGGTGGGCTGCAATTTCCGGATTTCTGTCCAGTGCCCAGGCTCGGCGGAGAAACTCCTTGGCCACATCCAGACGGTCCAGGCGATAGGATATCCAACCCATACTGTCGACAATGGACGCATCATCCGGGCGCAGAATAAAAGCCTGTCTGATCAATGCTTCCGCTTCTTCATAACGTTCTGTCTGGTCAGCCAGGGTATAACCCAGAGCATTGAGGGCCGCCGCGTTCTCGGGCTGCTGTGAAATAATGATTCGAAGATCCTTCTCAGCAACGTCCACCCAACCCAGTTCCGCAGCCAGCAAGGCGTGTGAATAGCGGATCGAAATGGAGCTCGGCAGCTGTTCCAACGCTTTATCCAGAGTCTCCAGGGCGGATTTACCATCACCCACTTCACGCAGAATTCTGGCCTCCGCCAGCCAGCTTTCCTCCACGATGACCTGGCTGGACTGCAACCTCAAACCTGCCAGCTCCCGCCTGGCGCCTGCCACATCTCCTTCGCCGGCCATCAACTCTGCGCGTCGTATCCCCGCAACAAGCGCCTTGTCGCCTGATTCAACTTCAGCATACAACTCAATCGCCCGGGAAATCATATCCAACGCCTCAGCAGCCTGCGCCTGGTAAAACGAGGTTTCATGCGGGTCGTCGAACCTCACCCTGTCAAATTGCCGGAACAATTTTTCCGCCCTGTCCCTATCCTTGGCATTGATCTCAAACAGGATCCGGGCCAACATCACATCCGGTGTTTGCTGCATGTTCTCCATCACTTTCCTTGCCTTAACTACCCGGTGAGTCCGGGACAGTAAATCAGCGTAAGCCATGGCAAGGTCATGTTCCCCGGGGTTCTGCTTCCAGGCTCTTTCAACATATTGAAGGCCGGCACCAAGCTTGTTCAGATTGAGTGCCAAGCGGCCAGCCCAGGTAAGAAATTCACTGCGTTCAGGTTCCAGTTCAACCGCCTGTTCGGCCAATTCATATGCCCTAATCAGGTCACGGGAGCGAACGGCGAGATGGCTTTGTGCGAATACGGCATCTGCATTATTCACAGCACCCTGACTGGCTAGTAAATTTCCCAACAGAACGGAAGCCTTCTCAGAATCAGCCGACCGGCCCAGCAAGGAGGAAACAAGAATCCAGGCCTCAGTGGTATTACCCATGAGCTCTATGATCTGTTGAAGCTGAAGTTCGGCCCCCGTGTAGTCACCGGTCAACAGCATCGCAGTTGCAGCAGATTGGTGTGCTTCCACGTTTTCCGGGTCCAGGAAAGCCCAACGGTCGGCAGCCATTGCTGCCTGTACCCGGGCCTGTGAGGCAAAGGCGACTCGTGTTGCCCTGCGTGCAATTGCGGCGTCGCTGGACTCAAGGGCAGCCTCAAGGTATTCTCCGACCGCAGCCTCCAGATCTCCTTCGCTGCCGAGGAATTCCGCAGCGAAAACATGGTACATAACCTCCTCGCTGATTGGCTCGCGGAGTTCCTTCACCTCATTTTCCGCAGCAACCAGCTGCCCGGCTCCAGCATTCTCCCCAACGGACTCATCACTGGTATCAAGCGTCCGCATAGTGCACGCGGTAAGCATCAAAGCCACCAGCCCGCAGGTGGTCAACAACCAGGTTCTGAAATAATATGTCTTGAATACTTTTATCATGGCGTAAAGGATACGCAATTGTTGCTCGTGAACCAATCCTAATTTTCTGATAAGAATCCTGTTTAACTTTATAATAACGGCTTGCGCCCGCAGAATCGTCGCGCAGTCTGAGACTCAAAATCCATGTCCCTTTTTACGATTGGAATCAGTCACCACACCGCCCCGATCGAGATCCGGGAAAAGGTTGCTATTACGCGGGCGGATTATTCCAGCCGCGTATCTGAACTATGTGCATTACGTGGCATGGAAGAAGTCGTCATCCTGGGCACCTGTAACCGGACCGAGATTTATTGCCTGTCATCTTCGGCGGGAAAGAATGACCTTATCAATTGGTTTCACCAGGCCAACGGCGTCCCGGCCGGGGTACTGAACAAATATTTTTACTTCCATGAGGGTGAAGCAGCGGTACGCCACCTGATTCGCGTGGCCAGCGGTCTTGATTCATTGGTGCTAGGCGAGAACCAGATCCTGGGACAACTCAAAGAAGCCTGGCAACAGGCACACGATACGAGGAGCATGGGCAAAGTGCTGGATCGGCTTTTCCAACATACTTTTGCAGCGGCGAAAGCCATCAGGAATTCTTCCGGAATCAATGATCAGCCGGTATCGGTTGCCTATACCGCCGTCGTACTTGCCCGGCAGATTTTTGGTGATCTGAATTCACAAACCGCGGTGCTGGTTGGTGCTGGCGAAATGATCCAACTCTGTGGTCGTCACTTGCGGGAACAGGGCATCGCCAAGCTACTGATCGTTAACCGCAGCAAGGAAAAAGCTGAAGAACTGGCGGTCGAACTGGATGCCACCGCCCTGACCCTTGATCAACTCGATGAAGCCCTGCCCGATGCAGATATCCTGATCAGCTCCACGGCAAGTCCGCAGCCCGTGATCAGCAAACAGGACATCAAGTCTGCACTGCGTAAACGCCGGCACCGGCCCATGTTCCTGGTGGATATCGCTCTGCCCAGGGATATCGAGCCCCAGGTAGCCAGCCTGAAAGACGTCTATCTGTATACCATTGATGATCTGCAACAGGTTGTCGATGAAAACATGACCCATAGGAATGAAGCAGCGGAATCAGCCCTGGCCGATGTGGACGCGGCGGTAAATGACTTCATGCGCTGGTTGTACGGCATCCGTGCTGCCCGGTCGTTGCAACGCATACGCTTGGCGTCCCACGCAAATGAAAAAGACCTGACGGACAAGGCGCTGAGAAAATTGAACGCTGGACGAGATCCCTCGCAAGTGCTCCAGCAACTGGCCAGCACACTGACCAATCGTTTCCTTCACACGCCAAGCAAGCGCCTGCGTGAGGCAGCGGAAAACCAGGACTATGAAATCCTCAAGGCCGCCGACTGGATTTTCAAACCCGATGATGCGGAAGAAGACCAATGAACGAATCGATTAGCGACAGCTTGCAACAGATTTCAGCCAGGCATGAAGAAATCGCACTGCTTTTGTCGGAACCGGAAGTATTGTCGGACCAGAACCGATACCGTAACCTGTCACGGGAATATGCCCAGCTTGAACCGCTTGTGTCGTCCTGGCGTGAATGGCAGCAGGTCCGTGCCAGCGTTGACGAGGCCAGTCAAATGATGGGCGAAGATGACCCTGAACTGCAGGCTTTAGCCGCAGAGGAGATTAAAACAGGCAAACAACGGCTTGCACAACTGGAACGCAAGCTGCAGTTGTTACTTCTGCCGAAAGACCCGAACGACGATAACAACATATTCCTCGAAATCCGGGCAGGTACTGGTGGTCACGAGGCCGCCCTGTTCGCCGGCGACCTGTTCAGGATGTATCAAAAGTATAGCGAGGGGCAGGGCTGGTCGATGGAAGTACTCAGCGAGAGTCCCGGAGAGCATGGCGGGTTCAAAGAAATCATCGTCCGCGTAGCCGGACAGGGTGCGTTTTCACGGTTCAAGTTTGAATCGGGAACCCACCGGGTTCAACGAGTGCCGGAAACAGAATCGCAGGGCCGGATACATACTTCCGCCTGCACCGTCGCAATATTGCCGGAAATGGAAGACGTCGAGGAAATCGATATCAATCCGGCAGACTTGCGCATTGATACGTTCCGGGCTTCCGGTGCAGGTGGTCAGCATGTTAACAAGACCGACTCGGCGATCCGTATCACGCACCTGACCAGCGGAATCGTGGTTGAATGCCAGGACCAACGTTCGCAACATAAAAATCGGGCCAGGGCTATGTCCCTGCTAAAATCGCGCTTGCTCGAGCGCGAACGCAGCCGCCAGCTATCTGAAGTCGCGGAGTCCAGACGGCTGCAGGTGGGGAGCGGCGACCGTTCGCAACGCATCCGGACTTACAATTTTCCTCAGGGCAGAATCACCGATCACCGCATCAACCTAACGCTTTACAAGCTGGACGAAGTACTCAGCGGTAATCTCGATATGATCATCGATTCCCTGCTACAGGAACACCAAGCGGATCTTCTCGCCGAAATCGGCGCTTGAATAAAATGAGGCTTATACCGGAGACGATATTCAAAGGCAAAAACGCCGCCAGCACATCAAGCGTGTATTGCTGCGATGTTAACAGAGCCATCGACAAGGCCAGCATTGACGCAAGGAGCAGAACCGATCCGGCGGTTTTATGCCCTTTCCAGTACAGAACCACCCACCACAGCGGATTGAAGACCAGCAGATTCAGGTTCTGACCGACTGCGACGTGATCTGTAAAAATCCAGAAAAAGAGCATCATCAAACCCGCCAGGCCTGAAAGCAGCAGCCAGCCCTGAACCAGCAGTAATGGATTCAGCACCCTCAACAGCCTGCAAGCCAACCCCGCAAAAGCCAAAATCGCCATGCTCATCAATAAATACCGGGTCCACCAGTTTCCCGGCTCCGCGGGAGGTGGTTGCAATGAAGATTGATACAACATCACATCCTCAACCACCAGAGGCTGCAAACCACCCACGCCGGGATGTTCCATGTCAGCCAGGGATGCAGCCAGTTCAGACGGTATGAAAAATTCATGCCATTGGCTGATGGGCTGATCAATTTTTGCACCCAAGACGATTTCCAGCGCCAGGTAAAACCAGAAATCTCCGACGGTCAACCTGCGCGTGTGGTCACGCCAACTCTGCGCCCCCGTGGCGGACCTGAAACTGCTCTCCAATGCCCCGCCTAGCGCCAGGTCCAGAGCATCCCGAACGCGGGTTGAGCAATTATTCGTGTAATAGTCGTACAGGTAGAGCCGGTTTTCCGGCTGAACTTCATCGAGCAGGTACTCCACCAACTGCAACGATTGTTCCGGCGAGAGATCCAATCGCTGT
>Ga0209980_10002211_pt1 | contig 10630 bp, 9 predicted proteins | sample CR02metaG_FD_183611 | JGI IMG/M metagenome (GOLD analysis project Ga0209980, IMG submission 183611) | Deep subsurface microbial communities from Mariana Trench to uncover new lineages of life (NeLLi) - CR02 metaG (SPAdes) (version 2) | ecosystem: Environmental > Aquatic > Marine > Ocean trench >... | reverse complement strand
TAACAATATCAAATGAATTAGCTTCTGATAAAAATTGTTTATAATTCATAGACGTTGAAATTGAATATTTTTCCTTTACTGTCTGTAAAATTTTTTTATCAGCATCTACAACTGATATCAAATCAATTTTTCCCCTATCATGAAGTGCTATAAGGTTTCGAAGATGATTAGAACCAAATTTCCCTGCACCAATTAAAACAATTTTTGGTTTCATGAGTAATCCTGAATTTTAGAATTGTGTTGACTTTTTAACAAGTCTAGATATAATTCTTCTTCCTTCTTTTCCATAGCTTTTCCATCAAGTTTTTGGGCCATTTCAAGACTTTTTTGTCTTAAATCATCCCTAAGCTTCTGGTTTGACAATATTTCTTTAAGAGCCTTCTTAAAACTATCTGGATTATTATCTACCATGTATGCTGCATCCTCTAATTCCTCATGTTCTTCTGGAACTTTTCTGAGAACAGTAGGAAGTCCAGAAGCCATAGCTTCTAGAAAAGAAATTCCAATACCTTTGTCAATTACTGACGCTGCGAAAATATCTGCAGAGGCATAATATTTTTGAATTTCTGCATTAGGTACTGATTTAATGAATTTGACTTTGTGATTACAATTCAATGAAGAAACTAAGTTAACCAGATACTGATAATTTGGACCATCACCAATTAGAAGAAGAATAACATCCATGTCTTTAATGGCTTTAATTAGACATTCTTGATTTTTACTTTTAGCTAAACGTGCAACAAAAATTATTACTGGTTTGTCAAACTCTAAAGCCTTTTCTACATGATTAGAAAATTGATCAAGATAAACACGATTGTAAATTATTTTAATTTTCTTTGCACCCAATCGTTTAGCAAAGTTAGAAACTGATTTATGAACACAAATTATTCTATCTGCATTTTGTATAACATAAGGTTCTATTTTATTGAGAATATATCGCATTTTTAAAAAGTAAAATAAACCGCGATCTTTAGAAAACGCATGTTTATCCTTATCATAATTAATGTGTAAAGAAACAACTAAAGGGATGTTTAACTTATTTGCACATTTGGTGGCTAACCATCCTTGAATTAGTGGGTTATACGCTCTAATAACATGTGGATTTATTTCTCGGACTTTATTTATCACACTTGTTAATTTCTTCTTGTAATTTTTTAAATTAATTTTTCCAATAGGATGAATAAACAATTGTGCATTACCTGCAATTTCCTTCACTTTTGATGGTTCAATATCTGTGTCAAATATTGAAATAACATGAATTTCATCAAAAAGATTATTTGGATTAAAATATCTTAACTTAATTTCTCCCTTGTCAAAATATGCTTGAATGGGATCTGTGGGAAATACACAAAGACTAATTTTCGATGAATTTTTTTCCATTTTTCAGTATTTTTCGATAATCTAATAACATTTTAGCATAAGATTCAGGAGTGCCAGTATCAATTCGTTTTTCATTAGAATTTAACATTACCCCAATAATCTTAGCTTTCTTCTTTATTGCAATATTCAAAGCCCTGGCTAATTGCTTTTCTGAGTCTTTTGGGTCTTTGGCCATTTCAAGGAACTTGAAAATTATTGGTTTGAACATGTAAATTGCTATTATCGCAGTAGATAACTTTGTTTTTTTTGGCTTTTCAATAGATTTCTCAATTTTCATTACTCCAGGTTCTAACATAGAGCCATCTACAACTCCATAATGTTGAGGATCAGTCACTTTTTCAATCAAACAGGCAAAATCTGCATTATGTTTTTTGAAAGCTTTTGTTAATCGTTTTAGATGTGAGTTTTGTTTTGATAATACAATATCATCTCCAGCATGTAGAATAAATGATTCATTACCTACAAATTTTTTTGATCTATAAATGGCGTCACCGAAACCTATTGGCTTTGGTTGATAAATAAATACAATATTTGAATTTTCCAATTTTTTAAAAAACTCATTTAGCATTTTTGCGATTTTCGTTTTCTGTGTATCCTTCAATTGATTCACTAAATCAAAATCTGGAGTAAAATGATCTTGAACAGCTCTTTTTGTACTACCTACAATAAAACAAAAATCTCTAACATTATAGTCATAAAGTTTTTCAAAAACAAGCTGTAAAAATGGTTTTATCACTAACTCTCCTTTATTGGTTAGGTCAAAAATTGGCATCATTTCTTTAGGTAATTCTTTAGTAAGAGGAAGAAGTCTTGTTCCAAGTCCTGCTACAGTAAAAACACATTTCATGTTGATGAGTTTGCTATTGTGTTATTAATAAAATTAATTAATAAACAGTTATAGAACTTGATTTCAAGGAAGATTTGAATGTATATTCTTGGAATTAGTGGTGGAATAAGACATGGGAATCAAGACGGTTCTGCATGCCTACTACATAATGGAAAAATTATTGCTGCTGCAGAAGAGGAAAGATTTCTTAAAGTAAAATTTGCACCTGGGCAATTACCCCTTCGAGCAATTAGATTTTGCTTAGATTTTTCAAAGATCTCTATAAATGATATTGATGTTGTAGTTTTTCCTGGTGAAACATATTCTAACATAAACAGTATTCTTGAATCCTATTTTAATCATCATTTTGGTTTTTGTCCTGAAATAAAATTAGTTGACCATCATATGGCTCATGCTGCAAGCGTGTTTTATAATTCAGGATTTGATGATTCTATGATAATTACTGCTGATCTATCTGGCGATAGTAAATGCACTACTCTATGCCATGGACAAGGAAATGAAATTAAAATTATAAAAGAATTCAAACGCCCAAATTCACTTGGAATATTTTATTCAATGATCACTCAATATCTTGGATTTCCACGTGATAGTGATGAGTATAAGGTAATGGGACTTTCCTCATATGGAAAAAATAATCAGGATTTTAATTGGCTTTTAAAATATAGCTCAGGAAATTACCAACTTAATCTTGAATTTATGAAGGATGTTGAAGGAAAACCCATGCCTTCAAAACAAGAGTCCTTGTACAATGAAAAATTTCTTTCAAAACTCGATAAACCTAGACTATCAAAAGAAAAAATTTCTGATTATCATAAGGATATTGCCAAAAGTGCACAAGATCATTTGAATAATGTTGCAATTTCGTTAATGAAATTTCTACATAATGAAACACGCTCAAAGAATCTCTGTTTAGTTGGTGGTGTTGCACTAAATGTAGTGATGAATCAAAAACTTCTTGAATCAGAATTAGTTGAAAATATTTTTCTAAATAGTGTAAGTGGAGACAATGGTCTTTCATTAGGAGCTGCCATAATGATTGCAAAAGAAAATGGATTTGATATAGAACTTTATGATCATGCTTTTTGGGGACCACAATATTCTAATGAAGAAATTGAACCTATTCTTTCTCGTGCTAAGGTGAAGTTTGAAAAAATCAATAACATATCAAAAGAAGTAACCCAATTAATCTCTGATGGGAAGATTGTTGGATGGTTTCAGGGAAGAATGGAATTTGGTGCTAGATCTTTAGGATCACGTTCAATATTATCTGATCCACGTGATAAAAATATGAAAGATAAGTTAAACAAATTCGTAAAGTTCAGGGAAGACTTTAGACCATTCGCACCATCCATTTTAGAAGAAAAAGCATCTGAATTTTTTGTAAATTGTAAAAAATCTCCTTTCATGGCTGTTACTTACAATGTTAAAGAAGATAAAATCAGAGATATCCCAACACCAACTCATGTTGATAAAACAGCTAGAGTCCAAACCATTACAAAAAATCAAAATATGCTTTATTATGATTTGATAAAAAATTTTGAGGACAAAACTGGAGTACCAGTTATTACAAATACTAGCCTAAATGTAATGGGTCAACCAATATGCTTATCACCAGTAGATGCATTGTCAACTTTCTACAGCACTGGAATGGATGGATTGGCAATTGGAAACTATCTTCTCTTAAAGTAATGTTGATTTAATAGAAAGAGTACAGGAAATTGAATTGAAAGAAAAAGTTTTGATTATTGGGGCAGGACAACATGGTAGAGTTGTAGCTCATATTTTAAAAACTTCCAAAAAAACTAACAAAAAATACTATGTCATTGGATTTCTTGATGATAACTCTGATTTGATTAAAACCAATGTAGATGGAATTCCAGTTTTAGGAAAAGTTTCTCAACTCGAAACAATTGGGAAAAAATATAAAATAAAAATTGGATTCATGGGAATTAGTAATCGCTATATTCAAATGCGAGAAAAATATTTCAATAAATTACTAAATTCTAAATTCAAATCAATTAACGTTATTCATGATTCTGCAATTGTTGATAAACAATCAAAAATTGGTATTGGTAATGTTATAAATCCAAACTGTGTAGTTAATGCTTTTGCAAAAATTGGAAACAATTGTGTAATTTATTCAAGTTCTGTTATTGAACATGAAGATATTATTGGAGATAACGTTTTCATTGGTCCTGGAGTTCTTCTTACAGCAGATGTTAAAGTAGGAAACAATACATTTCTTGGTGTAGGTTCAAGCATTATTCCACATATTACAGTTGGAGAAAATGTTACGATCGGTGCTGGATCAGTAGTAATTCGAGATATTGGAGATAATGAAAAGGTAGCAGGGATCCCAGCAAAGCCAATAAGATAACCCTTTAGGGAACACTCCAAGGAAAGGTCCTATTTAACAAACCCTCAAGTTTTTTCACATCATCGGTAAATAATTTCTTCATTTCATTTCTTTCATTTTCGCCTAATACAGGTTTTTTACCAGATTTTCCAGTTACAAATTTTAACAATGTTTTTGCAGAAGTATCTGGTAACAAACTTTTTACCAAATTTTTGACAGTTTCATTTTTTACTAAAGATGTTCCAACCTTTCCTAATGGCTGTCGGTATGGATTGTATACTTTTTCAATATTTTTTGGTACATCATCATCTATATCAAGAAAATCTAAAATTTCTTTTATCTTTCTTTTTGTGTCAGCAATGTATTCTTCAAAAATAATTATTTTTATTTGCTTTTTACCAAATGTTTCAAGATATCTTTTTACTGATTTGTAATAATAACTTCCATCTATCATGTGCTTCATGATTTCGTATTTACTATCGGTTGTATCATTGCTCATAAATATACTAAAAGCCTCCTCAAATGTTCCTGTGTAATATCCACCACCTAATCCTTGTAAATAATGAGAAAATGTTCGTTCAATAGGATCCCTGAGACTAATAATAATCTTAGAATTAGGTAATTGTTCGTGAATTAATCCTGGTGATTCTGGACTCTGTAGATACCCTGATGATTCCCCAATTGCCTTTTTATCTTTAACATCCTTAAACAAATTTAGATACGTTTCTTTATCAATAGTCTTGTTAGAAAAAAAATAGGCAGGTGCTTTCCATTCTGGCACGAAAATTTTTGGAATCACTTTAAGATAACTATAGAGTGAAGTAGTCCCACATCTTGAACCACCAACTATGAAAAAATTTGGCCATATTTCTTCCAATAATTTTTGCATATGTTTTATGTATAATAACTCTACTTCATTAAGAATTTCTTTACATTTTGTGCAACATATTCCATATCATTATTGTCTAAAGATGAAAACATTGGCAAAGAAAGAGTCGTTTTACAAACTGTCTCAGTGAATGGAAGTTTTTTCTTAGAATATTTTTTGAAAAGTGGTTGTTTATGAATCGGTACCGGGTAATGAATTCCAGTAGAAATTCCAACTTTAAGGAGTTGATCTCTTAGCCAATCTCGTTTTTTTGTACGTATAGTATACATATGAAAAACATGTTTTGCCCATTTCTCTTCTTTGGGAATAATTACAATGTCTTTTAATATATCTGAATAATACTTTGCAATTTTTCTTCTATTGGAATTAAATTCATTTAAGTTTTTTAACATAATTTTTCCAATCGCAGCTTGAATTTCATTAAATCTAAAGTTATACCCTAATATTTCATGAATATACTTTTTAGATCTGCCATGATTTCTTAATCTTTTAATTTCAGTAATTAGTTTTTGATTATTGGAAATAACAATTCCTCCATCTCCACAGACTGTAAGGTTTTTTGATGGATAGAAACTAAAGCAAGCGGCGTCACCAATAGAACCTACTGATTTTCCTTTATACTTTGAACCATGAGCTTGTGCAGCATCTTCTAACACAAAAAGAGAATTATCCTTTGCAATTTTTTTAATTGGATCCATATTTGTCGGATGACCATATAGATGAACAGGAATGATACCTCTAGTCTTCTTTGATATTAAATTCTCAATTTTCAAAGGATCAATAGTATAATTTTCTTCGTTGATTTCAACAAATTTTGGTTTGGCTCCACACATCAAAATAGGCGTGGCTGAGGCAATAAAAGAAAGAGAAGGAACAATTATTTCATCTCCTTTCTTAACTCCAAAAACCTTTAATGCCAAAAATAAAGCCGCAGTTCCAGAATTTACACATGCAGCATACTTGGCATTACAAAATTTTGCAAACTGTGTTTCAAAATCTTGAGTTTGTTTACCTAAAATGAAGTTTCCATCATCAAGCACCGAAATTACAGATTTTTTTATTTCATGATTAATTGGTATTTTAGATAGTGGAACATTTCTTCTTTTCATAATCTTTTTCACTTGAAATAATTGAGTATAATTTTCAGTCTATCTCCCACGTTATATCTTTTTTAAAACACAGTAAAAATACTTACTGAAGTTATTTTTACTATTTTTTTTCATTAGGTCATTTATAATTTTATCAGGATTAACAAATTTAGATTTAAATTTTGGAAGAACATTTCCTAAATCTAGTTTTCTATTTTTAGTAAATTTAGGATGTGTATTATAAAATAAAATTTTGTAATTTTTAAACACTTGAGAAAATTCTATTTTTAGTTCGTTATAATACAGCTTATAATCCTTGAAATAGGCATTATTTGGTGTAGTTAAAAATACATTTCCACCGTTTTTTAAAACTCGATAAATTTCTGAAAGATACCTGTTAACAGTCGGGTATCCTTCAAATTTTTCATTCATTTTTTGTTTATTTATTACATCTATTTTTTTTGTTTCTTCAATTAAATGCGAACTAGTAACTACATCAAAAAAATCTTCTCTAAAAGGTAAGTTTGTAAATGAACCACAAACAGTATGAATTGATGGATCTGTTTTGGAAATACAAGTTTTTAGATCATCAAATGCAATGTCTAAGACAACTCTAAAATTACTATTATCCATTTCTGAACAAACTATTCCAATTCCTCCTCCAACATCAAGAACTGATTTTTTAAAGACTTTTTTTAATTCTGAAATTAAAAAATATCTTACATCATATGGATCAGCTTTCCACTTTTTAGGATTAATGGAATGAATCCTATTTCTTATTTGATCTCGTTCACATTTCAATTTATTTTTAAACTCCTCTCTTTCTTACTTTTAATTCGTTTAAAATGGAATTAAATAATTTCCTCGTATTTTTATCAACAATATACGTGATTGCTAAATATCCTAAGATGGGTGGAATAATAAACATTAGAAGTTGAGGAAGGAAAGCGAAAATACTTTCATTATATTCTAAGAACTGTTCAACTAACAAATAGAATATTCCAAATACCAAGACAGAAGACCCAAGGTATTTCAGTATAGGCTTGGGATTTATTTTCAAGGAAAATTCCTTTCTTACAAGTAAATACAGATAGATTGTCAAGGGAATATGTGAAAAAAGGGCTATTATTGCCCAAAATGTTACCAAATCAATTTCAGAAGTGCCTAATGGAAAAATTAAGAATAAAACGAGGGCTAAAATTATGATATAAAATAATCTCTGTATCGCACGTAAAGTAGGCACTAAAATTAATTTACTTTTTAAATAATCTTTAAAATTACTATTTTCATTAACATCTACTTTTTCTATACCAGATAAGGATTGACCAAAAATATCACTCAGTGTTCGAGAAAATGATGAAACAACTAAAATTCCAATAATGGGAAATGCAATTAGATATTGTGGATTTAATGCAAACAATGCTGGTTTAGAAAATGCAATCGATAAAGCTGATAATGGAATTGCAAAATAAAAGACTCTAACTAAATTATCTCGTAAGTATTCTCGCTTTCCTTCACTAAGAAGTTTAGGATATACTGCTTTGTTAATTCTAACAGCATTATGTACTATACGAGAAACTGCTACTGATGCAGCCCAATATGCTACACCTCCTACTGAACCTGTTATCACTGTGAAAATAATTACATCAAAATTATTTATTAAATTCGATAAATTTGGATAAATTGGTACCCAAGAAAATTTTAACCATTTTTTTACATATTCTATTTTGAATGTTCCAATAATTTTTTCTCTAAGAGCAATAACCAAAAACACACTACTTGCAAAATGTGCAACTGATATTGCTAAAATCACTCCACTTATTCCCATTTGTAAAAAGTAAACAAAAGTTAATACAAACACAATTTTTAATATCTCAAAAATTAAAATTCCATATTCGGATTTTTGTGGTTTATAGGCTAAACCAATAGAAAGCAATAACTGTTTGAATAACTCTGCTGGAATCAATATTATAGCAAATAACAAAATAAAATATTCGATGTCTGCTGCTTGTTCAAAAAAGAAGATAATTACTAAATATACTCCCATAGCTATAATTGAAAAAAATGTGGAAGTAACTAGCGCAGTCTTTCCTGACTCTATTCCTCGAGCTACTTCTCTGGTAGTCCAATATGACACAATTGCTCCAAAAACTATTGGATAACCAACTAAACTACCTATTACACTCCATGAACCATACTCATCTAAGGTAAATTCTCTAGTGATTATCAAAGTAAAAATTAATCCTGTAATAATTCCTAAAAATCCCACTACAAAGGCAATTAGCCCTGAGTAAGTTACCCTAATTCCTGACATTATCGTAAAATAGACTACGAGGTGATAAAATTACTTTCTGGTAGACAAATTAAATTATGTAATTAAATATTAAAAAGATCATGTGTCATCTAATCAAGTGGAAATACAATCTAGTAAAACAACCTCAGCTAAGCTTAGGAAAAACCTTAGAAAACGTCTAGAAAACCTTCCTTTTCTCTATAAAATTTTACAATCAATATACAAGATCTATTATTTATTTACAGGATTTCTTCATACAACTCCAGATTTTTATATAATTGGTGCAGCAAAATGTGGAACAACCGCACTCTATGATTATTTAATCCAACATCCATCGATTCACACAGCTGTAACAAAAGAACCACGTTATTTTGACAAATATTATGACCGAGGAATTAATTGGTACAAAGTACTATTTCCTTTCAAATTTTCTAAATTTCTTACAAAAAAAATCTTAAAAAAAGAATTTGTTACCGGTGAGGCAACTCCGAGATATTTAGATCATCCTCATGTACCAAAAAGAATTAAGGAAATTACTCCAAATGCAAAATTCATTATTCTATTACGTAATCCAGTTAACAGAATTTATTCACATTATAATATGAGAATTAATTCAGGAAAAGAAACTCTTTCTTTACAAGATGCAATAAAAACAGAGAATCAAAGAACTGAAGGAGAATACAAACGAATGTTAGAAGATGAAAACTATTACAGTTTTGATTATTATCATCATTCTTATTTGGATCTAAGTATTTATGTCAACAAGATTAAACGCTGGATGGATGTTTTTTCAAAAGATCAATTCTTAATTATACCAAGTGAAAGATTTTTCTCAAATCCAGATCATGTGTTTCAAGAGGTTTTACAATTTCTTAACGTACCTAATTTTCATTTAGAAGAATATTCAAAAGTAGATGCAGGTAAGTACAAAAAATCTAAAATGGATTCTTCTGTTAGAAAACAACTAATAGAATATTTCAAACCGTATAATGAGGAACTGTATAAATTTCTGGGCATTAATTATGACTGGGACAAATAAATAAATCTGAAAAAAATGAAAACAAAATTAAATCAATTCATTCCAAATACGAAAACAATTTTACGAGAAAAATACTTAGAAAAGCACCCTTTTGCTCATAAACTAACTACATCACTTTATTTGAAATATTGTAGAGTAAACGGACCTTTACATGTTTTACCTGATTATTACATCATTGGTGTAGTTAAAGGAGGTACTACTTCTTTACATGATTATTTAATTAAACATCCTTGTATTCAGCCTCCTATTGGCAAAGAAATTGATTACTTTGGCCAATTATATTATAGAGGACAGTATTGGTACAGATCAAGCTTTCCTTATAAAATTCAAAAATTCTTTGCTCAGAAAATACAAAAAAAAGATTTTCTTACTGGAGAAGCAACTCCTAGATATATTGAACATCCAAATGTACCTGAGAGAATTAAACAACTAACTCCAAATGCCAAGTTCATAGTTCTGCTTCGAAACCCAATTGATAGAGCATACTCTCATCATAATATGAACATGACACGTAAACATGAGACCCTTTCTTTTGAGGAAGCAATTAACAATGAACAAAGTAGAATTCAAGGAGAATATGAAAAAATGAAAAAAGATTATCAATATTTTAATTGGACTTATTATCTATTTGCCTATAAAGAACATGGAAAATATATTGAACGTTTACAAAGATGGATGAAAATTTTTCCAAGAAAACAATTTAAAATTATTAAGAGTGAAGATTTATTTGAAAATCCT
>Ga0209980_10002210_pt1 | contig 10630 bp, 8 predicted proteins | sample CR02metaG_FD_183611 | JGI IMG/M metagenome (GOLD analysis project Ga0209980, IMG submission 183611) | Deep subsurface microbial communities from Mariana Trench to uncover new lineages of life (NeLLi) - CR02 metaG (SPAdes) (version 2) | ecosystem: Environmental > Aquatic > Marine > Ocean trench >... | reverse complement strand
CACAGCGCCTGCCATCGCGCCTGAGCCGTTTCGTCGTCGAGGGGGTGGATGGTGGTTTTCCAGGCCAAAATAATTGGTCGTAGGCGTTATGTGTCGATTCCGGCCTGAATTTCGAAATCCGAAGACCGAAATCCTAAACAATATCGAAATTCGACTCGATTCTGATGACAGTTGGGGCATATCATGTGCGGCGGCTCACTCGTCTCCACAAGTTCCTTCAAGGCGTAGACGAACTTTCCCGACCCGACTTCCTTCAGTTCATACCACTGTTTCTCTGTTTCCCAGTTTTCGAACTTCAACAACTCTGCTTCAAGTTCACGTACTCGGTCAGACATCGTTTGTTGGTCTAAACGAGCATCAAGAGCCGTTTCAAGGGCATCCACGAGGTGCCGACTGAGTTCGCTGAGTTGCGCCTGGACTTCAACTGTGACTCGAAGCGAGTGGAGCGCCTTCAGTACGTCCTTCGCCGTCTTCAGGCTTTGGATAACACCAACGTTTCCATGAGGGTTCTCCGTAGGTTGTGCCCTGACTTAGTGCATTCCCTCGGCAGATCTGCCGAGAGGGGAAACCTATACTGAGTCCTGCTACACAAGTGCGTAGTCAAAATTCAAAACAAGACGGAAGGGAAGGACTCGAGTCCGTTTTGGATTTTGAACTTCGTATTTGTTTAGGATTTACTTCGTCAGTCGGCTTCGCCTCGTGTCGATATTAGAATTTCGAATTTACCTCGTCAGCCAGAGGCAAGAGACACGACGCGATCACCTTCGTCTGTCGAAGAGATCAAAGTATATACTGACTTAAATCCCTGTTTGCGACGATGGCGTGCAGCGTATCGACGACCATCTTGGCGTCGACCTCGATCACGGCGGAGCCGGAGCCGTCGGCTTCGAAGAGGATGTCTTCGAGCAAAGTGGTCATGATCGTGTGGAGGCGGCGCGCCCCGATGTTTTCGACCTCGCTGTTGACCTGCGCCGCCGTCCGTGCGATCTCCCGCACGGCGTCGTCGGTAAAGTTGATCGTGACGTCTTCAGACTTGAGCAGGGCCTGGTACTGCTTGAGCAGGGCGTTCTTAGGCTGCGTGAGAATTTTGTAGAAATCGTCCTCATTGAGGCTCTTCAACTCTACCCGGATCGGGAAGCGGCCCTGCATCTCAGGAATCAAATCGCTAGGCTTGGAGGCGTGAAAGGCCCCGCTGGCGATGAACAGGATGTGGTCGGTCTTCACCATCCCGTACTTCGTCGTCACATTCGATCCTTCGACGATGGGCAGGAGGTCGCGTTGGACGCCCTCGCGCGAGACGTCGGGGCCGCCACGACCACCGGTCGACCGGCCCGCCACCTTGTCGATCTCGTCGATAAAGACGATCCCCGACTGTTGGACCCGCTCCAGGGCCTCCTGCGTCACCTTGTCCATGTCGATCAACTTCTGCGCTTCTTCCTTGGTCAGCAGTTCGAGCGCTTCGTTGACCTTGACCCGTCGCTTTTTGCTGCGCCGGTTCATGTTGCCGAAGAGATCCTGGAGGTTCATGCCCATCTCTTCGAGCCCCATCGGTCCGAAGACTTGCAGCATCGGCGTCTGATCGGCAAAGACTTCGATCTCGATTTCGCGATCGTCGAGGGTACCGTTGCGCAGTTTGTCGCGGAATTTCTCTCGGGTTCGGGCGCGGCGTGCTTCGGCCTCATCGACCTCCGTCTCGACCTCGTCCGGCGGCTTCATCACGAACCCGGGCCCCGAGATTAACTCCGTCGCGGGTGTTTTCGATGGCGAGGCCGGCGCGGGCAACAGCATGTCGAGGATCCGTTCCTCGGCCAGGTCGCGCGCGCGTTCCTGGACCGTAACCTGATGTTCCTCCCGCACCATGTTGATGGCGATGTCGGTCAGGTCACGGATCATGCTGTCGACGTCGCGTCCGACGTAGCCGACTTCGGTAAACTTGGTCGCTTCGACCTTGATGAAGGGCGCCTCGGCGAGCCGGGCCAGCCGCCGCGCAATCTCTGTTTTGCCCACGCCCGTCGGCCCGATCATAATGATGTTGCTGGGCATGATCTCCTCGCGCATCTCCTCGGGCGCATTACGACGGCGCCAGCGATTGCGCAGGGCAATGGCGACGATGCGTTTGGCCTCCGTTTGACCAATAATATACTTGTCAAGCTCTGCGACGATCTCGCGAGGCGTAAACTCTTCAGACATCCTTAGTTACCACGCTTCGAGCGATGTTCAGTTAGGAGCGCTCTTCGTCTTCTTCTTCGGCATCGACGTAGTCCTCCACGTAATCATCGGTTTTCTCTTCGGCCTCGGCTGCTTCACCATTCGAATAGGCTTCTTCTTCGTATTCGTCGGCGTATTCGTCTTCGGTGTATTCGTCTTCGGTGTATTCGTCTTCGGCGGGGTACGTTTCTTCGGCGGGGTACGTTTCTTCGGCGGGGTACGGGAGGGTTGCCTCGCTGCTGGGTCTACTGCTGTAGAGGCGCTTCTGGATAGCAGCCACATCCGGGTGTTCGGTGTCGATAATGAGCACCGTGTAGTCGTAGGGGAAGCCGCGCCGTTTTTCCAGCCACACCGCCCCGGCATCTTCGAGTTCGCTGATGAGCGACTTGGGATCGTACTGTTCGTCGTCGAGCAACTCCGAGAGCTTGCGCAACAACGGCGTGAGATAGACTTCCTCGTACTGGCCGAAGTGCTCCTCGATGATTTCGAGAGCGTGGAGGGCGCCCGAGGCGATAATTTCGCGATATTCGACCGGTTTCGGCCGGCCCGTCGGGTAGGAGGTGCTCGGCGCATGCGAAGCGCTCCGGTGGATGGTGCTCGTCGAGGCCAACGACCTCCGCGAGGCCTCGCTCAAGAGGTTGTGCGCGTTGAGGAACACGTTATCCTCGACCTGGGGCAAATGTTCGGTCGACGGCGGCGGCATGAACGTGGCAATGACGGCCCGGCAACTGTAGCGCTTGAACTGTTGCACCAGCGGCAGATAAGGCCGGTCGCCGGTGACCATCACAAAGGTGCGGACATCCGGACGATTGTGCAGGGTTTCGATGGCATCGACGACGAGTTGGATCTCGGCGGCGTTGCGTTGCAAAGAGGCCGGCACGAAGCGGGGTTCGATGCCGTGGAGGTACAGCCCCCGTTGGATGAACTGCCCGTTGCCATGCATCTCGCTGAAGTCGGCGTAGGCGGTGATCATCGCCGTTTGCGTACGCGTTTCTTCGAGGAGATAGCGCCGCAACTCATCGAGCAGTTCGCTGATGAGTTCATCCGGGCGTGCCCGGGGGCCCGTTCGGCTATAGAGATGGCTGAAGAGGTTTTCGTAATCGACGAAAATCGCCGCGCGTTGTTCTTGGGCTCGCGACTTGTCTGATTCGGAGAATGAGAGCATGGCCGTTAACTGTACTGGTGGATGTTATAGAGATAACGATTTTGCGAAGGATGCTCGGTTACGGTGCTGCATCTGCTGCGTCGATTTCGAGCACGGTTGCAAAATGATTCGTGTAGATGCAAATGTCAGCTGCGATAGCCAGGGCCTCTTCAACGATGCTTTTGGCCGTCAGACTATCAGCATGATTCACCAGCGCTCGGGCCGCTGCCAGGGCATAAGCCCCGCCGGAGCCGATAGCCACGATGTCATCATCGGGCTCGATGACATCGCCGCTGCCGCTGATTAGCAACAACCGTTCCGGAGCCCCAATGGCTAAAAGCGCTTCCAGACGCCGGAGGTAGCGGTCCGTCCGCCAGTCTTTGGCCAGTTCGACCGCCGAGCGCGTGACGTTGCCTCCGTATTGCTGCAGTTTCTCTTCAAAGCGTTCGAACAAGGTGAAAGCATCGGCGGTAGCCCCGGCAAAGCCGACGATGATCTTGCTGTCATAAAGCATGCGCACTTTTTGCGCCTTGTGCTTCATCACGATCTCGCCCATCGTCGCCTGGCCGTCGGACCCTAACGCTACTTTTCCTCCATATCGTACCCCGACGACCGTCGTGCCGTGTATGGAAACAGCGTGATGCTTGTTCATCTATGTTCAATAGCAACGTGCTTTCATAAAGCCAAGATCCCCTTGTACGCGAGGAACGGGGGGTTGAGTTCGGTCTTTTTCGAATTTTCTTTCGGGATATCCCGTATCCCGTCTCGGGATCGTCCCTCAATTCCGATATTCCGCCAACAAATTGACCACGCGGTCCTGTGCCGCCCGGACTACCTTGCCCTTCGCCGTATGGTGGTTGCCCATCAGCACGAAAGCCAGAAACGACCCCTGAGCCGAGGGCACGTAGCCGCTGAGCGAACTAACATTCGAGAGCGTACCGGTCTTGGCGCGCACCTTGCCCCGAGCCGACCCCCGCCGGAAGCGAAACTGCAACGTCCCGTCTTGCCCGCCGATGGGCATCGAGTCGACGAAGGCTTGCCGCACCGACGCGTCGGGGTGATGCCACATGTAGCGCAGCAGTGCGATCGTCATCGCCGGCGTGACGAGGTTCATCCGCGAGAGCCCGGACCCATCGACGAGTTGAATCCGGCTGGTGTCGATCCCCGCTTTGACGAATGTCGTCATAGCTGCTTCGAGGCCCATCTCGGCCGAGCCCGGCTCCAACGCCTCGTCGTCGAGGGGCCGCTCGGCGGCCAGCGTGCGGAGCACTTGCTCGGCGTAGAGATTCTGGCTACGCTTATTGATCACTTTCACGATCTCGGCCAACGGCACCGAGGTATGCACGGCCACCCGCTGGTAGCGGTCCGGCGCGTAGTCCGGCTTGATCGAGAGGTCGTCGACATCGACCGGGCGTCCCTCGACGGCCAGGCCGGCTTGCACCAGCGCTTCACGCATGACATGCACAAAAAACCGCGTCGGGTTCGTTATAGTGAGCGATTCAAAGTCAGTGCGGCCTTCCGGCACCCGGCTCGATAGCTCAATCGTGTTGGCGCCGCGCGCACGGGCATACCCTTCGTCGAGCGAACTGTCCGCCGAGATGGTGAGCGTCCGGTTGATGACGCGGACGTAATCGGTGCCGAAGGGTTCCCAACGGACACGGGCCGGTTGGCCCTCGCTGCGAGCCTCGATGGCAAAGTCAACATTGTTATCGTTAAACGAGAGACCGCTGATTTCGGCGGCGTACCAGTACGGTTCGTCATCCCAACTCCATCCGTAGCCCAGCGGCGTGTCGTCGAAGACGTCGTCGTCGCCGATGAGATCGCCGTTGATGCGGGTGATGCCGAGGGCGCGGAGCGAATCGGCCCACGCGCGAAAGACCGCGGTGCGGTCGCCCCCGTTAAAGCGCCCGCCGATGACCGGGTCGCCCGAGCCGCGCACGATCACGTTGCCTTCGAGCACGCCGTCGACCACGGGGCCGTCGATGAAGACCTCCGTGCGGTACCGATAGCCGAGGCCAAGCTGATCGAGGGCGGCAGCCGTGGTGTAGAGTTTGGTGTTGGACGCCGGTACAAAGCTGCGCTCGGCATGGCGACGATAGAGCACCTCGCCGGTCTCGAGGTCAACGACCATCGCGCCCCACCAGCCGTTGGTCAACGCCTCGGCATCGAGCACCTCGTCGATGGCGCGTTCGAGTTGAGCGCGCGCCTCATCGGCTGGCTGGGCCGAGAGCGACCACGGGCAGAGCAGGGTGCTCAGCGCCAGGCCGAGCGTGAGGGAGGCCGTACGGTTGTTCATGATGGTGGGTAGAGCGCAGGCGGCACGCCGTCCAGGCTGGTGGGGCCGAGTCTGGCGCGGACGCCTACATCCGCTCGGCAAGTTAAAACACGGATTATAATTAAGCAAATTGTTAAAGTACGCGGCCCGCCTACTGAATGCGTTGCCTTTCCAGCTGCACGCGCTCTGGGTCCGGCTTGTCGAGGATCACGAAGGCGTGCTCGGCCGTGTTCAACGGCGAGGCCGGGCTCAGGTGGATCTCCAACAAATTTTCCCCCGGACGGTTCGCCACCGAGTCGATCCGGCCAATCGGATAGCCCGGTGGGAAGAAGACGCTGACGTTGCTCGTGACGACGAGCTGGCCGGGCTCAACCGGTTCGGTCTTGACCACGTTTTCGAGCACCAACACGTCGTAGCGGCTGCCGGGCCAACTCACCATGCCGATGGCCTGCAACGGTAGGATCTTCGCCGGGACGTGAAAATCCGTGTTGAGGTACGGCATCACGCGGCTGTAGTGCGTACTGACGAGCACGACCGTACCGAGGATTCCTTTTTCATCGATCACGGCCAGCCCGGCCTCGACGCCGTCTGCGCGGCCCACGTCGAGCAGCAGAAAGTTGTCCGGGCCGAAGATGTCTTTGGCGATGATACGCGCGGCGACCATGGTGTGGGGGCTGTTCTGGCGGAAGGCCAGGAGCTTCTGCAGTCGTTCGTTTTCGAGCCGGGCCTCTCTCGAACGGGCCAGTCGACTCGACAGGTCGATGTTATCGCGCCGCAGGATCTCATTTTCCTCCAGGGTGCCGAAGAACCCGCCGACCCAGGCAAAACGCGCTTCGACCCAACTGGTGACTTCCAGGGAAACACCGCGCATGCCTCGGAACATCGAGTCGTTCTGCGCTAGCATCATCACGATGGCCGAGAGCAGCAGCAGCGTCAGCACAACCCAGTCGCGAATACGATCCCAGAGGCGGAACGGCATTTTTTAGTCCGTGGTCTGTGGTCCGTGGTCCGTTGTTTCTTGAAACGCCAACGGTGTTGCTAACAAAACAACTGACAACAGCGAGCGCAGCGAGCGTACAACTGACAACGGACCAATCCTCTACATCAACACCCGTTTGTAGTAATCGACGGCTTCGAGCACTTTGCCCGTGCCGCGTACGACAGCCGTCAGCGGGTCTTCGGCGACGTAGACGGGCAACTCGACCTGGTTGCGGACGATCGTATCCATCCCCTTCAGCAGCGATCCACCGCCGGTGAGCATAATGCCGCGTTCCAGAATGTCGGATCCTAGTTCCGGCGGCGTGCTTTCCAGGCAGCGCAGCACCGCCGCGTTGATCTGGCCCACAGCGTCGCCCAGGGCATTGCGCACCGCTTCCGAAGAGATCGTGCGCACCTTGGGAATGCCGCTGATGAGATCGCGTCCTTTGACCGAGATCTCCAGTTCGGGATTCAACGGGACGGCACTGCCGACCTCGCGTTTGATGCGCTCGGCCGTCCGGTTGCCGATGAGCAGGTTGTGGTTGCGCTTAAAATACTGGAGGATGGCCTCGTCGATCTCGTCGCCGCCTACCCGGATCGACTCTTCGATGACGATGCCGGAGAGGGCAATCACGGCGATCTCGGTGGTGCCCCCGCCGATGTCGACGACCATGTTGCCGACGGGCTCTTCGACGTTGAGCCCGATGCCGATCGCCGCAGCCATCGGCTCGGCGATCAGAAACACTTGTTTGGCCCCGGCGCGCTCGGCGCTGTCGCGCACGGCGCGTTTTTCCACCTCGGTAATCCCACTCGGGATGCAGACGACCATCTGCCGGATCGTGGTAAACAAGTTCTTTTGCACCTTCCGGATCAAGCCCCGGATCAACTGCTCGGCCACTTCAAAGTCAGCGATGACGCCATCCTTGAGCGGTCGGATGGTCTCAATCTCTTTATGCGTGCGCTCGTGCATCTGGAGCGCTTCGTGCCCGATAGCAATCGGTTTGCGGGTGTTGCGGTTGATGGCCACGATGCTCGGCTCGTTCAGGACAATTCCCTTGCCTTTGATGTAGATCAGGGTATTGGCCGTGCCAAGGTCAATCGCGACGTCCGACGAGAATCTGAAAAAGCTCATGTATGTTCGGGTGGCTCGCTTCAAGTGCGGGCGATCTATGGTCCCGCCGGGTGTGCTCATGTAGGGGAGGGGAAAAGTGTTTGAGTGTTCACGTGTTATAGTGTTTTAGTTCGTTGACCCTTGAGCAACTCAAACACGATAACACCATAACCCTAAAACACTCCCGCCCGGCAGAAGATACGACGGAAAAGGGTTAATGCCGAAAATGCCGTTTTCCCGTAAAGACCATCGCCATGCCGTGCGCGTTGGCAGCCTCGATCACCTCGTCGTCGCGGATGGATCCGCCCGGCTGGATGGCTGCTCGCGCGCCGCTCTGGGCCGCCGCCACCAGCCCGTCGGCGAACGGAAAAAACGCATCAGAAGCTACCACGGATCCGTCGAAATTAAGTTCCGATTTTTGGCCTTTAAGTACAGCAATCTCAGACGCATCAATTCGACTCATCTGGCCGGCTCCGATGCCGAGCGTCGCGCGGTGCTTCGCATAGACGATGGCGTTGCTCTTGACGTGTTTGACCACACGCCAGGCCATGTCGAGGTCTCGCCACTCCTCGTCGGTGGGCGCGCGTTGGGTAACAATCTCATATCGGTCACGCTGGATCTGCCAGGCAGGCAGGGCCGGGTCGCGTTCTTGCGCGAGGATCCCGCCGAGGACCGTCCGCACGTCGATGCGCGCACCGGTGCGGGCCGGCGCCAGCTGTTTGATCAGGCGTCGGTTCTTTTTCTGCATCAGAAACTCCAGCACGCCCTGCTCGAACGCCGGCGCGATGATGAGTTCGGTAAAGATGCGGTTGATGGCTTCGGCGGTAGCGCGGTCGAGCGGGCGGTTGACCACCACGATGCCGCCGAAAGGCGACTGCCGGTCTGTGGCAAAAGCCCGATGATAAGCCTCTTCCAGCGTCTCGCCCAGGGCGACGCCGCAGGGGTTGGTGTGTTTGAGAATAGCACAGGCGGGATCGTCCTCGGCGAACTCATCGATGAGGTGGAGCGCCGCGCTGAGGTCAATCAGGTTGTTGAAGGAGAGCGCCTTGCCGTGGAGTTTTTCGAAAAAGTGCTCCGGATGGCCGTAGAGCGCCGCTTGCTGGTGGGGGTTCTCGCCGTAGCGAAGCGTTTGCACCCGAGGCAGATGCAGCGTGAATGTCTCGGGCAGTGCCTCTTCGGGCGGGGCGTGCCCGTTCGTCCCAGCGAAAAAATCGGCGATGGCGCGGTCGTACTGAGCGGTATGCTCGAAGGCGGTGTGAGCCAGGCGCCGGCGTGTCGCCATCGTAAGTTGCCCGTCGTGATGCGTCATCTCCTCGGCCACCGCCTCGTAAGCGTCCGGCGAAGTCACCACGGCGACGAAGGCGAAGTTTTTGGCGGCGGCTCGCACCATCCCCGGCCCGCCGATGTCGATGTTCTCGATGGCCTCGGCCTCGGTGACGCCCTCGCGCGCGATAGCGGCGGCAAACGGATAGAGGTTCACCACGACCAGGTCGAAAGGCTCGATCTGGTGCGCGTCGAGTTCGGCGAGGTCGTCCGGGTCGTTGCGCCGGGCCAGCAGACCCCCATGCACCGCCGGGTGCAACGTCTTGACGCGGCCCCCCAGGATTTCGGGAAAGCCGGTGAGATCCGACACGTCCTTGACGGCGAGGCCGGCTTCGCGCAAAACGCGGGCCGTCCCGCCCGAAGAAACCAGTTCGACGCCTTGTTCAGCCAGATGCCTGGCGAAATCAGCCAGCCCGGTCTTGTCATATACCGAGAGCAACGCGCGGCGGATCCGGACTTTATCTGCGGGGGCAGGAAGGTTCTTGACGGGGATCATTTTGGATCGGTTTGTGGGTCATTTGAACGAAATCCGAAATCCGAATATCTAAATCCTAAACAAATGCGAATGACCAAAATTCCAAATTCAAAACGGGCAAGGGAGCAGCGTTTCGAATTTTCGTCATTCCGATTTTGATCTTGTTTAGAGATTCGATATTCGGATTTCGAATTTCACTACAGCGTTTCCGGGGTCTCTTCTTCAATCCGAACGAGGCGTCCCTCGACGCTCACGCAGCCTTTAGCAAAGAGCCGGAGGGCTTGCGGATACAGTCGATGTTCGATCCGGAGCACCCGCTTCGCCAGCGTCTCGGGCGTGTCGCCGGGGAGGACCGCGACGGGTTCTTGCAGCACGATGGGGCCGGTGTCGTACTCCTGATCGACCAGATGGACCGTCGCGCCGGTCCAGCGCGCGCCGTAGGCAAGCACCGCCTCGTGCACCCGGTGGCCGTAGAGCCCCTTGCCGCCGAACGACGGCAGCAACGCCGGGTGAATGTTAAGGATCCGCCCTCCAAACGCGTCCACGACCGCCGCCGGAATCTTGCGCATATACCCGGCCAGGGCGATGAAATTGACCGCGTGCTCGCCGAGCACGTCTATCAGCGCCGCGACGTACGCTGATTCCGTCTCGAAATCACGCGGGTCGAGGACGGCGGTCGGGACGCCGTAACGCCGGGCGCGCGCCAGGGCGCCTGCTTTCGGCGTATTGCTCAGGCACAACGCCACCGTCAGGGGCAACGCGCCACGCTCGACGGCGTCCAGAATCGACTGAAAATTGGTGCCGCCGCCCGAAGCGAAGACAGCCAGTCGGAGAGGCGTTTCCGTGTCGAAAGGCTTCATGCTTTTCTTTCGTAGAAGAAGGTCCACACCGGCCTCGGCGCGGAGGTCGAACGGTCCGGGAGCATTGTACCGTTTGTGGAGGAGAAAGGATTTAAAGAATTTCAAAATTCGGAATCCTGTTCGGATTTTGAAAACGTTTTACGGGAAGTAATCAACCGGATTTGGTAGTACAGGTCGCTAAAGCGACGACTACAAGCGGGAACGTACTCGTAGTAGCCGCTTCAGCGGCCCACAAGCAGGACTGGGTCTAATCGCT
>Ga0209980_10002209_pt1 | contig 10632 bp, 7 predicted proteins | sample CR02metaG_FD_183611 | JGI IMG/M metagenome (GOLD analysis project Ga0209980, IMG submission 183611) | Deep subsurface microbial communities from Mariana Trench to uncover new lineages of life (NeLLi) - CR02 metaG (SPAdes) (version 2) | ecosystem: Environmental > Aquatic > Marine > Ocean trench >... | reverse complement strand
TGCATCGAATTAAACCACATGCTCCACCGCTTGTGCGGGCCCCCGTCAATTCCTTTGAGTTTCAGCCTTGCGACCGTACTCCCCAGGCGGGGCACTTAACGCGTTAACTAAGACACCGCAGGGGTCAATACCCGCGGCATCGAGTGCCCATCGTTTACGGCGTGGACTACCAGGGTATCTAATCCTGTTTGCTCCCCACGCTTTCGCGCCTCAGCGTCAGTAATGGTCCAGACAGCCGCCTTCGCCACTGGTGTTCCTCCCGATATCTACGCATTTCACCGCTACACCGGGAATTCCACTGTCCCCTCCCATACTCTAGCCTGGCAGTTTTGAAGGCAGTTCCTCGGTTGAGCCGAGGGATTTCACCTTCAACTTTCCAGGCCGCCTACGCGCCCTTTACGCCCAGTAATTCCGAATAACGCTAGCCCCCTCCGTATTACCGCGGCTGCTGGCACGGAGTTAGCCGGGGCTTCCTCTGGTGGTACCGTCATGAGCGCCGGTTATTTACCGACGCCTTTTCGTCCCACCTGACAGGAGTTTACGACCCGAAGGCCTTCGTCCTCCACGCGGCGTTGCTGGATCAGGGTTTCCCCCATTGTCCAATATTCCCCACTGCTGCCTCCCGTAGGAGTCTGGGCCGTGTCTCAGTCCCAGTGTGGCCGATCGCCCTCTCAGGCCGGCTATCGATCGTCGCCATGGTAGGCCGTTACCCCACCATCTAGCTAATCGAGCGCGGGCTCCTCCAGAAGTGCCAGCTTACATGTAGTGGCCAGCTTTCCCTTCGAGACCAGAGCCTCGAAGACGTATGCGGTATTAGCCCAAGTTTCCCTAGGTTATCCCCCGCTTCTGGGCAGATTGCCCACGTGTTACTCACCCGTTCGCCGCTTTACTCGCTCCCCGAAGGGAACTTTCTCGCTCGACTTGCATGTGTTAAGCACGCCGCCAGCGTTCATTCTGAGCCAGGATCAAACTCTCCAGTTGAAAAGCTTGACGTTGCCGGATCGGTGAAGAACCGACAACGAGTATCCTTCTGTAAAGAAAGAAAATTGGTCGCTTCATGCCACGGAAACCGCGACAAGAAACGAAAGAAAAAAACGTTGACTTTTTCCTCTATTTAGTTTTCAAAGAACCGACGCACGCACCCACCTCTCGCCCAAAGGCGAATTCCAATGATATGTCGGTTTCGGGACGCATGTCAACGGGGGCGCCTCTCGTTCCAAAAGGCGCTCTCGAACGTACTGCGGACCAGACTCCGTTCAAAGAAAAACCCCGCCCTCGAGCGGGGAAACGCAGTGTAGGCGGTGATAGCCCGGGTGTCAAGCGGTTTTTTTCGCTCACCAATTCCCAGTAATTAGCACATTTGGAGGGATAATGGAGCCCCGCCACCGGCCCCTCGCGCGGCAGGTTAGGAGAAAACCACCCGCCGGCCTTCGACACGCCAGCGCTCGGTCAGAAGGCGCTTCAGAGCCTCCGGATAGATCTTGTGCTCTTCGACCAGGATCCGGGCCGAAAGCGAGATCGGGTTGTCGCCGTCATGCACCGGCACAGAGCGCTGCAGCACGATCGGTCCATGGTCCAACTTCTCGTCGACCAGATGCACGGTGCAGCCTGAAATCTTTGCGCCCCATTCGACGGCCTGCTCTTGTGCGTTTCGACCCGGGAAAGCCGGCAGGAGGGAGGGATGGATATTCAGAATCCGCTCGGGATACCGGGCCACGAACGACGTCGACAACAAGCGCATGAAGCCCGCCAGGCAAATCCACTCGACTTGCGCGTGATCGAGTGCTGACAGAATCTTTGCCTCATGACTTTCACGGGTCGGATCATGGCCGTGCGGCAGGCAAACCGTCGGCAGCCGAAGTGATCGAGCTTGCTCGAGGCCCTGCGCTTCGGCCACGTTCGAAATCACCAAGGCGACCTCGGCCGGTACCTCCTTGCGCACCATCGCACCGTGCAACTCCAGGAAGTTCGAGCCTCTACCCGAGAGCAAGATGGCGATACGTGCCGGCATGGTCGATCTACTGTGGCGGCCGACCTCCTTGTCGGCCGAATCGGTGCCCTATCATAATCTTCGGTCGGGACAATGCCCGACCGCTACCCAGGCGAACCCTCTGGCGTGGCGAAATCGCACACGGCACCGGCTCCGCCCTGCTGCACGGTCCCTATCGGGACGGCCCTGGTCTTGGTCCTCCTGAGCACAATCGACACATCGCCAAGGCCGTCCGGAGCCACGATCTAGGGATTCATACTCAGCATGCTGAGCCACGGTGTCGGCCGTGATTGTTCACTGACGCAGATTTCCGCGCGCGCAACGCCCAGCGACAGGACCCGCGCCACCGCCTCGCGCGCCAGAACCGGCATGTTGTTGGTCCGAGACAAATGATAGAGCACCACCCACTGCAAGCGCCCGGACAGGACCTCTCGCAGGCCGTCGGCGGCGTCCCGATTCGAGAGATGGCCATTGTTCCCGGCAATTCGCTGCTTGAGTGGCCAGGGATAAGGTCCCTGTTGCAGCATCTCGATATCGTGATTGGTTTCGAGCACCAGAGCATCCAGATTGCGCAGCCGGCGCCAGGCCTCGACCGATCGCCGGCCGAGGTCGGCGGCAAACCCCAGGCGACATCCCTCGGACTCCACGACCAGCCCAATCGGCTCGCGGGCGTCGTGGGGCACCGCGAACGGCTCGATCGAAAAAGACCCGATATCGAACAACCGCCCTGATTCGATGATCACCGGCGCCGGGGAATGAACCCCAAGCCCAAGTGCCGACAACGTGCCGCGAGTCGCATAGATGGGAACGCCGTGACGACGCGAGAAGCGCGGCGCTCCCCGGACATGGTCACCGTGCTCGTGAGTCAGAACGACGGCTCCGAATTGGCGTGACGAGACTCCGACCGCGTCCAGGCGGCGCTCGATCTCGCGACACGAAAAGCCCGCATCGACGAGAATCCGATTCTCGCCGCTCTCGATCAAAACGCAATTTCCCGAACTGCCCGAGCCCAACACGCAGAAGCGCATCGACTCTGGGCGGAACGCGAGCTCGAGCTGCTCGCCGCCGGCCGGCATGGCTCTTTGGCGCCCTGCTACCCAACCTCTAAAACTCATAGACACGGCCCTGTTCCAGAAAACCCAGGCGCGGGTTCTTCAGCGCTCGCACCTCGTGAACGATCCTCTCTATGCAGGGCGGCTTCAGGTGGTGCAGGTAGATCGGAACGTCGGGCTGTAGCTTTTGGATCTCCTGCGACATCGTTTGCGGGGTGAGATGAAGCGAGAGATCGGCAATCTGCTGCATCGAATTGTCGAAGCTGGTGTCGAGAAACACCGCCTTCAAGCCCGTGGCCGCATTGGCGATTTCCCACAGTCTCACCGTCGGACCGGTGTCGCTCGACCACACCACCGAGACCCCGTCCTGTTCCAATAGATACCCGAAGGTGGGCACGAGGTGATCTACGAAGAAAGGGGTCACGGTCACGCCGTCGAGAAGGATCGGCACCTCTTCCTCGAGCTCGTGAAAGCGAATCGATGGCAGGAGATTGTTGGGAAGTCGGGTGAAGTCCGGCCAGGAGGCATTGTTGAACAAGTGCTTGCGGATCGAATAGGTGGTTGCCGCCGAGGCGTACACGTCGATCGCTTTGGTGCTGCCATACACGTTCTCGACGAAGAACGGCAACGAGTTCGTATGGTCCATGTGGGAATGACTGAGCAGCACGGTTTCGACCTTGCGCTGCCGCTCGATCGGAAGAGCCTGAGACAGCGAGCCGGCGTCGAGCGCGACGGTGTCGTTGATCAGGAGACAGGTCAGTCGACACTTGACGCTTTCTCCGCCGTAGCTGCCGAGGACCTCGATCCGCATAGGAACAGCGAGAGTCTATCCGGCTCGCTCTGGCCTCACAAGGCAAGAAAAGCGGCGCAGGGAATGCCGCTTTCCTAAGCCTCCAAAGCGGATCCTGGTCCTAGCAGCCCGTGCTAGAATCGGCGTCCGATCCAGAGCGAGGATTCAAAGCTGCCCACCGAATCCTTGAGGTCCCATTGTTTGGCCCAATCGATATTGAAATCAAGGCCGAAAAGCCTCATGGTGATTCCGAAGCCGTAGCTCGAGACTCCGTCGACCAGGCGGTCATCGTCATCCAACAACTTGAAGCTCTGGACGGAATCGTACCAGGCGCCGCCGATGTCCAAGAAGAAGATACCGCGCACGCTGCCCTGGAGGATCGGGGTCGAGAGCTGGTCGAGAAACGGAAAGCGCAGCTCAAAGTTGGTGTAGAACGCGCGGTCGCCGACCAGTGACCGGAAATCGAAACCGCGCACGGTGTCGAGGCCGCCGAAGTAGAACGGGTTCGGGAAGTTCCCCTCACTGGCATAGGCAACGCCGCGAAAAGCCAGCTGCGAGCGTCGGGTCAGCCTAAGATACTGGCGATAGTCGATCGCAAGGTTGCTGGTCAGGGTACCGCTCTCGTCGAGGTCGGGAGCGTAGCTGGCGGACACGCGCCAACGCCGGCCGCCAACGTAGCCCCAGGGACTCAGTACTACGGTGTCCCCCACGATGCCCGCCGTGACGATCGGGAAATCGTCCTCCCGTGGGCTGACGATAGGAACAGGACCTCCGGTCGCGGGATCGATAAAAACCGAGCCGTCGGGATTGAAGAGAAAGGTCTGAAAGGCGATGTCCCGGAAAGTGTAGCCGAGACCGAACTCCACGCGATGAGAAACGTTCAGCGGATAGCTGAAGTTGGTGCTGACTCCGGTCTGGGTGAACGCAACCCGGCCGCGCTCCAGAAATCCGGTGCGCTGATCCTGACCGATGAAGAAATCGCGGTTGTCGAAGAGATGAACCTGCCATTGCCATCTATGCGACAAATTGGCGTAAATAATGTCGAAGTTCTGGAACGTCTCGATCGACTGGAATGAGGCGATGATTCTGCGATCGCCAAGAAAGTCGGAGAGCTGAACGTAGGTTGCGCCGATAAAGGTCTGATCGTCTGACACACCAATGGTTCCGCCGATGTCTTCGATGAAGAACTTGCGACCGCCGAACTTGCCTTTGTTTCGCTCGTCGAGAGTGACCTCGATCGGTGGCTCGAATTGCCCCAGTTCCTCCGGAATCGAGCCCTCGGCCGGGAAGTTCCAAGCTTCGCTAATCACGGTCGGCTCGGTGATCGGATCCTCCGGATCCAGTAGGTAGAGGTCGAACCGACCCTTCCAGAAGGCCGTGAAGACGAGCCGTTCGGTGCCGTCCGGATTCGCAAGCAGGGTCGGGGTGAAGCAACCGGTCACGGAGTTGGTGAAACGCCGCATCTCGCCGCTCGCGAGATCGAGGCTGTAGATGTTGTTGACCCCACCTTGATCGGAGGTGAAGTACAGGCGCTCGCCGTCGGCGGAGTACACCGCGTCGGTATCGTGCCATGGACCGTCGGTGAGCGGAAATCGCTCTTTTGGCGAATCGAGGTCAATGCGAAACAGCTTGCCGTAGCCACCGACAACCGAGGTCATGACCAGGGCCTTGCCATCCGGGGAGTAGATCGGCGCGGCGTCGAAAATCGGGTCGTCGGTCAGCTGCGAGACCACTCCCGAGGCGACGTCGATTTCGAAGATGTCGAACTGCCCCCCCTGATGGCCGGAGAACGCTACCGTGCTGCCATCGGCACTCCAGGCCGGCGAGAATTGCTGCTCGACCTCCATGTCAATGACGCTCGTGATCTTGCCTTTCAAGACATCGAGGATGACCAGGCTGCGCCCCTTCTGACGACGCGCGAAGAAGGCGATGTGGTCGCCATCGGGCGAAAAGGAGATGTCGCGGCCCATCCGCCGCCCCATGGTCAGTTCCTGGGCGATGAAGTATTGAAACTCGGCGTCGTCGAACCCCTTGGTCAGATTGCGCAGAACCTCTCTGGTCTTGGTGTCATAGAGCACGATATCGACCTGCGCCGAGTTGACGCTGCTGTAGGTGCTGCCATCGGTACTGAACGCCGCGAGCAGATCGCCGGACGGTGATGCCACCGGTGACGTCTGGACCGCAGACGGGCCCGACTTCTGACGGAACTTGCGACCGAAATCCGCGGGCTCGCCGGTGGCAACAAGCTCGGGAAGGTATTTCTTGCGCAGCCAGCGCCGAAAGTCGGCATCGAAATCCTCCGGTTCGATTCCAAACGTCCTCTCCACGGCTCGGCCGACCCGGGCACCCAAGGTGTTCCGGGTCTCGATCATGAAGTCACGCACCCCTTCCTTGCCGTAGGTTTGCTCTATGAAGTCGAAAACCGCGTGGCCGAAGCGATAGGCGAAGAAGCCTCCGAAGTCCACCATCACCGACGGAATGCGGTCGTTGACCACCGCGTCGCGCAGATACATCTTGTCGCGCGCCGACTCGTCATGGGCCATGTAGCTGGCCATGCCTTCCATGAACCAGGTCGGCGGCGCGGAAGCTGCGCTCTTGGCCAGGTTGCCGCCGAAAATCATGTGGTACTGAAAGATGTGGGTCAGCTCGTGGAGCATGAGCTCGTAGAGTTCGGGCCCGGGCAAATCCACCGGCAGCACCATTCGATTGCGTACCGGGCTGGCAAAAGCGCCGATGCCTTCGGGAATGAAGTTCAGGATGATGTTCGTCTGCTCGAAATCCGAGTGTGTTTCGTAGAAGATGAGCGGCGTCGCCTCTTCGATCTTGAAGTTGAAGGCCACCGACAGCTCGTCGTAGGCGCTTTCGGCGTAGGAGACGACCTTCTCCAAGAGAGGTTCTTCCGATGGGTAATAGAACACGTCGAAATGAGGCGCGTGGTAGACCTGCCACTCGAAGTCGTCGTAGCGAATCTTGTTCTTGCCGAACTGGGCCGCGGCCGGATCCACGGAGACCAAAACACCCGCAGCCAGACAGCCGGCGACCGCCAGGCATACTCCCCCGGGCCGGAGGGAGTTCATTAGGAAGCTCATAGACCGCGACACACCGCTCTCCTCAGGTTCAGTTGGTAAACAGAAGGCGCGTTGTTTCGACGCGCTTCTGGCTAAAGACGCCCGATATACGATCCTCTAGAGCCTGGAGGTTTTCGAACATCCCGGTCAACGGATCGACGCTCTCGCCGGCGAACTGCTTGAAGTCCTTGAAGTTGTCCGAGTAGACCCGCTTGCCGGTCTTGCCATCGTAGACCTCCATCACGATGTCGTACTCAAAACCGGTCTGCTCGACCAGCACTTGTCGATAGTACGTCCTGCCGTCGTAAGGCGATTCATAGGCCTCGGTTCGATAACCGCTGCGGTCCTGAATGTCGAAGTCGAGGCTGCCTGCCAGGATCAGGTCCGCGCCGGTCCGCTCGCCCACAACTCGCCAAAAATCATGGTTCTTCGACAGGTCCGCGAAATCGTAGGTCGGGTAGTCAATCGGTCCGGCCTCCACCAGCTTGAGGCGGGTCCGGCGCCGCAGGATTCGTTTCAGATACTCCTCGAACTCCTCCTGGACGTTCACCCCACGGCGCGCGATCGGCATCTCGCCCTCCTGAGAGACCACGAGGAAAGGCGCCAGGGTGACGGTTTCGACATTGGTCAGGTCCAACCGCGCCCGAACCGGCACCTTGAACCGCACCTCGACGGTGCCGCCGGCGACCGCCGGCTTGGACAACCCCAGTCCCAAGACGAGGACACCCAGCAAGACGGTGAACCCGGCCGAGAACCGCAGGCAGATCTTCTTGAAGCGTCGCATCGGGGGCATCGGAGGCATTGGGTCGTCTCTCATTACGAAAACTCCGCTTGCGGGTTCGATAAGCAAGGTCCGGGCCGCCGCTATCGTCCGGAGTCCTCGGCGGAATCCTCGGCGGAATCGCTGGTTTCGGCAGCCTCACCTTGGGCCGACTCATTCTTCGACTCAGGAGAGGACTCAGGAAGGGACTCAGAAGAGGCGTCAGGCGGGGAGTCCGTCGGAGAGTCAGGCGTCTCCGCCTCGTCGTCCGTTTTGGGTCTCAAACTCTCGTAGAACTCGATGAATTGCGCGTAGTTGCGTCGTAAATCCCGGTTCGAAGAATCCCCTGCCAGGGCACGCTTGTAGTGCTCGAGGGCCTGGTCGAATTGGCCGATCGCTTCGTAGGCCACCGCCATGTTGTTGAGCACACGAACGTCGCCCGGCCGCTCTTTCGAGACTCTGGAGAAACGAAAAATGGCCTCGTTCCATAGCCCACGCTTCGCCATCTCAATGCCGAAGGCAAGCTGAGCATCGAGCGCGTTCTTGGCCGCCTCGGCCGGCGGCGCCATCAAGAACAGCGCCGCTAAGAGCACCGACGTCGTCAAAAAACTTGTCGACTGAACCGATTGGCTAGCTGGGCGCATTCGAGTAACTTCCTCCAGGTTCTTCCCACCTTCGGACCTGACTCTGAGCAATTCCGGGTCCAGGAGTATATACGAGCACAGGCCCGATTGGCTTGGGCGGGTTTCCGCCTACCGAGCGGCGACCGCCAGCCTCGGGCGATGGTTGGCGTCTGTCCATAGCGTGGATACCCAGCAGCTGGACGACCTGACTGTTGCGCTCAACGCCTCACCCCTCGTATCGAGAGAGGCGAGTTGCCGGCTTTCGGTTACACCCGAAATCTGGCTCGACGCGCCCTCCACTGCTCTCGGAGAGTTGGCGCACGACCTCGGCGTCTCGACCCGGTCGATTCGCCACGCCCGCGAGTGCGCTCGCAGCGCGCACCATCTGGCCGCAAGCGAGAGGGCCCGAGCCCGCGACGTCGGAGGTGCGATCGTGACCCGCCACAGTCCTCATTACCCGGTCGAGCTTCTCGATCTCGATCTTCCGCCGCCCGTCCTCTACGTGCTCGGTCACCTGCCGAGACGACCCGCCATCTCGATCGTGGGCTCGAGGAAAGCCGACCCGTACGCTATCGAGGTTGCCGAAAAGTTCGCCGGAGAACTCGCTGTGGCCGGCCTCACGGTGGTTTCCGGGCTCGCTCTGGGTGTGGATTCGGCGGCGCACCAAGGGGCCCTCGCGGTGGGCGGCCAAACCGTGGCGGTCCTCGGCTGTGGAATCGATATCGACTACCCGAGAGGCAACCGGCGCCTGAGAGCCCGAATGGCCGAAAGCGGAGCCATCGTGACCGAGTTCCCGATCGGGACGGCCCCGGAGCCGTACAACTTTCCAATTCGAAACCGCATCATCGCAGCGCTGGGCTGCGGGACCTTGGTCGTCCGCGGCACGCTCCGATCGGGGTCGTTGATCACAGCCGGCTGCGCGCTGACACTGGGCCGTCTGGTGTGGGCAATCCCGGGCAACATCTTCGAGCCGCGGTCGATGGGGCCGAACAGCCTGATTCGCGACGGCGCTCATCCCGCACAAACCTCGGGTGAACTCTTGGAGACTCTGCCCACCGCTGTGCAGCAGCAGCTGGAGGCAGCCTCGGCATCGGCCGGAGCATTGGGCAATGGCGCCGGCGAGCCGCTCGCCGCGCCGGGCGAAACAGCGCCCAACCGCAGCGACCTCGCCAAGCTCTTCCATTCGATCCCCGCCGGCGAGACCGCCGATGCATCGGCCCTTCTCGAAAGCACCGCCCTGGGCCTGGACGAGGTGCTGAGCCTCCTGGTCGAACTCGAGATCATGGGCTTTCTGACCCGCTATCCCGGACCGGTTTGGGGACGCTCCGGCTCCCCTCCGAGACCAGACAGGGAATGAAGCCGTGGTTGCGGGTGTTTGCAGTCCGGTGGTAAGGTCCGCGACCGTCCGCAGCCGCAAGGCTACTTTGCACGCAGATTGGAAACCAAATTGGCCAAAAACCTCATCATCGTCGAGAGCCCGACCAAGACCAGGACGCTCAAGAAGTTCCTCGGGCGGGACTATGCCGTCGAGGCGTCGGTCGGCCACATTCGTGATCTCGAGAAGAAAGACTTGGGCATCGGAGAGAACTTCGAGCCCCGCTATCGGGTGTTGCCCAAGAAAGAAGATGTCGTCAAGAGGCTCAGGGCCCAGGCCAAGAAGGCGGAGATGGTCTTCCTGGCTCCCGATCCGGATCGCGAGGGCGAGGCCATCGCCTGGCACATTGCCGAGGTTCTAGATCGCGACCCGGCCACCATTCGTCGGGTGACCTTCAATGAAATCACGAAAAAAGCGGTGCTCCACGCCCTCGAGCATCCCGGCGAGATCAACCAGAACCGGGTGAACGCGCAACAGGCTCGACGCATTATCGATCGGCTGATGGGCTTCAAGCTGTCGCCGCTTCTCTGGGACAAGGTCAAGCGTGGACTGTCTGCAGGGCGCGTTCAATCGGTCGCACTCAAGATGGTCTGCGAGCGGCAAGCCGAGATCGATGCCTTCCATCCGGTCGAATACTGGATTATCTCGGCTTACCTGGAGGGCTCGAAGCCGCCCGCGTTCACCGCGAGGCTGCACAAGATCGGCGGCAAGAAAGCCGAAGTCGGCAACGGCGACGACTCCGCAAAGATCGTCACGGCCCTCGAGGCGGGCCACTTCAAAGTCGCCGAGATTCTCAAGCGCGAATCCAAACAGCGCCCAAGCCCGCCCTTCATCACCAGCCGCCTCCAGCAGGAAGCCTCGCGACGCTTCGGATTCTCGGCCAAGCGCATCATGGGTATCGCGCAAGGGCTGTATGAAGGCAAAGAGATCGGGAGCCGCGGAGCGGTCGGTCTGATCACCTACATGAGAACCGA
>Ga0209980_10002207_pt1 | contig 10636 bp, 8 predicted proteins | sample CR02metaG_FD_183611 | JGI IMG/M metagenome (GOLD analysis project Ga0209980, IMG submission 183611) | Deep subsurface microbial communities from Mariana Trench to uncover new lineages of life (NeLLi) - CR02 metaG (SPAdes) (version 2) | ecosystem: Environmental > Aquatic > Marine > Ocean trench >... | reverse complement strand
TCTTTTGACCTGGAAAAGGAAGGTTGTATGAATCGACTTGACGATTACCTTCAAAGGATCAACGAGGGCAAAATTGATGGGGCCCTACAGAACCAGCTGGCCGATGAAATACTGGAGCTTCTTGAACAAGAGAAGGCTCCGCTGGGCACACAGAAAAAAACACTGTTTGCGCAGGCTATAACGGCGCTATCCACAAGTATCAATTCAATTTATCAGCCTAGTGAAACGGGCTTAAGGCGCTGTCTGATAACTCTGCAAAAGGTAATGACTCTGGAAAATGAGGCAGATGAATCATATGCAAAAACAGCTGATGAATGCGAGAATATCAGCTACGCAATGCTTGTAACCACCGTTAAAATGATCAAAGGGCAAATTTTCTAAAAACTGGCAACACATCATCGCGGCGAAGGTCTTCACTGGATTTTTTGCTGGCGTTTTTGTCCATCATCGTAAATTATCCCACAACTTGCATACCTGATCCGCCAGTTCCTCATCAACCAACAGGGCTTGTTTATTGATTTGCTTGCGCATGGCCTGCCAGCCCGGACTATTCATGAATCGCCGCGATGATTGCGCAGAGCATTGTTCGCACATGGGATTTTTCGACCGGGCGGAATCCCAGTGTGTATTCCCGGGGGGGAGGTAAATCCCGTGTGCGAATAAGGATCAAGCAAGGGCGCGAGTGCATTCATGAATAGTCCGGGCTAGTAGGCTTGTTGCTCGCGGTGAGTATGGGCGATATGTGCAGATATCTGATCGCTACGTAAATGAAAGCGAAATGTCTGCTTTCGGCTGCGGCCCGAAAACCCGGTCAGACAAATTCTATTAATGTCTACCTCTTAGTCTTTGTCGATCAGCGCGGTCTAGTAATCGCGCAGGCCCTTCTGCGCGGCACACGGTAAACGAGACATTGAATTCTCCTGTACGGACACCCATTTCCGGCATAATTCCATCATCGACGGCGCGGTCCGCACGACTGGACAAAGTTACGCTTTGTCCAAGAAGGATCGTTGCGAGAAAAAGGACAAATTTTATGGCTAACTCAGAGTCAGAATATAATCTGCGGTCAGTTTCGAGAATAACATCCGGCGTGCCTGCGACGGATGGCGCAGGTGTCCACATGACGCGTCTCATCGGCACGGCAGAATTGGATCATGTCGATCCGTTCCTGCTGCTGGACGTTTTTCAAACCGAAAATCCCGATGATTATATTGCCGGCTTCCCTGCACATCCCCATCGTGGATTTGAAACGGTGACTTACATGTTCGCCGGGCAAATGCGACACAAGGACAATGCGGGAAACGAAGGCATCATCGGAACCGGTGGCGTGCAGTGGATGACGGCCGGAAGGGGCATCGTGCACTCCGAAATGCCGGAACAAAAAGACGGGCTGATGTGGGGCACACAACTCTGGGTCAACCTGCCCCGGACGGAAAAGATGACGGCACCCGCCTACCAGGAATTTGATGCGGCACGGATACCGAAGGAAAAACACGAAAACGGCACCGAAGTCATTGTCGTGGCCGGCACGACCACCCGGGGCACCGTCGGGGCAGTAGGCGGCCGGCCCACCAAGCCACTTTATCTCGATGTGCGAGTACCGCACGCGGCGAGCTTCTCTGAAGCCGTACCATCGACGCATAACGCCTTCATCTATGTCGTCGAGGGATCGATAAGCGTCGCAGGAGATCGCGCCGATGCGACCACTGTCGTTGAGGCTCGGAATCTCGCAATTCTCGGCGACGGCGATACGGTTGAAGTGAGCAGCGAGGGTAAAGCTAGCCGGTTCTTGCTGGTTGCAGGCCAGACGATCAATGAGCCGATCGCGCGTGGCGGCCCCTTTGTCATGAACACGCAAGATGAGGTGCAGCAGGCTTTTGTGGACTATCAGTCCGGCAATTTCTAGGGGACCTTATTCCTCTGCGATTCTCGTTTTCACAGTGCTTTCGAGACTGGTCATGCCGGCAGACCTGCCGAAAGCCAGGGCATCTTCATCGTCGGCGCCATTCATTTTTTCACGCAAGGCGAATAACGCGCCGACACGATTGCTGCTGGCACAATGGACAAGCACCGGCTGATCGTACCTGCCGAGTATCTCGTCTAGTTTCCTAGCGTTTTCGAAATTGACGGCGCCCCGACCGGCGATAGGCAGGGAGACGTAATCCATGCCGAGGCTCTCGACAAGTCCCTGTTCGTCAATTCCTCGATCTTCTCCCGCCGCCCGAAGATCGATGACCGCAGCATAGCCATCGTCAGCCAGCTCTTTGAGTCCGTTCTCGTCTGGCTGGCCGGCGGCCGTGATTCCCTCAGCAGGTTCGAAACGGTATTTCCAACCCGTCTCGTCAGGACCGGCCAGTGCCGATGTCGCCACGGCAAGCATTAACGCTGCGACGACGAGTAAGCGATGATGGTTGCCGGGGTCATAAACTCTCATGTCGCCCTGCCCTTATCCGGATCGATCGGTTCAGTCGGACAGCTCGACTGTCGATGGAAATTCAATGCCGCGCTCGGTGAACTCGACCTGAAATGTCATGCGGGAAAACAGTTTGCCACTGACCGCCATCATGTCACCCAATGCAGCCTCGAGTTCCGGCGGGACCTGGTCATCCTCGTCGTCCTTCACCACCATCGACTTGGCAATAAAATCGTAGTACCGGGCAGTGTCCATCTCCATGCTCATCAATGGATGCGGTTCATTGATTTCTGCAGACAGCATCTCACGCAGTCGTGCCTGGCTAGCCTGACCGATCGATATCGCCAGTGCCTCATCGGTCATTGCGACATAGGCCACATCGACCACCCCGGCGAGCTGCTGCGACTCGAACTTGACCGGTTCACCATCAGGCTGAATATCGAGCCCTGCGATCTCGGGGCTGAACATGGCGCCCATCCCGAGTAATCCGGCCGCATTCTCCGTGGCAACGAGAATCCTGACGTCGGCTGATGTCGGCGGCTGAATATTGGCGAGGTCCATCCCCTCGATGTTTTCCACGACTGCAAGAAAACCCTTGAAGCCATAGACGATCGGAGGAATGGGCTGGTTCAGTGCCGCCCTTCCCTGTTCGACGCCTTCCTGCAGGTCCGCGAACAGATCGCACTCGTAAGGATCGGCCTCCAATGCATCGAGTCGGTCCGAATAAAACGAGCGGGCGGCAAGCAGATCGATGCCCATGCCAAAGGCGAACAAGCCGCCCTGTTCGCTTCCGAGGCCCGGCACCGGGGCCGGCAGTGTCGCAAGCCCGGCAGCGATATCGCTGCGTACTTCCAGAATCATGTTGGAGACGAACTGATCGACACTCATTTCGGTGGAGCCGAAAACGAGTCGCGGGACGATCCCGGAGATTTCACGAATCTCGGTCTTGCAAACCTCGTCCAATTCCGAGCGGTCGTAATCCATGAGCGCCAGGAGTTCCTGGTTCACCCCTGACTGATCGTCAAGGAAGGTAGCTACGATGCGCTCGAAGTCGACCAAGCCGACCGAACGCGACAAGAACCCGTTGTCGTCCATGATTTTCTGCAGCTCACCTGAATCCGCAATGCTTGTCGTCGGCAGCGTCAGTCCCAGAACGGATTTGAGGAGGTCGTCCGGCAGATTCGTCGGCACGATGCTGAGCACAAACTCATCGTCGATAACTGCAATAATGAGGCGTCCCTCATCGTTGCCTGCGTAGCGATACGACTGATCCTCGATCGTCGCCACGGACATGCTGTCCTTTGCTTTTGCCTCGATGCGCGCCATGGCCGCGTCGAGGAGACTACTGTCCGAAAGCGTCATTCTCAAGACTGGCAGCAAGCCTACTCCGTACAGAACCATCGTCGAGTCGCGCTCTATGCCCGCGCTCCGAAGTCCCTCTATCGTCAAAAGCCCGGAAAATTCTTCGAGCGCCGCAAGCGCTCCTTCCGGCAGGCCCTCGTCGTCCTTCGATTCGGCACTCTTCCCGGCACTGGTCTGGATGATTGTCCGAATCACACGCTGATAGGACTTCAACATCGCGTCGATCTTGGGTTCAAGCTTGTCGGCCACCTCCTCGGGCAGCGGTTCCAGCATGGCAAATATATACGGCGTGTCAGCCGGTACATATTTGAGCAGGCCCGGGTTTGGCGCCGGAGCCGATGCGGTCTGGTCAGATGAATCGGTGCACGCGAGGACCGCGAGCGATAGGAAACAAAAGGCGAGGACCGTCTTTAAGCGAATAGCTTTGAACATTGGGGAGATTCCGTGATGAAAAAAGCGTGAACTGTACTGGCGCATTCTGCGTGAGTCGCTGTGAGAAGTCACACAAGGACTGCTGCAATGCGATATTGATTGCATCACGACTCGCCCGACGGGACCGCCTGGATCATCCGATTCGGCGTGATGGTCCCGGATCAGGACCCTGCCATTCTCTGCGGGCTGCGCCGTGCCTTGGATTATCCGGGCGGCTCCGACTCCGGCAACATCACATTGCAGGAGTACTAACGCTGCTCTGTAAAATCGTAGTGGCGATAATCCGGCTTCAAGGTTCTTGCCCAATAGGTGAACGTTGCCCCCGGCCAGAGCGAAGAATTCTTGCCGTCCTCGGTCTGGTACCAGCTCTTGCAACCCGACTGCCAAACCGTCTTTGCAAGACTGCGTTGAATGTCGCGATTGAATTGGTCCTGACTCTCGGCTTTCACATCGACGGCACGGACGCCTTGTTCGAACATCTTGCGCAACATCTTGATCGTGTAGCGTACCTGTGCCTCGATCATGAATATTATCGAGTTGTGGCCGAGGCCCGTGTTTGGTCCGACCAAAAGGAACAGATTCGGAAAACCAGCCACGCTTATTCCGAGGAAAGCCTCCGGCCCATCCCGCCAGTTGTCTGAGAGGTCTCGGCCGCCAATGCCGAGAAGTCGGGTCGGTGTGATCGGGTCCGTCGCTCGAAAACCCGTGCCAAGAACGATCGCGTCAACTTTGTGTTCGCGCCCGTCACCGTCGATGACGGCGTCTTCCGTGACGCATTTGATGCCGGATGTATTGAGACTCACATTATCTTTTTGCAGCGCGGGATAGTAATCGCTCGAAATCAGGATGCGTTTGCAGCCGATAGTGTAATTCGGCGTCAGTTTTTCTCGAAGGGTCGGATCGGCGACTTGCTTTTCCAGGTGCTTGAGCGCGACTCTCTTGGCATGACCCATTAGTCTCGGGTCGATCGTGAAACCGATTCCCCGGACCTCCTGTCTCCAGTAGATGAGGTTTCGAAACAGAAGTCGAGCGAACGGCAGGTGGCGATAAAGTCGTCTCTCCCAGCTAGGAAACAGACGATCGGGTTTCGGTACGACCCATGGCGGCGTGCGTTGAAACAGCAGCAGCTGTTTCACCTTGTCTGCAATCTGTGGCACGAACTGTATCGCGCTCGCGCCCGTCCCGATGACGGCGACCGTCTTGCCCTCGAAGTCGTAGCCGTGATCCCAGCGTGCCGAATGAAACGAAGTTCCCGAAAATTCTGACAGCCCCGGGATATCCGGGTACGCGGGGCGGTTCAATGCTCCCATGCCCGATACCAGCGCCTTGCCCGTAAAGGATTGACCGTCATCCAATGTGAGCCGCCAACACGCGGCGTCCTCGTCAAACATCGCTTGGTCGACATTACTGTTCAATCTCAGGTGAGTAGCTAGCCCGTACTTGTCGACACAGTGCCGCAGGTAGTCCCATATCTCTTGCTGAGGCGGGAACATTCGACTCCAGTCAGACGATTGCTCAAATGAGAAAGAGTACAAGTGTGACGGTATATCGCAGGCACAGCCAGGGTAGTCGTTTTCGCGCCAGGTACCGCCGACCGAATCAGCACTTTCGAGAATCAAGAAATTCTCTATGCCCGCTTCTTTGAGCTTGATGCCCATGCAGATGCCGGAAAAACCGGCACCGATAATGATCACATCCTGCATTTCGGGGCGATCCTGGTGACTCACGAGTTGGACATGTTACCTTGCAACAGACCCGCTTAATATGTGGAAAAATTGATCGAAAAAGAAGAACCTTATGAGCGAAAACAACCATAAACGCCAATATGACGTTATCGTATGGGGTGCATCGGGATTTACCGGCAGGCTCGTCACCGAGTATCTCTTCGGCAAGTACGGAATCGGCAGTGGATTGCGCTGGGCTGTCGCCGGACGTAATCAGGAAAAGCTGGAGATGATATGCGCGGAACTCGGCATCGCTTCCGGCAAGGTGCCCATCATAATCGCTGATTGCTTCGACAGCGAGTCCATGCAGGGTCTCGCGCGCGACACCAAAGTCGTCCTCACAACTGTCGGGCCCTATGCGAAATATGGCTCGGCTCTCGTGGAAGCCTGCGTGAAGCAGGGCACTCATTACTGTGACCTTGCCGGCGAAGTCCAGTGGATGCGCAAGATGATCGACCGGTTTCAGTCAGACGCCGAGACCAGCGGCGCAAGAATCGTTCACAGTTGCGGATTCGATTCGATTCCGTCGGACATCGGCGTCTGGTTCCTGCAGCAGGAAGCGCAGCAGCATCACGGTGGGCCCTGCACCAACGTCAAGCTGCTTGTCAAGGCAATGAAAGGCGGCGCCAGTGGCGGGACTTTCGCCAGCATGATGAACGCCCTGGAGGAAAGCCGGCGCGATCGTAACATCGCGAGGATTCTCGTCGATCCATACGCCCTGAACCCGAATGGAGAAAGAAGTGGGCCGGATGGCAGGGATCAAACGGGCATCAAGTTCTACGATGGAACCGGCGTTTGGACCGCGCCGTTCATCATGGCCGCCGTGAACACTCGGGTCGTGCGCCGGACGAACGCGCTGCTTCAATATCCTTACGGCCGCGATTTCGAATACAGCGAAGCAACGCTAAGCGGTAAGGGCCCGGCAGGCTGGATGAAATCAGCCGCTATGACGGCCGGGCTTGGCGGATTCATGCTCGCAAGCTCATTCGAATTGAGCCGTTCGATTCTGGTTAAGCGCATTTTACCCAAGCCGGGCGAAGGCCCGAATAAGGAGCAGCGAAAAGCTGGTTTCTTTAACCTGTTACTGGTTGGAAAGCTGGCGAACGAAACTTTGATCCGGGCGCGAGTTACCGGCGACCGAGATCCTGGTTATGGTTCGACCTGCAAAATGCTCAGCGAGAGTGCCGTCTGCCTGGCGATGGATGACCTGTCGTCGACAGGCGGATTCTGGACGCCGGCTTCGGCCATGGCCGATGAATTGCATAAACGACTCGTGAAAAACGCCGGCCTTGAGTTCGACCTGATCTGACCAAGAACCTGTCGCAAAGATTCGCATGGCGGCTCATGCGGATTATTGAGAAAGATCCTGGTGTCCTGTCCCGCAAATAAATTGACTAAGTCGGCCACGGATTTTCATGGCTGGCAAGACGTGGCGACGAGTGAGCACCACTGTTGCGAGGAGCCGCAACGCCGCCAGCCGCGAAAATCCGTGGCCGACTTAGTCAATTTATTTGCGGGACAGGACACTGCCTGAAAATTGCACGAGAGTCCGGGATTGTGGGCCAGAGATCGTCACGACTGACGCTGCTGTGGACTGAGAATCGTAGCGGGCTATGGCTCGAAGGAAGAGCCAGTCAGACGTAACGAGATCCGGCCACAAACCGGACAGCCGCAGGAAACGACTAAGCGTAACGCCGGAGGAACACCGATATTCGTATTGATTTCATACTGTTGTTAATGATCTCGGGCGGTCTCGTGAAATATTCAGGCTAGTGTGCGGTAGCCGGAAAATTCATTGACGGATCAAACCGTTCACCGGCCGTTATCTTCGTTTTCAGCCGATTTTGTGGGGAGGCAACCGGGCAGGTTGCAAATTCATTGAACGCACACGGTGGGTTATAAGCCTTGTTGAAGTCGAGAATCGTCACACCGGAATCATCGGGCATTGACGCGTACAGGAAGCGCCCAGCAGGATAAGTCTCGCGACCACTGGTGGAGTCGCCAAAGATCAGGAATAGTCTTTCGCCCGATTGGTACGCCTCCAGTTCGAATGACTCACCCGCGATCTCAAACTTGAGCGTGCCGGGCGACTGCGGCCTGTAGTCCAGACCCGTAATGACCGTGTCGACACGCATCTGCTTTGGCTCCTCGAAGCGATCCAGGACAGCCGATACGCGCATTTCCATATTCACCGGAAAATATTCGATTGGCTTGAACGCGGCGATTGCGGGGTCATCGAAGTCTCTGACCCGCACGAACAACTTGTCGTCACGTCGGATGACTGTCCAGGCCAGACTGCCATACGTCAAGACGACCGGATGCTCGGATTGATCGTCATCCATAGCAATCGATTTAACCGGCGTCTCCCCATGCAGCACTTCGACGCCGTCCTGCACGTCCATCAGGACCTTTTTACTTTCCTTGCGGAAGGAACCAAGCGTCGGCGCGGCGTGGCCGGGAACAACAAAATCGCTGTCGGGAGACGAACCGATCGTGCTGATGTCCTGACGCAGCAAAAAAAGACCGACCAGATTCAGATAACCGGTGGGCCCTTTGAGCCGTGCTATACGTTCCGTTCTCCAGGCAGCGAGCTCGGTCAGATAAGTGTCCGAGACTTGTAGCCCGGTTGAATTGCCAGAGTCGCATGCGCAAACGAAAAATGCAGCGGCGGCAATCGCCGTCACTCCGAGTCGCATCCTCGCCGAATACCGTCTCATCAAGATTCCTGCCTCATGGATACTCGACCGGAATGATAGGGTTTTGCCGGCAACCGTCAAGCAAATATCACCTTGACGGAGTACTAACGCTCACTATAATTCGCGGCCTCTAATGACGGCGCCCTCACGAGAATCGGAGCTGGCTTTCGCACAGCTTCAACCGGATGACATCCTGACGGCAATCGACGGCCTCGGTTTTCGTTGCGATGGCCGGTTTCTCGCACTGAACAGCTACGAGAACCGTGTCTATCAGGTCGGCATCGAAGATGGCGAGCCGATCGTCGCGAAGTTCTATCGGCCCCTCCGCTGGAGTGATGATGCCATTCTCGAGGAACACCGCTTCACGGCGGAACTTGCGGAAATGGAGATTCCGGTCGTCGAGCCACTGGAAATCTTAGGTAATACGCTGCATCACTGCGGGCCTTTTCGGCTATCGGTGTCGCCCTGCCGCGGTGGCCGGTCACCAGAACTTGATGATCACGATCTCTTGCAGCAAGTGGGCAGGCTTGTCGCCAGAATTCACCTGCAGGGCGAAACGAGCACATTCAAGCACAGGCCGGCGATCGACATTGACACGTATGGCCGGGCGTCCCACAACTACCTTCTCAAGCAGGGATTTATTCCTGATGAATTGCAGGATGCATTTATAAGTATCGCTGAGCATCTTTTCGTCAATATCAACGCTTGTTTTGATCGGGCGGGTAGCTCGCGGTCGATTCGTCTGCATGCGGATTTTCATCCTGGCAATGTATTGGTGGACGGCGATCGACTACACATCGTTGACCTGGACGATGCCCGGAGCGGACCATCCGTTCAGGACCTGTGGATGTTCTTGTCAGGGGATCGCATGGAACAGACACCACAGCTGAATTCGCTGCTTCTTGGTTACGAAGATTTTCGTCCATTCGACGCACGTGAGCTGCACCTGATCGAGGCGCTACGAACGCTTCGCATCATGCACTACGCGGCATGGATTGCGCGCCGATGGGGCGACCCCGCATTTAAAATTGCATTCCCCTGGTTTAACTCACCTCGATATTGGGACGAACACATTTTGTCGCTACGCGAGCAGGCGGCTTTGATGGAAGAAGAGCCGCTGGCGTGGGCGGGTTAAAACGCTGCTGGATTTTACCGCGATGGCAGTTGTCCGCGCCTCGCACCGATAGTCGACTGTCCAACATATGCTGCAGCAATGACACGTCGGTCGCCAGATTGCGATAGTCGTCAAATTGATCGACGATTACCGGGCCATCGGGGATGATGACTGCTGAATACCCGTCCAGGGAGGGAACCTGCGGGGGCTGGCGCGAAATCGACCCAGCGAATTCGAAACCCGGCGGTCTTGAGCAGTGAGTCTGGCGTAATGAGCAGTGCAAACGGTAGGTGTTGAAATACGAGAAGTAATTAGTCGTGCCATGTGCTTTTCTGTGTCGTTCGCCTGTCAACAGCCGCGATCAGTATGGCAAAAGGCGCGGGCCAGGACCGTTGTTGTTGCACTACCCCTGAACCGGGACTAAAGTTACCCTCGCAGTTTGGGCCGGAAAATCTGCGGAACTCTGGTCACCTGTAATGCTCTGATATATGGACGAACAGAGGTGTAGCAGCCTCCCTGGGGATGCGCCAATTTGAATTCGAATACGCTTAAAGCGATATCGAACGCGGTATTCATAATCGCGCTAGGCGGTTGTGCGTCCCAAGTCACTGTGAATGATCCGACAATCCCGGAGCCTTTGGTCGAAAAAATTCCTCTTTCCATTGCCGTCAGGTACCCGGACAATTTCAAACACTACGTTCACGAGGAAAAAATTATTGGCAAGGAAAAGTGGACGATTGATCTGGGTCGATCCAACGAATTGCTGTTTAACAAAATTTTCGGCTCGATGTTCAATGACGTAACGGTCGTCGAGGGGGATGTGGATCTTGCCGATTTGCGAATCGACGCTCTCATAGAACCGAGCATCGATGCATTTGAGTTTTCGACACCAAGT
>Ga0209980_10002206_pt1 | contig 10636 bp, 9 predicted proteins | sample CR02metaG_FD_183611 | JGI IMG/M metagenome (GOLD analysis project Ga0209980, IMG submission 183611) | Deep subsurface microbial communities from Mariana Trench to uncover new lineages of life (NeLLi) - CR02 metaG (SPAdes) (version 2) | ecosystem: Environmental > Aquatic > Marine > Ocean trench >... | reverse complement strand
CCGAACCCCATGATGGTGAGGATCGAGCCGCGCTGATCTTGCAGGAAAGCCTCTAAATTTCCGCGAATTCGGCCGATTTGGAGCCACTGCACCATGGCCGCTCATTCCCCCCGCGCGGTCACCGTCGCCGACAGCGTGCCCGACTGAAAGACTCCCAAAAGGTCGATCAGCGCCGCCTGCGACATGGGCAACGAAATCTGCACGACGACGTCGGGATCCGGAACTGTAACCGCGACAGTGTACGTCACGCCCCAATTGAGCAGCGTATCCTGGGCAAATTGTTCAGCTTCCGCCTGCTCGAATTCTCCAACGGCGACGCGGCGCGCCGTGTCTCGGGCGACATCCGCCACGTGGCTTTGAAGAAAGAGGACGAAACCGAACTGGATGATCCCGGTCAGCACCAACAGAACGAACGGCACGACAATCGCGAACTCGATCGCCGCCGCGCCGCGCTCACTGCGCCAACATGAGCCGGCAATGCCCCGCGTTGCTCGGATGGGTCTGAATAGGGCCGCCTTGAGGGCCCGATTGAAGCGCGTCTTCATTGGCCGAGTACCATCGCGCCGGAGCGCAATAGGACATAGGCGGTTGCGAGCTGGAACATCGAAAGAGCGACCAGCCCGCAGAGGGTTCCACAAGCAGCCATGACAACCAAGTTGCCAAGCTTCATCAGAGGATGCTTATTGCGCTCGCTTGCCAGGCGTTCGCCGCTGCGGCGCTCCTTGCCCGCAACGAGTGTCACGTAATAGCGCCCGAAGGGCAGCGGAATGCTCAACCGAATGTTGACCGGGTGGTCATTGCCCCAAGGCTCGCCACCGGGGGCCTTGCGCGGAGACGCGGAAGCGTTATCGCTCAACCCCTCACGGGTCTCTTGTTCGAGCCGCTCGTGCTGTCTCTCTAGGGATTGCCGTGGCTTGGTCATCGCAGCCCTCACGTGTCAACCCGCCGACCCCGCAGGCGGATGCTTGCCATACCGCAATTATGCCGTGGATACCTTGATGTTTTGTTAAACTAATAGTTAATTGGGGAATAGTTTGGAAAAATTTTGACGATTTACAAACTATCTAACTATGGATTGTTTTGTGATTACGCTAATACGCAACGCTTCTCTTGGCTTTCCGGAGATAAAGCGGAAAGCGACCTCTACTCCGATTATTGTTATTATCCGTTCTTTGGGTTCTGCTGGCTAAAAATTCCCGATTCGAGGTCCGCGGCGAAATCTCTCATAGGCTCAGCTTATACCGAGGAGCGCTGATAATGACCCATAGGCTGGCTTCCCAAGGTTTTCAGCCAGGAACGCATGGCGCGGCCTCCCTGCTACCCGCCTATTGGCCCGGCGCATCGCCCGCGCGATCTCTATGGGTCAATATTTTGGACCTTTGGCATAAGGAGCGTCCCGCGCGGGCTGTCCAAACGTCCTATTCCGCCGCTCGCCGGGCCGGTTCGGCGACCGGCTCGCGCATGGTCACGAACTCTTCCGCCGCGGTCGGATGGATGCCCACGGTGGCGTCGAAGACCTGCTTGGTGGCGCCGGCCTTGATCGCCACCGCGATACCCTGAATGATCTCCGGCGCATCGGCGCCGACCATGTGCGCGCCGACCACCTTCTGTGAGGGCCGGTCGACGATCAGCTTCATCATGGCGCGCTCGTCGCGCCCCGTCAGCGTGTGCCTGAGCGGCCGGAAGCTGGAGCGGTAGATGTCGATCGCCGCGCAGACCTCGCGCGCCTCGTGCTCGCTCAGCCCGACGGTGGCCACGGTGGGATGGCTGAACACCGCGCTCGGCACGTCCCTGTGGTCCATGGCCCGGGGCGTGCCGCGATAGACCGTATCCACGAAGGCCATGGCCTCGGCGATCGCGACCGGGGTGAGCGCGATGCGGTCGGTCACGTCGCCGACCGCGTAGATGTTGGGCTGGCTGGTGCAGGAATAGGCGTCGACCATGATCGCGCCGTCCTCATTCAGCGCGACCCCGGCGGCGCTCAGGCCCAGGTTCTGGGTGTTGGGCCGACGGCCGGTCGCGGCGAGCACCAGGTCGGTCTCCAGGGTCTCGCCGTCGGCGAGGCGCAGTGCGAGGCCCGAGGCGGTCTTCTCGATGTGGTCGATGGTGGTCCCGACGCGCAGGGCGATACCCTTCTTGACCATCTCGGCGGCGAGGCTGTTGCGCACGTCGTCGTCGAAGCCGCGCAGGATCTGCGTCCCGCGGTAGATCTCGGTGACTTGGACGCCGAGGCCGTTGAAGATGCTCGCGAACTCGACCGCGACGTAGCCGCCGCCATAGACCACCGCGCGTTCGGGCAAGGCGTCCAGCTCGAACACCTCGTTCGAGCTGATTCCGAACTCCCAGCCGTGGCCCGGCGGATAGGACGGCGCGCCGCCGGTCGCGATCAGGATGGTTTCAGCGCTGAAGGTCCGGCTCGGGTTCTCGGCCCCGGTCCCGGCCCCGGACTCGGCCCCAGTCCCGGCGGCGCCCTCGACCTCGATCCGGTGGGCGTCGAGCAGGCGGCCGTGGCTGCGGTGGATCTCGACCCCGGCGTCGTTCAGCAGGTGTTCGTAGATGCCCTCCAGGCGCGCGATCTCGGCGTTCTTGTTGGCCATCAGGCGCCGCCAATCGAAGCGCGGCCCCCCGACCGTCCAGCCGAAGCCGGCCGCGTCCTCGATATCCTCGTGGTAGTGGCTTGCGTAGGAGAACAGCTTCTTGGGCACGCAGCCGCGAATCACGCAAGTGCCGCCGAAGCGGTCGGACTCGACGATGGCCACGCGCGCGCCGGTGCCCGCCGCCATGCGCGCCGCGCGCACGCCGCCCGACCCGCCGCCGATGACGAAGAGGTCGTAGTCGAACTTGGATGCCATGGCCCCCGAGTCTCCGCGTGTTGTTCAGTTCAATCTAGGCGCCCGGGCCCGATTGTAAACCCGCGCGCCTCCGGGTCACCGGATTTGCGTATTGTGATCGGCCACCACCCGTGCAACATCGAGGCACGGGGCAAGAGCGGGACAAGAGGAGGACCACGGCGCCATGTTGCCGAGCCACGGACGCTACGATTACTCGGCGATCGTCGAGCGGCCGGTCTACGACTGGCCGGGTGGCCGGCGCTTGGCCGTCTATATCGGCCTCAACCTCGAGCACTTCGCATTCGGCGAGGGATTGGGGGCGCAGCTGGCATTGGGCGGGCCGCCGCCCGACGTGCTCAACTTCGCCTGGCGCGACTACGGCAACCGGGTTGGGGTCTGGCGTTTGCTGATGGCCTTCGAGGAACTCGATTTTCCGGTCAGCCTGCTGGTCAACACCGAAATCTACGACTATTGCCCCCAGGTGGTAGCGGCGTTCCGAGCCCGCGGCGATGAGATCGTCGGCCATGGCCGCAGCAATGCCGAGCGCCAGGGCGGGCTCGACGAGGCGGCCGAGGTGGCGCTGATCGCCGAGGCCACGGCCGCGATCGCGCGCCACGAGGGTGGCCCGCCGGCCGGCTGGCTCGGCCCCTGGATCAGTCAGAGCCGGGTCACCCCGGATCTACTCAAGGAGGCCGGCTACGACTATCTGCTCGACTGGTGCCACGACGACCAGCCGACCTGGTTCAAGACCCGCGCCGGGCCGATCTTGGCCGTGCCCTATCCCCAGGAGGTCAACGACATCCCCATGATCGTCGGCCGCAAGATGGGTGCGGCCGAATTCGCCGAGATGATCGTCGACAACTTCGAGGAGATGCTGGCCCAGTCGGCTGCGCAGCCGCTGGTCTTCGGCATCGCGCTGCACCCCTATATCGTCGGCCAGCCCTACCGGCTGCGCCGGCTGCGCACGGCCCTGGCCCATATCGCCGCCCAGCGCGAGCGGGTCTGGATCACCACCGCTGGCGCCATCGCGGAGCACGTGCGGCGTCTGCCCGAGGGGGCGGTTCCGGGTTAGGCGGGCCTCGACGCCTTGCCGGTGCCGCGCCATGGGGGTAAGTAACCGGGCATGACCGGGACCCTCAAAATCGCGCTCGCCCAGATCAATCCGACCGTGGGCGACATCGACGCCAACCTGGCGCTGATCCGCCGGCGCCGGACCGAGGCCGCGGCGTTGGGCGCCGATCTGGTGGTCACCACCGAACTCAGCGTGACCGCCTATCCACCCGAGGACCTGGTGCTCAAGCCGGCGTTCCTGGCGCGCGTGCGGGCCGCGGTCGAGGCCCTGGCCCAGGACACCGCCGACGGCGGGCCCGGGCTGATCGTCGGCGCGCCCTGGCTCGAGGACGGGCCGGTCACCGGGCCGCTGCGCCACCATGTCACCAATTCCGTGTTTGTGCTCGACGGCGGCGAAATCCTGGCTCGCCGCGACAAGCGCGAGCTGCCCAACTACGGCGTCTTCGACGAGGTCCGGGTGTTCAAGCCGGGCCCGCCGCCCGGGCCGGTCAACTTCCGCGGCGTGCGCCTGGGGGTCCCGGTCTGCGAGGACCTGTGGTCGCCGGAGGTGCCGGAGTGCCTGGTCGAATCCGGCGCCGAGATCCTGATCGTGCCCAACGGCAGCCCCTTCGAACGCGACAAGGCCGAGCTGCGGGTTCAGCACGCCGTGCGGCGGATCACCGAGACCGGCCTGCCGATCGTCTACGTCAACCAGGTCGGTGGCCAGGACGAGCTGGTGTTCGACGGCGGCTCCTTCGTGCTCGACGCCCAGTGCCACCTGCGCGCCCAGCTGCCCATGTTCCGCGAGGCCCTGGTGGTGACCGAATGGCGCCGCCAGGACGGCGGCAACGGCGGCGGTGGCGGCGACGGTGCTTGGACCTGCGCCGATGCCCACCTGGAGCCGCCCGAATCCGGCATGGAGCCGGTCTACGGCGCGCTGACCCTGGGTCTGCGGGACTACGTCAACAAGAACCGCTTCGCCGGCGTCATCCTGGGGCTTTCCGGCGGCATCGATTCGGCGCTGACCGCGGCCGTGGCCACCGACGCCCTCGGCCCCAGCCGCGTGCATTGCGTGATGATGCCCTCGCCCTATACCAGCCAGGACAGCCTGGAGGATGCGGCCGAGACCGCGCGCCTGCTCGGCGTACGCCTGGATGAGGTCGGCATCGAGCCGGCCATGGGCGCCTTCGAGGGCATGCTGGCGCCGTTGTTCGACGATCTCGCGCCGGATACCACCGAGGAGAACATCCAGGCGCGCTCGCGCATGGTCGTGCTGATGGCGATCAGCAACAAGCTCGGCTACATGCTGCTCTCGACCGGCAACAAGTCCGAGGTCTCGGTCGGCTATGCCACGCTCTACGGCGACATGGCCGGCGGTTATAACGTGCTCAAGGACGTCTACAAGACCACCGCCTACCAGCTCGCGCGCTGGCGCAACCAGGCGCCGCCCCGGGGCGGCCTCGGCCCGGCCGGCCGGGTGATCCCCGAGCGGACCCTCACCAAAGCACCCTCGGCCGAGCTCAAGCCCGACCAGACCGACCAGGATACCCTGCCGCCCTACGAGGTGCTCGACGAGATCCTGGAGTGCCTGATCGAGGCCGAGATGGGGGTCGAGGAGATCGTCGCGCGCGGTCATCCGCGCGAGATCGTGAACCGGGTCTGGCGCCTACTCGAGATGGCCGAATACAAGCGCCGCCAGGCCTGTCCCGGGGTCAAGATCACCGGCCGCGCCTTCGGCAAGGACCGCCGCTACCCGATCGTCAACGCCTTCAAGGGACCGGCCTGAGGCTCACACGGCGCCCATGGACCGGGCGGCGAAGATTTGCTACCCCTTGCCCGCCGCCGTCGGGGCCGGGTCCCGTCGAGTGGCGCAATCACCTCGTTGGATCAAGACCTCGAGCGCGCCCGTGACCCTGCAGATCTACGATACCATGACGCGCGCGAAGCGGGTTTTCGAGCCGCTCGATCCGGGTGACGTGCGGGTCTACGTCTGCGGGCCGACGGTCTACGATTTCGCCCATATCGGCAACGCGCGCCCGGTGGTGGTGTTCGACGTGCTGTTCCGCCTGCTGCGCCACCGCTATGGGCCGGCGCACGTCACCTACGTGCGCAACATCACCGACGTCGACGACAAGATCATCAAGGCGGCCCAGGAATCGGGCGAGGCCATCGATGGGATCACCGCGCGCACCACCGAGGCGTTCCACGCCGACATGGCGGAACTCGGCACCCTCGCGCCGACCATCGAGCCGCGCGCGACCGAGCACATTCCCCAGATGATCGCCCTAATCGAGACCCTGATCGAACGCGGTCACGCCTACGGCGCCGACGGCCACGTGCTGTTCTCGGTGCCGTCCATGCCCGACTACGGCCGGCTGTCGCGCCACAGCCTGGACGAGCTGGTCGCCGGCGCCCGGGTCGAGGTCGCGCCCTACAAGCGCGACGCCACCGACTTCGTGCTGTGGAAGCCGAGCACGAACGAACAGCCCGGCTGGGACAGTCCTTGGGGCCGCGGCCGCCCGGGCTGGCACATCGAATGCTCGGCCATGTCGGCGGAGCACCTGGGCGCCGCGTTCGACATCCACGGCGGCGGCCAGGACCTGATCTTCCCGCACCACGAGAACGAGATCGCCCAGAGCCGCTGCGCCGACCCCGAGGCCGGCTTCGCGCGCTACTGGATGCACAACGGCTACGTGGTCGCCGGGGGCGAGAAGATGTCGAAATCGCTCGGCAACTTCTTCACCGTGCGCCAGTTGCTCGAAGAGCAGGATTGGGGCGGGGAGAATCACAAGAAGGGTGAAGCGATTCGCCTTACCCTTTTGAGCGCCCATTATCGGCAACCTCTTGATTTCACACGTGATAAAATGAGTGACGCCAAGGCTCAACTCGACCGATTCTATGTCGCACTACGAAAGCTTCAAAGTGTCGAGTTATCACAGGAGCCAACACCTCCAGATCGTGTCGTTGAAGCGCTTTGTGATGATCTCAACACGCCATTAGCTCTGTCACGGCTGCATGAGATTCTTGACCGACTTAACTCGAAAATGGGAACCGGGGGTGGGGCCGGCGAATTGGAGCCGGACAAGAGAGAGCTTATGGGGGCAGGAACGATTCTAGGTTTACTGGACAAAAACCCCGAGGCTTGGTTCAAGGGCAGAACCCTCTCAGCCAGTGTGAAGATTGAGGCGACCTCCGAAATAAGGGTGGAGGCTGATGTTGTTCGCGGCGAGGCGTGGATTACGGCACGAATAGCGGATCGATCTGCTGCACGTGCAGCGCGGGATTTCTCCGAGGCGGACCGCATTCGCGATGCGTTGGCAGCAGACGGGATTGTCCTTGAGGACAGACCCGACGGGAAGACAGATTGGCGCCGCACTGAGAAAGGTATAAAGTAAAGTAACGACCCCAACCCAGGTCGGGGTCGTTACTTTACTTTATACTTGTGCGCGAGCTTGGCGGCCCAAGGGAAGGCGCGGCCGAGGCCGCCGGCGTTCTCGATCTTGCGTTGGATCTGGGAGACCCGCGGCGCGGACACGCCGGCCCGTGCGGCGACCTCGCTGAGCGGCAGATTGCCGGCGCGGCGCAGCAGATAGACCGCGACCTTGAAGACCGCCTGGTTCGCGCGCCGGTCCAGCACTGTCTCCGGCGGCACGCGGGCGGCCTTGGCCACCGCGGCCCCGATCTCGCGCGCCGTCGGCCGGTCCGGACGGCGCGCGGTCGCGGCGACCCGGTCGGGGAACTCCTGGCGCAGCCGCTCGGCCATTCTGCGCAAGAACCCGTCGCCGCCCAGGAACGCGCCCGCGCGCAGATCGTGCCACGGCGAGGCGCCGCCGATGCCCTCGCGCACGAACCGCCGATAGGCGCGCCGGCCGTCCGCGTCTGCCCCGCCGAAGCGCTGCAGGGTCCAGCGGGTGGTCAGCCAGTCCGGTCCGCCGCGCCCCGAGGCCGTGGCCCGGTAGCTGCTCCAGGGCCAGACCTCGGGCACGGCGGCGGTGCCGGCGCGGACCGGGTTGAGCACCACGTAGCGGCACAGTTCCAGGAGGTGGCTGTCCTTCTCGATGACGACCGCGTGAAACCGGCCCTGGAACAGGTGTCCGCTGCGCTCGTGACGGCGGTTGAAGGCCTGCGCGTAGGCCATGTTGAGGCGCCCCATGCCGCGGCTCAGGTTGGCCTCGGGGGTCTCGACCAGCAGGTGGTAGTGGTTGTCCATCAGGCAGTAGGCGTGGCAGCGCCAACGGTGCTGCTCGATCTCGCGGCCGAGCAGCTCGAGGAACCGGGTCCGGTCGGCGTCGTCGGCGAAGATGTCTTGCCGGGCATTGCCGCGCGAGGTGAGGTGGTAGACGGCGCCGGGGAACTGGAGGCGGAGCTGGCGGGACATGATCGAATCGTAGCAAGCGCTATGTATAAAGTAAAGTGACGACCCCAGACCGAGACCAAGTGGCGACCCCAAACCGAGACCTTGCGTGACCTTGGGGTCGGACCTTGGGGTCGTTCGTTTACTTTATACTCATGCCTGGACCCTCCATTCGGCCGCGGCCGGCGTTGGGGCGCGCCTTCACGTTGACGCCCGGGCGCGCCTGTGATCAAAGATCGGCCGGAGGGACGGCTCTCATCATGACCGACGACACCTACATCTCGCTGTTCGATTCGACCCTGCGCGACGGGGCGCAGACCCAAGGGGTCGATTTTGCGACCGCCGACAAGCTGGCCATCGCCGCGGCGCTCGACGGCCTGGGTCTGGACTACGTCGAGGGCGGCTGGCCCGGCGCCAACCCGACCGACGACGCCTTCTTCGCCGAGCTGCCCGAGCTTTCGACCTCGCGCCTGGTCGCCTTCGGCATGACCCGGCGTTCGGGCCGCAGCGCCGGCAACGATCCGGTGCTCGCCGCCCTCGTCAACTCCAAGGCGCGCCACGTCTGCCTGGTCGGCAAGGCTTCGGACTTCCAGGTCGAGGTCGCGCTCGGCATCACTCTCGATGAGAACCTGGCCATGATCCGGGATTCGGTCGCGCACCTGGTCAAGACCAAGGACCAGGTGCTGTTCGACGCCGAGCATTTCTTCGACGGCTACATCTCGGACCCGGGCTATGCGCTCGAATGCCTCAAGGCGGCGCACCAGGCCGGGACGCGCTGGGTCGTGCTCTGCGACACCAACGGCGGCACCCTGCCGCGGGAGATCGGCCGAATCGTCGAGAAAGTCACCGCCGAGATCCCGGGCCGCCAGGTCGCCATCCACTGCCACAACGACACCGAAAACGCGGTCGCCAACTCATTGGCCGCCATCGATGCCGGCGCGCGCCAGATCCAGGGCACCCTCAACGGCCTGGGCGAGCGTTGCGGCAACGCCAACCTGGTCTCGCTGATCCCGACGCTGATGCTCAAGACCGATTACAAGATCGGGGTCTCGGAGGACAAGCTGAAGGACCTGACCCGGGTCTCGCACCTGCTCGACGAACGCCTCAACCGGGCGCCCAACCGCACCGCCGCCTACGTCGGCGACAGCGCCTTCGCCCACAAGGCCGGGCTGCACGCCTCGGCGGTCGAGAAGGACCCGCGCACCTACGAGCACATCGACCCCGCCGTGGTCGGCAACCGCCGCCACGTGGTGATCTCGGACCAGGCCGGGCGCTCCAGCATGCTGGCGCGCTTCCGCGAGCTCGACATCGACGTCGAGGTCGCCAGCGACAAGCTCGGCGCCCTCATCGAGACGGTCAAGGCGCGCGAGTTCGAGGGCTACGCCTACGACGGCGCGGAAGCCAGCTTCGAACTCTTGGCGCGGCGCGCGCTCGGCGAGGTGCCGCACTTCTTCAAGCTGTCCCGCTTCCGGATCATGGACGACCGGCGCTGGAACGCGCGCGGCGAGCTGGTCACCGAGTCCGAGGCGACGGTGACCATCGAGGTCGGTGGAACCGCCCACATGGAGGTGGCGGCCGGCAACGGCCCGGTCAACGCGCTCGACACCGCGATCCGCAAGGCGCTGTTGCCGCTCTACCCCCAGCTCGAGGACATGCGTCTGGTCGATTACAAGGTGCGCATCCTGACCCCCCAGGCCGGCACCCGCGCGGTCACCCGGGTGATGATCGAAAGCGCCGATAACGCCGGCCGGCGCTGGACCACGGTCGGCGTCTCGCCCAACATCATCGACGCCTCCTTCAACGCGCTGCACGACGGCATCACCTGGAAGCTCATGCAGGAAGGGGCGGAGGTGCCCGGCCCGGCGTCTTGAGCCCCCGGCGCGCCATGTCCGGAACCGATACCTCCCGAGAGACCCCGAACGACGGACCCGTCGTCATCCTGGTCGATCCTCAACTGGGCCAGAACATCGGCATGGTGGCGCGCGCCATGCTCAACTGCGGGCTCGAGCAGCTGCGCCTGGTGCGGCCGCGCGACGGCTGGCCCAACTCGGCGGCCGAGAGCGCCGCCTCCGGCGCCGATTCGGTGTTGGAAAAAACCCGGCTGTTCGACACCACCGCCGAGGCCGTGGCCGACCTGCGGCGAGTCTACGCCGCGACCGCGCGCCCGCGCGGCATGATCACGCCGGTGGTGACCCCGCGCCAGGCGGCGGCCGAGCTGCGCACCGCCCTGGCCACGGGGACGCGCGCCGGGGTGATCTTCGGGCCCGAACGCTCGGGCCTGGTCAACGACGACATCGCGCTCGCGGACGCCGTGCTCTCGGTGCCGCTCAACCCGGCCTTCGCCTCGCTCAACCTGGCCCAGGCGGTGTTCGTGGTCGGCTACGAATGGCTGATCGCCGGC
>Ga0209980_10002205_pt1 | contig 10642 bp, 9 predicted proteins | sample CR02metaG_FD_183611 | JGI IMG/M metagenome (GOLD analysis project Ga0209980, IMG submission 183611) | Deep subsurface microbial communities from Mariana Trench to uncover new lineages of life (NeLLi) - CR02 metaG (SPAdes) (version 2) | ecosystem: Environmental > Aquatic > Marine > Ocean trench >... | reverse complement strand
AAGCCCCATGGCCGAGGCGTCGCTCAGCCCTTTACGGGTGGTTGAGCCGTGGACCGCGCCGACGATCCGGACCGTGATGGCGCCGAGACGGACACGCGCCCCCGGCCCGACGCGCAGCATCTGGCTTGCCGGAACCTTACGGGGTTGGAAATAGCCCCGCGCATAGGTGTAGGAGGTGAAGATCTTGGCCTTGGTCTTTATCGCGATCTGGTCGCTCTGTCCGATTTCGTCGCCATGACCCGTGGCGACGAATATGTAATCGACCTTCTTGAAATCATCGACCGTGACCGGGCTGAAGGGATTGACGACGAATGGATTCGTCAAGAAGACCTTGCCCGATGGCGAGGTCAAACGGAAGATCGACCAGGAAAACCATTCCAGCGTCGGGTTCTTCGACTGGGCGAATGCCTCCAGCGGCGAAACCGACAAAAGCAGCCCTACTGCTGCGGCCAACGACCAACGCTTGGCGAATGATTTAGTCATTTTTCCCTCCCTTTGATTCCGAAAACGACGTTCCTATCTGCGATTGCGCCGGAACTCCTCGCCATGGGCACTCAAGCCGGATTTTAAGTATGGGCATGATTGGAGTCCATCCGGCAAGAGCGATGAACACGGGTGCTCGGGGGATAGACGGCAATTATTGGCCTTCGGTATCGACTTCCCGAAAACGGTTATTCTTTGAGTGTCGGCGCTAGGTCATAGGCGGTCATAACGCTAACGACCGCTTTTAGCCGAAAGCGGACGTAAACATAAGATTTAGTCCGGCTCTAAATCGACCTCGAGGGCACGCAGGACCCGGCTGTGCATGTTGTAGGTGCCAACCAATACGGCGAGTTCCACGATTTGGCGTTCGCTGAAATGATCGCGCAGGGGTTCGAACACGGTATCGGGCACGTCGATGCGTTCGGTCATGGTATCGGCAAAGGCGAGGGCAGCGCGCTCCTGGTCGCTAAATTCCTGGGTATCCTGCCAATGGCCGAGCGCATCGCATTGTGCCTGGCTTAGGCCCTCCGCTTTGGCTAGCTTGGGGACGTGCTGGCGCAAGATGTAGGCCGACTCCGTCTGATGGCCGATGCGAATGATCAAAATCTCGCGCAAGCGACCTTCCAGCTCCGTGCTCCAGCGCACCGTATTCATATGATGGAACCACGATTCCGCCAGGGCCGGATTGTGCAGCAGCACTTTGTATACATTGATGACGGTTCCCCGCCGCCCTTTCCGGATTTGTTCAGCGAAGTCGTGGAGGGAAGGATCGTCTTCGGGCTCGATTAGGGATATGCGGGCCATGGCGCTTTCGCCCTTCTAAAGTTCATTTCGGCGATTACGAGCTACAATATGCGTCATCCTACCACGGCCAAGGATTCAGCCCGATGCCAGTGATCGTTGTTGATGACGACAAAGTGCTGCGCTTTCTCCACGTTTTGCTCGATCCGGAGGTGCCGCCGGACCGGGCCGCCGCGCTCACCGACTTCCTGTCGTTCGACATTGCCGATGTTGACACCTGGATCGATAACGTTCGTGGTAGCTCGGGGCCGCTCTATCCGGCGTCCGTACGCATGGTGCCCGACCAAGATGCCTTGCACGCTGCCCTGCCCGAGGCCGACGCGGTGGTCGTCGAGGGACTCGCCGTCGGAGAAGCCGAGCTCGCACGGTCGGACGGTCTGAAACTGGTGCAGAAATTCGGCGTGGATTCCCGCAACATTGATCTAGATGCCTGCGCCCGGGCGGGCATTGCGGTGCGAATGGTCCGGCGCCGGGTCAACGGCGCCGTGGCGGAACACGCCATTGCCTTGATGATGGCGGTCGGGCGGAAGATCTGTGAGACCGAGGGTGCACTCGATTTCCCATCACTTCGCGCACTGGGCTATAAGCCCGCCTTGTTCGATACCAACCATATTTCCGGTGCCAACTGGGCCCGCGTCCACGGGTTGAAGAGCCTGCAAGGCGCCACACTGGGCGCCCTTGGGCTTGGTGAGGTGGGACGCGAGGTGGCCCCCCGGGCGCGGGCCATGGGGATGGAGGTGCTCTATTACCAGCGCAACCGCCTTCCCTCCGAAATCGAAGCCGAATCGGACGCCCAATATGTGTCTTTCGAGGAACTACTGGAACGGTCGGATTTCCTGAGCGTGCACCTCCCGTTCACGCCCGAGACCGAAGGCATGATCGATGCCGCCGCCTTTGCGCGCCTGAAACCGGGGGCGATTTTAGTCAACGTTTCGCGCGCCCATATCGTCGACCGGGGGGCGCTGATGGAGGCGCTCGACTCCGGTCATCTGGGCGGCGCCGGGTTGGATGTCCATTACCAGGAACCCGCCGCCGCGGACGAACCGTTGAAGTCATACCGCAACGTGGTCTTAAGCCCGCATATCGCCGTGGCCTCACGCGCTCACGCCATCGCCGACATGGAGGCCGTGGTCTCAAATCTGGCAGAGGCCTTCCGCACAAGGTGAGCCAACCAGGACAACGCCATGGCGCCATCGCCTTGGCGTTGCTCCTCAACGCAGGGGAGGGCCGGTTCGATCTAAATATACCGATGAGTTCGCGCCCATAATTGGGCCGGGAATGGCATCACCTACGATACTTTTAGACAAACGGACGCGTGAACCTAATGTCTGCTTGTAGCCAAAAGCGGACATATGGTTAACGGTATGTTCCATGTCCTCATTGGCTACGAGCTGCCCATTGGGCCCTGATCGTACGGTTGCCGCTCTCGGCCCCCACCAGACATCTCGACGGTGCCAAGAGCCGGACAGCCTGAAACGCTACTGGTAATTTTGTATTTTGCTACCGCACGTGGGGTTTGAGCCGAAGAGCGGGCGTTCAGAAGGCTCGCCGCCGGGGGCGGGAAGTGACCCAGGCTGTGGAGGGAAAACTCCTTCACTGGTGGTGGGCGCGGTAGGGTTTGAACCTACGACCCCTACGATGTCACCGTAGTGCTCTTCCGCTGAGCTACGCGCCCCACCAACCGTGGCGACGGCCCCGCTCGGGGATCGGGACCGGGTTATACCTTATCGACCGCGCCCGGCCAAGGCCCGACGGCGCCGCGCCGCGCGCGCCGGAACTAAAGCACGCTGGCATTTTGGTTGAGCACATCGTTGACCTGGTCGACCAGCTCGCGCAGGTGGAAGGGCTTGGACAGCACCTTGGAGCCGCGCAGATCCTGGTCTTGGGCGCGCAGGGTGACGGCGGCAAAGCCGGTGATGAACATGACCCGAAGTTCGGGATGGCTGGCGCGCGCCCGGGTCGCCAACTGGAAGCCGTCCAGCGACGGCATCACCACGTCGGCGACCAGCAGGTCGAACTGCACCGCCTTGGAGGCGGCCAGCGCCTCCAAGCCGTCGCCGACGGCGAAGACCTCGTGCCCCGCGCGTTCCAGCGCCTTGGCGAGGAAGGTCCTCATGGTGGTGTCATCTTCGGCTAGAAGTATCCGGGCCATATCCCAACTTTCAGCAAACACGCTCCCTGGCCCCGCTCGTGGCGGGTCCGGCCGTTAACCATGGCGGTATTTTCTTGCCAAAGGATAAAGCACTGGTAAATTTCGGTCAAAATTTGCCGATTTCGGGCCCCGGGCCGGGCCAGGGCCGGGCGCCGCGCTGGAACCGTGACTTAGGCCCGTCGATGGGCTAAACCTCAACCGTTATGGCGAGCCTGACGGAAATCCCCCATGCGCCCGATGCGCCTCCATCCCAAGCGGACCGGGTCTTCACCATCCAACGGCCGGTCGAGCGTACCCTGCCGGCGGTCTTCGCCTCGCCCCACAGCGGCACCGACTACACGCCCGAGTTCAAGGCGGCCTCGCGCCTCGACGACGTCACCCTGCGCAGATCCGAGGACAGTTTCGTCGACGAGATCTTCGCCGCCGCGCCGGAGATGGGCGCGCCCCTGATCAAGGCGCTGTTTCCGCGCGCCTATATGGACCCCAACCGAGAGCCCTTCGAACTCGACGCCGAAATGTTCTCCGACCCCCTGCCGTCCTTCGTCAACACCCATTCGCCGCGCATCGCCGCCGGCCTCGGCACCATCGCCCGGGTGGTGGCCAGCGGCGAGGAAATCTACCGCGACAAGCTGACCTTCGCCGAGGCCGCCGACCGCATCAACCGGCTGTATCGGCCCTACCATCGGGCGCTCCAGGCCTTGGTGGAGGAAACCCGCGATGCTTTCGGCTGGTGCCTTTTGGTCGATTGCCATTCGATGCCGTCGGTGGGCGGACCCATGGACCAGGACCCCGGCATGGCGCGGGTGGATTTCGTGCTGGGCGATTGTTTCGGGGCATCGTGCGACGGCGCCATCACCCGGCACGCGGAGCGCGTGCTCGCCGCCGCGGGCTACACCGTGACCCGCAACATTCCCTATTCCGGGGGCTATACCACCGTCCATTACGGCCGCCCCGGCGCCGGCATTCACGCCCTGCAGATCGAAATCAACCGCAGCCTCTACATGGACGAAAAATCGTTTACCCGCGGCCCGGGGCTCGGTGAACTCGCCCGATGCATGCGGGGCCTGGCCGGGTCCATCGCCGGGCTCGGCGATCTGCTCGCCGAAACCGGTTGACGGCTTCCGCGCGCCGCCTCTCTGCGCCGCCCTCGATCCCCGCCGAAACAGGAGACCCGCTAAAACGGGATACAAGGAGAAAAAAGGCCACGCCGAAGCGTGGCCGTTAAGTATAAGGGAGGAAACGCCCAAGAAGGGTGTACGACTTGGGCCCCTGATCGGAACCAAGGTCGCGAAGCGAGATTCCCATGGGAAAATAGAAATGTCAAATGTTATATATAAGAGTTAACGGTTTTTTACCGTTGGGCGGCTAGGGTTGGCCCGAAAGCTGCAGGAATCAAGGCATGAACCCCTTTCGCCCCCGCCGCGCCGCGACGCCGGTCATGCGCGCCCCGGCCGCCATTCTCGGCCTTATAAGCTGCATTTCGGCCCTGTCCCTGGCCTCCTCGGAGCCGCGGGCCGGCGCCTGGCGGACCGCCGATCCCATTGAAATTCAAGGGAGACTCTGCGCCAGGGCGATCATCAGCGCGGAGCGCACCTACCGCATTCCCAGCCAGCTGCTGGCCGCCATTTCGCTCGCCGAATCGGGCCGCTACAGCCTGGCGCGGCGGGCAACATTTGCCTGGCCCTGGACGGTTCGATCCGGCAAGTTCAGCCGTTTCCTGCCCAACCGCGCCGCAGCCATCGACACCGTCCGGCGGCTTCAGGCCAAGGGAATCCGCAATATCGACGTCGGCTGCATGCAGGTGAACCTGTCCTACCACCCCGATGCCTTCGCCGATCTCAGGGCCGCCTTCGACCCCGCCCACAACGTCTATTACGCGGCGCGTTTCCTCACCCGCCTGCAACGATCCAAGCGCTCCTGGTCCCAGGCCGTGGGCCTTTACCATTCGGCCAAGCCGGCCAAGAGCCTGCCCTACCGGCGGCGGGTCATGCGGCTCTGGAACTCCGAACGGCGCCGCGCCGCCAAGCAACGCCGCCGCCGCGTCATCGCCGCGTTCGAGGAACGCCGGCAAAGGCGGCTGGCGGCCCAGGCCCGCCGGCGCGTCGGGCTGGCCATGCGCCAACGCCGACCGCGCTAGAGCCGTTCAGAGCCGCCTAGTGCCGTCCAGGGCGGCCCCATGGCCAGCCCGACGCCGATCAGCGCCATCAGCGCCAGCATCACGAAACCGCCGGTATAACCGATGCCCAGGGCGAGCAAAAGACCGAACAGCGCCGGCGCGAAGACGATGCCCCCGAAGGTGACGAACACCGCCCCGGCGGTCGCCAACCCGGCCTGGCCCGGCGGCGCGATCCGGGCGAATTCCGCCAATATGACGCCGTTCCAGCCGATCGCCGTGGCCCCGAACAGGACCGCCGTGGCGTAGAGCGCCACCGGCGGCCAGCCGGGGGCGAACCCGGCCGTCACCAACGACATCCCCGACATGACGATGCCAATCACGATCAACAGCCGGCGCGCGTCGATGAAGGTGCCCGAGGCCGCACCCCAAACGATGCGGCCCGCCACCCCGGCCAACTGGGCCGCCGCCAGCACCATGCCCGCGGCAACCAGGTCGAGGCCGACCACCTCGATCAGGTAGGTCACCAGGTAGGCGATCATCGTCATGCCCACCGCCGAAAACGAAAACGACAGCAACGCCATGCGCCGCAGCGTGGATTGGCCTAGAACCAGCCGGAGCGGCCCGAAGAAACCGCCCTGGAACCGCGCGCCGGGCGCGCGGTCGTGATCGAGCCGGCGGCGCAACGGCTGCAGGACGGGGATGGCCGCCAGACAGACCGCGGCGATGGCGATGGACGCGCCGCGCCAGCCCCACGCCAGCACCATGGGGGGCACCAACAGGCCGGCCAGCGCGCCGCCCAGGGGCACGCCGGTCTGCTTGATGGAGAACACGATGGGCATGAGCCGCGGCGGCGTGGTGCGGGCGAGGATATGGGAACTGGCCGGCGTCGTCGGGCCGTAGGCGAGCCCCATGCAGAGCGCGGCGGGCACCACCAGGGCCAGCACCCCCAAGGACAAGGTCGCCAGCGCCAGTGCCGCCGCCGCCAGGGCCGATTGGACCATGCGGATGGCGCCAAAGCGCCGCACCCCATGGCCCCCCAGGATGGCGCCGAACATGGCGGTGGAGAACACCGCCGACATGTAGAACCCGACCGTGCCCGGGTCTATGCCCAGGTCGCGGGCCAAGGGCACGGCGAACACCGGCACCGCGAAGCCGGCCGTGGTCACCAGGGTCTGGACCACGGTCATGGTGACCAGCGGCACCATCATGGCGCGGGCGCTGGGAGGGGCGGGGCTCGGGGTATTTTCCATGACCTCAAAGGCGGTATGGTCTAAACATTTAGCTATCGGGATCAACACGCACCCGCGGCGTCCGGCCCAACGCGCCGGGGCCGCCCAAGGCGGGGAGAAGCTAGAGTAATGGCCGAAGCGCGGCAAGTACGGTATTCCTCCAGTGTCGAAATCGCCGGCGAACTCCTCGAGCTTGACGGCAAGACGGCGCTCGACGTGGGCTGCGGCGAAGGCCGTTTCACCTCCTTCCTCGCGGCGCGGGCCGCCCATGTGACCGGCATCGACATCAACCAGGACTCCCTCGACCAGGCAAAGGCCAAGGCCACCGAAGACGGCGCGCGGGTGACCTGGCGCAATGCCCGGGCCGAGGCCATGCCGTTCGACGATTCCAGCCTCGACGTGGTGGTGTTTTCCAACTCCCTTCATCACGTCGCCCCCGATTGCATGGATACCGCCATCGGCGAAGCGGGCCGGGTGCTCAAGCCGGGGGGCGTGCTCTACGTCATGGAGCCGGTCGCCGCCGGTGCCTATTTCGAGGCGACGCGCATGGTCAATGACGAGCGCGAGGTGCGCGCCCGCGCCAAGGCCGCCATAGACGGCGCCGCGGCGAGGGGTTTCACGGCCGTAAGGGAGGTCACCTTTCACACCGAACGCGCCTTCCAATCATTCGATGAATTCGCCGACCAACAGAGCCGGCGCAGCGAGAAACGCAGGAAGATCATCGAAGCCGACCGCGCCGCAATCCGGGATTCCTTCATCAAAGCCGCGCGCAAGGACGGCGGCAAGCTCTGGTTCGACCAGATCTTCAGGGTCAATCTTCTCAGGAAAACGGCCTGAGGCGCGGGACTTCGGCGCCGGCGGTTGGCCATTAACCCTTCGTTACAATTTCCAGCGCATATTGCAGCGATCTGGGGTGCCTTCGGGCGCCCCATTTTGCGTTTTGAAGGAGCCCCGATGATGCCGTCGTCGCCCGACACCATCGTCATGATCGAGGACAGCCCCACCGAGGCGCGGCTCAATCTTTCGTATCTCCATGGCGAGAATTACCGGATCGTCCATGGAGCCACGGGCCGGGCCGGGCTTCGTCTGTTGGAGCGGGAACAGCCCGATGCGGTGTTGCTGGATCTCGGCCTGCCCGACATCGGCGGGCTCGATATCCTCCAATGGATCAGCGACCAGGGGCTCGAGACTTCGGTGATCGTCGTGACCGCCGAGGCCGGCATCGATACGGTGGTCAGCGCCATGCGCCTGGGCGCCTTCGACTACTTGGTGAAACCCTTCGGCGCCGACCGTCTCAGGATCACCTTGCGCAACGCGCTGGAACATCGGCACATGAACACATTGGTGGACAGCTATCGCGCCTCCTTCGAGGACGGCTTCCTCGGCTTGATCGGCACCTCGGCACCGATCCAGGCGGTCTACCGCACCATCGAGGCGGCGGCGTCATCCATGGCGACGGTGTTCATCACCGGCGAAAGCGGCACCGGCAAGGAGCTCTGCGCCGAGGCCGTCCACCGCGCGAGCCCCAGGTGCCAGGCGCCCTTCGTCCCCATCAATTGCGCCGCCATCCCCAAGGAGATCATGGAAAGTGAAATCTTCGGCCATGTGAAAGGCGCCTTCACCGGCGCCGCCAGCGACCGCAAGGGCGCCGCCGAGGTCGCCCATGGCGGCACCCTGTTCCTCGACGAGGTCTGCGACATGGATTTGGGGCTGCAAGCGAAGATGTTGCGCTTCGTCCATTCCAGGCGCTTCCAAAGGGTTGGCGAAAGCCGCGAACGCCAGGCCGATATCCGCTTCGTCTGCGCCACCAACAAGGATCCTGCCGCCATGGTCGCCCAGGGGCGTTTTCGCGAAGATCTCTATTACAGGCTCCACGTGATCCCTATTCATATGCCGCGCTTGGCCGATCGCGGCGATGACGCGCTCAAGATCGCACGCCACATTCTCGGCCTCACCGCCGACCAAGAAGGAAAGCGGTTTAGCGCGTTCTCCGCCGATGCCGAGGCCCTCATCGCCGACCAGCCCTGGCCGGGCAACGTGCGCCAACTCCAGAACGTTCTCAGGAAAGCCGTGGTGCTCCACGACGGCGAGCTGCTGAGCGCGGAGATGATCACTATCGACCCCCAGGCCACGTCGCCGATCCCCTTCGCGGCGCCTTCGCCGCGCCCGCCCGGCGCCCGGCACCCCGCCGCCCGGGACATTCGACCCTTGAGCGAAGTGGAACAGGCGGCCATCGAAGACGCCATCGCCGCCTGCGCCGGCAACGTCACGGCGGCGGCACGGCTGCTCGACATCAACCCCTCGACCGTCTACCGCAAACGCCAAGGCTGGGCCCGCGACGCGGCGCCACAGCCCGACCCGCCCCTGGCTAAAAAGAACCCTTGAACCCTACCTGCCAGCCGCCTGTCACCCAGCCGTCCGTCACCTGAACTAAAGGCGCAAATCGCGCGATCCCCCGGCGGGACTTCGCACCCTAAAACATGCCTATTTATTACTCACTCATTATATTATGCATAACTTTTAATCTTTGGCCTGCTGCCGCGCGCCCCGCGGCATCGAATTTCTCCTTGGCTGTTCCATAACACCTTGTTTTTTTGGGTAAAATATTTTTCTTCCCCCTTTCCTAGGACTGGCCCGGTCCTTGCGCTATCAGGGCTGGGAGCGCGCAGCTTGGGGGTTCGGAGCAGGGCCTAATGCTCCGGGCACGAAATCATGGCTGCTTTGCCCCCGAATCGAATTTGTTGTCGCAACACGAAGGAAGCAGTCCAATGAAACGCACGATCATGGCAGTTCTCGCCGCCTCGATGATTGGTTTCGGTTTCGGTGCCAAGGCCGCGGAACTGATCACCGAGAAGGATGCAAACGGCAAGATCAGCGCCAATGTCGGCATGGTCACCGAATATTTTTTCCGCGGCGTCACCCAGACGGACAAGAAATTCGCCGTCCAGGGTGGCCTGGATTTCGCCCATAATTCCGGTGCCTATATCGGCGCCTGGGGCTCCAACGTCGATTTTGCCGATGGCGACGAAGCCAGCTCCGAAGTCGACCTTTATGCCGGGTGGTCCGGCGCGTTGGGCAAGTCCAAGGTGACCCTCGACATCGGCGGGATCTATTACCTCTATCCAGGCGCGGCCGATGCCCTGGATTACGACTTCTATGAAATCTACGCCGGCCTCAGCGGGGATTTCGGGGCGGCCAGCGCCAACGCCAAGGTCAGCTACAGCCCGGATTACTTCGGCGGGTCGGGCGACGGGACCTATGCCGAGCTCGGGATCGACGTTCCCCTCGGCAAGTACTTCACCTTGAACCTGCACGTAGGGCATCAGTGGATCGACGAAAACGCCACCTTCGGTGCCGACGACTATTTCGATTATCTCGTCGGTCTTACGTTCTCGCTGATCGGGCTGGATTTCCAGGTCGCCTATCTGGGAACCGATCTCGACGACACCGATTCGGGCAGTTCCCTGACCTGCTTCAGGGATAGTTGCTCGACCGTGATCGCCTCGGTTTCCAAGTCCTTCTGAAGCGCCGCTTGATGGTAAGTCCTTTTTAGAGCAATTTCCGCCTGATCGCGGAAAGGCGGTTTTTCTTCGCCGCCGCGCTGTCGGGCACCGCCGGGATGGCCGTGGAACGTTGGCTGTTCTTCGCGGAGGCGCGGCACGTGGTGACCTTGGATTACGATACCGGCTCGAATTATTGCATCAGTGCACTATCCGGTTAAATGGGATCGATTTGATGGGTACTCATCGGTTTCCAGGGCAGGCGCGGCGTGAAGCGCGATGCGGTGTATCGGGCGTCATGCGAAGCGTGCATCCGCACGACGGCCGCAACGCACCCTGGGAGCCGTCGTGCGAATGCACG
>Ga0209980_10002203_pt1 | contig 10646 bp, 9 predicted proteins | sample CR02metaG_FD_183611 | JGI IMG/M metagenome (GOLD analysis project Ga0209980, IMG submission 183611) | Deep subsurface microbial communities from Mariana Trench to uncover new lineages of life (NeLLi) - CR02 metaG (SPAdes) (version 2) | ecosystem: Environmental > Aquatic > Marine > Ocean trench >... | reverse complement strand
CTTTCGATTTCATCTGCTGTTTCGTATCAACTTTGGCGTTGTCTGCCACAGCGGGTTCATTAACAGCTTCAGGTACCATTTCCTCTGGCAGAGTCTCGACCAACTCTTCAGGCTCGGGTTCCGGCAAGTCTTCCTCGAAGATTCGCTCTGGCTCGGGCTTCGGCCGTGCCCTGTTCTGCAGAACCAGCTTCGCTACTCGCTCCGGTACTTTGATGATTCGGTCCAGCTCAATAATCGGGATCACGATCGAGCCTACGAGAATCGCCAGGAGTACAGATGCAGCGAGAGAGAACTGCAGAGACTTTCGGAAGCGCCGGTCTTCTTCGTTACCGCGTGTCCACGGCATAACCAGCGTATGGTGCGGGACACTATCGGCGTCACGTTCGACAAGCCACTCGTTCTTTCGAGTCTCTTGCTCCTCCACGATATCGAGTAAGTTGTAGTGCAGATGATCCAGCACTCGATTCTGATTGCCGATACGTTCGAGGACGGAGTCGCGACGATCCTCGACGCGCTTGAATTCGGCACGGTATTCGTCGATTTTTCGATGCGCGCGAGCGAGCTTCGCACCATATATTTCGGGATCATCTTGCGCACTCCAGAACAGATCTGTTGCGCCCAGATTCTCGAGTTCTTCCAGAGAACGGCAGATCTGACCGAGGACTTCGAATGGGTAACTTTTTTCGGCGAGTGACGCAAGCTCATCGCTAACGCCCTGCAGACTCTGTTCCAGTTCCGACAGTTGCTGCTCGGAATTCTCGAAACGAGTCCTGATTGACTGCTCTGTACTTGAAAGATCTTCGGTCACGCTGCCACCTTCACATGTACGGCGCTAGTTCGCCGCCACTTGTGCGCCTTTCTGCGTCACTGCCAGGGATACGACCTCGAAACCCTCACCCGTACACGTTGACATGATCGTCTTGATCACAATGAACGGTACTGACTTGTCTGCAAGAATCGTCACTTCCTGGCTGGTCGAGACGGCCAGCGTACTTATCCCGATCACGTTTTTCTTTAGCTGCGCGAGACGCGCGGCGATGGGGTCCAGCACACTCGACTTGTCCTTGAGAATGTCATCCACGAGAGCAACCAGTTTCCCCTGTACCAGTACTTCTGTCGGGCTAATGAATATAACCACAGTCTCGCGGGGTTTCGATTTTACGCGCGATTCCGGAAGACTGATCTCTTTCGGTGTGTCGAGCACTTCAACCGCGCCGGTGTTTACAAGCAGGAAAAACACAAGAATCGTGAAGATGTCCATCAACGACGTTAAGTTCATCTTGGCTATCTTCGTTCGATTCCGACCCATGCGTTTGATGCGGCGAGAGCTCCTCACGGCGCTTCTCCGACAGAAATCACGGAGAACAGTGCGTACAACTCGTACTCGTTCTCAATATCAGTCGGCACTTCGACAGTACGAACGACATCCATTACCTGGATCAAATAGTCGTACGGAATATAGGCCTCCATCAGCACAGACGCCGCGTCGATATCCGGGTATTCCTGTTTCAATGCGACCATCATTTCCGAAAGCGTTTCAAGATCGTATTCATCATCCTTCTTCGGGACCGAAGCAATAATTTCTGTCCCGTTGCTGATTTCGATCCCAGGCTCTCTAACGATAACCTCGACCCGAAAACCTTCCTGCTGTGGTGCTGCGCCATTGGCGTTGCTCGGCAGGTCCAGCTCTACAATGGTCAGTCGCGAGAAAACAGCGGTTATCAGGAGAAACGGGATCAGCACCACCATAAGATTCAGGAACGTGGTGACGTCGATCTCGTAAGTGTTTCCCTTGTTACGCTTGTAGTGATGTCTCCGCGCCATTTCGTTTACGCCTCAACGGCACGTTGCGCCCTTCTGGAGAATATGTTCAGCGCTTTGACAGTTACCATCTCAAGACTGTCGACAATGTCGCCGGTCTTGCTGGTCAAAATCGCATGAACGACTAGCAGCGGTATAGCGACCATGAGTCCGAATGCAGTCGTGTTCATGGCGACAGATATACTGGCCGACAACAGGTCAGCTTTTTCCGCCGGGTTAGCGTTCGCGACCGCTGTAAATGCCTGGATTAAACCCATGATCGTGCCGAGCAATCCAAGCAACGTAGCAATGCTTGATGCCAATGCCACGTACGGTGTACGCTTTTCGAGGCGCGGCACGATTTCCATCATGCTCTCCTCCATAGCGATCTCGATATCTTCACGACGACGAACAGCGCCCTGCAGTGACAACCCCATGTTCAAAACCTGCGAGATTGTCGATTCATCCTTGCCGGTCATTTCCCGTGCCCGGCTAAATTCACCGCTATCCAGCAATGGCTGTACTTTGTCCCAAACCGCCTGGTTTTTGCTCGTAATCAGCGTGAGCGTTACAAAGCGCTCAACCGCTATTGCTACGCCGAACGCGAACACCAGGAGTATCGGATACATGAACACACCACCCGTTGCGAAGAAGGCTACAATCGAATAGAAAAAGTCCATCTCAAAATCCTCGTTTGAAAATATGTTCCGGTTTCTTGACCGAACAACCGCCAGATTAGCCTTCGATTTCAATGAATAACGTGACGTAGTGCACGTTCAAGGATTATGTTGGTACGAACTTGCACTTCCTTGAGCTACTTCATAATGACAGTGCGCTGATTTACGCGGAATTGGGGCAATCGTAGGGGAATTACTCGCCTGAACGGATCTCGAAATATTCCAGCTCGCGAAGGAAAACTTCCTTGTCAACCGGCTGGGCCCGGTCGCCCAGCGTGTCTGACAAGCCGATATCATCCCCAATTTCGGACGATTTCCACGGGATGATTACCAGAGACTTCGGCGTTTCCTCGTTGCCGAGGATCGACATACCGGCCAATTTCTTTGGGCCGGTGTTCTCGGGCGCTACTTCTTCTACCGGCGTGGCGTCGGTCCTGGTCGCTTCAGCCTCGTCCTCCGCTGCCGTTATCGACGGCAACAGCGAAAGAACCAGCAAAAAATACAATGTCCTATTCATCAATTCACCTATTTGCCTACCCGATTACGCAAGTCGGTAACCCACATTGATGCTTCCTCATCGGCGGGTACTGTCGCCAGGTACGCCTCGTACTGGTCAAGCGCGCAGTCATAGTCGCCCAAGTAGAGATCGCAAAGGATGGCGAGATTTCGCCTCGCGTGGTGATAGCCCGGAAACACCGCAATCGCTGCTTCGTAATGCCGCTTCGCTGCGGCGAAGCGTCCGGCCTTTCGGTACACGATGCCAAGCTCGTTGTGCGCAACCGGATGGTCGGCATTGAGATCGAGCGCCTGAAGAAGATTTCTTTCCGCTGCATCCAGGTCTCCCTGGCGGTGGTAAGCCATGCCAAGATCGATTCTGGGCGCGGTGACCAGAGGAGCTGCCGCCGCAACTTTTTCCAGGATCACAATGCCCTGTTCAAGCTGTCCATCAAGCAAATAGTTCAATGCTTCGTAATACCGTAACCGCACCTCTTCAGCTATATGTATTTCTTCCGTGATCGTGAATCCGACAGCTTCCTGAATTTCGATGTTCGCCGCTTTGCGCTGTGGTTTGGTCGTTGCATTGCAGCCCGCGAACAATAACGCGCCAGTCATCATCACAAACAAAGCGCGAATTACCGGTTTTCTTTTTTGCTGATCATGTGATGTCATGACGTCTCTATTCACCTAGTTTCTACTGACAAGGCCGGCAAGCGCTGACGCTCGCGTTGCGTCGTCTTTGGCGGGCCGTGACTCATCCGTTTCCGCTACGCCCTCTCCTTCGGCATCGATTTCAGTCGCGACGGGCATCCGGTACGCAAATACATCGATTGAACCGAGGAATCCTTCACTACTTTCGTTCTTCGCATAACGGCCCGGCATCATTACCGCCAGCTCATCAAGACTTTTTTGCACCCAGGAATTGTAAATACCCGTGGCTAGCAGTTCGAAATTCGCTTCGTGAACCTCGATAGCTCGTTCCTCGAACGGCCAAGCCTCTTCTTCTATAAGCAACTCGTAGTCACCCATCTCGGCTGCCGAAAGATCTTCCGGGCGCTCCGATTCCATCAGCGCCGTGCTGAATTCACGATACGTTTCGGCAATGTAATAAGTGGCCGCGGCCGTAACATCGGTAACCTCGTATTGCACAAGTTTTTCAAGCTCGGTCAGCATCGCGTCCATGCGCATCTGTTTTTGGGCCAAGCTCGCCTCGAATGGCTGCACAAGCTTGAGCCCCGCGAATTGTTGGTAGAGTTGCTCGGCAAGGACCAGTGCTGCGCCGGCAGCAACATAGCGACTGCGATCCGTCCGATCGACTCCGGCTTCACTGTCAACAGTAACGATCGCCACCAACTGAGCGAAGTAGCGCTGGTAATCGAGCTGTTCCTCAAAAATTTCGGACAGGCGTTTGCGCGTCTCAATGGCGTAGTCTATTGGCCGTGGATAGTCTTCCACGTATTGCTCGTAGACACGCACTGCATCGGCCATTGCCTTGGCCTCGTCGTACAGATCACCTGCAGTCAGCAAGGCTTCCCGACTTAGCTCGATGTCGCCTGACTCGATCGAGATACGTTCATGTTCGGCGGCAGACCGCGCTAGCTGACCGTCTTCGCGATAGATGTGCGCGAGCTGCTTGGTCGCATCGTTGTGTAATTCATGCTCGGGATGCGATGTTCTGAACTCTTCAAGAACATCGGCAGCCATAGTCCAGTCCTGCAGCTTCATCAACGCCGCAGCAGCGTCATATTCTGCAGATGTCCGAATACTGGATGTTGGCGCCAACACCTTAATGCGCAAAAAGTGATTTGCTGCAGCCCGGTAATCCGCAAGCAGATTCGCCTGTTCAGCCTGTTTGTAAATCGACGCGGCCAGACCGTCGATAACCGCCGGCCGTGACTCGTCATCTTCCGGCGTTAGCTTCAGCACGTTCGCATAGGCGTGCTCGGCGTTCTCGTATTCAGCAGTATCAATGGATGAATGTGCGACCACGGCCCAAGCAGCACGTCTCAGGTCAGGATCTGATGCTGGATAACGTTCAATGAGCTTACTGGCCGAATCGATCGAGCGCACAAAGTCTTTCATTTCATAAAGATCTTTTGCAGCCGCAACAAGAACGACAGCTGCCTGATCATGCTCCATGAAGGTGTTCGCAAATCGCAGTGAGCTTTCTACAGTCAATTCCCTGACGTCATGCCGACGCGCGCCGGTTACACGATCCAACTGCTGACGGTAGGCAAACACGGCGGCGTAGCCTGCAGATGACGCCTGTTCATGATCACCGTACTCATAGGCTGTAAGCTCATACTCGAGAGCTGCGCTGCCAAAATCTTCATTCTCAAGTAGCAGGTCGGCCAACTGATAATTTATCTGTGGAGTCTCCTCATCGGCCGGGAACGAGCTTAGCAATTGTCGGTACCAGCGATACGCCTCGTTGAAGTTAATCACCTTTTCCGGGGTCAAAGCGTTCTCTTGATAAAGCGCGTGATAATGGCCCGCGAGGTCGGTCAGATTCGTTTTCAGGAAACCGGTAACATCAAGTGCGCTGGCGACATCGTGACGATCCCAGTATTCCGATGACAGCGCGTAGCGGGTCGCGAAGTCTTTCTTTGCCTCCACAACCAGCAGTGGAAATTCGGCTTCGTCAAATATCTCGACGATGCGCATGCCGAAATGCGGAGACCTCAGGTGGTACGGATTCAACTCGATGAAAGAGCGATACACCGATGCTGCGTCGTTGAAACGTAGTTTGGTCAAATAAAACTCACCAAGATTGCTATAAATCTTGTCGCTGTAAATTCGGTGACCCTTTTCGGAAAAGTACTGGTCGACGACTTCTGGTCCGCCAAGATTGGAGAAGCTCAAGCTAACAACACGGAACGCATCCGTTACGCGATGTTCTTCATTGTCATCCTCGTGTTGATCGAAGTCATAGCCGATTGACTTTTGATAGTCGAGTAACGCAATGAAGTTATCCAACGCCGCATCATAGAAACTCTGCTTGTAGAGAGCCCACCCCATCTTGTAGAGCGAAAGTTCGTAATAGGATGAGCTCGGCCCGAGGCGGATCACCGCCTTGTAAGCTGCCTCGGCATCACGATAGGCCCTGCTAACGAAGTGGAACTCACCGCGGCGAAACTGCACCTCGTCAACGTACATGGAGTGCGGATACTCACTGATAAAGCGATTCATCACCTCCATCGCTGCATTTGGTTGACCAATTTCGTCGTATGCACGTGACATTTGGTAAAGCACTTTGTCGTTACGCTCGTAGTTCGGATAGGTCTCGAGGATTTTCTTGTAGGTCTCGATAGCTTCACGCGGACCGGCCGGAATTATTTCTCCATCCACGGCAACCAGTTCTGATTCGCCGTTAGTGCTCGGTGCGAGAAACTCTTCGCGTTGTGTCGCCCGTTGCTCGAATTCCCGGTCCGACTCCGAAAGTTCTACGAGTCCACTCGACGAAGTGCGAACCGCAGCAACGACATTCCCGGTGGCGGCCTCCGGCGTAGTCATATCACGGACTTCACCATCACCCATGAGTCCATAGGCCTGCTCAATTTGCAGGTCGGCAAAGCGGCGCATCGCTTCGGGCGTCCTCGCGCTGCCCGATGTCTCCTCAAGATAACGACGATAACTCTGGGCGGCACGCTCAAGACTGTCATCAAGATAGACATCCTGGAGGTCCGCCTTGACCTCGCCGAGTTCAGCCAGCGTGCCGTTTTTTACGGTGGTCGATCCGCACGCCGTGACGACGGTTGCCAGAAATACGATTGCCAGACTCTTTCTGATCATGGCGAATTGTCCAGTCTCGCCTGCGCAAGAGTCGCCCGGTCGTAGCTATCCGCTAGTGCGAACCGCGCTTTATCTCCGTAGTTTTCCAGACGTTCGCGGCGTGCAACGAGTTCCTCGATTGCCAGCACTTCGAGCAAATGGCCCTGGCGAGCCATGAGCTGATCAATTTTTTCGACCGACTTCACTACCTCGGCCCGCAGGCGTCTCATTGGCTTGCCATAGCCAACGAAGCTGTGAGTTGCGGCCTGTCGGTTACGCACGTAGTCGTCGTACTCATTCTGGACCATCGCCATAGCGTGGTCCAGACTGCGCACGTTCCGGTCGAATTCGGTCAGGCGCTCGTGGTACTCGGTGCGCAGTGTGTAATTGAGAATTCCTTTCAATCGTTTCAGGCGCCGCAGGTTTTGTTCGTTGGCACTGACATCCAAAGCCGCGATCTGCATTTCAACCGCTTCGATGCGACCGAGAATCGCTTGCTCTTCAGGCGTTGCCAGGAAATCCGGGCGCGGCGTCGTCAACAGATCGTCGCGCCGTTTGACCAGCAATTTGTGTTGTTGAACGCGCAAACGCAGGCGCGAGTCCAGCTTGCGGAATTGTTCGTCGACGTCAGGCAACAATAGAGCATAGTGGTCTGCACGGATTTCGACCATTTCCTCAAATGCGTCGAATCCTCCGCTCCAGCTCAGCAACTTGCGGCGCAGATCGGCAAGGTCCAGGTAATTTTGCAAGCCGGTCTGGAAATCGTGGGATGCCAGCAACTCCATCAGGTAATAAGTTTCAGGCGCCTGTGGCAACGATCTGAGGCGAATCACCCAGTCTTTGTTTTGTCGGATCTCTTCACGAACCAGCGCCCCGAGAAACTTGCCTTCACGAATGCTATCGACCGAGCTTTTGAGCTTTTGGATCTCAGCAGCAAATGAATCAAGAGCGCGTCCATAGTGAATTGCAGCTCGACCATGAATATTCAGTTTGCCATAAGCGTACGGCAGGGCCAGCAGCGCCTCTTGCGTCGCGCTGTCTGTGACTTCCCGGTCGGCGAGAATGCTCCACGGCACAACCGCTCGCTCGAAGTCCTCGATTGACATGCTCGCCCAACCGGCGCTAAGCAGCGCCTGGTTCGAAAACGGCCCGTTCAGTCGCACCCGGTCGAGGTACTGCAATGATCGTTCAAATTCATTGTCTGCAAGCAGGATCGTGCCAAGCACGAGGTTTGACTTGTCACGAATGGCAAGCTCGCTTGGGTTATCAGTCTTTATTTGTCCGGCTTTTTCGAGTTGTTCGAGGGCAGAGCTTCGCTGACCATTTTGCAGGTAAGCGATACCAAGATTGTAGGCTGCAAAACCGCCGTATTCGTCCGAGCCCTGCAGGTTTTTCAGAACTTTGACAGATTCGAGTTGCTTGCCCTGCGCCAGATAAACGTTGGCACGCAGAAAAGCGATATCATCACGAATCGAGTCCGGCACTTTACCTTCGATACGATCAAGCGCCAGGAGCGCATCTTCCATCTGCTGTTTTTGAAAATGAATTCGCGCGAGGCGATAGGCGGCATCGTTACGAATAACTTCATCGACAGCACCCTCAAGAACTGCCTTGATGGCGCGGCCCGCACGGTGATGCATTCGGTAGCGCAACTCGAAGTCGCCGAGCGAAAACTCAGCATCGTCAATATGCACGAACAGAGAATCGAGTTCAGGCTCGTCAATCTGCTTATGCTGCCAGATTTCCGTATCCAGGCGTTCTAGCGCTTCAAAAAACTGCCCCTGACGAGCATAATAAATCGCCTCGCCAAAGTAGAGATCTTTCAGTTCATCGGCACGAGCTGGGACCACAGCCAAAAGAACAAACAGCAGACCCGTCGCCAAATATGATATCCGGAACACAGATTACCAATCTCTTACCTGGATTCTATCGGTTCCAAATCCCGGTCCTGCGAGCGTAATTCCCAGCACTTTAGGTTTGACACCCTTAGTAAAGACAAAGCTGCCTGATTCGTTGAACTCCTTGCCGTTCTTGAGCTTGCCGATCATGGTCACACTGAGCTGGTGATCTCCGGTCGTCAGGTTTCCCGTGTATATCTTTTGCACGCCACCGTTTTGCAACGCGTCCAGTTCCTTGAAGCTGTATATGTGGTGGGTGGCGAGCTCACCGTTAATTTCTACCTGAACCGCGTCCAGTCGAAATTCATCGTTCTCGGCGATTGACACAAACAGCGATATTTGGGTATGCGAGGGGAACAGCAGGCGTTCTTCCAATGTATTGAGCTCAGAAGCGATACTCAGCACATCCGACTTAATCTCCTGTACCTGTCCGTCGAGACTGCGCATGCTGTCGCCGGACAAATCCTGTGCTGCGCCTAGCATTGGGCTACCGGCCAGCACTAGCAACAATGAGTTGCGCAATAGACTCGACATCGTACGATTCCTTGTGGTCTTACATAATCCTTTGATTCGAGACTGCGGAGTACGACGAGCGCACCACGTCCCGCAGCTCAAACCAGTCTCAAGGAAGTGAGGAGGCAGGTCTGTGAACTGCTCCTCAAATCAGTCCTGTATCGGAATGTGATCTGTTTCACTGTCTTCGGTTCTTTTCCGAACCATAGTTCCTCAATGTCGAATTTCTTCACATTACCCGGCGAATACATACTTCAACTGCTAGCACTGAACGCACCAGGCATCGCCTCGCTACTGGGTGTTGTTAAGCCAGAAGAATCGACTACTTTCACGATCGTGCTGTCAGTACTTTTTTGGGTACTCGCCTGCGTCGCATCCTGGGGCTCCATCAGGCTGGTACAGAATCTTTACCGCATCACTGACGCGCTCTTTCGTACAGTTTGGTTTAGGATCACGCAGACTGCCGGCAATATGAAGACCCGGGCTGTTTGCAATTTCAGGCAATTGATTCCACAGCGGCAACCCGGCAATCAGCACGACGCGAGGCCCGAGGTGCAATTCGACGATTTTGATTTTACGGTACTGCAAGCGACTGCCGACCGCGGCCCTGGATTTACAACTTCGGCGGCAGAGCTGGCGAGCGTGTACGGTCTGCGTCCGGCACAATTCCAGAATAGTCTCAGCAAGCTGCATAGCAGCGAGATGATCACTGCCGTAATCGGCTCTGCTGACGGATTCGACAAGTACCGCCTGACCGACTTTGGCGCGGCTTACTTGAAGATGTGGGATCGGCGACAAGCGAGCTGACCATTCCCTGAGTCAAGGTCGAACTGCGCATGCACCCGCCTCTGTCCTCGACGATATCCGGTGCCGGGCGAGTTAGTATTCACACCGAAAAATGGAGATGTGCCAGCATCAAATGCTATATGATGCTGGCGCGTTGACTAGCGCAAGATCGACTTTTTTGGATCAAAAATCAGACGTCGGGTCATGGCGCCTCTCACGGAAACGAGAATCGTAACAACGACCAGAATAATCCAGGATTTTTTTGATGATTCGAGTTGAGGCATTGACCCGGACGTATGACGGTTTGACTGCGGTCGATCGGGTCTCCTTCGAAATTGGCACTGGAGAAATTGTTGGACTGCTTGGCCACAATGGCGCAGGCAAGACGACCATAATGAAGATGCTGACCGGCTACCTGGAACCCACTGGCGGTTCCATCGAGATTGACGGTCTGGATATCACTACAGAACGCGAAGCCGTCCAGCAGCGCATTGGGTACCTGCCGGAAAACGACCCCCTCTACTACGAAATGACGGTGATTGATTACCTCGATTACGCCGCCACGCTGCACGGCGTTCCTGACGCCGAGAGAACCGGCCGGATACGCGAGGCCATTTTCCAAACAGAACTTTCATCCAAAGCGACGAACACGATCGGGACCCTTTCCCGCGGTTTTTGTCAGCGGGTGGGCGTTGCACAGGCA